>Ga0180433_10006944_pt1 | contig 14621 bp, 6 predicted proteins | sample SS_ome_8_FD_132980 | JGI IMG/M metagenome (GOLD analysis project Ga0180433, IMG submission 132980) | Hypersaline lake sediment archaeal communities from the Salton Sea, California, USA - SS_1_D_1 metaG | ecosystem: Environmental > Aquatic > Non-marine Saline and Alkaline > Hypersaline > Sediment... | reverse complement strand
TTTCATGTAATACCACCATTCCGCGCCCCAGAGGTAAATTTCCGGAAAGCCGACGCGGCGGGCAAAATCAATATTGTCCTGTGCTTTTTTGAGCGGCAGTGCTTTAATCATTTCTTCGTGCGACATATTTGTGATGCCTTCGGGTGCCCAGGGTTCAACTTGTAGCTCAGTGCAGATTATTTCATTAACAAGAGGCTTAATAAGTTCAATTTTACTGTGATAATGATCCGGAGCAATTGGGTAGTAAAAATACCCGAGATATTTGTTCCAGGTGATGCGATAGAGGCTGACGCCGAGGATATCGGCGATTTGGGCGCCGCGAACCCAGGTTGATAGTTCGCCGCTTTCAGTGATCATTACAGGCCGATCATCCAAAGATTTTACACGGGTGATTTCAGATTCAACAAATTCCAAGGTTGTTGGCTCGCATTCGCCAAAAACATCTAAAAATGGCTCATTCTCAACTTGCCAGACCACGATACTATTATTACCTTGGTATCTTTGGACAACGGTATCATTAAATTTAAGAACTCTTTCGTTTCGAAGCGGGGTGGGTAATTTTTGCGCCCAGTCCGGAATGTGGCATTCAGGCCATCGGGGCTGGCGTTGGCCTAAAACAAGTACAATTTTTACGTCCCTGCGGCTTGCTTCTTCAATTAGCCAGTCTAATTCACGAAAATAAAAATTACCCGGAGTTTTTTCAATGCGATCCCAGTAGCTTGGCATGCGAATATGGCTAACATTAAGATCGTCCAAAATGCTAAGGTAAGTTACCTTGGGGTCAAGGCCGAGCTCTTCGGCATATTTTACGCTATAAGTGATACCCCAATCTGGTTCGCCCTCGCTATAATCAATGCGGTTTGAGACAAAAATAAAAATCGTAATTGAAAGGGCGATTATTATTATAATTACGAGTAGTAGCCTCCAATGCATAATGCATACATTATACCAATTTTTAGCGGAAAATAACTGTGTATAAATAATAAAATTTAAAGTGGGGATAGTATATAATATAATAAAGTATTTAGGAGGAACTTTCCTAAAACAAAAATCAATTAGCAAAATATAAAATAAATTTTATATGTCCATTTTTTGGTATGAGTTTTTATACTTTTTGATCATTGCGTTTGGGATTCTTGTAAGTGTGTCAATTGCCGTGCTTTTCATTGTTACTTATCGCTATGAGCGGCGGATGAGAACAGCCTGGCGTTTTATTGGCTTTATTGCTTTGGCCATCGCTTTGCTGTTTTTTATTATTCAGCGGAAGGAGCCATCGGTTTTGCTTATTTCTTTAATTATTCAGGCCTTTGCTTTTTATGCGATTTTACGCGGTGTTTTGGCTGAACCGAGCATCACGCACCTTAAGAAAACCGGTGAAGTAAAGTCGACCGGTGTTAATGGTTCCAAAAAAGGAAAAAAGAAGAGCCGGGGAAGAATAATACGGATTGTTATTGGATTATTGATCGGACTTGTAATAATAGGGTTTTTTGTTTTACCGGGTTATTTTTATATTGGCCCTTATTTGCCAAGTCTTCTTGAGCTCGTTGCGTTGGCTTTTATTATTATTACTATTGTGTATCAATATAGGCGTTATGCTAAAGAGAAAAAGAAGGATGGAAAGACAAGGCGCAACAATCTTTATCCGCTTGTGGCGTACATATTATTTGCCTTAAGTACGCTTATATATACTATTCATTTATTGCCTGATCCGGATATAGTAATTTTACGGCAGATGTCACTTGAATACAGTGTGGCGTGGATTGCCGGCGCGATTGGTTATGGCATAGCATTCTTCTTTTTAGCACTTTGGGCGTGGCCTTATGTTAAGGCAAGGCCGTTTTTAAGGACATATGTTACTTTTCTTACAATCGTTGTCTTTGTGGCAACTTTCGGAGCATTAATTTTTACTTTATTTGCTTTTAAAATTATTGAACGCAACAATTATGAGTTGATGCTGAAGGGCGCGGAATCCCAGGTGATAGTAATGGATGACAGGGCAAATACGGGTATGTTTGTGGCGCGTCTTATTGCTGAGGATGAGGAAATCGCAAATTACATTCAAAATAATGATTATGACGGATTATTATCATCTTTAAACAGATATTTGCAGAGTGCGGATGTTGATATTTTGAGAGTGTATAATGTTTTTGGTGAAGTCGTCGCTTCACCGAGTGATATTCGTGAACGTGGCGAAGTATACGCGAATGATAATCTTGTGGCTTATTCTATTCTCGAGCGCGCTCAAGCGCGGTCTTATGATACGGCGCCGGGTGTCTTAGTGGATTATATTTCAACGCGTGCGGTGCATCCAATACTTGTAAATGGGGCAGTAATTGGTTCGGTTGAAGTTGGCTATCTTTTTGATAATGCCTTTGTTGATTTTTCAAAAGAATTGAGCGATCTTGATGTTTCTATTTATACCGGTAACAAGATTTCAGCAACAACAATGAAAACTGCCGATGGTGTTTCAAGATTTGTTGGGACAGAAGAAACAGATCCGGACATTAATCAAGAGGTACTTGAACGCGGTTTTACCCACACGGCGATACAGACTCGCTTTGGTGAGATTTATTACAGTGCGTTTCGGCCCCTGCGGGATGTGAACGGAAATATTATTGGCATGGTTTCGGTTGGTACGCCAATATTTGTTCATCTCGAAGCCGCACGCCAACAGCTTTTGACAACATTTATTATTGTAACGCTACTCTCGCTTCTTGTGTCAGCGATTGGATATTATTCAATACCGCAACTTAGGGGTAGTACCAAAAAAGCAAAAAAGAAATAATTTGAAATTATGAAAAAAAATAGCAAACGGCAAACGTTAACCTGGGTGATTGTTTTTTTAGTGACTGTTGCTTTGAGTTTGGGAGGGCTTGCAATATTTTCGAATAAAACAGCTTATGCCGGTATTACTGACTGGATTGACGGTATCCGCGGTTATGAAACCAGTCGTATTATTGTTGATTTTAATAATCCGCAGCGTTTTTCTTATGATGTCAGTAAGGTCCATGTTGACAAGGATGGAGCAAAACTTACAGCAGTTGGTGAGAACGCGGATATTATTACCATGGATCCTTTGAGGCTTATGAAGGGTGATAAATTGGTCGGTTTTCATGAGGATGCTTTAAAGTGGCCGGGTTCAAATATTAAATATCAGTTATCGGGCGATTATGTGAATTGGTATTATTATGACGGAAAAGATTGGCAACCGGTCGGTAATTGCATTGATTGCAGCAATACAGCGGTAGAGGTTCATCAAAATATTGATAAATTGCCAATATTTTCCGATGGTTTAAAAATACGTTCCATTTTTGAGAGCGTAAACAAGCCGGCGGTCATTTACAGCCTTGAAGTTGATGTTCGAGGGCAAAAAATGGAGCTATCTCCGGTTGAAAAACAGCAACTGGCATATTTCCGCGTTGCTCACGCCGGTAAGGACGATTTTGTTGAGGGCGAGGGCGGTGAAATTGATATTGCCGCACTATTAGACGATGACGATGATGACGACAACGGTGACGATGACAACGGTGACGACGACAACGGCGATGACGACAACGGTGATGACGACAACGGTGACGACGACAACGGCGATGACGACAACGGTGATGATGACGGCGATGATGACAACGGTGACGAAGACGATGATGATGAAGAGCCGGGTGATGGCGAATGCGGGGAATGTGCCGGAAAAGTAACTTGGCTAACATTAAAATATAATGGCGATGAATCAGCTGATGTAACAGTCGTGCAGGTAAAAGATGACGATGTGGTATATGACGGCAATGTTTTGCCGGGTATGGAATTTACTTTTTATGGAACCTGGAAAAAGGATACGCTTGGCACAGAGATTATTATCAACATTGATGACTTTGAGCACACAAGAATTCATACCAGCTGTTCCGAGCCAATCGGCATTGGTACAATTGCCGGTGATTTTGAAATTGTAAACGGAGAAAGCCGAAATGGAGGCCCGCTTTGTCCGATAATTGTTGAGGAGGAGTTTTTGCCGGTCCGTCCAATTTTGGAATGCGTGGTAAATAATCAGGACGGGACATACACGGCGCATTTTGGCTATCTTAATGAGAATGATGAATCAATCGAGATACCAGTTGGCGGAGATAATAAATTTACTCCGTCGCCACAAGACAGGGGACAGACAACGATTTTTGAGCCGGGCCGCACTGAATTTTATCCAGATTCTGAATTTACAGTTGATTTTGATGGAACAAATTTGGTTTGGACGCTTGAGGGACCGGATGGCGCGCGCCGGACATCAACCGCATCAAGTAATCCGGTGCAGGCATGCCCAGTAACTGTTGAGCCGGATGTAATTTTTGATGATGAAGACACCGCGTTTTGTGAATATGAGGAAATTGAACTTACAATTGGCGGTCGCGTCGTGCTTTCAGAGGGTGAAATAGCAACACTCCAGCTTTCTTATCGTATTGTTGAACCGCAGGACAAAGCAACAGAAACAACTTATGTAAGCGGTGATGAGGTGCAAAACGGTGATCGTTTTGAAATTAATGTCCCTTGGCCAGGAATTGAGGCGGATGACGAGGCGGTTGAAGTTCATATTGGTGGTATGCTTTTGAATGCTGAAACCGGTAATCCAATAATGTCCGAGGGTTCAAATCTTGAATATTACTGGGATCCGACTGTTTGTCCAGCGCCTGAGCCGGGGTGTTATGCCGCGCATGTAATTGATTTTAATCAGGGGTTGCAGAATGGTGGTCAGCCGGTTCTTGCCGCAAGGAGTGATACGTTATCTGTTTTGGGCGAGCCGGACTCAAATAATAATACTGAACCGCCCAATACATTTTATTCGCTCGGCTTTTTAGAAGAGGATACTTATATTACCGTTCATTTTGATGCAACAGTGCATGATGAGGCAGGCGATGATATCACGGTTTTTGAAATTACTAAATTGCCGTACCCAATGGAGAGGGCTGAAATTTTTGCCAGTTATAATGGGATTGATTTTTATTCGCTTGGCGAGGTTGACCGAACCGGCAGCGTTGATTTGGCGGATGGAGGATTGGCCGAGGCAAATTATATCAAAATAGTTGATCGCACTGATCGTTCGCTTTATGCTTCTTTTCCTGATGCGGATGCGTATGATATTGATGCGATTGAAGCAAGTGTTTGTACGGCAAATTTTTGCGGTAATGGAGTCATTGATGCGGGAGAGGAATGCGATGACGGCAATCTTCGCGATGGTGACGGTTGTTCAAGTGCATGTCTTGAGGAAGCGGTTTGTGATCCAAATCTCGAACTTATAACAAACGGCGGTTTTGAAGCGATAACAAGTACCAACTCAAGAAAATGGGATATTTTTCCAAATGGCACGCCGGCGCTTGGCTGGGTGGTTGAATGGAATACCAATCAAACAGAACATGGCGGCATGACAAGGCCGGAGGATGCAAATCTGGAGATTCAGTTTGGCGTTAACAATTGGATGTCAGCAGAAGGCAATCAGCATGCCGAGCTTGATACTGACTGGGATGGCCCGGGCGGCGGCGTGAATGGCGAGCCGGCATCGGTCAGAATTTATCAAGATATCGCGACAATTCCGGGCGAAACTTATACTGTGAGATTTTCTTATTCACCGCGGCCAAACACAAGTGCGGATAATAATATTTTGGAAATTAGTTGGGATGGTTCAGTTCAGGCAACAATTCAGTCGATTGGAGGAACGGACGTCGAATGGCAAGATTATGCATTTAATTTTACAGCGAGTGACTCAATAACGCGTTTGCAATTTGCTGACATCGGTACATCAGACAGCCTGGGCACATTTCTTGATGACGTGAGTGTTCGTTGTGGGGCAACGGGGGCGGTTTGCGGTAATGGCGTGATTGAGCCCGGAGAGGAATGCGATGACGGGAATAATGACAATTATGACGGTTGCAGCTCAACATGTTCGATTGAGCTTGGCGAATGTTTGCCGCGCGCATTTTTAAGGATTGATTACACACGGGTAGAAAATCAGGGCAGCGGTAATTCAACGCCGGCAACTTTTGTCGGTCCGGTGCCGGATGAATTTGCAACCGGTGAAATAATAGATTTAACAGGCGTGAGCGGTAACTTTATAAATGACAGCGGTCTTATTGAGAGTGTTCCGGGTTTATCGCTCCAGCGGACTTCAAACGAACTGTATCTCTTTTTAGAAGGCCGTCAACAAAGTGATGATTTAGAAATTGTTGACGCAATCGTCAGATTAAAAAATGCGGTGTTTACCGGTTTTCAAAATGACCCAAATAATACTCTTGAAAAACAGGGCGATGGCATATATTTGGATAAAGCCGGGCAGGATGAAATATTCCCAAATATCGGCACAAGCCGGGTTGATGTTTTCACAAGGGTAAATACCAAGACTGACGCTTGGTGGCTTGAATATGAATGCGTGCCGACGGCAATTGAATGCGGCAATGGATTTTTGGAGGGTGATGAGGAATGTGACGACGGGAATAATTTGCCGGGTGACGGCTGCAGTCCGCTTTGCGAACTTGAGGTCTGGGATTATTCTGATTTGAGTGTTTCGGGCCAGTGTGTGGCGCCGAACGCAGTTTTCACAATTACAAACAATGGCGAGGAACTAATCGGCGATATGTCGGGTCCAAGCTTTTATCGTGTTTATCGAAACAACGTGCTTGATACAAGCGGCGCGTTTCAGCTTGCCGGCGGTGCGAGTTTGGAAGTTATTATTGCCGCGAATGGCGACGTGATTGAGATTGAAGTGGACCAACGGCCGGGATATCCCGGAGCGCCGATGGTTACGGCCGAAGTTACAAATTGTTATGAGCTTCAGGAGCCGGTTGCGCTAGATGATTATGTAATAACTTTATTAAACAGCAATGTTAGTATTGATGTTTTGGCAAATGATTTTGATCCGGATGGAATACTTCTTCCTTCGAGTACAAGCGTGATAGCCGGTCCGGCGCACGGCACAACAAGCGTTGATCCGCTGACCGGATTTATAACTTACACGCCGTCAGTTGGATATTATGGTCCGGATGAGTTTGATTACGAAGTATGCGATGATAGTGGCTTTTGCGCCGAGGCGACAGTTTACGTAACGGTGCAGGCGCGACCGGAGGCTTTGGATGACGGCGGTACAACAACAGTGAATACACCAATTGAAATTGATATTTTGGCAAATGACAGCGATCTCGACGGTACGCTTGACGTTTCATCAATAAATATTGATCCGACCCCGTCAAACGGCATCGTGACAATTGATCCGATTACCGGAGCGGTAACTTATACGCCGGAATATAATTGGTATGGTACGGATTATTTTACATATGAAGTGTGTGATAATGACGGGCTTTGCGATACGGCCCAGGTAGCGATTGCGGTTAAAGCTCCGCCAGTCGCGCTTGATGATGCTAAAGCAACGGCGATAAACACGCCGGTTGACATTGACATTTTAACGAATGATTATGATCCGGATGGTTTTCTTGTGGCCAGTTCGGTAACAATTGATTCTGGTCCTTCAAACGGATCGGTAACCTATGATGATGTTACCGGCATTGCAACGTATGCGCCAAATAGCGGTTTTGTTGGCACTGATGAGTTTGATTATACGGTTTGCGACGACGAGGGATATTGTGATTCAGCAACAGTAACAATCGGCGTTGACACCGGTGTCGGGCCGGTAGCAAATGATGATGCCGTTGAAACAAGATATGAGACACCGATTGATATAGACGTTGTTGATAATGATGAAGACGCTGACGGCACTCTTGATCTTAATAGTTTGCGGGTGATTTCCGGCCCTTCGAATGGCACGACAAGCGTTTCGCTAACCGGGATAATTAATTATGTTCCGGACGCCGGCTTTAGCGGCTTAGATTATTTTATATATGAAATTTGTGATAATGACGGTTTTTGTGATACGGCAACGGTTAATATTACGGTAAACGCGCCACCGGAAATAAATGACGATACAGCAACAACAACCGAGGGTACGGCAGTGGATATTGACGTGCTTGCCAATGACACTGACGCCGATGGTTCGATTGATCCAACGAGCGTTGTTATTACTGATCCGCCGGAGCATGGTACGATTGCGGTTGATCCGGTGACCGGTGTTGTGACTTATACGCCGGATGGCGGATATTTAGGCGATGACGTGTTTAGTTATCAGGCATGTGACAATGACGGTGATTGCGGGGAGGCTGACGTTGAAATTTCAGTAACCGAGCCGCAATATGCGCCGGTTGCTTATGATGATTCAGTTGATTCTTGCGCTGATATTGACGTTGAGATTCCGGTGTTATTAAATGATTATGATCCAAACGGGAACATTGACCCAACATCGGTGCACGTTGTTTCCGGCCCTTCAAACGGAACAGCCACGGTAAACCCAACAAACGGGAATATTACATATTCGCCAGATGCCGGTTATTTGGGAGCGGATATATTAAGATACGAAGTGTGTGACGAGACCGGGCTTTGCGGACAAGCCGATGTTTATATTAACGTTGGTGAGTGCGCGATTCCTCAATTTTATCCAACAGCAGTAGATGACATTGCCGAAACAAATGAGGGTGTTTCGGTTGATGTTGATGTTGCGGCAAATGATACGGATCCTGACAATAATCTTGACCCAACGACAGTAGCAATTACCGATCCGCCGCCCAATGGAACAGTAACGGTTGATCCGGTAACCGGTGTTGTGACTTATACGCCAGACCCTGATTTTTATGGCACCGACAGCTTTACTTATAGTATTTGTGATACTACGGCGCGGTGCGATACCGGTGAGGTAACGGTTGAGGTGAATGGCGCGCCGGATGTTGGAGATGACAATGCAACTACTTCGGTTGATACGCCGGTTGATATTGACGTCCTTGCTAATGACAGCGATCCGGATGGGGTAGTTGATCCAACAAGCGTAACAATTACTCAGGATCCGACCAATGGCTCAGTAAGTATTGATCCGGTGACTGGCGTCGTGACTTATACACCGGACCCGGGATATGAGGGTGTTGATTCATTTATTTATCAGGTTTGTGATAATGAGAGTGCTTGCAGTGAAGGAGAGGTAACAGTCGGTGTTGGAGGAGACTTAGAGCCGGTAGCGGTAAATGATACTGTTCAAACGAATTATCAGACCCCAATAAATATATCAATACTTGCTAATGATTATGATTTTGACGGTGTACTTGATTCAAATTCAGTGACAATAATTAACAATCCATCCAATGGAACGGTAATATACAACCCAACTACAGAGCAGGCAACATATACGCCGAATCAGAACTATTATGGTACGGACACATTCAGATATGAAGTTTGTGACAATGACGGTTTTTGCGATCAGGCTAATGTTACGGTCACGGTTCTTTCTCCGAGCGGAGCAGTGCTTGGCGCCGGTTATGTCCCGCCCGGTGGCGGTGGCGGTGGTACTTCACCAACCGGAGGAGATGAAGGAGATGGCGGTGAACCTGGCGGAGAAGTAGCACCGGTTGCACCACCGACCGGGCCTCTAGCAGAACCTCCGATTGAACCACCGACAGAGTCTGTGGCACCACCCGAGGGACCAGACCTTCCGCCGCCTCCAGTAGTGCCGCTTGTGATTCCTGATGTTGTTTTGCCGGTGCCGGATCTTGGCGAAACGGTAACAACGATTGGTATTGATGAAACATTCTGCGGCGACCGTGTTTATACTGCCGATAATATTACCTTTGTCGGTTCTGCCGATGTTCCACCGAGCGAGATTAGTAAATTGCAGTATTCACTAAGTGACGGCCTTGGATGGTATGAGGTTGATCAGTATACGGCTTCAGGCAACGGGACAGTGTTTAACTTTACGCTTTCTCAGGTGCCGGCCAATAGTTATTCGGCGATTATCCGGCTAATTGACAATGAAGGCAATGTATTTTCATCAGAATTATGTGAATTTTCGGTTGAGGGCGAAGTGATATTCGGTGGCAATCAGTTTGTTGTCAGGAGTCATCAGGCCCCGTTGTCGCAGTACGGTATTGTTCAGTTTGCCGTTGGAGTGCCGCAAACATTTTATCTTGAAACAGTCGGGGCAACTTGGGCGAAGATAATTAATCTGGACACGGAAGATGAGTTTCCGATGGTTTATGATGAAAGTTTAAAGTTATGGGTCGGTGATGTTGTATTTGACAAAGCCGGTACTTTCAGACTGGCGGGAGCGGTTGGTAATAATATTGACGATGTTTATCAGCGTGAAATTAATACTGCGGTTGTTACGGAGCCGGTTGGGGTAGTTGATGCGGAGACAGGGGAAAATATTGATTTCGCGGTTGCAACGGTCTATGTCAAGGATCCGGCAACAGGTGAATTTAACGAATGGCAGGGTGCGGCGTTTGGGCATGCAAATCCATTTGCCATACCGGATGGGCTCGTGGTTGTTTTACCGAAAGGTGAATATTATATTCGTATTGCCGCAGGAGGCTATGATCCGGTAAATTCTTTAATTACTGTTATCGATCAAACAAGTGTCATAACAGCAAAAGTACAGATACCAAAAACCGGCCGACTTGCTGAGCGGGTGACTTCAACAGTTTCCGAGGATGATCGGTCGCATAATTACCGGCTCAATGTTATCCCTCTCCCTGAAGAAGCACTGCTTGGTATTGGTGAGATTGTTCCGGGAGTAACGGCGTATAATTCGGCGGGTGAGATTGTGAATATTTTGCCGAATATCAGATATGACAAGCCGACCGTACTCTTTGTATATAATTTCTGGAATACGTCCGCTCAAGAACAGCTTGATATTTATCGCAACATATCTCTTGAGCTTGCGGATGAATATAGTTTTGTGCCGTTGACGACACTTGAACCGGCGAATGTAAATTGGCGTCAGCTTAACCGCGGGCGATATGATATTAAATTCCTAAAGCCGACACTTGATTTTTACGATAATTATAAGATTATAAGTTTGCCGCAGTTCTTTCTGATAAATGAACAGCGCGAGCTTCTTGGTACGATTGTCGGACCGCGTTCACAGGAAGAATTGCTGGGCTTGCTCGAAGGATATTTAATTGAATGATAGAATTTATAAAAAATCTCCCAATAATGAGGGGGATTTTTTAATGATCAATATGTTGAGGATATTTTTAATCGCATCTGTTCTTATCGGACTTGCTCTAATGCCGTCTGGTGTTTTTGCGCTATCTTGGCAGGCTTTTCCCGGCTGGGAAGGGTCAACAAATTTAGAACAGGGAGACTTAAGCGGCAATGGGGCGATTGAGAAAGTTGCGACAATGGGTCCGGGCGGTGGTCCGCATGTCAGAATTTTTTCGAGTGACGGGAGACTTCTCGGCCAGTTTGACGCCTATGATTCCAGGTTTCACGGGGGAGTAAATCTCGCGGTTGGTGATGTGAACGGAGACGGTTTGGCTGAGATTGTTACCGGAGCTGGTCCGGGCGGCGGTCCGCATGTCCGAGTATTTAATGCTCAGGGAAAGATTTTAGATGAATGGTTTGAGGGGAATATTTATGATCGCAGCGGCGTCAGTGTTGATATAAAGGACGGCGAAATTATCGCCTGGGTGCCAAATCAGAGTCAGTTGTTTGAGATGGCGGTGCCGTTTCATCATCAAGAGCATACTTTAAGCTGTGAGGTGGCAAGTTTGAAATCAGCCTTAGCTTATCATGGAATCAATGTATCCGAATCTGAGCTTATCAAATATCAACCGATAAGTTATCCCTTAGAGTATAAAAATGGTACTTGGGGTGATCCAAGCAAGGGTTACGTCGGCAATATTGACGGAAGCCAGCCAAGGATGACCGGTTATGGAATTTATTGGGAGCCGATTGCCGAGCTTGCACGTCGTTACCGGCCGGCTGAAAGTTTTCGGGGAAAAAGTTGGCAGAATATTCAGGAATATCTGGAGAGCGGTCGGGTTGTTATTATTTGGGGAAATTATCATCAAAATCCGCAAACCCTGATCTGGAAGACTGCTGATGGGGCGGGGGTGCTTGGCTTTGTTGGCGAGCATACTTACATTGTATCGGGGTGGGAGGGCGATCCAAGACATCCGAATAAAATTATTCTTCTTGATCCGATGCGAGGGCGGCTTAAGATGGACTATGATGATTTTATAAAAAATTGGTCATTTTTAGATTATAGCGGCGTTGTGATATAATATTAACAATAATTAATTAAAAATTTAATAAATATGGCTATGGATAAAATTGAAGTTGTCTTTAAGACAGTAAATCAATTGTTTTGGTCACTTTTGCTTTCAGGTATTTTATTGGTGATTTTGGGAATTTTGATTGCTATTTTCCCAACACTTTTGATCGTGCTTGTGACCATACTGTTTATTGTGCTTGGCATTATTGCGATTGTTACGGCCGCAAAAATACACAAATATACAAGGCTCGTAATAAAGCTGTAAATACTTATTTAAAAAATGCCTGTTTTTGGGCATTTTTTATTTACATAATTTTTGGTACAATCGAAGTAGATATATATGGCCAGTGCTAAGAAAAAATTATTGCTTCATACATGTTGTGGGGTATGCGGTTCCTGGATCGCCGAAAAGTTATCCAAAGATTATGACGTAACAATATACTTTTATAATCCGAATATTTATCCTGAAGACGAGTATAAGCGTCGGCGAGATGCATCTCAGGCAGTGGCCGAATCTCTGGGTATTGGTTTTATTGAGGGTGAATATTCTCCCGGGGGATGGTTTGAGGGCGTCAGGGGGCTTGAGCAGGAACCGGAAGGCGGCAACAGATGCTGTGTGTGCTTTGATTATCGTTTAGAGCGGACAGCGCGTTATGCTAAGGAGAACAATTTTAATGCTTTTGCCACAACTCTTACAATCGGGCGCAATAAGCGCGCGGATGTGATTAACCCCATTGGTGACCAATGGGCAAAACAGTATGGATTAAAATTTGTTGGAGGCGATTGGAAAAAGGAAGGAGGACAGGTTGAAACAGATAAAAAATCCCAGGAACTGGGAATTTATCGGCAAAATTATTGCGGGTGTAAGTATTCTATCCGTAGCTCTTAGCTTTGAGCTTTTAACTTTGAGCTTCCTACAGCTTCGGAGATGTTGGAAAATCCATCCTTTTGAATGCGGTCAACCAGGCCTTGGTTGATTTTTTTTATTATGCCGGGTCCTTCAAAGATAAAACCAGTATACAGTTGAACGAGTGAAGCGCCAAGCTTTATTTTTCGATAAGCGTCATCGGCATTAAATATTCCACCAACACCGATGATTTTAACTGGTGAGTTTTTGAGGAATTGATAGGCCTGGTGAATAGTTTTGTCGGAAAGTTTATCAACGAGTTTGCCGCTTAAACCTCCGGGATAGGGGATATGCTCGGTATTTTCATCGCGTTTTTTGGTCAGGTTGGTGCAGATAATTGCTGAGATGTTATGTTTGATTGCCAGGTCGCAAATTTCTTTTAGTTCTTCATCAGTATTATCTGGACCAATTTTGATAAAAATTGGCTTTTTATATTCTTGATTAGTTTTCTCAACTTCTTCAAGCAAGCCTTTTAAAAATTCAGAGCGTTGCATGCAAGTAAAGCCCTGTACATTTGGGCAGCTTACGTTTAGGGTAATGAAATCTGAGACCGGAGCAATTATTTTAAAAGTGGCTAAATAATCTTTTACTGTATCTTCTTGTGGCACTGCCGTGGTTTTGGCAATGCTTGTACCGATGGGGTAGGTATTTTCTTTTTTTGCTAGCCGTTCTTTCACTATTTCAGCGCCTTCGCTGTTTAGCCCCATATTTACGCAGATTGATCGATGTGGGATTAGCCGCCAAAGACGAGGTTTGGGATTGCCGGGCTGGGAATTGCGGGTAACTGAGCCAACTTCCAAAAAACCAAAACTAAATTTTTGCCAAACATTAAGGACCTTAGCATCTTTATCAGCGCCGGCCGGCAATCCAACCGGAGAAGCGAATGATAAGCCGAATAATTCTTGTTTAAGGGTCGGATGGGAAAATGAATAGAGCCGTTCGATCTCTTTTTCAATCGCGGGGTTTTTGGAGATGTTATCTAATGAAGAAATTACAAAATGATGGGCTTTTTCAGCATCAAATTGAAATATAATCGGTTTTACGAGAAACTTATATAAACTCATTTTTAATTCATTCTAAAGTATTGTATTATATAATAATAATTTTGTTAAGAAGAAATATGAGAAAAATTTTTTTAATAGTGTTTTTTATAGTTTTGGCGCTTCCTTTTGGGGCGGTTGCCCAGGCGGAGCAGATTGATAATTTTAATACTGTGCTGGATGTGCAAAAGGACGGTTCGGTTATTATTACTGAGGAAATATACTATAATTTTGGGGATTTGGAGCGTCATGGCATTTATCGGACGATTCCATATCAATATGAACGGTCCGGGAATAGATATAATTTAAGATATGACGTTATTTCAGTAACAGATGATAATGGGGACAGTCACAATTATGATGTTTCGCGTGATGGCGGTTATATTAACATAAAAATCGGTGATGCGGATAAGTATGTGACCGGGGTGGTTACTTATAATATTCAGTATCAGGTTTGGCGGGCAATTAATCATTTTGAAGAGCATGACGAGCTTTACTGGAATACAAGCGGCAATGAATGGGGTGTGCCAATCATAAACCATGAGGTTGAGGT
>Ga0180433_10006943_pt1 | contig 14621 bp, 12 predicted proteins | sample SS_ome_8_FD_132980 | JGI IMG/M metagenome (GOLD analysis project Ga0180433, IMG submission 132980) | Hypersaline lake sediment archaeal communities from the Salton Sea, California, USA - SS_1_D_1 metaG | ecosystem: Environmental > Aquatic > Non-marine Saline and Alkaline > Hypersaline >... | reverse complement strand
CCTTCTCCACTTGGAGCACATGTAGCACCTCCAGTAGTTGTTGGAGCACCTGGATTAGGTCCTTTAGCAGCAGCAGCAGCAGCAGCAGCTACAGCACGTGCTGCACGTCATGGTTATGTTCTTCCTGGTGGTGGAAATATTAAAAAAAATAAAAAACAAAAAGGTGGAGATATTAAAATAAATAGTATTAATAATTTAATTTTTAATAATGTTAATGGTATTTATCAAGGAAGTAATTATTATTATACTTCAGATGAACCTATTAACTTTTTATATTTAGGAAATGATATTTATTTATTAAATGAAAATAAAGAAAATAATTCTGAACTCTTACAAAAATTAATTTATAACACTAGAAGTGTTTTAATAAAAAATGATGTTACTAGTTCTCAAAATTTATTTGATTATAACTCCAAACTTGGTTTTGAAAAAATAATGGCTGGAGGTGTAAAAATTATTGTAGGAAATACAAAAGGAAATTCTCGTGCTAATAGAACCCATGTATTATTTAATCGTAGAATAATAGAAGATAGACAAAGAAATAGTTTTATTAATAAAAATGATGTTTTATATATTGAATTTAAAAGAAGACTTTATGAATTTTTAAAACCAGACCTTATTAAAGAAAAACCAAAACAAGATAATGTAAAAGATACATTAATGAAAAATATTCCATTATTTTTTGATAAAACTAATACGAGATTAGGTAATCAAGCTGAAACCACTTTCAGTAAAGATGAACTTTTTGAGGTTTTAAATTATCACACTCAAATTAATAATACCTTAGTCATTTATGAACATTTCTTTAATAATTTAAAAACTGCAGTTGAAATTATCATTGACAGTTTAAAAAATGCCTCTAACAACTTAGAAACCAATCAAAATAATAAAAAAACTATTAATGCCTTTTTAGATGTTTTTGAAAAGAAATTAACTAAAACCAAAAAAAACTTAGAAGAAATTGTTAATTTAATTAATTCTAAAACTTACGCCTCTATTCAAAAAAAATATCAACAAGAAGAAGTTTGTAATGACCAAGAATTATTAGTTAAACACTTTTTAGGAATTGCTGATTTAAAAATTAATCACGAGACCATTAAAACCTTAAACAATATTTTACTTAAAAAAATGACTGAAGAAGACTTCCTGAATGTTTTAAAATCAATTGATGATTTGGATACTAGAAATAGACCAAATAATAGTAATAATAAAAATAATCAACATGTTTTTGCAGGATTACCCTATATTTATCCTGTTCCTAAAATTTCAAAAGCCATTTGGATAGTTTATTACTTTTATATTACTTACCGTAAAAACAGTATTACTAGTTTTGGTGAAAAATTATTGAAGATAGAACAAAATATGGCATCAAGAATTAAAACTACAGATTATAAAAAAATAGAAACTGATGTCAAATCAAAAGATTTAAAATCATTAATTAATAACTTAGCACCTGGTATTTGGGAACAAAAATTAGATGCATTAGTTAAAGAAGAAATAAGAGAAGCATTGAAAACACTCAAGGAAATAAATAGATTACATTTAGTTCCTCAAAAAAGAAAGAATATGAACCGTTTTAAAGAATATTACGAAATTTTAAGATTAATAAAACTTTATAACTTGAAAATATATTTTTACATAACTTATCTTTACAAAATTCGCGAATATTTAATTAAAAATAAAAAATATATTGATACTTTACAAATCGTCTTCAACAAATATATTAAAACATTTAAATATTTTGTTGATTTGATGTCTAAAACCAAAGAAAAACTTGAAGTTTCTAGTGTTATTAAAGAAATGAGTGAATTAGTCGGATTAGGAATTGATAAACTTTATAATCAAATCCAAAATAAATTAGTTTACGTTGGAAACTTTAAACATCCTGATTATTGGAACGAAAAACTTTTATTATTTAATAAATATTCATCTCAAGCTGTTAAAAAAGATATCTTGGTTGGTGGTGAATTTATGATTTTAGCTGGAACAATTGGTATTACATTATCAGTATTAGTATCAGCTTTAATTGGTGTAGGTGTATATATACGTAAGGAAATGAAAAATAAAGTATCTAAAATTGATCCTTATGCCCAAGTTTTATCTTTATCAACTAATAATAATAATCACAATAAAATTTATAAAAATTTAACTTCTTTATTCTCTGGAACAACTGAAACAGTTTTAAAACCTTTTATAATTGCCAGAAACAATAAATCAATTTATTTAATTGATGCCTTTTCAGTTTGTTCAAATGATAATTTATCAAAATATAATATTTCACATTTTACTGAAGTAGATGGTAAAGTAATTTATAATAATTTTAATCCTGTTTTTGAAATTTATAATCCTAAAACTAAAAATAAAACTAGTCCTTATTTATTCCAACTTCTCAGTGGAAGTAAAAATTTTTACACCATTGTCTCTGACATCCAAAACCATCAATATTTCACTGATACTAGACAAACTATACAAAAAGTTGAAGGTGTTATTGTTGGTGATTTAACTAAAAAAGCAACTGAACAAGCCCTGCAAAATAAATTAATACCTTTTTATGAAATAACAGATGAACAATTACAAAATCCAGTTAATATGAGAAAATGGGTTTATGATATTTTGATGACCGATAAAGTTTTAACTAACAAAAATTATTTAGGTTTAAAACACGAAACCTCTAAATACATAGTCCCTTATTTAATTAATAAAGATATCTTCAAGCAAGGAAAAGAATATTATAAAAAGAAATTAGGTGCTAAAAATAAAAACATAGAGAAACCTGGTGTTTTAACTCAAAGAACCTTAGGACACAGTTTTATGAGAGAACTTTTATTAAAACATTATTCCTCCCCTATTAAATCAAAATCAGTTGAATTAAACTATCAAACTGTTTCTGTTGTTGACAAAAAATTCATCTCTAGATATGATATCCAAAAAATAATGATGGGTAATCTCAATGTTGAGGATATTTTACACGAAATCTTAATTTCTAAAAACAAAGTTTTTAACATTTAAAAAATAGATAATTATTCAAATTATGAATAATTATCCTTATGCTCAAAATATTTACCAAAACATCTGGGTTGGTGATAACATCTCCTGTCAAGACCGCAGTTTCTTACTAAAAAATAAAATCCAAATTATCGTCAACTGCACTCCTGACATCCCTCACCACTTTGAACCCTTACTCCTTAAACCTTTACCTAATCAAAATGAATACTTCATCCAATACTTTCGTTTACCTGTTTTAGATAATGTTAAAGATGAAGAACAACAAAAATTTATAAATCTCGCCCCTCAAATACTCAATAAACTTGATTTTAATAAAAACATTTTAATTCACTGTTCTGCAGGCCAACAAAGAAGTTGTGCCTTTGCAGTTTTAGTTCTCACTAAAAAATATGGATTATCTCTTGATGACGCTATTAACATCATCATTAAAAACAGAATTGGTGGTTTTCAATTTAATGGATACAGCTACCACATTAACTTTCAATCCGCCCTTAATCAACTCACGTAAAAATACGACAATGACTTTTTATCACCCCACGACACATCGGACATTCCATCTTCTTTAATTTCTTAAAGCAATTTTCACAAACTATCTGATGTCCACAAGGCGCAAAAACTACTAAATCTTGAACATTCACACAAATACAACACGTCGGTATCTCCTTCCCCTCCTCCGTTAATCTCTCAACCACCTTCTCCAATGACGCCGTCTTCACCTCCATCTCACTCATCTTCGTCTCAAAATTCTTCTTCACCTCATTAGCTTCCTTAACCCTCTCTACTCCCTTCCTCAAAACAATATTACAATTCTTCTTTATCTTCAATGACGCATCTACCTCCCTCATCAAATTTTGATAATAACGACCCGATACCCAATTTAACTCCTGAGAATATAACTGAACCGAAAACTTATCTACCTCCTTCACATTCTTCATTAACTTCCACCAATCCCGCCTCTCTTCATATAAAACCTCCCCCTCCTCAAAAAATCCAAAATAATCATAATCCCTCATCTCTCCATCTCCTATTAACCCTAAAACCTTCCCCTTGATATCCTCATAATTTTCTTTCACTACACTTAAAAACTCATCCGGATTAACTGGAAACTTTTCCAAATACCTCTTCAAAATAAATTTTCCATAATCCTTAATATAAATATCTCCCTGAGAATTTACTAAAAATACACTAAATAAATTATTATATAACTTTACTCTTTCCATTTCTTCCCTAAAAAAATTAAATTTCTTTAAATCAATTTTTAAAGAAATTTTTAAATTTTATAAATTACTAATATTATTACTTATTTTATTTTATTTAAAAAAAAATATTACTATATTTTAACTAAAAATTATTAATTTCACCGAAGTAAAACTAACAAAAAGATTTATTATTTTTTAGTCTCACCAAAGTAAAAACTAAATAAAGGAATTACGAAGGCAGCAAACCAAACAATTATTATTCCTGCTGATTAAAATAATAATTGGCCACATCCCATGGCAAAACCCACTATAAAATTTCATTAAAATTTAATTTAATTGAAAAATTACATGTGAGGATGCTCTAAAATTTAATTTAGTAGCATTTAATATTAAATAATTATTTAATATTTATGATAAATTTCTATTGAAATTCATCTTGTACTAAAATGTCTTCCCTGAACGGACCAAGAAAAATCATTTTTTAAAAATTTTAAATTTAAATGTCTTCCCTGAACTGGTCAAGAAAAAATCATTATTTAAAAATGTCTCTCCCAACTTTTCAGTCAAGAAAAAATCATTTTTTAAAAATTTTAAGTTTAAATGTTTTTCCCAACATTTCGTCAAGAAAAAAATCATTTTTTATGTTTAAAAAATGTCTTCCTAAAAATAAATCTAGAAAAATCATTTTTTTTAATTCATATGAATTATTAATTTACTTGCACCAACTATTAGGTTTAAATAAATTATGCTCTAAAATTTAATCTAGTAGCATTTTATTAAATTTAATTAATTATATCAATTATTATACATAAATTATTTTTAAATCATTTTTTAGTGATTATTCTTTATATTTATATTAACTAATAAATCAGATTAAATAATTTATTTTAAATCTTTATTGAACACTAAAACTAACTTAAAATAAAATATTATAATTAATGACTATTTAAAGAATAATTATTAAACAAAATTCGGATTGGAAACCTGATTTAAATCATGATTAAAATATGTATTTTTATGTAGATGAGAAGAGAAAGATTATTTTTGGATGGTCACCCAAATGTGGTTGTACAAATGTTAAAAGATTATTTAATTATTTTCAGGAAGAAAAAGTAGATAAAAATTCTCGTTATCCAAAAGAGGGTAAATATACGACAATTTTATTTGTTCGTAATCCTTATAAAAGATTAGTTAGTGGATTTTTACAGAAATATGTTGATAATCATGAATTAAAGCAGTTTCAATTATTTGGGTTAGATTTAACTTTTGAGAAGTTTGTGGAGGAATTGGATCAGAATGGGTTAAAAAGGATAGAGAAGCATCATTTTAAGAGGCAGACGGATGGAGATTTTGAAAAGAGGATTGTTTTTGATAAGATTTTTGATATTGAAAAGATAGATTTTGAATATTTGGAGGAATTATTTGGAGAGAAAATTCCCAAAAAAATTAAATATGGAATAAAAAAACAAACTCAATATTCTGATTTAGAAGAAGAATGTTTTAATTGGCCAATCAAAAAACTTTTAGAAGTAAAACCTAAATATCAATTTTTTTATCAAGATGATATCAAAAAAAAGGTTTTTCAATTTTACAAAAAAGATTTTATTTTTTTTAAAGAAAACGGTTTCACATATTAAAAATAAATCTATTTCTTTTTTTAATGAAAAAAGAATTAGGACAATTTATGACTATCAATGAAACCTTACAAGAAAAAGTCATCTCTTTCATCAAAAATAACCCAACCAAAGTTTTAGAACCTTCTGTCGGTCAAGGTCATCTTATCCTCAAACTTTTAGAAAAATACCCCTCTATCTCTTATGACGCTTACGAAATTGATAAAGATTTAGATTTTTTAATTGATAATGTTAAATTAGCTGATTTTTTATTGAAAAAATTTAATCAAAAATATTTAACAATTATCGGTAATCCCCCATTTATTAAAACTAAAACTGGTAATCTTTATCAAGAATTTATCAGAAAATGTTTTAATTTACTTAAAAAAGACGGGGAATTAATCTTGATTGTCCCATCAAGTTTTTTTAAATTAACCTCTAGTTCTGGATTATTAACTGAAATGTTTGAAAAAGGATGTTTTACGGATATTTATTATCCTCAAAAAGAAAATCTTTTTAAAGATGCTTCCATTGACGTTTTAATATTTAGGTATGTTTTAAAACCTTCTGATAATAAAAAATGTTTATTTAATGATGAAGAAAGATTTTCCACACTCCAAAATGGAATTATCAGCTTTGAAACCCAAAAAATAGAAAATCAAAATATTATCGGCGATTTCTTTAACTGTTACGTCGGAATGGTTTCTGGATTAGAAGAAGTTTTTAAAAATCCAATCGGCAACGTCACCATCCAAACCGATTTTAACCAAATTGATAAATATATTTTAATCCATGAATTCCCTTCTCATAACTCTGAAATTAATGAATGGCTCCTTCAAAATCAATCAAAACTCCTTAAAAGACAAATCCGTAAATTTAACGAAGATAACTGGTTTCAATGGGGTGCCCTCCGCAATTATTATACTATGCTAGAAAATATTGGAAAACCTTGTATTTATGTAAAAAATTTAACCAGAAGTCAAATAATTGCTCAAGTTGGAGAAGTGAATTTATTTGGCGCAAAATTATTAATGTTATTACCGAAAGGGGAAGTTGATTTAGAGGAAGTTTGTCAAAAAATAAATGGGTTTCGGGAAGAGCATTTATATAGTGGTCGTTTTAAAATAGGTCATAAAGAACTTTTAAATAAATTTCTTTGAAAAAATTGATTTTTTTATTTTTTGAAACATAAAAAATAAAAAAAATGGAATGTTCAATATGTTTTGAAGAAAAACCCGACCTAAAATTAGGTTGTGGTCATAAAATTCATCAAGATTGTTTTAAAAAACTATTAAAATCTAATATTCCTAAAAAATGTCCAATGTGTCGTTATGAATTTGATTATTCTTTTTATTGTAATCTTTTAAATGTTAACAACTGTGATATTTGTAATCAAATGGTTAATGTTGACGAAGTTAGTTTCGTTAAAAATACCACTTGTGGTTGCATTTATCATTTTAAATGTTTAAGACAAAATTTAATTGAAAAAAATATTATTGATACCCGAACTTATTTAAACTGCCCTTGTTGCACCACTGAATTTAACCGTGAAACTTTAGAAACTAAATCTTTTACTATGTTTGTTGATGGGTTTTTTAGTTGGGTTGGGACACCTCCTCAATGTAGGCATATTTCTAAAAATGGAGTGAGATGTGATGATTATGCAAGTCCAAGGAAATATTATTTATGTAATACTCATTGTGATGAAAATCATGTCAGAAGTAATAGGTCTTATGAAATGGCTTTAACTTATGTATTTAAATTTGCGTTTAGTGTTCCAGAAGATTTAAGATTAAAATATTTTTGTCGGATTTGTGAGGATTGGGATGATAATGTTAATGGAATTAAAAATAAAAAACGAGAAGAATATAAATTTGATTTATCTGATTTACTTGAAGGCTTAAATTTCTAATTATAAAAAATTGATGGTTAAAAAAACCTAAAAATTATATTCTTAACTTTGGTTTACTTCGGTTTGTACCTGCACTATTCGTCTGACTTTCGTCTGATTACCTGCTACACAACGCACAATGCCCACCTTTTTTCAACACAGTGACAACGCTATAGAGGTCATGGAAAGGTTCTTGAATGAGGACCGTCCGGAATTTCCCGGAAACGTAGACTTATCCTACCTGAAGAACCGCCTGAACAAGGCCTTCCCAGTGGAGGTTTTCCCTCGGGTTGGTCCTCCTCCCATCATGAGGACGATGGCCGGTCTTCCGCCACCCTACGCGAACGAGATCATGTATGGGTGCTCCAAGAACATGGTGGAAGATGCCTACTCAGGTTGGTGTCAGCTACTGACAGGCAAGGGTCCCCTCAACGAGGAGGAGCACAAGTCTTTGGAGCTGTGCATCCGCCTCTTCGTGGATGAGTTTGACTCCACTGGCGAAATCCGCCACCTCCGCCCCCTGTGGTATTTGGTGGCAGAATGATTGCTATGTTTGATTGCTATTGATGTTTGTTTATAATTTTATTTTTTCCATTTGAACATTGCATTGTTGAAATAATTCTTTTACTACATCATCATTCCGATAATCATGTAAATAAATTACTTTCTTAATCCCACTTGAAATAATATATTTCGCACAATTGATACATGGAAAATGAGTAATATAAATTGTACTTCTTTCTATTGAAACCCCACGTCTCGCACTATCACTTATCGCATTTTGTTCTGCATGAATGGTATTAATTTCATGTCCATCACGATGTATACTTAAATGTTCTACACCGGCGGGAAAACCATTATAACCTGAACTGATAACACGATTATCTCTAACGATAACTGAACCAACTTTTAATTTAGAACTGGGAGAACGAGAAGCAATTAATAAAGAAAGGGCGGAAAAATATTCATTCCAATCTAAACGATTTTTAGAATTTAATAAATCTTCTAAATTTTGTAAAAACATTTTTTACAAAAGAAAAATTTAATAAGAATTTAACAATCTTTTCATTAAATTTATTTCTTGAGTTTGTGAAGTAATAATATTTTGACATAATTGATATAAAACTGGATTTTTTTTAACTTCAGGATGATTTTTTAATAATTGTTTTGTGGTAGTTAAGGCAGTAGAATGATGAGGTATCATTCGCATCATCCACTGATTTGAATTAACTCCAACTTGTAATCTTAATAAAATAATAAAAACACCTGTTAAAACCAAACCTAAACCTAATAAATAAGGATTAAAGGTATGATGTAAAACAAAATGAATGACTTCATGAGCCACAAACATAGTGGAAGCCATAAAACATCCAATATAAAACAAGGTTAAGGAAAAATAAAATTGGTCATATTGATTAATCAACATGTTCATTCCATTAAAAAGAATACCAAAAATAGTCATGACTACAAAAAAGACTAAAGGTTCTTTAAACATTCTTTAATAAAGATTAATTTTTTCTTTGTTTTTCATCATCATGTTCAGTGCTTTCACTTAAAATATTACTATTAGAAGAACCAACTATTTCATTAAATTTAGCTTCTAATCCAGTTCCAGTGGTAGTTTGATGTTTATAATAAAGATATCCATTATTTTTTTCATACATTATTCTTTCGGGTCTTTGGACTTGTGAAACATAAGCCCACATTCCATCATCTTTAAATTGATTTGCTAATTTAAACATATTAAAGGCCATCACGTGATATTCAGGTAAAGTGACTAAATGTGCGTTAAAACCAAAACTGGCGAGTTGGGGTTCAAAGTTTTTGAGACGTTCAGAAACAATTTCATCACAAATTAATTCATAAGGGGTTTTAAATTTTTGTTCCGAAAATAATGCAGTATAATAATCTTTTTCTCCAAAATTATAACTATAAGTTTTAGATAAATGATGATCATTAACTGCATAATATAATCTTTCTAATCCACTTTCTGAAAATTTATCATCACCTTGTATTTTATCCCCTACTTTCTCCAAATATTCCCTTAAACCTTTTTGACCAAACTGTAAATAACTCCCTACATTATGCACTAATTTATCCGCCAATACTTTCGCACTATCATAAGATTTTAAATCCCAATCAAAACTAGGACTATGATTATATAAACCTTGTGCCTTCATATCAAACTGAGCTAAATATTCATTTACTCCTTCTAAGAAATCTTTGGCATCATTTAAATCAGCATTAGGGGTTTCCATCCAAACATGTGTCGCCAATCCTTCTTTAACTATCCTAGCAGTTCTCGCAATGGACATTTCTAATCCCCATTTTTTACCTGTTTCAGGATTTAAACCTTGTTTAAGATAAACATACTTTCCATCCGGAGAAAATCCCTTTTCCCAATCTATAAACCTATAATCTTGATGCTCTGGATTTTCTAAATTTTTACTATATAACATCCTTTTTGCTGAAAAAGCATCTGTTCTACTGACAAATTTTACCCATTGCTGTCCACTCCCTAAAACCTCCTGTGCCGCAAAATTAGCAGCCCTCATAATCACAATATAATCCTCTATCGGACAAAGTTCCTTATCCCCTAAATGCCCACATCTTTTATAAGGTCCTTGGTCTTCAATATGTATCATAGTAATTCCATTTTTAACCGCATTTTTCACTGACATTCTTACTTTCTCTGGTGTGCTCCATCCTTGTTCTAAATCCGCTAAAACTGCACAATCACCACTAATATTAACCCCATTTAAATGATTAATCTGCACAAATCTATTTAAATGATTATTAACTTCTTTAGCATTATCTCCTGGTTCTTCTGGTGAAACGTGTAAAGTATCTGGTAAAGTCTCTTGTAAACGATTTTTCATTGCATTAATCTGCCATCCTCCTACATAAGGACCAATACGACCTTGACCACCCATAACTACATTAACAGCACTTATTCCTGTTGATGTTCCTAAGAATTGGTAGTATTTATTGGTTTTTAAAAAATCATTCAAGTAATCACCGCGGTGTTTAGTTAATTCAACTCCTTGTTTTACTTTATTGGTTCCTAATAAATCCAAATGATTTTGGGAGGCAACATAGGAAAAACTACGATGAAGAGGGTTTACTAAAATTCTTCTTAACATAAAAGATTTAAAGATTTTAATTTAAAGATTTTGGAAGAGTAAAAAATATGTTTCCGAAAGCGATTAGTGTGTTAAATCCAGGTAAGCAATATGCTTACCTTTTTGGTCAAAGAACCTTAAACTTAATTAAAGAATTAAATGGAAAACTTGGTAATCAACACCAAGATTTATTAAAAAAAAGATATAATGACAGTGGAAGTGCTTTATCTAACCCAATTAAAAAATACCGCGAAGATACCAAACTTATTAGATTAAATGACTGGAAAGCAGTTGGACCTAATGAGGATATTAAATGTCGTCATGTGGAAATTACTGGTCCAACCTCAGATGCTAAAATGATGATTAATGCCTTAAATTCAGAAGCCAATTGTTATATGACTGATATTGAAGATAGTATGTCTCCATCTTGGACCAATGTTCAAAAGGCACACCATCATCTTAATCAAGCTATGAATGGAACTTTATCTTTTATGAAAGGAGCAAAACATTATACCTTAAATCAAAATTTAGTGCCGGTTTTATGGACAAGATTAAGAGGATTACATTTAAAAGAAGAAGGAATTCAAATTGATAATAATGTTACGCCTGCTACTTTTGTTGATTTTGCAACTTATATGGTTAATAATGCAGAATTATTAGTTAATAATGAAGCACATACCAAAGGAGGTATATATTTTTATATTCCTAAGATACAAACTTATGAGGAGGCATTATTAATTAATGAGATGTTTAAGATAGGAGAAGATTTTATGGGAATAAATAGGGGGACAATTAGGACGACTTTATTGATTGAAACTTATCCGGCTATTTTTCAAACGGAAGAGATTATTTATGCGTTAAGGGATTATATTTGTGGGTTAAATTGTGGTCGTTGGGATTATTTATTTAGTATGATTAAGTCAAATATGGATTTTAATATCCCAGATAGGAGTTTATTAACTATGGATAAACCCTTTTTAAGTGCGTATATTGAGCGGATTGTTCAAAGTTGTCATCGGAGAGGAATTCATGCGATGGGAGGGATGTCAGCCTTTATTCCAACTGGGAAGGATGACCAAAAGATAGTGGAGAAGATTGTCAAAGATAAGGAATTAGAGATTAGATTAGGATGTGATGGGGCGTGGGTGGCTCATCCAGGATTGATAGGGACGGTTAAAACCTTATTTGAGAATAAGTTGGAGGGGAGAGATAATCAGTTTAATATTGTTCCTGAGAGGAGAATAGAGGATACTGAGTTTTTGGATATTCCGGATGAGATGCGTCAAAATAAATGTTTTACTCAAAAAGAATTTGTTAATAATTTAAATGTTTCATTACAATATTTGGCGGGATGGTTATATGGGAATGGAGCTGTGGCCTTAAATGGATTAATGGAAGATATGGCGACTTGTGAGATTTCATTATATCAGGTGAAACAATGGGTTCATAACAAGGTTTATATTTTCCAAACAGATGGGGCGGCTAGTGTGGAATTTCAAGTGAATGAAGATGTTTTAAGGTATCATTTAAAACAGGAAAAAGAAAAATTATTAAGGGGAGAAAATTTACAGGTTGGATATGCTAAAGATTATTTAGAACAGTCTGAAAAATGTATTTTAGAATATGTTTTAAATTTAGATAAACATTTCTTACCGGATGTAGCTTATGAACATCTTAATAAAAATTAATTTTAGACATCATCATTGGATAAACTTGTTCTTTATGAGGAATAACATAAATATTTTCACTAAATAATGCATCATATCCTTCGGGAGGTTTAATAAATTTAGGCTTTGTGTAACCATGTTTTTGAAAAAAATTTTTGTTTGTTACATTTGAAAAATTTTCCCTTTTTTTATTATATTTTACTAAACAAGTAAGTAAAATATTGTTTTTATTATTAGAATAAATTTCTAAATCTTCAATTGTGGTGGATAAATTTATTCCTAGTCCAAAGGCACCGGTTTTAGCCAAATTCGGATTAAAACCTTCAGATAAAATTCTTTTAGCATTTTGAAGATTAGTTAAATGAAACATTTGATAAATATTTTTTGCGGGATAATTTTCAAATTCTATTAATGGATTTTTATTAAATTCTAAAAATTTTATTTCATACATAATTATAATTTAGATAAATTCCACTACCAATTATTAAAATTGAACCAACTATTTTTTCCCAATTAACCAATTCTTTATTTAATACCCATCCATAAACATAAGCCATAAATATCCCAAAATAACTTAATGAACTATAAGTCATCGTTGAAAGTTTATTAATAGTATAAAATCTTAAAAAGTATCCTAAACTTCCAATTACTGCATTCCCAACTAATAATAAAACTAATTTAGTTTTATTTGTGATTTCTTTTTTCGGTATAACATTTTTATTTAAGATAGCGGTTATCACTAAAGATGGTAAAAAATAAGCCATAAATAACGGTATCCAACTATTTTTTTCATTTAATCTTTTAACAATAAAATAAATTCCAGTTTCAGTTAAACTAGCAATTAAAATCGCAATAATTCCAATAATTAAATTCTTTTTAGATTGTTCTTTCCAACTAGAATAAGTTAAAAAGATGATACCAACTAAAGGTAATAAATAAATGAGGAGGATAGGATTTCCGGAGAATAAGAGAATAAAGAAGGGATAAGTATAAAAGAGAGAATAGGCGACACCTGAGTCTAATTTTTGAAAACCCAAGTAAGAACTGTAAATATGAATTAAGTTAACACCGGCGAGAAGTAAACCAATTAAAGAAAATATTTTACTAAAAATATTTTTGTAATTGATAAAAAAGAGGGAAATAATGGTGTAAATGACTAATCTAGCCCAAAGTTGGTTAATTAAGGGAAAATTAATGTATTTCACCATTGCAGGGTAAAAACTTAATAAACTTTCAGATAAAAGTTTAAGAAAAATGTAAAACATAATTTATTCAAAGGTTAATATTTCAAAATCTTTTATAGGAAAAACATAACGACAATAAGGGCATGATGCCTTAAAATTATCCCGATAATCTTTTTGAACCCACTGTTTAAAACCTAAATAACCAAAATATTTTTGACATTGTCCACATTGACAAACCTCCATGCCTTTCTCAAAATTATCGTGTGTGATGGGGTCAATATCTTGTACTACTAATATTTTGCGGTAATTATTGTAAAAATTAATGGGATTAAAATTTAATAATTCACCATTAAAATCAAAAAGGATATTATCAAATGGGTCATGAAATGAAAAGGTTTCTTCCTCGTAAATGATGTCTGAAACTTCTTCATTTTCTTGATAAGAATCGGTTTCATAAGAATTGTTTTGATAAGATTCTTCGGATAAAATATCTTCTAAATTATAATCATTTTCTTCAGTAATCGTATCTTCACTAAAATCGGTTTCCATTTCCTGATTAATATTATCTTGAATTATTTTTTCCAATTTTGGATATTCTTTTTCTAAGGTATTAACTTGAAAAAAGATTAAGTTTTGACAATCTAATAAACTTTTAGGTATTTTTTTCACTAAATTATTATTAACATTTAAACATTCAATAGATAAAGGAATTTGATAAAGATGTTCAATTTGATTATAAGGAAGATATAAGGTTTTGAGAGAATTGGGTAAATTTTCAATTTTTTTAATTAAATTATCTTCTAAATATAAGTGTTTTATTTGATTTGATAAATTATTTATTTTTTTGATTTGATTGAAACTTAAATAAAGTGTTTCTAAATTTTCAGGTGTTTTAATTATTTTTTTAATTTGGTTTTCTTGCATTGATAAATTTTGAAT
>Ga0180433_10006942_pt1 | contig 14627 bp, 10 predicted proteins | sample SS_ome_8_FD_132980 | JGI IMG/M metagenome (GOLD analysis project Ga0180433, IMG submission 132980) | Hypersaline lake sediment archaeal communities from the Salton Sea, California, USA - SS_1_D_1 metaG | ecosystem: Environmental > Aquatic > Non-marine Saline and Alkaline > Hypersaline >... | reverse complement strand
GCAGCGCCTCCGCCGTCTCCTCCGGGCGGTTATGATAACCCTTCATAACCTGGGGACCGCGGATGACCACCTCTCCGATCTTTCCCGGTGGCAGCTCGTTGTCTGAGTCGTCGAAGACCTTTATCTCCTGGTTGGGGTAGGCCTTTCCCACCGCCCCGTCCCGCCATTCATGACTGGGCCGGTAGATTGTCCCCATACCGGCGGACTCTGTCAGCCCGTAGAGCTGCCTCATCTTACAGCCGAACTTCTCTATAAAGGCGCGCCTGAGCTCCAGGGGAAGGGGGGCACCTCCCGCAATGCAGGTATCGAGGGAGCTCAGGTCGTAATTATCCACATTGGGATGGTTGAGGATAAGGGAAAACATGGTGGGTACGGCGGGGAAGAGCTTCACCTTATGCTTCTCTATCAAGCGCATGCATTCTTCCGGATCGTACCAGCGCATAACTATGGCTTTGCTCTCGGGAAACTCGCTGAGATTCCCGCTGTTCATGGCGCCGACGCCGAAGATATGGGCCATGGGCAGGCACATCAGGGCGACTACCGCCTCGGTCACTTCGTTTGCATCGTAGGCGCTCTTGGCACCGGCGATGAGGTTTTCGTGGGTGAGCATCACGCCCTTGGGCTTGCCGGTGGTGCCGGAGGTATACATCAATATGGCCACGTCGTCGGGGTCCTTATCGACAATCTCCAATTCAGTGGAGGAATCCTCCAGAAGCTTCTCGTAGGATAGGGTCCTATCGGTATCCTCGCCGCCCACCACTATCACATGCTTCACGTTGTCCAGGCCCTCGGAGGCGTTCAGAAGCTTATCCACGAGGATGATGTCGGTGATCACCGCCACCGCACCGGAGTCCTCTAATATGAAACGGCACTCCTCCTCGCTTAGAACGAATAACATAGGCAGGACTATCCCCCCGATGCTGAAAACCGCGCCGAAGGATTCGAAGATCTGAGGGCAGTTGGACATGACCACAACCACCACGTCGTCCACCCCTATTCCCAACTCTTTGAGGGCATTGCCCAGACGTGCGGCGTTATCCCCTATCTCTACGTTGGTGATATCCCGGTCCTCGAAGACCATGGATACCACCTCTCCTAATCTGTCTATTCGGTCCGCTCCAAGCTGGGCGATGTTCATTCCGCTACCTCCTTCTCCGACTCCCTCCCTGATAAGAGCATGCGAAGCAAGTTATTGCTTATATGTAGGGATTCCCAAATCACAGCCGCCGTAAACGAGGGATGGTGATCGTTGGCGTAAAAGCCGACCGCTTGATACCCTATCGAGGTCAGCGAAGCTAGCGAAGCTCACGCTTCAGTATCTTTCCGATGGAGCTCTTGGGGAGGGTCTCCAGGATACGGACCTCCTTGGGCTGCTTGAAGGTGGGTATGTTCTCCCTGCAGAACTCCATGAGCTCCTCGGGGGTGGCCTCCATCCCCGGCTTCAAGGCCACACAGGCCACGATCTCCTCGCCGTAGGTGGGATCGGTAACCCCTATCACCGCCGCCTCGGCCACGGCGGGATGCTCGTAGATCTTATCCTCGATCTGGGTAGGCATGATGTTCTCCCCGCCCTTGATGATGATGTCCTTTTTGCGGTCGGTAATGAAAAGGTACCCCTCCTCGTCAAGGTAGCCCACGTCTCCGGTATGCAGCCAACCTCCGCGCAGTGCCTCCGCCGTTTCCTCCGAGCGGTTGTGGTATCCCTTCATAACCTGGGGACCGCGGATGACCACCTCTCCGATCTTTCCCGGTGGCAGCTCGTTGTCTGAGTCGTCGAAGATCTTCATCTCCATGTATTCATAGGGTTTACCCACCGATCCATCCTTCCAGGACATGCTGGGACGGTAGATGGTCCCCATCCCCGTGGACTCGGTCAGGCCGTAGAGCTGCCTCATCTCGCATCCGAACTTGTCCATGAAGGCCCGCCTGAGCTCCAGGGGAAGGGGGGCGGCGCCGGCGACGCAGTCCTCGAGAGAGCTCAAGTCGTAATTATCCACGTTGGGATGGTTGACGATGAGGGAGAACATTGTGGGCACGGCCGGAAATAAGTTCACCCGGTATTCCTGGATGAGCCTCATGCATTCCTCCGGCTCGTACCAGCGCATCACGACGATCCTTGTATCTGGGAACTCGCTGAACAACGCCGTGTTCATGCCGGCCACCCCGAAGATGTGGGCCATGGGCAGGCACATGAGGCTCGTCTTGGCCTCCTCCTGCTCGTTGGACACATAGGCGCTCTTCGCGCAGGTGATGAGGTTTTCGTGGGTAAGCAGGACGCCCTTGGGCTTGCCGGTGGTTCCCGATGTATACATGATGATAGCGACGTCCTCCGGGTTCTTATCGACCATCTCGAGGTCGGGGGTGGATTCCGCCATCAGCTTCTCATAGGAGAGGGTCCTGTCCGTATCCTCGCCGCCGACCACGATTATCTGTCTTACGCCGTCAAGTCCCTCGCTGGCGGCCAGCATCTTGTCGGCCAGGACAGTATCGGTTATCACCGCCACGGCGCCGGAATCCTCCAGGATGAAACGGCATTCCTCCTCCTTCAGGACGAAAAGGATGGGAAGGGCTATGCCCCCTATCCTGAAAACGGCGCCGAAGGACTCGAAGACCTGGGGGCAGTTGGACATGGATATGGCCACCACGTCATCTTCCCTGATACCCAGGTCTTTGAGGGCGCTGCCCAGCCTGTTGGAGTTGTCCCTGATGGAGACGTTGCTTATCTCCTCGCCCTCGAAGACCATCAACGGGACCTCGCCTACCCGCTCGATATGTTCATCCGTAAGTACGCCGACATTCATTTCCCTACCTCCATTGCCCCGAAACACAGGATTGACGCATGTATTCTATCATGTATCGGATATCAAAATTAACCGTTGGGTCTTTTTTGATAACAGTAAAAAGCGCTGAATTCTAATAACTTGTATCGATCACTGTATACCAACTGTGAACTGCTTCTATCTTCCTGGACACTCCACATTACCAAATGATAAAATTTCCACTAACCGGTTCCCATCGGAGGGATTTCGTCTTGGTCATAAGACTTTCTCCCCCGAGGGGCGAGATGTTGAGGAAAATATTGGGGGATTTCCGTCAAACGGACCACGAAAAGCAAAGGGGGAGACCGATGAGCACCTCGTGGCACCTGCATTTATCCAATCGCTCGAAAACCTTTCTGGTTATCATCTCTGTTGTGATCTTCTGCTTCATGTTCATGCCCTTGGCGCCCGGCGGCGATGCTGCCGTGGCGACACCGCCGGCCTACGAGCCGGCGACCTTCGACCTGTTCAGCATGTTTCCCGAGCAGATGCTCGCGCCTTCGGCGGGCAAGACATTTACCTGGCTGCCTCTGGAGACCCGCAACATAGCTGATGTAACCGAATGGACGTGGCTCTCGACCAATTCAGAGTCTCCTTACTTCAACGCATTCATCATCCCTCCCCTGGTAAGACCGAGCGGGGCCGAGGGAACCGCCAAGTCCTGGGTGCTCGTTTCCTGTGCTCCCGGCACCCCCGAGGGAACCGTAGGTTACATCAAGGTCACCGGCATCCGGGGCTCGGAGCAGCACCGCGCATGGCTTAAAGTAACCGCCCTGTCCTCGGAACCTCGTTTGGATATGACCGCAGGAGAAATGCTCACCGGCCAGGGATACAAGGATCAGAAGCTCCAGACCTTCACCGGTGAGCCTATAACCTGGGGTCTCGGCGCATTCAACTACGGGTCGGCGCAGGACACCTACTCGCTGGGATATTCATGTGACCATCCCTGCCAGGTGAGGTTCCTCGATTCCGGCGGGACGGAGATAAGCGAGCTCTCCGTGCCCGGCCTTACCCATAATTACCTATATCCCAACGTCGTCAACTTCAAGGTGGAGGTGACGCCGGAGCCGGGGCTTCCCAAAAACCAACCTGAGGACATCACAATTATTCTCGGCCCCGGGACCAATACTGCCGCCACCTCCGAGTTGACCCTGCAAGTTGTGAGCCCGGGAATGCTCTTCAGCATGAACGACCTTTCGGGCCTGCGCCCCCATGCCCACCAGGTCATGGCGGAGGAGACCACTTCCTTTATCTTCCATGTTACTAACCTGGAGAGCACGGCGGCGGATATATCCCTGGCTCTTTCCGGTGACACCGAGGGATGGAGCGTGGGCATGGACACCACGGCAATCGCGGCCCTTCCCTCCGGCGAGACGGCCATGGCCACCCTCGCGGCTACGCCTCCTGCTGATGCCGCCACCGGAGACAGGATCGACTTGACCGTCACCGCCACCAGCATCCCGGGACCCGTTGAAGCGGTAAGCGTGGCCGCGGAGGTCACCGATGTCAGAAACGTATACTATTGGGCCATCGATTCCATGGACCCCGATTACCTCTATTTGAACAGCATCGGAACTGGGCCGGGCTCGGACGGGGACTGGTTGATGCCCAACACCCAGGCTTTCCTGGAAGACGCCGTCAACTACACCGACGCCTGGGTCTACCTGCCCTCGGCCACGGATATGGACCACACCAACGCCCTGGCCGGGACCTACACCGGCACCCAGGGCATCTACATGGTGAGCGGCACCTTCCAGGGCGTGACCGAGCATGACGAGGTGATCACCGTCGCCAACTCCATGGACTTCATGAAATACGGTCCGGACGGCGATCCCATCGAGCGCATCTACGAGGTGGCCAAAAACCAGACCGGGGAAGCGTCCCTGGGTGGGTTCTGGTCCAATAAGAACTGGCTGGCCGACCTGGAGGGGGAGAGGACCGTGGATATCGTGGGGCACAGCAACCGCTATCCTCTCTTCTACCCCGACCCCTACAAGTACAGCGCGGCCGGCGATCCCACGACGGACTCCGACCCCTGGGATCCCATGTCCGGACCCTTCTCCATGTGCTTCTACACCGACAGCACGCGAGAGGTCCTCATCCCCACCCTGCTGGGGCAGTTCAACCTCCTCCTGGGCCTGGGGCTTTACATCATGCCCGTCAGCATGTTCATCGGCATGATGCCGGGCACCCACTGCGAAGACCGCTACCTGTCCGATTCCTTCTTCCGCTCGATCATTGAGGAGGACCCGGACGTCTGCTATATAAATGTCGCCGACCTGGACAACACCGGCCATATGACCGGCGGCTCCTGGAACCTGGACGAATGGGACACCAAGGATACTCCCGCGGCATGGGACGACGAAAGCAAGTACAGCCCCTGGATGCGCCGGGACGAATGCCTGGATATCGCCCGCGAGGCCGACGTCCTCTTCGCCGACTTCATAGACCTTCTGAAGGAGAAGGGGGTCTATGATAACAGTATCATCGTGGTCCTCTCCGACCACGGCATGGAGAACTTAAAGGACCAGGCCAGCGGCTATGAGGTCCTCGACCTGCGCAGGATCCTGCGGGCCGAAGGCCTGGTGCACTACGAGGACTTCCTGGAGGCGGGGGGAACGGAGATCAACTTCATCTGGTGCGAAGATGAGGCCAGACTGGCTGCCATCGAGGACATACTGGAGAACCACACGGTGGACGATCCGGAGTTAGGCCCGGTGCAGCCCCTGCTGGTGATTAATCGCCAGGAGATGATGGACGGGATAACGGAGGAGGAGATACAGGCAAAATACGGCGTTGACGTTGAGGGCAGGGTCCGGCCCATGGAGCTCTACTCCGAGTACTGGGTAAACCATCCCGATGAGCCCGACGGCCAAATGTGGCCCGACCTGTGCATATTCCCCTTCTACAATTACAATATCGCCGCCCACGGCCATTTGCTCAAGGGAGGTATCAATCCCATAGGCATATCCCTTGGGAACCTGCCGGACAACCTGGAAATAGGCTTCCCGGGCGCCCACGGCGGGCTGCAGACCGCCCGCATCCCGCTCATTTTCAAGGCACCCGCTGACGATCCCGACTACACTCCCGGAACGGAATACGACGGCGAGGTTGGTGTCGGGGATATAGCCCCCGCCATATACCGGATACTGGGTTGGCCTGATCCCGACTGCGTGGACGGCAGCCCCCTGCCATCGCCAACCCCATAGTCAACCAAAGGCACAAGGGGCGCAGCTAAGCTGCGCCCCTTTCTTTTTGGGGTCAGGCCTTGAGTAGTGAGTTTGCATGACCCGAAAAACTGGGTTAACTTAATCTGGATTTATCACGAAGGATATAAATATCTGGCAATCGACAACAAGGGGGTCTTGAAGTGGAGAATCTCTCAGGCGAAGTAGCGGCTATCACGGGCACGGCATCAGGTATCGGCAAAGCCACCGCTATCCTGCTGGCGAAGGAGGGCTGCAGCTGCGCCATATCGGACATCAATGAAGAAGGGCTGCGGGAGACGGAACGGGAGATACAGTCCCTTGGAGCCCCAGTACATGCCACCGTTCTCGACGTCTCGGACAGGGAGGCGGTATACAAGTGGGCCGACGATGTCGCCCAGGAGTTCGGTAAAGTGAACATCATCATAAACAATGCCGGGGTCGCCCTGGGTGCCTATATCGAGGACATGACCTACGAGGACCTGGAATGGCTCCTGGGCATCAACTTATTCGGCATGATCTACGGCACCAAGGCCTTCCTGCCCTATCTGAAGAAGGCGGATGCCGGCCACATAGTCAACATATCCAGCGTCTGCGGGTTCATCGCCACGCCCACTCAATCGGCATATACAACCGCGAAGTTCGCTATCAAGGGATTCACCGAATGCCTGCGCCTGGAGCTGGAGATCGACGAGGCCAACGTCAGCTGCACCGTGGTCCATCCCGGGGGCGTCAAGACCAACATCGCCAGGTGTGCCCGCGTCTCGGACAAGATACTGGAGGAGGCCGGCGTCGAGAAAGAGGAGATATCCAAGAACTTCGACCGCATAGCCATCACGTCGCCCGAGAAAGCCGCTGAAAAGATCGTCAACGGGATAAAGAGGAACAAGCACCGGGTGCTGATAGGCCCCGATGCCTATCTTATAGACATATTTCAGCGATTATTACCCACATGGTACCTGAAGTTATTGTCATTCCAGTACAAGTTGATAGACAAACTCACCAAGATGAGATCCGGCTGATTTCTCGAATACATGCCCGATAATCGAGAGCATCTTTTTAGATAACGCGTAAAACCTATTCCTGTTTATTGATTTCCTTCTTGGGAGCGGGCGGTCAGGGCCTCGAGGATGATGGGGAGGGACAGCTCCAGCTGCAGCCTCCTGCCCGCCGCTATCTCCGGCGCGAAATGACGGATGAGGTCCACCTCTTCCAGGGTGGGCGGCGGCAAGGTCTTCAATTCATCCGCAACCTTCAACCCCCAGGGCACCTCCGCCTGGACCTCCTCCCTGCTGTGACCGGGGAAGAGCCCGTCCAGGTATATCTCCTTGCTCTCCTCCTCGAAGCGGAATACCCCCCTGGTGCTGTAGAGGACCTTGGGCCCGCTTCCCGGGGGGAACCCGGCTCTCTCCCTGGCATCATATCCGTCCAGGTAGCCGGGGGAGGAGACGTAATCCAGCTTCTCCACGAACCTGCCGCCGCGCATGGTGAGCACCGCCTTGCGGGCATAGCCGAAGAACTCCGGCGCTCCGCCCGCCCCCATCATGCGCATATGGAAGTCGTCGTAATCCCCGAAGACGGTGGAGTTCATGTTGCCGTAACGGTCTATCTGTCCCACTCCCAGGAAGGTGACGTCCACCAGGCCGCGGTTGACTATGGTGGCGAAGACGTCAATCATGTCGCATGAATAAGCGTAGCCGTGGGTGCAGGTGGGGTCGGCGATGTGCAGGGGGTTGCGGAAGGGATCGATACCCACCAGGCCAGCCTCGGTGAGGATGATGCAATTGGGTGCATGGGTCGCCTTGGCCAGGACTCCAGCGGCCATGGGGATACCCTGCCCGATGACCACGATATCCCCATCCACTATCTCCCTGGCTGCATTAGCCACTATGATCTCGGACTCGGTATATCTAACCATCGACGAAACCCCCCTTCTCCTCCATAGCCTGGATGAATTGATCGTATTTCATCTGGAAGTTGAAACTCATGTCCTCTTCATCCCAGGCTCCACGTCCCGTGCAGCCGTAATCGGCGGGGATGCTGGGAAAAGGCCTGGCTTTGAGTTCCTCCAGGTAATCCAGGCCCAAACGGTCGCAGTAGTGCTGTAGATACACCCGGCGGTCGTCCAGGCCGTATATCCATTCATCCATCCAGGCCTTGCCGCCTTCCTCGCTCATGGTCTGCATGAAGAACAGGGCCCGGAAGGGCATATCGTAGTCGTAGAAGCCCAGCAGTTCCGAGGGGTGAGCTCCCCAGGGCTCTTCCACCACCGCGCACACCCTGAAGCCGGGGACTAGGGTCAGGTGCGGAGTCCTCGTGATGGTGTCCGAATCCACGATGTGCTCGCAGGATACGATGACTTTATCAGAGGCGAGGCAGGCCCACTTGGAGTTGATCAAAGCTCCCCACAGTTGAGCGTTCCCGAATTTATCGGCGCGCTGAACGTGCAGTACGGCCACGTCCGGATTGCGCCCCCTTACAACCGCCACCTTCTCCCCGGTGAAGGGGCACTCTACTTCGCCGAACTTCTGACCTTTAAAGGCGCGTTCCACCCGGTAGACGTCGCTCTCCCGTATCCCGGACATAACCGGCAGGAAGGGGTAGCCCATGGCGCCAGCCTGAAGCATGGTGAGCAGGGTGTAGTTGGAGTAGTCCTCCAGTTCCACCTCTCCCGCTCGCAGGGCCCGCTCCAACACCGTCTCTATGCGCTCGCCCGCCACCCGGAAGTTATATGCCACCGCCAGCTTGCTCACGCATTTGCCCAGGAGCAACTGGTCCAGCTCGTCGATACCTCCCTGCTGGAATACGGTCAGATCCTTCTTGTGCTGCCGTATCACCTCGTGCAGCAGGGCATAGGGTGTACCGTAGAGGCAGTTGGCGATAACCATCGAATCGCCGTCCGAGACAAAGAGTTCCACCGCCTCATTGGCGCTCATCCGCTTATCTTCATCCATCCACTTCTGCAGCATTTCAACCTCCTTTGCAGATGTATGATCCCTATGCTATGCCTAAAAGAGTCGCCGCGTTGGAAAAGAGCCACTTCTCGAGCACTCCTTCCTTTAACGGCATCTGCTTTATCTCCTCCACCATCTCGGGCACGCTCATGCCCATGAAGATCCAGGTAGAGCCGAAAAGGATGCGGTCGGAAAGGATGCTGTTGCCGTACTCCACCAGCGGCTCCCATCCGGTGTTGTGCCTTCCCACATAGCGGGGGCGCATGGAGGCGAAATCTATATAGACATTTGAGTGCCGCCAGGCTACCGCCACCAGCTCCGCCGTCCATGGCCATCCTCCGTGACCGGCGATGACCTTGAGTTCCGGGAAATCCAGGGCAACCTGGTCAAGGTGGGAGGGATGCTCGATGAACATGGGGAGGCTGGCGAAGCTCACCGACTGGTGCAGCCATACCGGTATGCCCAATTCCACGCACTTGGCGTAGATAGGATAGAACCTGCGGTGGTCGGCCGGCATCTGCTGCACGAAAGGACGCATGGCCACCCCGTTCAGGCCCAGCTCCTTAACCACCCGCTCCACCTCTCTCACCGCATCCATACCCTTGTGGGGATCGATACCGGCGAAACAGCGCAGGCGCTCGGGATACCTGTTCACTACCCCTGCGAAATAATCGTTGCTCAATCCCTTAACCCCGGCGGCGGTCTCCTCGTCCATGTTGTAGAGGACGGCTATCTCCACCTCCCAATCATCCAGCATTGCAATGAACTGCTCCTCGCTGCGGGCAAGGGGCTCCACCTTCGGCCAAAGGAAATGCAACAATTCCTCCTCGTTCATCTCCTCCTTGGCCCGGGCCAACTCCTCCGGGGTGATGCCCAACATGGGGGCCACTCGGGGACCGTAAATACTCCTCAGGTATTCAGCCATCTGAGGCGGAAGGCCGACTATCTGGTCGATAATCGCCTCTTTAGTAGGTATATTGCACAGACAGTCGATTATCTTCAATGCATTTCCTCCCTCGCGGATGTATGCAGGCTATGACTTAACGTTCGGAAATGTGGAGGTACAGGCACCGTCGCGCCACCTGCGGCGCTGGCGCTTACGTACCGCATCTTCCCCATGTTATATCTATCTACCGGTTATCTCGAGCATCAGGTTGTAGGCCTGGTCGTAGAAGCCGGTCTCGGTGGTGACCTGGTCTCCCAGGTTCTGATATTTATCTCCTTCCGCTGTATAGACAGGCCATTCGGGATGTCCCGAGCCGTTGGGGTCTCCCGTCTTCGCGAAAGTCACCCAGTAGTCCATCATGGCTTTCGAGAGGTCCGTGTCCACCTGGTCCACCGTATCGAGCCCTACCTTGTCGAAATTGCCGAAGACGTAGACGATCTCCAGGCCATGGAAGGCCCCCAGCCCCTCGGACCTCTGATCATCGGGAATGCGGGAGAAGAGATAGAGGTAGGAGTCGGAGTCCTTGGCCTGCATGGACGCCGCAATGAACCTGGCCGTGGCGGCGAATCCCATCTCGGTGATCAAGTCGCTCACCGCCTGCCATACCTGCTCCTCCGTCTCCACCGGGAAGAGGGCCTCCACCTGCTCGGCGTAATCGCCGTAGAGGAAACTCACCAGGAGTTGGGCCTGCTGCAGGCCGATATCGGGCACGAAGATGCTGCCGTCATCGGCGTTGGATCCCACTATCACGGGCACATCGTGCTGTTCCCCGGCGGCGAAGATGGCGGAGGGGCTGTCGGGCAGCACCCAGCCGTCCGCGTTGGGCCCCAGGTTTATATGGGCTAGAGGATCATCCCCCCGGTCGGAGGCCTGCATGAGCTCCTCGGGCGTTTTGGCGCGCAGGCAGGCCAGTTCATCCTCTTCACCTTCACAGCCCAGCTCCTCCGATACCTCCTCGCCCTTTTCCTCCGCGTTCTCCAGGGTATCGTCGGGATTCAGGGGGAGTCCCATATCCAGAAAGGGGCCGCTCTGCATGATGGCCCCGTCGAAGAGGCCCTCAGCAAGCGGGCTTGCCATCAGGCTGTAAATGCTCATGGCTCCGGCCGATTCGCCGAAAACCGTCACGTTGTCTGGATCGCCTCCAAAAGCTTCGATGTTCCTCTCCACCCATTCCAGGGCGGCTATCTGGTCCAGCAGGCCGTAATTGCCGGATGAATTATTAGGGGATTCCTCCGTGAGCAGGGGATGGGCGAAAAACCCGAACGGCCCCAGGCGGTAGTTTATGGTCACGATGACCACATCATTTTCGGCCATATTCACTCCATCGTAAACAGCCTGTGACCCGCTTCCGGTCCTGAAAGCCCCTCCATGGATCCAGAACATCACCGGAAGTTCTTCATCGGGGCTCTCGGCCGGAGTCCAGATGTTTAGATAGAGGCAGTCCTCGCTGGTCTCGCCGATAGTCATGAAGCCTCCCCAGTCGTCAGAGGTCGGCTGCGGGCAGGCGGGGCCGAACTCCGTGCAGTGACGTACTTCGTCCCATGACTCCACCGGCTGCGGCTCCTTCCAGCGCAGCTCGCCCACCGGCGGCGCTGCAAAGGGTATGCCTTTATAGACCCAGATATCTCCCTCCTGGATGCCGCTGATGGGTCCGCTGTGCAACTGCGGCTCCTCCAAAGTGGTGGTTTTTGTGGCTTGCTCGCTGCTGCATGTCACCATGGTGAAGGCCAGGACCAACAGCAAAAAGACGCAGATATAAGCTAGATACCTTTTCCCCCTCATCGCAACCTCCCTCGTAGATCCCTCGCCGGATGTTTATTAATTATATCTACCCAATATGTATACAGGCTATACGCAAGGACGGGGCCAGATGAAGCGTGCCAGTCCTCAAAACATTTTGCACCGTTTGGGTGTCTGACACCGATATGGTGCATTTGCACCGTTTAGGTGTCTGACACCGATATGGTGCAAACGTACGAAGCTATTGCGCAGATGCTGCGACGGCGGCTTTGGCGATGCGCACATCCTGGGTGGGAGTACCTCCGCTTACGCCTACAGAACCTACCAGTTCCTCTTTCTCATTGAGGATAGGCAGGCCCCCGGGGACAGGGCAGACACGTTCGTTCCATCCCCCGGTGGGGATCCCCAGCCCAGGCTGGGTCCTGATGCCGAACCTGTGGATATCGGCGCTGGGCATACGGAAGGCCGCTGCAGTCCAGGCCTTGTCCCTGGCAAGCTCGGCCGAGGGATAGAGGGCCCCGTCCATGCGATACAGGACCTTGGGCCAGCCCTCGGCATCCGAGAGGCACACGCTTACCAGCAACCCCATGTCCTCGGCCTTGTCCATTGCGGCCTCGACCACCTTGACGTAATCATCGAGCTCGCTTTCGAGGGGCGGGTCCTCCGCGTCGTACATGGCAGACCAGCAACGCTGGGTCACGGTATTATCGTCATTAGCCGAGGGGGTGCCGCTGGTGCCCACCCCGCCGATGACGGTCATGTTCTTATCCCGGATGGGGATGCCTCCCATGATGGTGGTCAGCCTGCCCTTGTGCTTGAACTGCAGCCCCATGCCGTGATGGCCAAGGGGAAGTACCTCCATGGGAGCCAGGGCGGTTCGCGGATCGGTCATGCGGCCCAGCATAAGGGTGGGGGCCAGGAAGACCGCTGAGGTCCAGGCTTTCTCCACCGCGATGTCAAAGGTGGCTGGCGGGGCACCGTCCATACGGTGTCCGGCGATCACCGCTCCCGCCTTGTCCACCACGACTATGCTGGAAGGCCAGCCGATAAGGTCGCCGGCCACTTTCTCCGCCGCCTGCAGACCCTTGCGCGACAGGTACAAGGTCACAACATCTATCTCGTTACCGTTAGACATCTTCAACTCCTCCCGCCGCCTATCCAGGCCAATCGGTGGTGGCCACCAGGTCAGAACCGGTCTTCAACACGTTCTTGAGAATGACGTCCCCCACCTTAACGGGCGGCTTTACCTTGGCGTTGACCGTTTCCTTCATGATGGGCTTCATGAGCTTCTTGAGCACGGGACGGGAGGTCCGCACCGGAAGAAGGGGGAAATCCTCGTCGCCGGTACGGACGGTGGCGGTCAGGGTGCGTACCGGGTCCTTCAACTCCTTGAGCACGTATTTCTCTCCCTGTTTGCATTCCGCTCCCTTCATGCCCAGGATCCTTCCCTTCTTGTCCTGGGTCACGGTCACCCGGCATCCCAATGGGCATCCTATGCAGATGATGGTCTCTTTGGCCGCCATATCAACCACTTCCCTTGATGTCGCAGTCCACCACCAGTTCCTCGCCCAACCCAGCCTCCTTCAGCTTGTCGGCCTTGACCTCGATGATAACCATCTCGCTGGGACGCACGGTGCGATACCGCTTGCGCATCACGTCCCCTACCTTGACCGTCGCTTTCAGACCCGGCTCAGTCACCCTCATATGCAAGGTCACGTCCTCCTTGCCCGAGATGAACTGGGGCGCCACATACTTGATGTTATTACCGGGCACCACCTTTACCATATTTGCCGCCTTGAGCCTTCCTTTGTCTGCATAACGGGCCGCGGCCCTGCCGGCCAGCTCCGACTCCCAGCTAACCCAGTCCACCAGGTCATGTACCTGCACCACGTTGCCGCCCGCGAAGAGACCGGGGACAGAAGTCTGGCGGTTCTGGTCCACCACAGGCCCTCCGGTTACGCCATCCAGCTCCACACCCGCCTTGATGGAGAGCTCGTTCTCAGGTATGAGCCCGGCGGAAAGCAGCAGGCAGTCGCAGGGATAGAAGCGTTCCGTCCCCTCTATGGGATGTCTGTCTGCATCTACCTTGGACACGGTCACCCCATCGATCTTCTCCTCGCCGTGGATGAAGGTCACGGTGTGCTCCAACAGCAGGGGGATACCGAAATCGTATAGACACTGCACCTCGTTGCGGATGAGGCCCCCCGCCCAGGGCATGATCTCCACCACCGCCTGCACCTTGGCTCCCTCCAGGGTGAGGCGGCGAGCCATGATCATACCGATATCCCCCGAACCCAGGATGACATAGCGGTCGCCCGGTATATATCCTTCTATATTCACGTAGCGCTGGCAGGTCCCAGCCGTCAGGATACCCGCCGGCCTGTATCCGGGGATGCCCAGGGCTCCCCTGGCCTTCTCCCGGCAGCCCATGGCCAGGACCACGGCGCCCGGCTTGAACTTCATATAACCATGCTTACTGCTGACCGCGGTTATCTCTTTCTTCGAGTCGAGGTCTATGACCATGGTCTCCAATTGGGCCTCGATACCCAAGTCCGCGGCCTTATCGATGAAGGTCTTCTCGTACTCGGGCCCGGTCATGTCCTCGTCGAAGTAAAGCAGTCCGAAGCCGTTGTGGATGCATTGGGGGAGAAGGCCTCCCAACTGCTCGGCTCTCTCGATTATCAGGACCTTCTCAGCCCCGTATTCCTTGGCGGCGATGGCGGCGGCCAGGCCGGCCGGTCCCGCACCTATAACCGCGACGTCCACCTGCCTAGCCATCCTTCTCACCCTCTTCAAGTATCTGCTTTGTCTTATATTCCAGGTGTTCCGAATCCCCGCCTTTTTTAGTGATCTCCGTCTCGGGGATACCCAGCTCTCGAGCCAGGATACGGGTCACGCGGGGGCCGCAGAAACCTCCCTGACAGCGTCCGGTGCCCGGGCGAACCCGGAACTTCACCCCGTC
>Ga0180433_10006941_pt1 | contig 14628 bp, 12 predicted proteins | sample SS_ome_8_FD_132980 | JGI IMG/M metagenome (GOLD analysis project Ga0180433, IMG submission 132980) | Hypersaline lake sediment archaeal communities from the Salton Sea, California, USA - SS_1_D_1 metaG | ecosystem: Environmental > Aquatic > Non-marine Saline and Alkaline > Hypersaline >... | reverse complement strand
CGCTTCATCACTCCGCCACTGTGCGGATCCACCACTACTGGAAGGGGAACATCTGCCCCAGCTTGCGCGGGGACATCTTCCCGAATTGTTTCATGAGTTTCTGCATCTGCTGGAACTGCTGTAGAAGACGATTGACCTCCTGGGTGCTGGTACCGCTCCCTCGAGCGATACGCTGTTTACGGCTGGCCCCTATTATCTGGGGTTTGCGCCTTTCCTCTACAGTCATGGATTGAATGATCGCCTCAACCTGTTTCAGCTGACTCTCATCCACCTGCAACCCTTTAAGCTTGGAGGCGGAGATTCCCGGGATCATCCCCAGTATCTGGTCCAGGGGGCCCATCTTCTTCAGCTGGTTCATCTGGTCCAGGAAATCCTCCAGGGTGAACTGCTGTTTACGCAGCTTCTTCTCCAGCTCCTCCGCCTGTTTATCATCGTAGGTGGCCTGAGCCTTCTCAATCAGGGTCATAACGTCGCCCATTCCCAGGATGCGCGAGGCCATGCGATCGGGATAGAAGGGCTCCAGGTCTCCTATCTTCTCCCCTACGCTGGCGAACTTGATAGGCTTGCCGGTGACCGTCTTGATGGACAGGGCGGCGCCGCCACGGGCATCTCCATCCAACTTGGTGAGGACAATGCCGTCGAAGCCGACTTCCTCTCCGAAGGTCTGGGCCACGTTGACGGCGTCCTGACCGGTCATGGAGTCCACTACCAGAAGAGTCTCGCTGGGCGGGTTCTGTTTCTTGATTCGTACCAGCTCCTGCATCATCTCCTCATCTATATGCAGCCGACCCGCGGTATCTACGATCACCGTATCCAGGCCCTCTTTTTCCGCTTTCTTAAAACCCTTTGCCACGATCTCCTCAGGACCCGCGGAGCGATCGGAGTAGACCTCGAGACCCGCCTGCTCTCCCATCTTTTCCAGCTGGTCGATAGCCGCCGGCCGGTACACGTCGGCGGCGATCATCATGGGGTGGCGTCCATTGTTTTTGAGGTGGTAGGAAAGTTTTGCAGTCGCCGTAGTCTTCCCCGAACCCTGCAGCCCTACCAGCATGATCACCGATGGCGGCCTTCCCGCGAAGTTTATGGATTCGTTGGTGCTTCCCAAGAGGCCGGTGAGCTCCTCGTTAACGATCTTGATGACCTGCTGTGCCGGGGTAAGGGAGCGCAGGACATCCTGTCCTACCGCCCTCTCCCGCACACGGCCGACGAAATCCTTGACCACCTTGAAATTTACGTCCGCTTCCAGAAGGGCCAACCGGATCTCCCGCATAACCTCGTCTACGTGTTTCTCGGTGAGCTTGCCGTGTCCCTTCAAACGACTGAAGATGTCCTGAAGCCGGTCGCTAAGATTGTCGAACATGATACATCACCTAAACCGCATATCTTACGCCTTCTCCCCCGGGAGGATTAAGGCTTTTCAGCATTCATACCTGCATTTTTATAAACCACTAAATAATTAAAACTACAGGAAACGGCGGGGGTTGTCAAAGGGTTGTGGCCGCCGCTTCTCCCCGGCTGTTTCTTAAGCCTTACAAAAACATTATCCCTCATCCACTATAATAAAGCCCACAATTCCGGAAACGGAGGTAACTTCCCATTATAAGGAAGGAATGAAGCGAATCGTCTAGAACCGTTAATAACCAAACAAGGAGGATATGCAATGCGCAAGATGGGGGACTACCCTGATATCTCCAATGCCCATATGGCCATGGCTAAGAAGTATTCAAGCACCCGGCTTTTGGGCCCGCCCATATGTGATGAGCTCGTATCCCTGGTAGAGCATATGTTCAGCGAGGAGGAGGCGCAGGTCGCCCGAAACCTCAAGCCCTGGCGGCCGACGACGGCGAAAAAGATCGCTGCTGCGGCCGGGCGACCATTACGGGAAGTAGAGGCGGTACTCGATGTTCTCGCCCATGAGAAACATGTCCTTCTTTCCTTCGGCATGGGCGATAAAGAGCGGTATTGCATACTGCCCATCATCCCGGGTACCTTCGAGAGTGTGCTTATACGCAAATCCGCCGACAGCGTCACCCCCTGGCATGTGCGCTTCGCCGAACTCCACGAGGAGTTATTCTCCACCGGCTTTACCGTCGAGTACTTGCACAAACCTGTGGATGCCGTCCGCTACCTACCTGTGGACGAGGCTGTGCAGGCCCAACCCATGGCCTATCCCTCGGACCATCTGGAGGCAATCCTGGACCGCTACGAACATTTCGCGGTGGGAGTCTGCCAGTGCCGCCTGACCAAGCAGCTGACAGGCGAGGGATGCGGCAGGCCCCTGGAGGTATGCACAGCGATGGGTGATTGGGTTCCGGAAATGGTCAGGCGGGATCGGATGAAGCAAGCGAGCAGGGAGGATGTGCTGGAGATAAAGCGGTCAGCGGAGAAGGAGGGCCTGGTCACCTGGATGATGAACGAGGAGAGCGGAAAGTTCACAACCGCTTCATGCTCCTGCTGCGGCTGCTGCTGCGGCGCCTTGCGAAGTATATCCGAGTTCAATACCCCGGGCATGATAGCTCCTCCCCATTTCATGCCCGGCATAGATCATCAAACCTGCAATTCATGTGCAAAATGCGTTAAGGTCTGTCCTATGGGCGCCCTTGTTATACTGGAAGAAGGAGATGAAAAGCGGCTTATGCATAAGCCGGAACGCTGTATAGGATGCGGGCTGTGCGTTGTGGCCTGCCCCGAGGAAGCTCTTACCCTGAAGGAAGTAGAGGGATACAAGGAGCCCCCCAGCGGCTGGCCCGCTTACCTGGCCAAGTACGCCCGTAACTATTTGATCAACTGCTGGAAGGTCTGGTCCTCCCGCCGCCACTCACACTAGGAGAACAACGCATTGGCGAACTCGTAGGGATCAAAGGGGTGGAGGTCCTCCACTCCCTCCCCTACACCGATGAACTTTATGGGGATTCCCAGGTCATGGCCTATGGCCACCACGATCCCCCCCTTGGCGGTCCCGTCCAACTTGGTAAGCACGACACCGGTCACATCAACAGCTTCCTTGAACTCCCGCGCTTGAATCAGGCCGTTCTGACCGGTGGTGGCATCGATGACCAGCAGGGTCTCGGTGACCTGGGCCTCCCGCTCCGCCACCCTCTTTATCTTCTTCAATTCCTCCATCAGGTTGGTCTTGGTATGCAGCCGGCCCGCCGTATCCGCGATAACCACGTCCATATCCCGGGCAAGGGCCGACTCCACGGCATCATGGATCACGGCGGCGGAGTCGGCGCCCTGTCTGTGTTTTACCGTATGCAGTCCAACCCTGTTTCCCCATTCCTCGAGCTGTTCGATCCCCGCCGCGCGAAAAGTATCCCCTGCGGCGAGGAGCACGGTCTTGTTATCCTGCTGGAGCAGGTAGCCGAGCTTGGCTATAGTGGTGGTCTTTCCGGTCCCGTTCACACCAACGATCACGAATACGCTTGGCCCGCTATCCGCGAAAATCAGCTGCCGGTCCCCGATATCGATGGCCTCCGCCAGAACCTCCCTGAACAGGGCGAGCAGTTCCTCCGGCTCCTTGACCTTCTCCTCGATCATACGTTCCCTGGTACGATCGACCAGGGTCACGGTCATGTCCACGCCGACATCGGCTCCCACCAGGATGTCCTCTACCTCTCCCCAGAAATCCTCGTCGAAACGCCTGGTGGCAATGGCCTTGGATAGAGGGGCCACGAAATTCAAGCGGCTCTTGGAGAGGCTTTTCCGCAGCCTGGTAAGCCATCTCTTCTTCTCTTCTTCAAGAGGAATCTCCTCAGGCGGAGCTGCCTTAGGAGCCTCGATCACTGTTTCCGCCTCCGGTGCCGTCTCGACTATCACGGCCTCCGCAGCGGTGAGAGGCTTTTCCTCCGTCACGGTTGGCGCGGCGGTGACGGGTTTTTCCTCCTTCACTAACTCATGCGTTGGCGGGCGGACCGGTGCTTCCTCGGCTCTTTTCTCCGAAGGCGCCGCCCTGCCTTTCTCTCTTCTCTTGGCCTCTTTGAGTGCTTGTTTCTCCGCTTTTGCCCTGGCCTTCTCCTCTTTCTTCCTCTTCCTCTTCTCTTCTTTCTCCCTTTTTCCCCTCTCCCTCTCTTCCTTGCGAGAAGGTTTCTCAATGGGGGCCTTTTTGGCCTCCGTAGCTGGAGCCGGCTCTTGTTCTTGGAGCGGCTCGGGCGGTTCCTCCAGCATCGCCAGGTATAGGGGCACGCCCTCCCGCCTCTCCCGCCTCTTAGCCTCCTTGAGCGCCTGTTTCTCAGCTTTAAGACGCGCTTTCTCCTCTTTTCCTCTCCGCCTCTCCTCTTCTTTCTCTTTTTTTCTTCTCTCTCTATCATTATTCATCGCTCTACCTCGGGTTGATCAAGGGAAAAACGCGTTTCCATAGGGTATGATAACCCAACGGGACAGGGGAGGGAATTCAGGCGATTTCGGAACTGGCCAGCTCCTCCGTTTCCCCCAGCTTTTTGCTGATGATACGCGAAACGCCGGAGGCCTGCATGGAAACGCCGTATAAAACATCGGCTCTCTCCATGGTACGCTTCTGATGGGTGATGATTATCAACTGGGACTCGCCCTTGAACTCCATCAGCATATTGAGGAAACGGTGCAGGTTGACATCATCCAGCGCCGCCTCCACCTCGTCCAGGAAATAGAAGGGGCTCGGCCTTGTCTTGAAGAGGGCGAAGAGGAAGGCCAGCGAGGTCAGGGCGGTCTCTCCCCCGGAGAGCAAGGACAGTTTCTTCAACCTCTTGCCCCTGGGCTGTGCCTCTATCTCCACTCCCGTATTCAGCAGGTCGGTTGGATCGGAAAGCGCTAGCTCCGCTCTGCCCTGCGGGAATAACCTGTCGAAAAGCTCCTGAAAATGCTGATTTACTACCTCGAAGGTATCCTTGAAGATACGCACGATCTCCCGGTCGATGGCACGGATCACCTTCATAAGGGAGGACTTGCTCTCCTTGAGGTCCTCAACTTGTTCCAGGAGAAAATCGTGCCGCTCTTTCAAAACCTTATGTTCCTCAACCGCTCTGAGGTTTACCTGACCCAGCATATCCTTACGACGTTCCAGTTTCTCCAGCCTCTGCCTCATGTCCTCCACGGGCGAGGAGGGCGTATATTCCTTCAAGGCCGTCTCCAGGGGTACGCGATACTCGTCGAGAAGGCGCTGAACCAGCATGTCCACCTGCATCTTTAGCTGGGCGGCCGCCAGGTCCCGGTTATGAGCCTGCTCCCGCAGTTCTTCCTCGCGGGATTCCATCTCCTCCAGGCGCTGGCGCATATCACCGTATTCCTCTTCATTGCCCGCCAGCTCCTCTTTGCCGTTCTCCTCCCGCTTTTGGACCTGTAGCGATAATCTCTGGTGCTCCCTGGCCAATCCTTTCACCAGCACCAGCATCTCTTCCTGCAATCTTGATTTCTCGGCCAACTCCTCTTTCCCCGGAGGTGCCGGGCTGGACTCTTCCATCTCCAATTCCTTTAACCTCTCCTCCAGGTGGAAGCGTCTCTCGGCCAGTGAGGCGCGTTCGGCTCTCATCCCCTGCAGGGTTTCGATGGCCTTGCCCTCCTCCTCTCGCAGCTCTCCAACCCACCGCTCTCTCTCTATTATCATGGGCATACGTGCCTCCATCTCGCCCTGAAGAGCAGAGGCCTCCACCTCAAAGTCGATAATGCAGTGGCGCAGCCGGCTTCTCTCGTCCCCCACGACGGCCTGCTGCTCCATCAACGAGTGCAGTTCTAACTCCAGGTTTCCGCTCTGGAGCTCCTTCTCTTTCAAGGAGATCCGCATATCCCTGGTCGTACTCTCCAGGGACCCCCTCTCTTCCTCAAGCTGAGCCAAATCTCGCTCCAGGCCGGATATGGTGGCCAATGCGCTCTTTCGCTGCACCTCCAGGGAGATGGATTCTTCGTCACACAGGTCCAGCATATCTTGAAGTTCTTCTATCTCACGCCTCTTGGCTATGATATGGAAGGGGTTGCGCGGAAGAGCTCCACCTTTGACCACCCGGCGGGGGGCTATCACATCGCCCTCCGAGGTCACAAAGGTAAGCCCGGGATCTTTCTCTGCCTCGCTCTCAGCTTCATCCAAGGTGCAGCAAAATACAACGTCGCCCAGAAGGTACCTGAGAGCCGGCTCGATCTCCTTATCTCCAGTGACGACCTCCAGGGCGGGCGTTCCCCCGGACAGGTGAGCTGATTCCTTCCTATCATCTACGGCCGCAGATGGAATCTCCGACAAGGGCAGGAACACGCCGTATCCCCCCTCCTCCTTCTTCAGCACCCTTACAGCCTCCAAGGCATCGTCAAGGGATCGGGTAACCACGCTGAACAACCAGGGGCCCAGATAGGATTCTAAGGCCCTCTCCCATTCCTCTTGTATATGGATGCGGTGCAGCAGTATCCCCTCGATACCCGGCAGCTCCATGCTTTCGTCCAGCACCCTGGCGGCCGCCGCAGCATAATCCAGACGTGAACTGAAGATCTCGTGCAAGGCTCGCAGCCTGGCCACCACCAGAGCTTCCTCCTGATAAGAGCGCTTTTGCTTCCTGGCGACGGCCTCCAGCTCCTCGCGAAAGCGAGTTATATCCGCCTTGGTCTTTTTTACCTTCTCCTCTACCTCCGACCTGCGTGATTCGGCTTCTGCGGCCTTCTTCTCCAGCTTGCGTATTTCCTCAGCCAGCTTCCGCGATTCTTTGAGCAGTAGCTCCCCTCTCGCGCGCAGGCTATTACCGTCTTCCCTGCATTGGTCCGCCCGGTCCCATGCTTCACACTGCTCCTTGCGCAGCTCAGCCTGGTCCTTTTCCAGGCTGGCCCAAGCGCGTCGCAGGCCGTCTCTTTCCTTTCTGGCCTGGTTCAGCCGTGAGGAAAGGGACTTCTTGAGCCCACTGGTACGTTCTTTCTCCGCCGCCAGGCGGCTTATATCCTCCTCCGTCCGGGCACGTTCACCCTCCAACTCCTGCCGCTTCCTGGCCATCTCCTGCCTACGCGACATCCATCCAGTTTGGCCATATCTTATCTCGCCGCCCAGGGCGGCATAGAGCTTCAACCTCTCTTCGCCGAGACGCTCGCAAGCGCGCAGTCTCTCTCCCAGGGAAAGCAGGCGCATCTCCCGCAGCCGGCACTCCTCCAGGACTTCCCGGAGGCTTTTCAACTCCGCCTCCAACGTAGACAGGCGTTCCTTTCCCTCCTTTATGCCGCCAGTGGCCTGCTCCAATTCCTGCAGCAGGCCCTCCTCCTCCTGGCGGCGATTCTCCCACTGGCCTTTCAACTCTTGCAGTTCCGCCACCATTATGCGTATGGACAGGTCCTTGACCTCCACTACCATCTCCTGGTACTCCATAGCCTGTTTGGCCTGTCTCTCCAGGGGACGCAGCTGTTTCCTGACCTCGGAGATGATATCTGAGACCCTCACCAGGTTGCGTTCCATTCCCTCTATCTTACGCAAGGCTTTATCCTTGCGGCGCCTGTGCTTGCGCAGCCCCGCCACCTCCTCCAGGAAGACTCTACGGTCCTCAGGGCGGCTGCGCAGTATGGTCTCGAGCCTGTTTTGGCCTATAACCGCCGTCAGCTCTCTCCCCACACCAAGGTCGGAGAGGAGTTCCTGGATATCGACCAGGCGGCAGGGTGTCTTGTTCAGCAAGTACTCGCTCTCCCCGGTGCGGAAAAGGCGCCTGGTGACCACCACCTCGGGAAATTCGATGGGTATCTCCCCCTTGCGGTTGTCGAAGGAGAGGGAGACCTCGGCCATGCTCAGCGGCTGCCTGGTGGCGCTTCCCGCGAAGATAACGTCTTCCATCTTCGTTCCCCTGAGGTTTCGCGGGCTCTGCTCCCCCAGCACCCATAGCACGGCATCCGCGACGTTGCTCTTACCGCTGCCGTTGGGCCCGACGATAACCGATATGCCTGATTCAAAATCCAGGGTGATCTTATCGGCGAAAGACTTAAAGCCTCTCGCCGTCAAGGTTTTAAGATACATCTATACCTTGCTCTCCTCTCCAACACTGATAACCGGATATTCAGGATATTTTTCTCCTTAAAGCCCTTCAAACCCTTCTTCTATTCTTTGTTGGGGCTGCATATTTTTCCTGCTTACCGGCCTCCGAAGATCAACAATGGGATCAAAGCTTCAGCCTTCAGTTTGGATATCGTCCTCTGTTTTGGAGTAAAGTTCTGCAAATTGAAGATTGAAGCTTTGACCCCATTTTGTTGTTGTTAAAACGCAGGTTAAAGGCTATTCGATAGGGAAGTAACCCAGGCCTACCGTTCCCGGGCCGGCATGGGCCCCGATAACCGGACCCGTCTCATTGAAGGCAATGGAGCCGGGATCGCAGTTCAGCGATTTCTTGACCTTCTCGAGCAGCTCCTGCATCCTTTCCGGGTCCTGTATATGGGTTAAGCCCACCTGAGCCTGCTTTCCTCCCAGTTTCTCCGCCACCAGCTCGACCAGGCGGTCCAGGGCCTTGTGGCTGCCGCGGACCTTTTCCAGGGCATCGATGGTACCGTCGATGCACAGTATGGGCTTGATACGCAGCATGGAGCCTAGAAAGGCTTGCGCTCCCCCGATCCTGCCTCCACGCTTCAGGTACTCCAGGGTATCTACAAGAAAGAGTACCTCGCTCTCCTCGATCAGCTTGTCCGCCAGGGATTTGAGCTCGTCCATATCCTTGCCCTGGTCTCTTGCCTTGACCAGCTCGTCAATGATCATCAGGAGCTGGATAGATGTATACCTGGAATCGATTATCTCTATCCTGTAATCTCCCATCTCGGCTGCGGCCGTCCTGGCCGAATCCACCGTGCCGCTTATCCCCGCCGCTATGTGGATGCTCAGGAGGGCATCGTAACGGCCGGCCATATCCTTGTAGGCCTCCAGAAAATCCCCAGCCGAAGGCTGGGAGGTGGTGGGAAAAACACCCGGCTCCTTGAGGCGGTCGTGAAACTCTTCGTTGGATATATCCACACCCTCGCGGAAGGATTCATCATCGAAGATCACCTTCAAGGGCACCACTTTGATATCGTTTGCATCGATATAAGCCTGTTCCAGGTACGCCGTGGAATCAGTGACTATGCCTATTTTCGCCAACTTCCATCCCCCCTTTTATCAACAGAGTATTTCCGAACCTCACGGCCTCGACTCCCAATCCCCTGCTTTTCACCATCATTCGAGGTGTTATATATGTGAAAATGCCTTCTATCGGGCATTATCGCCGCTGAAATCTCCGCTTAAAGCCTCGCGGGCGGCATCTTGCTCGGCCTCCTTCTTGGAGCTGCCCCTCCCCTTTCCCATATTCATCTCGCCCACATATACGGTGGCATAGAAGGTCTTTCTGTGGTCCGGACCTTCCTCGCTGAGCCGGTATTTTGGAAGTATCCCCCTCTCTCTTACCACCAGCTCCTGCAACCGCGATTTGTAATCGTATTCGAAATGGCCGGTCACGGCCTCTTCCATCTGCTCCTTGAAAAGCCTCAGGATCACCAGGCGTGTCTTCGCGAGGCCTTTGTCCAGGTAGACCGCGCCGATGAGGGCCTCCAGGGAATCCGCCAGGATGGAGGCCTTATCCTCTCCCCCGTCCGCTCTCTCCTCCCGGCTCAGATAGATATAACGCCCTAATCCCACCTTGCGAGCTATTTCCGCCAGGGAGTTCATGTTCACCAGATATGACCTTATGTGGGTAAGATCCCCCTCGTCCAAGTCCTGGTATTTTTTATACAGGTAATCGGAGATGACTACATCCAGCACCGCGTCGCCCAGAAACTCCAATCTCTCATTGGTATCATGCGGTGCCAGGTTTGCCTCGTGGGCATAGGAGCGGTGGGTAAGTGCCTGCCGCAGAAGTCCGTGGTCACGGAACCTGACACCGAGGATCTCCTCTATGCCCTTTTTTCTCCCCCACCTCAACCCCATCAGCTGCTCCTTTTGCCGGATATGAAATAGTTCTCCGTCTTCTCCACCAGGCCCGAGACCACCGCCTCGGCAGCAACGCGGACGGAGTTCATGATGGCCAGAGCATCGGAGCTGCCGTGGGCTATGATGCAAACCCCCTTTACACCCAACAGCGGTGCTCCTCCAGTGGCGCGATAGTCCATCTCCTGGCGCAGGCTGAGCAAGGCCGGAAGGAGTGGCTTGACCTCTTGCTCCTCCAGGGTCCCCAGTGCCTCCAGAAGCTGTTTGGCTATGAGAGAGGCGACTCCTTCCACGACCTTAAGGGTCACATTGCCGGTGAAGCCGTCCGTCACTATCACATCGGCCCTATCGCCCACCAGTTCACGTCCCTCCAGGTTGCCGACGAAGTTGATCCTCGCCTCAGAGCCGAGAAGCTGAAAGGCCTCCCGGGTCAATTCGTTGCCCTTCGACTCCTCTTCCCCGATATTCAGCAGCCCCACCCTGGGGTTATCAAGGCCCCAGTGTATCGAGGTGTAAGCGCTGCCCAGTAGGGCGAACTGCTTGAGGTGTTCGGGTCGGCAGTCGGAATTCGCCCCTGCATCCAGGAGCAGGGTGGGATTTTTGGAGGGAGGTAGGATGATAGCCACCGCCGGCCTTTTGATCCCCTTGATCCTTCCCCATGAGAAGAAGGCTGCCGCCATGGCGGCACCGGTATTCCCTGCCGAGACCATGGCATGGGCGCGTCCCTGGCGTACGCTCTCGGCTGCTACTACCACGGAGGCCCCCTCACGGTTTCTCACCGCCCAGGCCCCTTCCTCTTCCATCTCTATAGCCTCTGGAGCGTGGATGACTTCCAGCTCTCCCCGCCCCATGGAGCCCATCAAGCCTAACAGGGCACTCTCATCGCCCACCAGCAGAACCTCTATACCCAGATTATCTCTGGCGTCTAAAGCCCCGGCTACTGTCTCCTCCGGGGCCTTATCTCCTCCCATAGCGTCCAGGGCAACGGTCACGCCCTTCAGGTCCGCCACGCCTTAGACTCCTGACTCATCTATTCGATCTCCAGTATGTCCCGACCATCATAGGTACCGCAGTTCGGGCATGCCCGGTGGGGTAGTTTGGGAGAATGGCAATGCGGGCATTCCGCTTTAGGCGGTGGCTTAAGTTTCCACTTGGCTTTTCTTGAAGCGGTTCTTGAGCGCGATTTTTTGCGTTTAGGTACCGCCATTTTCTACCTCCGCTTTAGGCTATCCTTGCTCTAGCAAACCTTTTAAAGCACCATCAGAGTATATTCTCAGCCCTCTTCCCGGTCAAGCAAGGTCCTCAATACCTCAAGACGGGGGTCGATGCTATCCCTACTGCACCCGCATTCTCCCTGGTTGAGGTCCTTGCCGCATATAGGGCACAACCCCAGGCAATCCTCATTACAGAGGTGCTTGATAGGCAGATTAAGCATTACCGCGTCGTTCACCAGGAAGTTCAGGTCAATAGTGCCCTCGTCTATCACATAATCGTCTTCCTCCGGTGCCTCCGTCTCCCCCGATATCCGCCTGCCGCCCTCCTCCAATACGTCCAAGCCCGGGCGGCGGAAGAATTCATCCACGTCAATATGCAGCTCCAGGCGGTATTCCTTCAGACAGCGGGTACACTCCATGCCTACGTAACCTTGGATATCCCCCTTGGTCCTGATGCCGTCGGGGCTGCTCTCCAGCCACAGGTCCACCTTCAAGTCACCTTTTTCGCCCCGCTCGAACAGTCCGTCTTCACTTACACCGACATCGAGATAGGTAGAGAACCTCTCTCTTGAGAACACCTTCTTCTGGAGATTGGTTACAGATACCTTGAGTTTACGCGAATTCAAGCTTTCAGCCATTACCATGTACCCTCCGGTCCTCGGCTTTAACATACAAGATTAAGAAAGTCAGTAGATCCCAGGTGAGATGGTTTGATGAGGTCAGATTATGCTTTTTGAGCCGGGCCGCCTATTTAGGATGCTCAGGCCTTCCCACGGCCCGAAGTAGGGACGATGTTTTCCTTGTCTTCCTTATTCCAGGTCGAACTCCTCGCTTTCCTCCACCTGTTCCTGGGTACCCTGCAGCCTCTCTCTCGCCCTCTTAATGACCTCGAGGAGTTTATAGCAGGTAACCTCCAGGTTGGCTAAGCGTTCGTCAGCGTAATCCTCCGCTTCCAATCGTATCTCCCTGGATCGGGCCTGGGCTTCCTCAATGATCCTCTCCGCCTCGGCTTTCGCCGACTTTATTATCTCGGTTTCCTCGATTAATCGTACTCTCTCCTCTTGCGCTTCCTCCCTGATGCGCTCCGCTTCCTTGTGAGCCTCATCCATCAGTTCCTGCTTTTCCTTCACCATCCAGCGTGCTTGTTTCAGCTCCTCCGGAAGCGAGCTGCGAAACTCGTCCAGCAGCTCGAATATCTCCGTCTCACTTACCATTACCGATGCTGAAAACGGGACATGTTTGCTCGATACTACGAGGTCTTCTATCCTGTCCAGCTGTTGAAAGACGTCCATTTAGACCGCCCCTTTCTCCAACCTGCCGAATTTTTGCTTAAACATCTCCTCCAGCTCCTTCTCAACGCTCTGCGGGACCAGCCCCTTTATGGAGCCCCCATAACTAGCTACCTCTCTTACCGCACTGGAACTGATAAAAGTATACTCGGCGCTGGCCATTACGAAAAACGTCTCTATGTTCTCGTCCATAGCCTGGTTTATCTGGGCCATCTGAAACTCGTACTCGAAGTCACTGATGGCCCTCAGTCCCTTTACGATAGCGCCTGCTCCTACACTCGTAGCGAAATCCACCAGCAATGTGTTAAAGGCGCTGACCTCTACGTTGGCTAGGCCGTTAGTGGCCTTCTTGAGCAATTGAACCCTCTCCTGCAAATTGAAGAGAGGTACTTTTATAGGGTTGGTCGCAACGGCCACGATGAAGCGATCGAAAAACCCATAAGCCCTTTTGATCACGTCCAGGTGGCCGCAGGTTATCGGATCGAAAGTTCCCGGACAGATAGCCGTTGTCATTCCCTTTACAACCCCTCCTGTTCTGGTCTTGGATTATTTTCCTTATTTACATAAACATCCACCGCGGTTTCCCCATACCTTCGCCTTTCCTTGTGGCGCACTCCCACAGGCGATTGCGGGGGTTCGCTCCGCAGTGGAGCTTCTATAATCAACACGGCCGACGGGGCCATAAAACCGCCTTCGGCAATCCTTTGCAGCATCTCCTGGCGATATTTCAAATCAATTTTATAAGGTGGGTCTATAAAAATCAAATCGTACGGTGGCTGTGGGTGGGTGGCTTTTCGCAGGTAGTCGAGGACTTCTGCCTTGATTATCCTGCCATTATCCGACATGCCAAGGCTATCAATATTTTCCTTAATAATACGTACGGGGGCGGCGGCATAATCCACGAAGACGGCGTCCGCAGCTCCCCGGCTCAAAGCCTCCAGACCCAGGGAGCCGCTTCCCGCAAAGAGATCGAGGACCCTGGCTCCTTCCACCCGCGAGCCCAGCATGCTGAAAACCGCCTCGCGTACAAAGTCCCTCATAGGACGGGTTTTACGACCCCGGGGGGTCTTTATACGCCTGCCACCAGCCTCACCAGCGATGATCCTCATATCCTCATTTTACTTTATCTGGATAAGGTGGCTCTCACGATATAGCGATAGGGCGGATGGAAGGTCGGGGAGGGATTGCCATCTTCCGCGCAGCAAATGAAAAGGGTCAGAATTGGAGAGGGGGTTGGATCGAGGATCCAGAATTCGTCATCGTGTATCACCAGGCCTTCTTCCAAGACGTATTGATATTCACGTCCACCATAATCAATTATGAACCGGTCCCCTTCTTGCATGCGGTTTAAAGCATTGAAAGGGAAGGCGACCTGGCCGGAACTATGGGCCATGAGGACGAAGTTGCCGCTTCCGGGCCGGCCTGCACCGGGGTAATGGCCTACCCCGAATCCGGTAAGGGTGGCCACACCCTGGGGGCTGCTCCCTTCCACAACCTCGCCATGGAAGGACAAGGCCGGCACCTCCATGACCATGCCATCATCCCGGGTGGAGAAGGTCAGTTCCAAGCCCTGCGCGTAAGGCCTCCCCTGCAGGTCGGTAGCTCTGCCGGGCTCCAAGCGGAAGGTGTATCCCATGTCGCCCTCCAGAAGGGACACCGGAACTATCAGGCATTCCGACTCACCCGACACCTGAAAATCCACCGGCGGGTTGAAGGAAGCGGCCTCCTCGAGGCTCTCCGTATCCATGGGGCGGTCGAAGGACATGGCCACTACGGCGTCCCTGCCTGCCAGTCCTCCCTGGGCAGGCAAGAATGCCATGAGGCGTGGCCCTTCTTCGTCCGCCGCAGCCGCATAGGCTCCAACCTGGGGGGCAACCGCCGCCACCAGCCAGAGCAGAATGAATAATACCGGTGTTATCCTCTTGAACATCCCTCTCTATCCTCTTCTATCTCCTATCATGCATAAAGACGTTCTAGTTTCCGCTACAAGCTCCAGGCCATCTTCTGGTATATCGAAGGGTGGACCGGTTTCTCCTTAATGGTACGGCAAGGTTGCACAACTCCTTAATGACCGATCTCATCAGGCATGAAAAAGCCAGTCCAGGTTATCCTGGAAGCGCCTGGTCACCTCCAGGTGTAACAGTCGGTTGCTCGGACTCTCGAGAAAAGGATCCTCCTCTACCATGGAGAAGGCATCCTTGCGGGCTTTTTTGACCAGGTGAAAATCCTTTATCAGGCGAGCCACCCGGAGATCCGG
>Ga0180433_10006940_pt1 | contig 14628 bp, 12 predicted proteins | sample SS_ome_8_FD_132980 | JGI IMG/M metagenome (GOLD analysis project Ga0180433, IMG submission 132980) | Hypersaline lake sediment archaeal communities from the Salton Sea, California, USA - SS_1_D_1 metaG | ecosystem: Environmental > Aquatic > Non-marine Saline and Alkaline > Hypersaline >... | reverse complement strand
GGCGATCAAAACCCATGTCCTGCGGCAGCGATCCCTTGCCGCGAATCAAATCCCGGTAGTGTTCGGCTCCATACAACTGCCATTTGCCCGCAATAGCCGTTCGATAGCCGGCGTCCTGCATCATGTGGCCGATCGTCCGTTCGGTCTTCTTCAGGATCGAAAACGAGGCGTAATTCCGCACGTTGCTCAGCCCGGTCATGATCTTGACGCGGGTTGGAGTGCATAGCGGATTGGAATAGGCGTGCTCGAAAAGCATGCCTTCGGCGGCCATTTTATCAAGAACGGGAGTCTTGTAGGAAGTTCCGCCGTAAGCCGCGTAACACTCGTAGCCGATGTCGTCGGCCATTATGAGGATGACGTTCGTCTTCTCCTGGCCGAAAGCATGTCCGGCAATAAGCAATATCCCGAGAAACATGAGCGTCTCGGTTCTCCTGAGCATGTGCATGTAATGTCTCCTTTGCGTGCTACTCACCGTATTTTCGTACTGGTTCAGCTTAGCAAATTCCATGCCGAGTAGTTCGGCTTCTTTGTTCTCGAACTTGCTGTTAAACATTTTACTCCACAAGTCGACGTTTTCAAGGACAGAGCTGTCGAGAATCTGGATTTCATGGTTGCAGGGGAACATCACATCTGATCTCGAGCTTTTGGCAACCATGAACTTCACATGGATCCCCACGTCACGGTAATCAATCCGTTTCGTGACGAACCTGAGACGTTTGCCCTTTCTTGCGTTTATCAGTACTCTGGAGTCAGCTTACCGATCAGATGTCTGCTATTGTCCGGATTGAGCCTGTCGTCGTCGCTTTGTCACTAAACCGACAGATCAACAGGCAATTTTGCTAAAACACCTGGGTTTTGTATTACCGTCGTATTCTCTAACCAAGGATTGTTCATTTTTGATGTTTATCTGTACTGCTGCTCGCATAAATGGATGACTCGATCCACGTTATTTTTATCAATGATGGTTACTCCCGAGTCCATATCTGCCGGTAAGATGCCGTATTTGCAGTAATGTGTCAACTGCACTACAGGGTAAAATCCCTGAATATAAGGTTGCTGGTCGATTGTAAAGCGTACATGGCCCGCCCGGATCAGCCTGAGGGTATTTGTGCTCAAATCGAATCCGGCCGCGGTGTATCTGGGGAAGGAACTCTCAATGGCGAGTCCCGCGCCTTCGGTATCGGCCTGACCGGTGCATAATATATGGCGGATGCGCGGATTTGCCTTGAGTTGCTTAGTAATGGACTGGGCCGACTGATCCGCTGTATTTCCCGTGATTGCAACGGTCCAGGTTATGTCTTTTTCCCTGAGAATATCCTGAGCACCGCGAAGGCGATCTTCGAGGGCAGAGACACCTTCGGCGTGCATGGTCATGAGAATATGGCTTCCGGGCCGGATGTGATCCAGTGCTTTTCTGCCCAGTGTTTGACCCGCATTGTACAATTGCTGACACACCGCGCTCAGACGCGCGTTCGGCGTGGCATGGTCGTCAACGTTAAAGGCGACCACGGGGATTCCTTTATCCATGGCCTCCTGAACTACGGCATCGAACGCCGCCGGGTCGATGATATTCAGGGCAATGCCGTCGTAACCCTCCTGAATCGCCTGCCGCACCATCTGTGCCTGAGCTTCCAGATCGACACCCTCTGTTCCGGTAAAGGAGCAGTCCACGCCGAGCATCGTTGCGGCATCGTTCATCCCTTTTATGACCGGATCGAAAAAACGGCTTTCTATACAGGTCGTAATGAAAATAAAACGAAGCCGAGGCTCCGGCTTAACGTTCACCGAATCACCTGGCTATCCGGCTGATCGGCACCCCGCCGTAATCATGAGCAAAATCCACAGCAATTTACGACCATGTCTTTTAAACCATCTCATTATAATTCCTCGCTTACCTGAAAATGCAATAGAGTGTCACCATCACGATCAGCAGAATCACGGATAAGACCTTGTAATTACCCAATCCTCTCCATGCCGCTCCCTGGAATGCCTCCAGCGGACTTTTCCAAACCAGAGCTCCCTGTTGCTCGGTTAGCGGCTTCGGCGCGAGCAGCGAAACGGCCACCATAATGACCGTGCAGATGCAGGCAAGATAAAAGCTGGCCATCATAAAGGGAACATCCCAGTGAGTCGTCTTCTTGAACCAGTCCAGCAGAAAGACGACGAAACCGAGTACCGTTCCCGATATCAAGGTCGCAATAGAGGCCTGTGACGTAGCACCCTTCCAGAAAATGCCGGCCACAAATACAACGGTGATGGGCGGGGCAATATAGCTGATGATCTTGTTGATTCCCTGGAACACAGTCTCGAAACGCCCTAAATACGGAGACCACAGGATGGCCAGAAGCATGGCCACAAAGGTAACGATGCGGCCGATGGTCACCAGTTTGCGCTCGGATGTTTCGGGCTTCCATTGCTTATAAAGATCGTAGCAAAACAGTGTGGCCGTGGAATTCAAGGCTCCCGAAACCGTGCTCATCAGGGCCGCCAGCAGTGCAGCGGCAACCAGGCCCTTCAAGCCTGCCGGCAACAGTTCTCGGATCATGAAAGCATAGGTATCGGCCGAATCAACTATCTCATCAGGAAGCTTTCCCTGCTTGATCAATCCCAGGCATAGAAGACCGGGCAGGACGAAAATGAAAACCGGCAGAATCTTAATGAAACCGGCGAACAAAGAGCCTATACGCGCATGATTCTCATCTTTTGCTCCCAACACCCTTTGGACTATAGTCTGGTCCGTACACCAATACCAGATGCCGATAATCGGATAACCTAGAAAAACGGAATACCAGGGCAGGCCGGACGGATCGTCGGATGAACGCAGAACGGTCAATTTCACCGGTTCTACCGCGGAAGTTAGCCCGGCCCATCCTCCGATTTTTACGTAACTGATGAGGGTAAGACAAACAGCCCCTAACAGCAGTACGATCGTTTGCACGGACTCGGTTAAGACCACAGCCATCAGTCCTCCCACCGCCGTATAAAGGGCGGTTATGACGGAGATCGTGATAATGCTGAACAGCAGATCAAATCCGAACATGCCGCGAAGCACCACTGCGCCGGCGTATATGGAAAAGCCAATGTGTATAAAAATTGCCGAGACGATAGAGAGAAACGCCAGCCAGTTGCGGCTGGCCCTGCTATAGCGTTTTTCGAGAAAATCGGGCAGGGTGGCGACCTTCGAGCGTATATAGAAGGGGGCGAAAAACAGAGCCAGCGCCATTAGGGTAAAGGCGGCCATCCACTCGAAATTCCCGTAAGCCAGACCGTTCTTGTATCCCTCCTCGGCCAGACTGACCAGATGTACGGTGGAAATATTCGTGGCAAACAAGGCCAATCCGATTACCGGCCAGGTCAGGCTCGAACCGGCGAGAAAATACTCCTTGCTGTCGGAATCCTTTTTCCTGCGCAATCCGGCCCAGCAACCCAGCCCTACGATACCCAGCAGATATCCAATTATGATAACAAGGTCGACAGGGGGAATGTCCACGTTCATCTTCTTATCCTAAAGCTATAGATCGTCGATTCTAACGGGCCACGGCAACGTATGTTATTGTCTCAGGGACTATTGAAATCTCCTACTGCTATGGCCCAGTCTGAGGTATAGCCAAAATCAATCTTCCGCCGGCCCGCGGATATCTTGCCCTTGTTAATTTCGCGGTATTCATTCTTCGCATCTACGACAACTACCTTTTGTGAACCGGGCATACCGCCGAGATCAATCTCTATGCTATCGTCATTTTCTACAAAGAAAACGAAATTTCTGCAATCCTTTGAGCGCAGGCAGTGGCCGGTTCCTTTGCGGACGCGGCCGGTATCGACTACCATGTCGAACACAAAGCGGTCTTTCGCCCAGAAATCCCTAAAGCAGCGAAAAGCGTTTTTCAGGCTTTCAGGATGATAGCCGCAGCCGCATTTCTGGCTGAAAGGGCCGAAGCTGTTGAATCTCACGGAAAAATGCCCGAAAAAACCGCCCATGCCCCCGGCCATCTGCTCGCGCCATATCAATCTTCTGCTGCCGTCTTCATTTAGCCGCGCCTGCTCGGTGCTGCTCAGCTTTACGGGCCAACAAGCGTAGCCGTCGCTCATGCCGTACTGGTCCGGACCGTCGCCCGGCTCCCGGCCCGAAGCCGGATCAACGTATTTGAACCTGTTGTATGTATGCCGCTCTTCGTAAAGATGCGGCCTCGTACTGTCGCCGGCAACGTCGTCTCTTATTTCCTCATATCCCGACGGACCATTTTTGGTAGTGGTCAACTCATAGCTGCCGCTGAATCCGGCATAGGAATTGATGGCGAACGCACGGTTGTTCCAGCCCCGGGCGCAGAGCATGTGGTTCCAGCCCATACGATCGTTCAGGTAATTCGCCCACTGACTTGTAATAGATTCGGGATCGGGCAGCTCCAGCGTATCAAAACCGAAATTCATGCACCAGCCGGGCAGCGGTCCAAGTCTTGCCGCTATATAACGCATCAGGCGCTTGTGGGCATCTCCGAGCACGCCGCCGGGCAGGAGATTCGGGACCTGCCTGCGCCCCTGATCGCCCCATGCCCAGATATGGGTGCGTCCGCCCCGTTGGTGCGCGTATTTAATCGCATATTCCAGGGCATCGAAGACGTCCGGATCGGGTGCGGCAACATCAGCCGGGCTTACCATGTTCCTGTCCAGGGCGCCTTTCTTAAACCAAGAGTAGAAGATGGCGACGAAGTAGATTCTAAAGCCGTTATCTACGGTATTGTTCCAGTAGTCTGCGATCAGATGCTTTCTGTTTACAGGATCGTCCCAAATGCGGGATGAATGATTATACTGCTGCTCGTAGTCCTGCTGGTTCATGTATACCTGATACACGTACGGCTTCAAGTCGGTGTCGTCACGGTCCATGATCGCGAACTTGTTTCCCACGTGAGTCAAAAAGCCTTTGATATTTGGATCGGTTTGCGCGTTCACCATGATCCACCCGACATGACCGTCGAGATCGCCGTCATTATGCGTCTCGTCCGAGCCGTCGCATACGGTTCTGAACGACCATTCGCCTACTCTCGAACCACAAAAGCGGAATTTCCACTTATCGCCACCGGCATAAAACATCTCGATCTTCCGCGTGTGGCCGCTTTCATGGGTAAAGACCGCCCCGGCCACAAGATCATAGGGATTCGACACGGGGCAGGATGAATTGTCGATTTCCCATTCGAGCACTTCCCATGTCCTGCAGGTTTTGCTGCCGAGATCGACTGCGAATATACTCTGCGGCATGACGAAAGGGGCAACAAACATCACAAGCACCAAAATCGACTTGGAGTTCCTGGATAGTCTCATGAAAAGTGCGAGATAACTCATAATTGATCGTTTTATCATTTATCCCTTACATGTGGTATTTAGCAGGCCCAGCATAGACTTCTGAAGGTGGTCCGGGAAGCGCTATCGCGCATCTTTCTTGTCCAACCACTGTTCCTTCCACTTATCGTAGGCTTTCGCGACGTCTTTGCCCCACCCGCCGTACCAGGCGTAGCCATTTCGACGTTCCGCTTCGATTTCGGAATAGCGGTACTTCCTGACGCCGTCGCGCCCGCAGAAGAACGGGCGATTGGTTTTAATCTCGTAAAACCTCGCCCAAATCGGAGCAGCCTTCGGATCTTCGACGACCACGCGGTCACCTTGCACTCGTTCGATTCGGATACCCGTGATCTTCGCTGATTCAAACCATGCCACGCCGGCTTGGATCGCACGTCGAAGCTCGGGGCCGGGATTGTCGAGGCTCATAAGCAGCTTGAGGACTGCCGCGCTTTCTGCGCCGCTCAGTGATTCCAATTCATAAGAACGTGCCGGGCGGGGACGCAGGTCTACTGCATCATGTTGGGCACACCAGACCGTCCGTCTGCCGTTGACGATTATCTGACATTTCAGGATGCACCGGATGCCTCTGTCGAATGCGGCCTTCGCGGCGACGCGGCGATCAGTTTCCAGGAACGTATAGTCGGACGACTCGGCGATGGCCTTGAGAAACTCGAGAATGCGCACCATGGAGTTGTCGTTGAACGTGATGTGGCGATTATAGCCGCGACCTGGCGGATAAAACTGAGGCCATCCACCGGTTGGGTACTGCGCTTCGAGAATGTGATCGAGACCTTTGAGAAGCGCCTGTTTGTAGCGTGGGTCGCTTGTCGCGCCGAACGCCCGGGCCAGAAACCGCAATTCGCCGGTAGTGGCGCTGTTATCGAACGTTCCGTTCAGTTTATCCTTTTTGCCTTCGTACGGCCGGGATGCCGTGTCGCGGTTCTTGGGCCAACTGCCGTGCGGCGACTGCCAGGTAACGACGTTGTCGGCAATACGGCGGCCTTGCTCGCTCCGGAGCCATTCGGCGGATTGCCTCGCGTATTGGGAAGGGACGGTTGCATTGGCTGATGACATAGCGAGCAGGAATGAAACGCAGATAAGAGTGAGTCTTGACTTCATAACAGTGTCCTTTCTTTAGTATTCACGGTTTTTTGCACAAACAGGTAACTTGCAACGGAGCATACGGGCTGCGAAGTCGCGCAAGAAGTCCTCACGCCACTGGCTGACTGTCTTGGCGCCAATGTGTTCTCCTTCCGCCACGCGCTCTGATGGGTCGTCTGTACACCAGTTGGGCAAATTAGCTGCCGGTTGCCGCGCCATATCGGGCAGAGGAACGAAAGCCGTTATCCCTCCGGTTTTCCCGTCGAACGCAGGCACGTTGCTTCTGACCTTGAAAACATAGCTCTTAGCGGATTTCGGGCAGAACCGGAATCGCATTGCCCCGTCGCCAGGTGCATGGCCGGGTAACTTCTGGTTCTCCACCGCCAGCACGGCCTCAGGCTGCTCCGAACCATCATTGCCTATCGGCAACACGAGTTCCAGGATACCAAACACCTCTATCTGATCCTTTTTTGTGGTCATCCGCCCGAAACGGCTATAGGGACGTTTCCACGCCCGCACAAATTGTCCACCCCAACCAGGCAACGAGGGATCGTCTGGTGTGCCCTTAAGCAGCCAGCCGACCGACGGCGTATCACCCATCTTGATATCGGCCTTCTTGCTTACAAAGAAATCACCCAGTGTGCCTTTGCCGGCTATGTGCCGGGAAACGAATGCCCTGTTGCCCCACTGGCCTGACTGGTTGCCGCCCGTGAACCAACCGCGATACGTGGCGTTGGACTCGATGATCCACAATTTCGGATGGTGCGTCACGATGTACTGAAACGGATCCGGGCCCCATTTCTTGTTAGGCCCACCGATCCAGTACACTCGCAGCCTGGGTAGGATGTCGGGTGCATCATGAAGCGCCTGGGCGAGATCCTCAATACCGCCCCAGACCAGGATATAAAGCGGCCGCGGTTCATCACGCCGCGCGCACTCAACAATCCAACGTGATCCCTCGGTCGAGCGTCGCACACCGGCGTAGGGCGCCCGCTCGGTCTCGCCCTATTTGGTGATCGCACGCAGCGCATTGGGCGTGGGGTACTGATCGGAATACGTCTTCAAATTGACATAATCTTTCTCATAGCAGTCAATGACTTCCAAAATGTGTTCTTTGCGACCGGGACCGTAGGGTGATGAGACGAGCCCCTCGATGTCGAGGACGTCTGCGTAAACGAGCAAATGCACCATCGACTGAAAATCGTCCGGATCTGTTCCTCCGATGTCCGTCGATACAAGGACGCGGTAGCGATGGCCCGCCAGCGCGCCGCTATGGGCGGTCGCATTTCTATCGGGTGCGTCTGACACATGGATTTCCGCGAGAGCGCCTGTAGCTGCATTGCTGCTCAACGCCAGAATGACAAGTAGGATCGTGTTCCACTTTGTCATTTTCGTCTGTCCACCTTTGTTTGCCGGCAAGTTAGGTCTTTCCGTAAAGAATGGCTGAAACTGGCTATGAGTGGTCTCCATAGCCCCTGTACTATTAGAATAAGGTTCATTCGTCACTGACTGCTTGGGAATTCCCGGTTTATTATCCTGACCATCACTTGTTTCTTAGTTTGCCGATTGTTCCAGCCCGTGCCGCTCCCTGTTCATATCATACTCCATAGTCAAAGCAATTCAATGTCATACTTCATCGCTTGTCGATTCAGCGCGGGCGCACGGAGAGACAAACCATGTCGCCTTCCTTGTTCTTGACGGCTACGATTCCGTCCGCCAGAGCAAGGTGCGGGTAGCAGGTGCCGCCTATGACGTCCCTGACACGGGCCAGTTCCCGGTATTTATTGTTTTTAGGCGAGGTCTCGACCAGGCCGAGATCCCTCGATCCGGAGACAAGGAGCTTGTCATCACCGGTTACAAGGCAGGAACTGTCCCTGCCGAAGTTTCCGCCGCGCCATTTGAGCTTGCCGTTTGAAAGGTCCAGACAATGCACCTGGCTGATGACCAGATAAATGCAGCCCTTATGAATCACGGGACTGCACCCTTCGGACCAGTATCGGTTACTCCATAACTGACGTACCTTCTCGCCTGAGACCTGGAGCAATGCCGTGCGGCGAACGTCATGGCCGGACGAAAGAACCACCTTATTGCCGGTGACGGCAGGTGTGATGATGTTGCACGAATACGCCGTTCGCCAGGGATGCTGGGCAAGAGTCTTTCCCCTTCTCTGGCCCTCTATACCGACAATCGTCAGCTTGCGGATACCGAAACCAGCCAGACACCTAACGCCATTAACATTCATAGGGACCGGCCCGGCGTTGTGGCCGGACGGCTCTTTACTCGCCGACCGCCAGAGCTGCCTGCCCGTCTTCTTGTCGAAGGCCACCAGCAGGCCGGCATTGCCGCCTACCTCCGTGATAACGGCATTGCCCAGAACGACAGGAGAGCATGAATAGCCGTAGTCTCGCACTCCCGCTTCGACTTTCGGTCGTTGACGCACCTTGTACTTCTCATAGAGATTGACCGACCATATCGGCCGGCCCGCCTTTCCCTCGACTTCGCTCGGGACATGCTTCGTGTTCCAGCATTTCAGATCGCCGTCGATGCTCAGCGTGTACAAATAGCCCGAAGCCGCATCCAATGTGGGCGTCGACGTCGGTCCACCGTACAGGGATGTGTCGCCTGTGCGAAACCGCCCCTGGTACCGGCAACGATACGATTGTTTCCATAGAAGCTTGTCGTTAAGCGCTTCGAAACAATAAACGGTGTCGGTTCCTACAGAATTTCTACTGCTTTTCTTGCCTTTCCAACCCATTACGTACAAACGCCCATTGGCGAAGATTGGCGAGGTACACCCATATCCGACGTTCTTCTTCCACAAACGCTTAGGCGGCCAACCTTTGGGCCAACCCGACTTTTCAGACGTCACGTCAGTGCGGTTCGGACCTCGCCATTGCGGCCAGTCGGACCCGAGGCAAGCCTGACCTACAATAAGAGAAAACAGCAAAACGGTTTTATAAAGTTTCCGTAGGGTGGGACCTGCCCTCAGCGGAGCCGAATGGGTTGCCCCACCGTGATTTTGCCATTGATCACAATGGTGGGGCAAGCCCCACCCTACGTTTCTTCGATAAATCACCGAATTTCCCTCGTTTCTTTTCAACCTCTCCATGGACGCACTCTACTAAGTTTCTCTGACAATATGTTGTTGGTGATGATCGCATCTTCTCGGATCTGAAAGTCAAACATGCCCACGCGGATAAAATCGGCGCTGTTCTCAAATGCACATTTGAAGCCGTCCGCCGGATGAATCGCGCCCGCCGCCAGGACCTTAAAAGCCGTCCAGGCCCTTCTTACCTTCTTCATATAATCAACTGTCCCTTCGGCATCGAGACACCAGTAATTGTCATGGTGCAGCGTCTTCATATAGGAGTCAATTTCTATCGGCGCCTCGTCGACGGCATGCGGCACCCTGACCTCATGACAGGCAAAGCCGCAAAACGCACCATTCCGTCTATGTGTTCTTTCTTAGCTGTCATTCTTTAATGACTCCATTATTCTTAAGAAGCCAGAGCCGTCAAGAGGTTCACAGTTTTTTCTGGATTTTTCCCGGCTACCCCATGCCATTGGCCCGGAAGGGCCTGCTGCCAAAGCCCGGTTGTGGCGTTTGAGACTGCCAGCCAGTCACCCGGAATTGTTCCGGGCGGCACTCCCGACGTACGGATAAGCTCTGCGGACGAACCTCTCAATGGGATGATCGACGATGTTCGCATCTACAACGTTGCACTGAGCGCAGACGAAGTCGCAGCGCTGGCGCGTGAGATCACTGCGAAAAGACGCCACATCACGATTATTAAAACATCTGAGATTTGGCTATTCGAGGAAATAGTCGCGTGTCCTGATGTCGTTGCGCAGTGTTTTCAGAGCGTGGTGCAGGCGTGATTTGACGGTGCCGAGGGGGATTGCGAGCGTTGAGGCGATCTCCTGGAGACTCATGCCGTCAACGAATCGCATTAGTGTAATCTCTCGCTGGGCCTTCGGCAGCGCGGTCAGAACCGCAGCGAGTTCGCTGCGCGAGCGCTCGGTTTCCTGCGAGGCCGGGGCGACCAACTCGCCCAGGATCTCCTCATCCGATGCAAACCGCTTATTTTTACTCCGGATCCTGAGGGAAGTATGCCTGACCACCGGATAGAGAAAGGTCGTCATCGCGGCGGTGAGCTCGAATCCGGGGAACTTGCCCAGAAGGTAGGCGAAGGTCTCCTGAAGAACATCCAGCGCATCGGACTGGTTCGCCGTAAAACGCCACCCAAGGCGGTAGACCCAGTCGCGATAACGGTAGTAAAGGGCCTCGAAAGCTTCGGAATCGCCCCGATTTGCCAATTCAATCAGTTCATGGTCGGATTCCAAGGTCAATCACCTCTGGCGCTTAAGCAAAGAGCATACTCGCACAATTGCCCGAACTACTAAGGGGCTGCAAATAGTCTACCCTTTACTGCATTAGTTTGACAAGCGGCAACGCGCGAAAGTTCTCACATTGACCGATAAAATTGTTCATTCGGGTAATTTTCAAATTCTGTGACAGGGAAAAATGCGTTTTCGCCTTCGTAAGACGCTATTTGGGCTTTCTGTTAAAGTGCCCCGGCTGCGATGTCGATAATGGCATCAACTTGAATAATAAGGTTTTTTCTCCCCTCCGGAAAACATCGGGTAGCAGACCGCTACGCGGTGTTTTCTTTTTAAAACCTGCTCGCTTCTGCCCAAATCGAATCTGACTCTACTTCTTCAAACCGCGCAGGTGTATTTCGTCAAATTGTCCCGTATCGTCGAACGAACCGACGCCGATTTTGCCCCATTTGAAATTGTGATCGACGGCGGTCATGATCGGTTCGTCTCCGTCATCGAAAAAGACCTCGATTGTGCCTTGCTCGGCATCGCGCACCAGGCGGACCGTGTGCCAGTTTTCGTCCCACTTCGTCCCTTCGGTCCGTGTTTCGGCGATCGAGACGCGAGGCTCGCCGTTGACGATGAAAATCGAGTTGGCGTGCGCGTCCGATTTGTTGGCGATGTGCACGTAATAGAAATGCGTAGGATCCTGGTGCCCGAAGAACAGGCACATATCCCTGTGTCCATAGTCTCTCGTTGTAGAGTGCATCTGCAATTCCAGCTCGAAGCTGCCCACGACCACGTCTTTGATCAGGTTGATATTAACGGGCGAGCGGACATCGGGTTTGTAATCGCTCTGCTTGTGAAGGGCCATGACTTTGCCGCCGCGAGCGTCTTCGAGTCGCCATGCGGCCGGATCGGTCGCCTGCCATGCGTCGAAAGCACCGTCCTCGAAGTCCGCCGTGAACACAACCGGCATCTTCCCGCTTAGCCCGCCCAATCCATTACATCCGGCTAATGTTAGCAACAAGCCAATTCCCACTATTAAAGATGCAAACTCTCTCATCATGAAATCTCCCTTTTGAAACAACAGTCAATAGTAAATAACGCTACCACTGAGCTTCGATATACGGTCCTATAGGCCCCTTGGCCGCGGATTTAGGCCGCGATTTGATTATCGCTTCGGCGATAGCCGTATCACTTGCGCGGGTAATTTTTATGTTCGATGAATCGGTTTCGACAATCGTCACTTCGTGGCCCAGCGCCTCGATGAGTTGCGCGTCATCGCTGATGCTGCTCTTATCGAGATTCTCAAGATTGTCGTATGCCTTCTTCAACAAATCGGCGGAGAATATCTGCGGAGTCTGGGCCTCGTAAAGATCGCTCCTGTCGACGGTTTCGGCTATCACGTTGTCTTTTACCTTTTTGATAGTAGCCGTAACCGGGCAGGCCGGGATCGCTGCGCCGCTCTCGGCGGCGGCTGCAATACTCTCGTCGATAATCTTATCCGTCACGCAGCACCGGCACGCATCGTGAACGGCGATAAGATCGATATCATCTCTTACTAATTCGAGCCCGTTAACGATGGTGTCAAAGCGCTCGGCGCCGCCTATGAATGTCTTAACTCCGAAGAACTTCAGGTTCGGGCCCCATTTGACGCTGACGAGTTCTTCATCTTCTTGCGCGATGCCCAGCAGGACCTGTTTGACGTCCTCGCGGTCGGAAAAAAGCTCGACGCTCCGCAAAAAAACCGCTCTGCCGGCAACGTCGGCGAAGGCCTTCTTTCTTTTACCGCCGAACCGGCTGCTTGCCCCGGCGGCACAAATGATTGCTGCAACGTTTTTGCTCATTATGAAATTTCCGTAAGAATCCAAACGGTGGGGCAAGCCCCACCCTACATGTTGACAATTCCGTGATCAAAACTCAATTCCTCGTCTGGAGGGTAGACCTGTATCAAATGGATGCTTTATGCACTTCATCTCTGTCACCAGGTCCGCCATTTCCAGAAGCTCATTAGTCGCGCCCCTGCCGGTCAGTACGATCTCGACGGACGGATATTTTTGCTCTATGATTTTCCTCACATCTTTCAGGTCAGCCAGCCCTTTCGACAGGCAGAACACGATTTCGTCGAGTATATACACATCGTGAAGCCTATTTTGCGCCATCTCGGCGATTCTCGCAAGGACTTCGGCGATCGCTTTTCGCATCTCGCCAACGGCGGTCTCATCCTCCCGGGACTTTGACATATCCCAGGGAATGTCAAGGGCTTCAATCCTGATAGCGAGGGCATCTGCCTGCAGTGCAATACGCTCGCCTGTCTCAAGGCTCGCTGGCTTTAGGAACTGATAGATCAGAACCTTGTTGCCCTGCCCCGCGGCACGAAGGGCCAGCCCGAACGCAGCGGTTGTCTTGCCCTTGCCGTTGCCGGTATAAATCTGTACGACTCCTTTTTCAAGCATGGCGGCATTATACTATTAAATCTTGACTATTGGCTATTTCTATTGAATATTTACTGATAATGAACGGCCTTCTAATAGTCAATATTCAATAGTAAATAGTAAATATAAGTGGCTCGTAAGAGATCGATAAATTCTACTCCAACCGGCGCCGGCCGGTTTGCCACGACGCACTGGAGTGTGGTCTTGGCGGCGGGACGCAGTTCATCCCCAGATCATGAGCCGGCCCTGGGCAAGTTGTGCCGGACGTACTGGTTCCCGCTTTATGCTTATCTGCGCCGGCACGGCTACGACGCTCACACAGCCGCGGATTACACTCAGGCATTCTTCGCCCGGATGCTGGACAAGGATTATCTCAAGAAAGTCAGACCCAAACCCGGCAAATTTCGCTCCTTTTTGCTCACCGCTTTGAAGCATTTCGTCGCCAACGAGCGCGCCCGCGCCGCGGCCCTGAAACGGGGCGGAGGCCGGGCAGTCCTTTCTCTCGACTTCGAGAACGCCGAGAGCCAGTACGCCCTCGAACCGGCCGAAGACCTGACGCCGGAGAGGCTGTTCGAGAAATCCTGGGCGCTGACGGTATTGGAGCGAACTATGGATCGGCTCGCCGCTGAACTGACGGAAAAAGGAAAACAGAAGATCTTCGACCGCCTGAAAACTTATCTTTCTGCCGAACCAGGCTCCGTCCCATACCGTGAAGTAGCAGCGAAACTGGACATGAGCGAAGGGGCGGTGAGGGTGGCGGTTCATCGTCTGCGAAAGCGATGCCGGGAACTGTTGCGAGATGAAATAGCTCAGACTGTTGCCAACGAAGAGCAGATTGACGACGAAATCCGGGGGCTTTTCGCAGCTCTGAGCGGTTGAGTCTTTCGCTTGGTAGTGCAAGGTCATTTCGCACTCAAATATCCCACTTTCTTGTATTTTTGGCAGGGAAAGTGTAGATTCTTTGTAACGTATCGGCCTTTTTGCTTAGGTAAATGGCGCAAGAAAGCAAAAAGAAAGGAAATGTTATCATGGCCGAAGAAAAGAAATGCCAACAATGCGGCGCCGAGTTGCCCGCAAACGCTCCCGGAGGCGTTTGCCCGAAATGCGTCATGAAGCTCGGGTTGCCTACCGGCGTCGATCCCGAAAAGTCTCAGTCACAAGACGATCAGCACGCCGTTCCCACCAGCGCCACGCCGCCCGGCGGCGGTTTTGTGCCGCCCGACCCGGCGGAACTGGCCGAGAAGCTGCCCGGGCTTGAGATTCTCGAGCTGCTGGGCCACGGTGGCATGGGGGCAGTCTACAGAGCCCGGCAGAAACAGCTTGACCGGATTGTGGCTCTGAAGGTTTTGCCCGTTGAAATCAGCAAAGATCCCGCGTTTGCCGAGCGATTTACGCGCGAGGCGCGTTCGCTCGCCAGGCTGAATCATCCGCACAT
>Ga0180433_10006937_pt1 | contig 14630 bp, 12 predicted proteins | sample SS_ome_8_FD_132980 | JGI IMG/M metagenome (GOLD analysis project Ga0180433, IMG submission 132980) | Hypersaline lake sediment archaeal communities from the Salton Sea, California, USA - SS_1_D_1 metaG | ecosystem: Environmental > Aquatic > Non-marine Saline and Alkaline > Hypersaline >... | reverse complement strand
GCTTTTAAAATTTTATTAAGATTTTGTCTGCTAATATACTCTTTATTGAACAACCCCATGCACTCTCCATTTAAATATACGACATTTTTATGTCAAAATCAACGTTACAACTTTGTTATTACCATTTTATTTGTTATTATATAGTTATCTTTTATGGTAGTATCGATGTAATTTGATATCACAAATGTTGCCATACTTGTTACAAAAGTAATAAAGGGCACTGCTTCAGCCATTACACAAATATCATCTTCCTCCGGTTTTAAATTATCTGGTGAGGAGTAGTTTTCCTGCCATAGTATTTCTGCTGCATATTGAGGAGAAAATCCTATGTGTAAGATATCACCTGGTATATCTTCAAATAGTTTTCGTGATTCGGTGTTATCAAAGCAATCAAGAAGAAGTGCGGGCTCATTTTTAGACGTATTTTTTATTAGTTCTTCAATATCGATTTTTGAATCTATTTTTTGAAAAAAAGGTTTATATTTAAATTTTGATACTTTTGTTCCTATCGCTGGTAGAATTGCATGAGATTTAGGTAGGCCTACATGTGTTAAAAAATAACTTTGAGTAGAAATATTCCTTTCTTCTACTTTATCACAATCTATTCCATAATAGTGAAAATCAGGATATTTTCTTGCTAATTGAGATAAAATATTGGAGCCTATCGCTCCCAATCCAAATATATAAATGTTCATAGCTCCTCCACGCTATATGCTAAAAATTTTAAAAATAATATTTGATCATCTGACAAATATTCAGGAATCCAGGCTTTTTTTATATTTTCAATACCATGGCACTCAAACGCACTGTATTTTGCTCGTATATCAAATAAATCATTTGATTCAAATGTTATAATAACAAAATGTATAAGATAACCAAGGGCCTGATACAGACCTTTCATACAATTTTTGTCAAGTTCGCTATAGGTAGTTAATCCTTTAGGATGTACATGATAAAAATTCAAAAGATACGGCTGATAACTATTACCAAGGCTTTTAATATAATGCCATACTCTTTCAAAATTGAATTCAACAGAAAAAGGTTTACCTATACTATAATCAATTATTTTATGATTATATGTAACAAGAGCAGCTTCTACCATGGAACTCTCATTTTTTTAATCGACTTTTTTCTGTATTTCTTTTTCATTTTTATCTTTTATTACCAGATCTTTAAAATACTCTGTTTGAGACTTGTATGTTTCCTTCATTCTATTTTGTACAAATTTATGTAACTCAGAAGGGAGATTAAAACCTATGAATGTAACTTTTTTATTCGCCATAATACCTGTTTTCTATTATAAAATTATATAAAATTTTTATAAATAGAGGATAATCACGTCAATACAATTTTATGTAAATTTAATTTTTATAGTGTATCATATTCGCATTCTTTTAGTAAAACAGTACACTGCTCTACGCAGTATTCAATAACTTTCGTTCTATTTTCAAATTTTGTTTCATCTGTCGAAACAGCGCAGGAACGTACACATTGAGCAAAATCTTCTGTAGAAATAGGTTTACATGAGGCAGTTACATTTGTAAGGTACGTCCATAGAATACACGATCCTATCACACATATAATAGTAAATATTTTTAGCACATCCATTCTTTCCCTCCCCACGAGAAAAGATTGTAATTTATGTATATATTTTAAGAAACTTTTTCTTTTTTTCTTTTTATTTTTTCTTTTAAATGGCTTTCAGAGATAATCAAGGTTTCTTGAGATATATCAACGTTTTTATCAGTAGAACTATCCTGTAATTCTATAGAAAGCAGTGGAGCAGACTCCTGCATAATTTGATCTACTTTTTGCTTAAAGCCAACAAGAACATTTCGTGATGCTACAAGTCTTCCTGATGATCGTAAAAGAATATCGTGTTCATCAATAATAGTATTTGCGTGCTGGTACATATTCATCCATACTTCTTCAAACTCAGATATTTTTCGTGCAAGCTGGTTTTGTCTTCTTAAAAGACGTTGTCTTTCTGCTTCAAGATTAGTGCGACATGAGCCGCATTTTGCTTCATGTAACTGTTCCATTCGTTCAATTCTCTGATCTGCTGCTGTACGTAGTCTGCGTTCAATCGAGATATTTTGTTCCGTAAGCTCTTCTATCTTTGCAGTCATCTTTTTTTGTTGTGTTATAAATCTTGTAGAAGCATCCTCCTGCCCTTTAGAATAATACTGGGCCTTGATCGCCTCAACATGCTTCAGCCCTTCAAAATATTTTTTGATTCCTTCAAACATGGTTCCCTCACTTAACTAAAAAAGAAGATCAAAATCATCATCAGTATTTGATATAATATCATATAATATATGAGGATTTTCTTTGAACTCTTCTTTTCTGTCTTTTAGTTTTGTATAAATTCTTTCTAGCTTGATATATGAAAAAGATTCAGCTTTTATTATCCCGAGTTTATGTATCAAGATATAGCGTATTTTTTCATATTTTTTTATTTGTTCGAGGAGAAGTATTCTCCGTATAACGGAAAATAGAATCATGCTGATTACACTTACCGTTATAATTGAAATAATAAAAATGTTCATTAATACTTACCATTTTATAAAAATTTCCCCCAACGAACTGAAATTAGTATCGGCAAGAATAAGTCTCTTTGTACATTTGATGTACATTACGTCAATAAATAAATAATATTTTTTATTATTTTATATAATTTTATGGGGGAGTCTATTTTATTTTCCCACGTAGTTCCTGTACCTGCGAAATTAATTCTGTTATAACAGTTTGTTGGGCATAGTACACTTCGAGAGCTTTTTTTAAAGCAATATATAAATATTGTGCTTGTTCCTCTGTTGTGGCTGCTTCAAAAAATGCATCTTCATCATCAAGTGGTGGGAGCAAATCTACTTTATCCTGTAATATTCTTACTTTTTCTTTCATTGTGCTCATATTATGACTCCTTTATTAATTCTAAACCATCGTCAAGTAGCCTGACCTGACTTACTCTATCTACAAATGAAATTCCATCTCCTGGTTGATTAATAGTTCTTTTTATTGTATATGTATTAACCAAAGGTACATATTTAATTTGCACATTTCCTGTACCTGTTGTTGGAGCAGTAGTAAATTTAACAGAAAAATTTCCTGATGCATTTATTGTTTCATCATCATAATCTGTTGCGTTGGATCCCCAATCTATATTAACTGACGTTGGGTAATTCCAGGTAGTTCCACCATCTATACTATATTCTACAAAACTAGCTGCATGTATTGTTACTGGAAGTGTAAATACTGTTGTAGTATCATCACCATTGTATGTTATAGTTTTAGAGAGATCTGTTACAGCATTTGTTGATAAAGTATATGTATATGTATGACTTTCATATGTTGTATGCCATGTTGTTAGCACAGCAGAAATTGATCCATCGATTAATTCTTCATTCATATATAAATCAAGTATTTCTACAGCATAATTTGGTCCTGTTGCAGAAGCATTATGACTACCTGAATGTTCTACTTCAACAAGGTAGTCATCTGTTGCAGGATCAAGTTTTGTCCAATAAATGAAATCTCCATATTCATTAGTTGTATCGTCAAAATCAGGATGATACAAATCAACGAGATCATTGGTAACAATTCCCGTACTTGTTGTTGTATTTGTAATATTAATTTTAGCGATACCGGCATCATCATGTACTTTAAAATGAATACCAGAGTATTTTATATTTTCAGACATAATTTACCTCTATATTGACCATGATAATTTTCCACCAGCATCGGCTTCATCCAAAACTACAACAGATCCTGCAGGTTTGTAATAATAACCAACTCCACCTGTAGTAGATAATACAGGAGTGTAATCATTTCCAGAACCATAAATAGTATGCATCGCATTTTCTCTTCCTGAACCAGAATTGTATTCCCATGCAGGATCAGTAGCTACAATATGATCCCATACTTTTACATTATCTAATACCATACTTGGATCATAATTAGCTGTGGGATCTTGCATACCATACCAGAAATCATCTATACTATCATAGTTTGTTAATGTTGAATTTGTACTTAAAAATAATGCTCCATCAAGATACATCTCAACTGTATTACCAGCAGTACCGAGCTGTGTTCCTGTTTTATCAACTATGACATAGAGATGCATCCATGCAATACTTGGTATGTCTGTGCCATCCTCTGCGTCAGTTGCTCCCATTATGTTTATTCTTGATGTTGTATCGCCTCTAGTATACCACAGGTCAGATCCATTAAAACCGAGAGTGAATCTTGGTCTATACGTTCCTCCTGACCTTACATATGCCCACGCACTATATGTAAATTGATCAGGTGCACGATAGCTTTTTCCGAATGGATATATTCGAACATCACGTATTGTAGAGGTACCAACATAAAAATGATAAGAGTGTGTTCCAAACTTTGCTTCAGCTGTATTTAATAACAATCCAGTAGTTCCTGCACTATACTCATACATACCTGCAGCGTTACCAATTTCAACATTTGCTATATCAAGGGTTTCACATTTATTAAAGTGTATTGGACGTGGTAGTATAAATTTTCCAAGAGCAGGATCAACCCAACATTCTGTTTTTGGAGGAGTTCCTCCATATGTCAAATCTTTTGCTTTTACTCGTAAACCAAGACCTGTGCCATCTGTTATATTTTTCCCATTTTCTACTATTCTAACAATTTTATTTAATGAAAATGCACCAGAAGCTCCATCATCATAAATATCAACACCTCCTGATGTCGAATCAAGATATTCATCGTTATTATAATCTGTACCTTCTACTAATATATTTGCTGATGACCCTGTTCCATCTGCAAGAGGATACCCTTCTCCAGGTGAACTTATTTTATCACCAAAATTTCCATTTCCTGCTATTATATTAGAAGCATCCTCTAATTGCACTTCTGTTCCAACAGATAAACCGGACCACGATCCAGTGTATGTTGTATCAGCATTTTGATTTCCTAAAGATTTAACTTTAAATGGCATATACTTAATCTCCTAATATAACATTTTGAGTATAATAATAATGTGATGGATTTTCTGTTGTAAATTCTTTGGATTCGTGAGTACAACTATCAAGGTACCAAAAATGATGAAACATTATACCCTTTTTTAATCCATGAGATTCTAATAGATATCCATTATTTGAATAATTTATACATCTTTGCGCATTAGATCCATCGCCTGATGTTGATGTATAATCACAATCTGGTGAAAATCTTGGTTGTGTTTCTGAACGTATCTGTTCAAACGCTGTCCAAAAATGTTGAGATTCATCCCATAAGGAATCTGTATTATCTTTATTATGTACGACTGTTCCATCATTGCGTCGTACATAATCATAATCATTAAAATTTACTCGTTTTGTAATAACTATTGCTCCATGGTATCCTGCACTGGCCTGTATTCCAGATAAGTGATAAATTTTATCTTCAAAATTATCAACACCTATTATAGAAGCACCATCCTGAGCATGGTCCCATACAAACTGTGTTGTTTGATTTTCTATATCAAATAATGTTAATGCCCCTAACGTAGCGCTTCCTGTTCCATCAATACCACCAATTAACAAGACATGCCTGCTATCTCCACTTAATGTTTTAAAAAATAATGAATTTGGTGAAATGTCAGTGAAGTATTCGTCTGTAGCCCATATCATTGTATTTCCAATAGTATCCGTAGTAATATCCCATGCTTTATAGGGAGGAGTTAGTCTATACAAATCAGCACCATCATCATAATTACCACCAAATAAATAACCATCAGGAGTAAGGTGAACTGCTCTTGTTATATTTGTTACATTAAAAAGATTATTAAAAACTCTTACCGGTGTTCTATTATTATTAGAATCCCAATCAATAAAAAGTATGTCACACCCACTACCAGTTGCAAGCATTACACATGTTTTTGGATTAGTTCCATTATAAGCAGATATATCATCTTTTGTAAAAGTTACTGCATGAATACCTCGAACAGTATTATTAGAAATATCAAGTAATGGGTTATATGTTCCAGTGGTACCTTTTCCCTGGTTTCTTTCAGTTACAGTACCATTATAGTAGAAGCCAGAAACTGATCCTGGGTAGCTATACGTAGTATGACCAGATTTTAAATCAAGGATTACTAAGGCTCCTCCAGTATTTCCCCTAAATATTATATCTTTTTCTATAGCTACAGATGCTGTATAACCGGTACCTCTCATTAAATTATCTGCAGCTACATTAAAATGCCATTCCCGTATATCTCTAACATCTCTCCTATCTTTTCCAGTAGAAGATTTACCCGCAAGAAATGTATCAAGGTGTAAAACGGATATTCCTTCATCAAAATAACCTACTGCCATATAATACAAATCAGGTACATTTCGTTTTGAAGGTATATTTTCCCAGTGATGCTCCGAACCGCTCATATCTAACGTACCTGTAGATGTTACTGGTAAATACTCAGTAAAGTCTTCAGGATCAAAATATCTTTTAGCAATAGGAGTAGCAGAATTAATAGCACTACTCATTAGTACATTATTTGAATCTATAAAAGTATGTAATTGCATAACATCGGGATCTTCAAGAATTTTTATTTTGTAAAATCTCAGAGCTCCTTTATTTGTAATAACCAGATCATTCCCATGAAAATCCATACCTCTTATTTTACCTGCTAACGAATAAGAATAAGATGGATCCTGATATAAATGTAATCTGTACCATTGAGTGCTTGTAGATAACGTCAAATCAATAACCTGCGTATATGATGGTACGCCTGTTCCATGCGCATCGTCACCAATAAATATTTTATTATTTTTATATGCAATGCCAAACCAATATACAACAGGTGCTGGTAAATCATATACTCCTTGAGTCCAGGTTACCCCATCTGTAGATAAAGTATCTATTTTATCATCTGTATCATTAATTAGATACAAGATAGTATTATCTGAATCATAACATATTCCGTATAAGTCATCTGTATTTGAAGTTCCAACACCTGTAGAATGAGTCCAATTTACTCCATCATCAATATCAATATCAGTATCAGAATCAAGTTGTGTATCTAAATAAGATTTAGTACCCTTTATTACTTCGACGTTTGTACCATCTGTTCCTACTATCCATACATTTGTACCATCCGTAGTTAAATCACGCAGGTTAGTCCACAAAGAAGTAGTTCCAGTTACTTTTATTGAATTAACAGTTCCATCTAATTTATACCTATATATTTTTTGATCCTGTGCACTATTACCACTTTCAGTTGTATAATACCAGCCATTACTATCTACCATACATCCTATTGGTTCTGTGGGGACACTGCTATCTCCACTATAAGAATCAGTTAACATTGGTACTTCGCCATTAATTTGATTTTCTGCCCACAAAACATTTCTTAATGCACGTTTTGTTAAAAGAGTATTATTTGGTGCTGTTTCGGGACAACTGATTTCAAGAAAATTACCATATTTATCTATTGTTATTCCTTCTTTTGCAATACTAAAATCATAAGGATCTTCAAAAGGAAGAGACACTGGAAATCTTCCAGATGCTTTAAGAACATAGGGAGTTGTTCCTGATGAGTAGATATACCCTGTAAAATCTCCTGAGATCGTGTCAACATCCTGATTCCACACACCGCCCGTGCTTGTAGGAGTAGCTTCTACAAAAGAAAATTTATAAATTTGTCTGAAATTACTGGTGTATTCATTTACTTTAATCCATAAATCATTTGAATTTCTTATCATAGTATAGGAAGATAGCTCATAATTGGCTCCCTGTACAAATAAGTTTTCAAACCCTGTTATATTACTTCGAGGATTACTTGTAGTAAAAGCACCTGCATTATCATCATCAAGTTCAATAAATTCAAGTGAACATAACGTAACATTTACATTATCTTCAAGTTTTAATAATGCAATATGAGAATCATCCCATACTGTACAATCTGGATAATAATTACCACTGGCAAGTCGTGTTAATGTATCAACTGCAGTAAAATCATCACTGGAAGACCAGGAATCTGCCCAGGTAAGTGTTCCTCCAGAAGGAGTATAATTTGCACCTAGTGTGCTGTCTGTATTAATTTTTATTTTACCAAGACCAACATTTGATACACCTGTACTATTATTTGAAAAAGTAACATAGATAAATTGCTCATCAGCACCACGAGTGCTGTTATTTATTGTACCATCTATGACATCTATACCACACCAGAATATGGAAGCCCCCAGAGCAGTAAGATACCATCTACCCATTACTTCCACTTTGTTTTCTTTAAGAGTAGGTGCTATCTTTGTTATTTCACCAATCCCATTAAGTCCGGCATTACTCATCAGCCAATAACAGTTATTTATAGAATCATATCTGCTGATTCCTCCTGAGTATGCCTGTCCTACCGTAGAAAGATCATATATATCAAGTTTTTCCATCATATATCTGGTAGTATCCGGTCGTATAAACCCTTCCTTAAACAGAGTTTGACTTGTTTCTGTACCAATTTTCCAACTCTCTTTCCATACATCTGATCTTATAATTTCAGCAGGTTTTTGTTGAGATTCATAATCTTCCAGTGTATAATCTTCAGTAGTAAATGTTTCTATAAGAATATCAGAGTTGTTGGATTGTCGGTTTGTAAGATAAGCAATTTCAATACTATTATTCAGTAATTTCTTTTCTGCATTTTCTAAACGTGCAGCTAGTTGATTAGATTTATCTTCTATTTGCTGTTTATTTTCATCCAGACGATTATCTATCCAATCTGTATCAAGTACTGTTCTACTTACTCTTGTAAAATCTGCCATAATTTAACCTCTGATAGTTAATACTACATATCTTTTCATATCATTTATATAAGTTCCAGCGCGTCATTAAGAAGACGCACTTCTGCTCTACTATCTATATAACTTCCATCGTACGGTAACTGTATTTCTCTTCTTATTTTATACTTATTTACCATAGGTATATATTTTATTATAATATTCCCTGTTCCTGTTGCAGGTGCTGTGAAAAAATTTATAGAAAAATTTCCTGACGAATCAATTGTCTCATTATCATACGCGGGACTGTTAGATCCCCAATCGATATCAATACTTGTTGGATACTTCCAGGTAGTTCCTCCGTCATCACTATAACTATCAAAGGAAGAAGCGTGGTAACTTGATGGTAGTGTAAATACTTTTGTTATACCATCTCCATTGAATGCCTGAGTTTTAGCAAGGCTTGTTACAACATTAGGAGTAAGTGTATATGTTGCTACATCAAACGTATATGAAGTATGCCAGGTAGTAAGTGTCGTTTGTACTGTAGCACTGGTTAACTTATCTGTTCTAAAAGGACTTCCATATTCAACTGTATAATCAGATCCGGCACAGGAAGGATTATGGCTACCACTATGCTCTACAGTAATGGAATATGTATGAGTTAAATCAGGAAGAGCAACTTGATACAAAAATTCTTCGTATTCACCATTGGTATCATCAAAATCAGCATGATATAAATCTACCAAATCATCAGTAACAAGACCAGTAGATGTTGTCTCATCTGTAACTGTTATCTTTGCAATTGCTGCATCATCATGTCTTCTTAAATTTACTGCTATGTATCCGTCTGCCATAATCTATTACCTCATTTAGTCCATTTTACTGATGCGCCAGAGTAACTAGCTTCAGTTAAAGAAGCAGGTGTATTGGCAGTTGGTATATAATAATAACCAACACCAGAATCCGGTGTAGAAGAATCATCTAATAATGGCGCATAATTATTTCCAGAAGCATATAATGTTTTGTGCAAGGCCTGTTCTCGGCCAGTTCCACTATTATATAACCACGCAGCGTCTTCATCCAAAACATCATTCCATATTTTTATATTATCAAGACTTAATAAGGATGAATAAGAGCCAGAATACGTAGAATTAACAATACTTATTTTACCACCACTTATATCAATATCACCTGCATAACTTATAAGTTCAACATTATCTTTTAATACAGATATTGACTTACCACCAGATATTCCTTTAGCTTCATCCATTATTATGTATATGTGATACCATGTTTCTGGTGATAGTCCTAAAGTATTTAGAACAGTAGCAACTATCCCAGTATCACTTGTTCTTCTAATATAAGTATCTGACCCCGGGGTTACAAATTCAATGTATTTATCACCTATATAAAATTTAGGCCAGGTCCATGAAGTATCACTTTTTATCCACAATGATATTGCACATGTTGTAAAAGATGGTTCTGGTATAAGAATAATTTCTGTTTGTGATGATATACCAGCAACGGGATTTCCTATACCGACACAATTACCAAACTTACCTGTACCTTCAGTATATGTTCCACCCAATGTATATATTATAGAAGGAATATTCCCACTAATATTTCTATTCGGAGTTAAAATATTAGATAAGCTTTCACAATTACTTGCGAAGACAGGTCCGGGTAATATAAATTTACCAATTTTTGGGTCAACCCAGCACTCTGTATCTGGTGGTGTTATATTAGACGATAAATTTTTTGCTACTACTCTTAAATTTAAGCCAGTACCATCTATTATATTTTTACCATTTTCAACAATTCTAAAATATTTACCAGAATCAAATGCCCCACTTGCATTATCATCATATATATCTACTCCTCCAGTTGTGTTATCTAAATATTCATCATAATTATAATCAGTACCCTCTACTAAATGTGCAGCACTACTACCAGTACCATCTGCGAATTGTAAACCATCAGTTACAGAATTTGGATCGTATCCAAAAGTTCCTGCACCAAATGATATGTTAGATGCATCTTCAATTTGAACTTCTGTACCCACAGAAAGCCCGGTCCATGATCCTGTATAATCTATTCCAAGAGCTTGCTTACTTATCTGCGATGTTTTAAATGGCATAGCTATTACCTCTTACTCATATGTTTCATACGTATCTGATGTTATGGTACTCTGTATATAATAATAATTTTCTGGATTTTCTGTTGTTAGTTCTTTAGATTCGTGTATACAATTATTCTTATAGTTATTTAATAAGAATAATTGTATACCCTGTGTTGCACCTGATGCGCTTAATAATCCGAAATCTTTTGAATACCGAACAAAGTTACCAAAAATTGATTGATCGGCTACACTTGTTGCAGATATGTAAAAATAGGGACGTGATGCTAATTCAAGTAGATAACCACAATAAGGATACCACCCTGAGTAATAATTTCCAGCAGTCGCATCAGAGTAACTTACCCACTTATAATTCTGAAATGATGTTTTTTTCATAAGTAATAAGTACTCTATCACACCTGTACTATTAGCCTGTACACTAAAAATAAAGTCTTCATAGTTATCACATGTTGTCATAGTTACATTTGTGGCATCATATTCAAATATTTTATCAATAGTATTATTTTCTATGTCACAAATACCTACTACTGCTAAATCTGTACTATCATATGTTCCAAAAATTAATTGATGCCTCCAAGTACCATCAGGCATTTTCCAACATCGGGAATTTGGTGAAAAGTCTATAACGTGTGATATTAATTTTTCAGATATATAAGTAGACAAAACACTTTCACCAATAGTATTTGGATTATCATTAAGATAATCGTATCCTGCATCTTTATTTAATGTCCAAATAGGATTATTACCATATACTAAACCGCCGGTAGCAGCAAAGTCACCACCAAAAACTTTACCTGAAGGAGCTATCCACATCGCAAATTGACCTAATGTTGCGAGATTAAAAATATTATTATATACTTTGCTAATATTTCTATTGCCGTTATCATCCCAATCAATGACCATTACATCGCAGCCGCCTGCTGTTCCTACGGTTATGAATGTTTTAGGATTTTTACCGCTGTAATCAGATTCATCATCACTTGTAAATGTTCTTGCATGTAATCTACCATACCATTGTGATGAATTAGGCGAGTAGCTGGTTTTAAGCTCTGAGTTATTAACCCCATCCCATCCCATAGCTTCATTTCTTTGAGATAAAGTTCCTTGAAAAGTCCAACCGTTTGCTTCATTATATCCTGTATCAAAATAACCACAGCATGTGGCAGTACCTTTTTTAAGATCAATTACTATTACAGTTGGTATAGTATCGGACGTAGCACCAGATTGAAAAGTAATCATCGTAATTAAGTCTTTTTCAATATAAATTGCACGAGCGTGGCACCCGTTAGTTCCGTTTGTTCCAGGATTATCATACATTAAATAGTCAACAGCTGATTCAAAATGCCATACTCTAATATCACTGACATTTCTTCTATCTTTTCCTGTACTACTTTTTCCACTTAAAAATTTATCTAAATGTAATATGCTTGCTCCATTAATCCCATAACCAACAGCCATATAGTTCATATCAGGAACATTTCTTCGAGAAGGTATATTTTCCCAATGATGCGCACTACCAGACATATCAAGAACACCAGTTGATGTAACAGGTAAATACTCAGTAAAATCTTCAGGTTCAAAATATCGTTGAACAATAGGAGTTTGACAATATACATAATCAGAAAGTAATATATTACTTGAATTCATGAATACATGTAATTGTAATACATCAGGATCTTCTAATACTTTCATTTTATAAAAAATTGATGTCCAGGTCTTTATAAAAACAAGATCGTTATTAAAAAAATCAATACCATGTATACCATAGGCTATTCCAGTCTCCGAAGGGTCCTGATAAATATGTGTGCGGTACCATGCTGTTGCTGTTGATTTTGTTATATCTATTGCATATGTAAAATAAAATTTTGCAGTGGAACCAAAGTCAGTTATATAAAGAGTACCATTTTTATAGGCAATGCCTCCCCAAGTTGTTGTGGGTGCTGGTAAATCAATAACTCCCTGTGTCCATGTAACTCCATTTGTAGATAAGGTATCTATTTTATCATCTGTATCATTTATTAAATATAATATAGTATTATCTGAATCATATGTAATACTTACTAGTACATCGGTACTGCTTGCTCCTATCCCCGATGCTATTGTTGCGCTACTGAAATCATATGTATTAGCTATATTATAACCACTTGTAGTCATTGATGCCAATAGATTACTCATAGTATCTTTATACACTTCATAATTTGTTCCGTCTGTACCAAGTAACCAGACATTTGTACCATCGGTACACATGTCTAATAAATATGTCCATGAAGTACCTGTAAGTCTTACATGTCTGAATGTTCCTTCCTGTGTATCATATCTAAACACATCGACTTGGTTGGCAGTAACATTACCGTCACCTGTCCATAAATATCTGTTATTTTCTACCATACATGCATTTGGTCCTGCTGGATAATTAGTAGCATCAAATGATTGTGTATTTATTTTCATAGAAACTTGATTTTCAGCCCACAAAGCATCTGTTACAGCTCGTTTATGTAATACTTTTGGATAAGGAGCAACATTTGTTGAAGTTATTTCTAATAAATGACTATCATGCGATAGAGAGACACCTTCGTTTGTTGCCCATTGTCCTCTTGCATCTACACCTACTGCCGCATTAAACCTACCACTTGCTTTTATAACTTTAGGGTCTGTTCCAGAAGAATCAATATATCCAACAATATCTCCGGTAAAAGAATCAACATCCTGAGTATAATAACCAGAAGATGTTGGTAAATCTTCGCTTACATCAAATTTATAAATAAATCTTAAATCTAACAAATAATCATTTTGTTTTATCCAAAGTGTATCTGAACTTTTAATAAGACTGTAACTACCATGCTCTGATTCTGCGTTTGTAGCACCCAATACTTTTTCAAAACCAACAATATCAGAACGAGGATCTATTGTAGTAAAAGATCCTGAATCATCATCTTCCATTTCATGGAATTCTATAGAAACCAATGGTACTCCACTATTATTTGATGTACGGAGTAGCGCAATATGATTTCCCCAGACGGTGCAGTCAGGATAATAATTTCCATCAGCAACCCGTGTTAATTGACTACATACATGAAAATCACTTGATGATGTCCAGGACTCATTCCAGGTTACTTTTCCTCCTATTGGTATGTGATTTTTACCAAGAGTACCATCAGAATTTATTATAAGTTTACCAAGACCAACTCCTTGATCATTGCTTTCAAAATTACTCCATGTTATAAATAAAAATTGTTCATTTTCATCTCTAACTGTATTGTATATTGTTCCATCTGTTACATCTATTCCTGACCAGTAATGAGAATCAGATGTAGCTCCTCCTCCATATAAAGAACTAAGATACCATGTGCCCTGAACATCTATTTTACCATCTTTTAAATTTTTACCTATTTTATAAATAATACCGAAATCAGTTGTAGCATTATGCTTATCATCATTATTTCCAATTATCCAATAACATTCGTTAGTCGAGTCATATCTACTTATGCATTGTACATACGTAGCAGACGCAGGTGTGCTATTTTGGCCTAAGGGGGATAAATCGAATCTTTCAATTTCCTCAAGCATGTAATATTCTCTATCAGGTTTTAAAAATCCATTTTTAAAAGATAAGTCACTTACATCATTTTCAACTTTTTTCCAGTTATTATTCCAGGTGTTGTCATCCATTAATATTGCATTATTTGCAATGTCTTCCCAGGTTTCCAAACTATTATCTTCATTGAGAAAGGTTTCTATTAAAAAATTAGAAGAGCTTGACT
>Ga0180433_10006936_pt1 | contig 14636 bp, 17 predicted proteins | sample SS_ome_8_FD_132980 | JGI IMG/M metagenome (GOLD analysis project Ga0180433, IMG submission 132980) | Hypersaline lake sediment archaeal communities from the Salton Sea, California, USA - SS_1_D_1 metaG | ecosystem: Environmental > Aquatic > Non-marine Saline and Alkaline > Hypersaline >... | reverse complement strand
TTGCATGGGAGACGAACTATTGCAACCCTTTGGAAATACAGAGACGGTCATCGGAAAAGATAATTGGTTTTTTTGCCGAAAGTGTTGCTTTGCAGTACGAGAGACTTACAGCTTTATATGTCCACGGACGGGGAAAGACAGGGGTTTGAAATGATGGATTGCCCGATTGTTCTGTTAGCCTGCAGACCGTACTACTGGATGCTCCAGCCATTCGCGTTCCTGTTCAATATTTATTGGTGCGAGAGACAGCCGGTGGATGTGTTCGGCTATGAGCCGTTGCCGTTCAGCTTGCCTGACAACTTCCGCTTTCATTCAATCGCCCGCAAGACGTGGCCGGTGAGCCGGTGGTCGGACAGTCTGATCGAGGTCTGCGAGAGAATGGACCACAGCGATCACTTCATCTTGTTCTTGGAGGATTATTGGCTGAACGGGTGCGTAAATGTATCGACAGTGACCAAGATGCTCGACTATGCAAGGGAAGATCCAACCATCCTGAGAGTAGACCTGACCGCGGAGCGGGTGTCGAAGAAGAGCGCCCGGAAGGTGGACGAGGTAGATGGTATTGGGATTATCAGTGCAGGGTTCAAGGCGCGGTACGACATCAGCTTTCAGTCGAACGTCTGGAACCGGCGCAACCTTATGAACATCATGGTCCCCGGAGAGACTCCTTGGCAGGCGGAAATGAACGGCACCGAACGGGTTTGGGAGCGGGACGATCTGAAAGTGCTCGGAACCGATTCCCCGTCTGTGGTTTACAAGCCGGTGTACCGGAATCATAAGAGGTCGCTGAATTTGGAAAGCATCCCGACAGAGTTGTTGAAGGTGATGAAGCAGAGAGGGTATTTTGATGGGATCAAAGTATGATCCGATTATACAAGTGACAAGAATGATCCAGCCGCTCGGAAACGATAAGGCAATGTTCGAGGTCGATTATTGGATTGAGTTGGCGTATGACGAAGGCCAAGGCCGGATGGTGGCGCTCCGAGGCGGGGCAAGCAAGAAGTGGTTTTGGGGATTGCAACAGACACAGACGGGAGTGTATCTGTAATGGGCATTGTTCATCGGGGGATTCCGCACGCGATGGCGCTCAGGTGGAAGCGGGAGCGGGAGTTTTCGAATTTCATCGAGACTGGGACGCTGATCGGTAAGACGACCCGGTGGGCCGCTGATCGGTTTGAGTGGGTTTATGGGATCGAATTGGATGAGGGTTTCTTGGAGAAAACGAAGAGGCGATGTTGGGACGTGAACAATGTGAAGCTGTATCACGGCGACAGTGGGAAGATGCTGAGGGAAGTCCTGAAAGAGGTTGCTGGCCCATCGCTGATATGGCTGGACGCACATTGGTCGAGGGACTTGGGATATGGGGTCCCGGAGGTTGGTCCGTGTCCTGTAATGCGGGAGATGCAGGCGATCATAGACGACAGAAAGTTGCATGTGGTACTGATCGATGATGCGCGATTGTTCATCGACCCGCCGAATGAGCTTTGGCCGACGATCGACGAATTGACCGGCTTGGCTCTGGAGGGGTTCAGCCATGTGCGAGTTTCAGAAGACGTGATCCAAGTATTCTAAGGCGGCGCATTATGTGGAAGTGGAACCCTGCAGTTGCAAGGTATCAGGACATAGAAACGGGAAGGTTCATCGCCAAGGCGCAGGTGCTTGGGTACGTCGAGCAGTCGGCGCTTGCGACCGGCACCGCGACGGATGCGCTGGCGACGATGGTCACGGATGGGCTATTGGGTCCTGCAGAATGGCGTATTGCCTTCAGAGCAGAGATCAAGCGGGAGTACATCCGTCAGTATGTATTGGGCAAGGGTGGCTTGGAGCAGATGACGCAGGTCGATTGGGGATCGATCGGCGGCATGTTGAAGGAGCAGTACGGTTGGATACCGGGCTTCGAGGAGCAGTTGTTGGACATGACCGAGGACCAGATTGCAGCCCGGAGCCGGATGTATATCAACTCAGGGAGAGAGGGGTACGAGAGGGCGAGGGCGAGAGTTGCGGATGAGCATGGGTACGACGAGGAAATATGGATCATTGATCCGGGTGCTGAGAATTGTCAGGACTGTCTTGATTTTGCGGGGATGGGCTGGCAACCGGTAGGTACGTTCCCGTTTCCGGGAGACGGATCGACCGCGTGCCTGACGAATTGCAAGTGCTCGAAGAGCTACAGGAACACGGAAACCGGCGAGGAGTGGGATGGATGACAGACGACATCAAGAGCGATGCGTCCGGCGACTGCATGAAGCTGAACCCGGACAGTGGTATGGTGAGAGTGGACGGGATACCATTGTGCAGGCGCGTGGTGCGTCGGGACGGAGTATACTTGCAGTTCGCTGACCGGGACCGCCAACGAACGAGGATCCGCGGAACGAGATACATCGAGGTAAGATTGGATGCGTTTATAAACAAAGTGGCTTGACTTTGCGATATGTGTCGCGTACTATAGGTAGTTGAAGGCCGGATGCGCTTGACGCTATGAGCCGCCCAGAAATTGGGTGGCTCTTTCTGTTTTCAGGAAGAGACCGCTTAGAAGAGGAGGATCGCGTGGCAAATGATAAGTTGCAGATCGATGTAACGAAGACCAGCTTCGCGGAGAGATTCGTGAAAGCGATGGAGGGGTTCATTGGATTGATGGGGAGGAAGAACGGGGAGCCAGAAGATCGGGCGATGGACATTGGAATGATCTACGGGCAGATCGACATGCTTCTGTGGGAAGAGCATCCGTACGCGTGGATCATGGATCTGTACCTTGAGAACGACGGGGAAATGTTCGCGATCCTTTTGGAAGAAGGCAAACTTTACAGGGCGGGTGTTACGGTGTCAGAAGGGCAGGCGACATTGGGGGAGTGGACCGAGGTCGAGCATGAGTTTAAGCCGATCCCGACCCGGACAACGATCAGGCGGCAAGAGGATGGCCGGGTGCGATGGATCTCCGTCAGCAATTCTGCGGTGATCAACCGCAATGGCGAGATCGACACGATGGAGTTGTTCGACAACTTTGTAAAGCGTGCAGAAGAGACGGGGGAGTATCCGATCCGGCAGTTCTATCACCTTGGGGAAAAGTCGAAGACAGGTCAGGCGGACTTACTTGCGCGGGATGGGTATCTGTACATCACAAGCGGTCTGTACGATGAAGACAATGTGCTGGCAGAGTTCGAGATTGCGGCCCGCGAAAAGGAGCCGGAGTATTGGGGGGAGAGCATCGGGTTCGAGGCGATTGATTATGAGATGGTCGAAGTAGCGGACGGGGTATCCGTTCCCGCTTATACGGATGGTGTCCACAGGGAGATTTCGACATTGCCCGCAGATGGGGCATGTGCTTTGTTCACCAATGGAACCGTTATCAGGCAGAAGGAGGTTGTGCGGATGAAGAGTAAAGTCAAAGAGGCGCTCCTGCGATTGACGGATGGCGACGAAGAGTTCGTTGAAGAGTTCGAGAGCGGGCTGGACAGTCGCAATCGCGAGATCGAGGAAGAAGGTTTGATTGTCCGGGAGGGCGAAGAGGAAGAAGTCGTCGACCCGGAGATTGAAGAGCCGGAAATCGAGGAACCGGAGGACGATGAGCCGGAAGAGGAAGCGCCCGAAGATGAAGAAGAGGAAGACGAGGGGGAAGAGGAAGAGGAGGGTCTTGAGGTCGATGGGGAGCAGATCGAGCTTGAGATTGACGATGAGGTAATCGGTCGGGTTGCGGAGACGGTTGTGCAGTCCGACAGGTTCCGAGAGATTGCAGAATCGATGGATGAAACAATGGCGGCCATCACAGATAGTCTGCAGGATTTGAGAAAGACGGTCGAGCGGATGGATGCCGCGTTCAAGAAAGCGACCGGCGAGATGCGGGAACGTATCGAGGCGGTTGAGATGGAAGACGAGGCAAAGCAGAAAGAATGGCTTGAGGACTTGCCTCGGAACACGAAGCGAGGACGGGTCACGTTTCGGCCAAGGGAAGAGCGGGCCGGAGATGAGGATGGGGACGAGGAAACCTTGTCCAACGTAGCGGAAAAGACGCTTGAGGGCTTGCCGAAGGTCGGCGCATAAGCTGGTACGCAATTTTGCGAGGAGGCATTTGATAATGGCGAAACTTGGTACGAGACAACGAGAAACACTGAGTTCGATGGCGACGATCTATGGTTGTTGCGGTCTGTTCGACCTATGCGGCGATCAGGATTTGATCTCATTGAGCTTGCAGGGATCAGATCCGTTCCTTGACTGGCTCGGATGGGAGAAATCGCAAGAGTGCGTCATCAAGCGCAATTTCATTGCGTGGAACCGCCCAGAGTACGGCATACAGGGAACCCCGACTGCGGGATACCTGTCTGATCCATGCGATGATCCTTCCGGGGTCGAGTTTGGCGTGTGCGACTTCACGCTGACCGATTATGGTCGGTTGCGCAGGGAAGGACCAGTCCGGGACGTGACCATGAACGCGGTGTCGTATTGTGAGACACAGCCGCGCTACCGTCTTGATGGAACGGTCATCAATGACGATCGTGAGTTCGATGCGCGTGTGGTTGCAGAAGTTCTGCTTCAAGACCTGCGTCGGCAAGTGGTCATTGGGAACGCGGCAACAGGCGGGCAGTTCAGCGGCCTTGAGAACCTTGTCAAGACCGGCTACAAGAACGCCGATGGATCAGACTGCGGTCTGATGGACAGTGCGGTTGTGGACTGGAACGCAAACGGGATGGGCGGTGGGGCTGGCATGACCTTTAACGGCAATGCCATCAACGCCGGTTTCAATTTCGTGGATGTTCTGCTGGATGTCTACCGCCGACTGCGCCAACGTCTGTCATGGTCCCCGACTCTGGCGGCACAGCCCTTGAGTGTTGGCGACATCATTCTGGTTATGCCGACTCATTTGGTCCGATGCCTGCTGGATCACTACACTTGTTGGAGCGTGTGCGAAGGCACACAGTACAACGAGGTTGCCCTGCAGAGCTATGAGGGCCGGACCTTCCGAAACGGTCTGAACGGAGGGATGTTCAACTCCGGGAAGATTTATTTGGATGGGTTTGAGATCCCGCTGATCGCGTACGACTGGGAGTTGATCAAGGGACCAACGCTCGGAGATGTGTACATGCTGACCGGGCAAGTTGGAGCCGTAAAGACCTTTATGGGGCAGTACAACGATATGTCGTTGGTGCCTCCGGCCTTCCCAGAGTCCAACTATTTCTATACTGATGGTGGACGCTTCCTTGGGTGGATCGACCGGGACGAGACCTGTGTGACGCAGACGATGGAAATTCGCCCTCGCCTTCTGTGCTGGGCGCCGTGGCTACAAGCGCGGTTCCAGAATGTGCGTTGCGAGACCCCGACCGGCCCGATCACGGCTGATCCGGTGATGACCAGCTTCTTCCCGCAAACGTCCTTTGACATTGCGGCTTGCTGAGTTCGGTTGAGCGTAATTGAGCAGGGCGGTGTCTGACGATACTGCCTTGCTCATTTTGAAACGGGAGGCGTGATGCGGGACTTGACAGTGGTGGTGCCGTATTTTAACGGCGCTGGCACGATTGAGCGGTTGATCCGGTCGATCGACGATGACACAAGGATCATCGTAGTAGATGATCTGAGCGATACGAAACCGCACCTTACCAATGGAAATGTGCAAGTAGTACGTCTTGATGACAAGAGGTATTTCAGTGGCGCAGTCAATCACGGAATGAGCTTGTGCGATACGGACGTGCTTGTGCTGAATCAGGACTTGTATTTCACGAACGATGGGTGGAAGAACCTGATCGAAGAGAACCGCGGAGAATTCGCGATGATCGGAGATGGAGTGTTCGGGAACCCGAAGTGGCCGGAAGGTTATGTACAGGGGACGTTCATGTACATGCGCCGGGATGCGATCGATGAAGTAGGCGATCTGAACGAATTGCAGTATCCGTTATGGGGAGCTACGGCGGAGTGGCAATGCCGGGCTTGCCGGAAGGGGTACAAGGTGCTTCCGTACAAGCCGGTTCCGGGCATGGGACATGCGCGGGATCAGCAGACTAACAAGCACTATGGTTCAGCGATACAGACAATCTTGCAACGGCACCCGGAGAACAGAGAGTGGTACATCCGAACGCCTCCGCTGGTGTCGGTCATCGTGCCGTGTTTCAATCACGGTCGGTATCTGAATGATCTCTTGGCTTCGCTGATTGGCGGGGACAGTTCACTTGGGGAATTGCCCGGCCAGACGATGCAGAGTTTTGAGGTCATCATAGTGAACGACGCCAGCCGGGACAGCACGAAAGAAATCGCAGATAGTCTTGCTGATCCGTGGAAGGGTATCCGGGTCTATCATCACATGCTTAACGCGGGAACGGCCGCGGCGAACAACACTGGTGCGCAACACGCGTACGGAGAATACCTGACGTTCATCAGTGCAGATGACATGATGGAGCCGGAAAGATTGAAGCGTATGCTGGACGCGGCCGAGAGAAATCCGCATAGCGTCATCTATGATGACATGCGGGTGGTGGTGAACGGCCAGCGAAGCAAATACTGGCAGATGCCGAATTACAACTTCGACCTACTGCTTGAGAAGAATCACATCCATGCGGGAATTATGATCGAGCGAGATGCGTGGGTGGAAGTCGGCGGCTATCCAGAGATTATGACCCAAGGTCGGGAGGATTGGGCTTTCAATGTGGCGCTTGGTGTGCATGGGTACTGTGGCGTGCATATTGAATACGCAGGTTATTTGTACCGACGCGAGGGGCAGAACCGAACACTGTGGAACACGACGCCGAAGTGGAGAGAGAAATTTCGTCGGCAAATTAAATCGTTGTTCCCGAAAGTTTATCAAGGAGAGAGACCCGTGTCCTGTTGCGGAGGAAGACGAAAGCCTGTTGTGGAAAGAGGGAATCCGGTGCCAACGAAAGTAGGATTGTCCGGTGAAGATGGGATGTTGATGATCGAGTATATCGGCGGAAACGTCGGGACCTCGACGTGGGTAGGCCCCGTAACGAAGACGCCATACGTTTTTGGCGGAACGCGCAAGGTTGGGTATGTGGACGCGCGGGATGCTCAGGCGATGGTTGATCTGCGGATCAATCGAAGCCAGACGTTCCGAATGTACACGCCAGCGAAGAAAGCAAAGCCGGTGGCAGTCAAGCCGGTCGAGCCACAGGTGGAGCCGGAAGCGGTCCCGCTGGACGACTCGGTTGGGCTTGATCCAAGCACGATGACGGTGAAGGCTTTACGGGATGCGCTGAAAGACGGGAAGTTCACTCTGGAGGAGATCGACAAGGCGGGAGAGATTGAAGCCCGCGGAGCGGCCAGAGCAACGGCGTTGAAACTTCTGGAGAAGGCTTACGAGGCCCGGAAATGATCTGGCATTGGGTCCTTGCAGTCTTTGTGTGCTACAGGGTAACGGCGCTGATCGTGTACGACGAAGGTCCGTTCGATGTGTTCTTGAAAATCAGAATTGCAGGTGGCCGATACGATTATGCAGAGAACGGACGCCCGGCCACGGAGATCGGAAGGTTGCTGATCTGCCCGTTCTGCGTCGGAATATGGGTGGCGGCGGTGCTGGCGGTTGCGCTGAGGCCGACCGGGGTACTTGAGTGGGGAATGTACTGGCTTTCGATTGCGGGAGCGCAGGCGTTCTTGCAGGACGTGGTTGGTTATGAAGACAAATGACCACAAGGGTCATAGGGCGAAAATAACAGGAAAACCATACCATCTATCCTGTCGGCCCATAAAAAGGCTCCACGGCGTTCTCAATGGGGTCAGGCGGGATCTAATGGGAAGCAATACGGAGGAAACATGAGTGGATCACCTAAGAGGATTGACGACATTGCATCGGCGAGATCGGCGCATGGCGTGGTGCCGGACGATGCGAACGATTTGCCATGGGTCACACGCGCCCTGTATGTGGGCGGAGAAGGGAATGTTCATGCGCGGTTGGTGGACGGGACCGAGGTCACGTTCCGTTCGATGAAGGCCGGAGCGGTGTATGCGTTTGAGTTCATCCGTATCTTTGCGACCGACACGACTGCGACTTTCATGGTGGCATTGCGATGAATGTAGGAGGTTTGCTTCCGAGGAGCATTCCGTGGCAGGTGCGCCGGAAGATCGCAAAGCATTTGCGGGGGATTATTTCTACTGGCGGCATGGGCATTGGATTGCCGTTGCACCTGTTTCCGCACGATGTTCCTGCGGACGGTGGGAACGGCGGAGGCGGGGATAAGTACGAGGACAAGGTTCTCGGCTACAACCCGATCTTTCTGTACAAGTGCGATGAAGCAGGTGGTGGAGTTGCTACGGACGCGACCGGCAATGGGTATCACGGCACGATCGGGACTGGAGCGACATATCAGCAAGCAGGGCCGGATGCGACGCACATGCCGTATTCGATTCTGCTGGACAACACAGACGACGGGGACTTGATTGCGCCAGCGGCGTCGATGACGGACCACAACCCGTTGCACACAGGGTCGGTCATGTTCTGGCTGTATCTTGTCACGGACGCAGACGCGAACGCCTATTATTGGGGGATTCACGACGACAATTATGCGGACCATTTGTACAGAATTGTTGCATACAAGAATTTGGTCACGGCGCGTAGTATGGTAACAAGCATGAACATCAGAAATTTGGACTCGACCACGAAAATGCTGTCCTACACGACGTGGACGCATTTTGTGTATTCGTGGCATCTTGAGATCGGGTCCGACCCGCCAGAGATTGAGCTTTATATCGATGCCGTTCCAGATGGCACTTTGAGCCAGTTGAATTTGGTGGCCGAGGTATGGACGCCGAATAGACTGGCGTTCGGTCAGAAATGGAACGGATCGGGTCCGAGCGTTGTAGCGCGATGGGCGTATTGCTCCTTATTTGACACGCAGTTGAGTCAAGCGGACGTGAGTGATTTATTTGTGATCGGAGGGCCGTAATGGCAGTTGTTGGATCACCTGCACTACTTGTCGATTATGGAGAACTGGCGGTTCCGCTTCCGCGATATGCGCAACTCGTCGGAGAAGACGAGCTATTGTTCTTTGGAGTGCAGAACGCGGACGCCCTTGAAGGCGATTGCGATGTGATTTGGTTGAAGCGCGATCGAGACATAATTGGGCGGTATCTTGCGGAGGCTCAGTTTGAGATCGAGCAGGTGACAGGGTATCCGCTTTCGCCCCGGTGGATCACGGACGAGGAACATGAGTACAGCCCGATCCTGATTGCGAATTGGGCGAGGGTCATTGAGCCGGGCGTTCGGGCAGAGTCGGACATCGCGCTTGATGAGGCAATCAATATGGCGGGAGACCCCGGAATAGTGGGGCCGGTCGCGACAACGGTGACGGAAGAGTCGGAGATCAGGGTATTTCACCCCGACTCAGACATTGAGATCCACCCATCGCAGATTTACATAGCCGGTGGATTTGTAACGATTGACATACCGCGAGCGCGTCTTGTGAACGAGGCTAACGCAGACAATCCAGCGACGGGTCTTGAGTATGACGATCTTGGAAATTTTGAACCGTCAGTTGACGTGAAGCGGGTATATACGTCGATCGCAACAGAGGGAACGCTGAAGTGGCCGCACGCCTGCAGTAGTGGAGCATGTTGCACTTGCGGAGAGCATACGCAGGATGCGTGCATGACGGTAGTGGATAAGCACAACGGGATCATAGATATTCTGCCCGGAACGTACTCCGGTGGATCATGGGGAGCGGCGGCGTCCTGTTGCTCAGGAAAGCCCACGATGGCAGAGATCAACTACAAGGCCGGTATCACGACGACTAAGCAGGCGGAGGACGCGATTATCAGACTGGCTCATTCCAAGATGCCGCACTCGCCCTGCGGATGTGAGTTCGCCCGGAATATGTGGATCAGAGACCGGAATGTTCCTCCGATGGTGACAAGAGAGCGGATCAACTGTCCGTTCGGGATGAGCGATGGAGCATGGATCGCATGGCGGTTTGCCAACGCGATGCGAGACATGAGAATGATGGTGTTCGGATGATCTTGATGAAGTCGATCAAGCCGAAGCGAATGAAGGTGGATGCGCTCCGTCTGGAATTGCTGACGAAGTTAAACAAGGTTGCGCGGGACATCAAGAAGGATTTTGAGAAGACGACTGAGACGTGGGAGCGGAAGGTAGAGTTCGAGGTCTTGAAGTCGTTGAAGGGCGGTCCGTCGCTGATGATTGCAACGGACGATGAGATTTACGGCTATGTGAACAACGGCACGAAGCCGCACATGATATGGGCCGGGATCTACACAGGCAAGAGCACAGCGAAGGTACTGGCGTTTCCGGGAACGTACACGGCGAAGACAATGCCGGGAGTGATCGGATCGAACCCCGGTGGCAGTAGCGGAAAGATGATATTCAGGCCGTATGTTCATCATCCCGGCACGAAGGCGAGGCATTTTGACAGGACGATCCGGGACAAGTGGCGCTCCAATTACAAGCGCAGAATGGAAGGGGCGATGAGACGGGCGGCAGAGAAATCCGGTCACGCAATCTGAACGGGAGCAGACAATGAAATGCAAGGTCATAAAGCGAAGTGGTCAGGCGATTTTGGTGGAGTGGATGGATGCGGACGGTTTCTTGCATAGGGCGTCGGTGCCGGAAAGTGAAGTAATGAGACCGGACGCCAACACGACCGAAGCGCATGTTGAGGAAGATGTGTTGGAGATGGGTATTCCGTGGGGTGTCCCTTGGGAGCACATCATCGTTTTGAACGTCACGCCGGAAGATGTCGCACAATCGTTGCGGAAGGCAGGTATATGGACTCATAGCGATGTGATGTACAAGCCGCAAGCGGTGATTGGTGCAATTCAGGCGGCGTATTCGATTGATCTGGCTACGTTGCTCAGGAAAGCAGGCGAGTTCAAGGAGGTAGTTTGATGGCTAAGTATTATCTTGCAGGAGAGGGTGCGATTTGGGCGCAACCGGATGGACCCAACACGAAGCCCCAGTTTTTGGGGTGTCACGAAGTCGGCTCGATCACACAGCCCTCTGGTACGCTGAACCTTGTGTATTGTTCGGACCCGTCCGGCCCGAATAAGTACAAGGTGGTTGGTTCGTATAAGAGTGCGCCGGGCGCGGTCTCAACTTCGATTGAGACAGTGCTTTCGGAAGTGGCGGATTATCTGGAGCGATGGCCTTGCCCCGGAACGATCTTCATCAACAAGGTTGAGTGCGGACGCAAGGACGTTTTCAATGCGTACAGCCGATCGTTCGTCCTGAGAGCGGCAGACATCACGAGTCGTTCGCTGGACAACTTGGCATCCCGCACGCCGGACTCTCAGCAGGAGTCGATGCAGAGTTTTGAGATTTCCGCCGAAGAGTTGATGGACGCGTTCGATCTCAAGGCTGTCCGTATGTCGATCTCCGAGACTGAGGCCATGAACGACATTTGGGCTTGCGGCGAGGATACATGCGCTGGCCCATGCGGTGTTTCCGAATCAGAAGAGGACTATCTGATGGCGGTTGGGGATGCCGCGTCCGGGTCTCCGTCCGAGAAGGCCGACGTGATGATTTCGGAAGATGGCGACACATGGGATCACACGCCGACCGAGCCGTTCGCGGCTACGGAAGCAATCGCGTCAGTGGTTTGTTTCCCGACTGCGAAGGCTACGAAGCGTATCTTGGTTGCCCGCGGCACGACTGACGCTGGCAATCCGGCTGAGGTTGCATACAGCGACGACGATGGCGCTACATGGACCAACGTCGATGTTGGGACGGTGAATGGGCAATATGCGACCGGGCCGGACTCGCTGTTTGCGCTGGATATGTTCAATATCTGGCTCACGACCACAGGCGGGTATATCTACTTCAGTGAGGACTCTGGTGCAACATGGACCGCGCAGGAATCGGGTGTCATTACCGCTGGTGATATGAACGGGGTTCACTTTGCGGATGAGGACAACGGTTACGCTGTTGCGCAGGCCGGTATTGTTGCCCGGACAGTGGATGGCGGCGGAACATGGTCAGCAACGACCATTACATCGGTGGCGGCAGGAGATGGAGAATGTGTCCGAGCATTGGGCGAGTTCCGAGCTTGGGTCGGGACCGATGACGGACGGATTTTCTACACGAACGACGCTGGTGTTACATGGTCGGAGAGAAACTTCGGTGGCTCCGGCATTGGGGAAGTGGCGGCGATTGATTTCAAAGAAGAATTGATCGGGCTTCTGGTTCACAACGATGCAGGCGGCACCGGGACTTTGTATACGTCGATTGATGGCGGATACAGTTGGCAGGCGTTGACCACGCCCGCGAACAGCGGCTTGAACTCTTGCGAGATTATCAAGCCGTATCTGATGTACGCGGCCGGGGAAGCTCATGGCGGAACGTCCATGATCTTGAAGGTTACGGACTGATCGAGCAGGACCATCACATAGGCGGTTGCGGGCGGTTGCGAGGCAAAAGGTGACTCCCGTACCACTGAGCTTCGTAATCGCCCGTGATCTCGAACGGGAGGCACTATGGAGAAGCGTGTTTTCACGACGGTTCAAGGCGTCGAGATTCCGATCCGGCCTGTTTCGCCCACGTTGGTTGCGAAGATTGCGCCAACGGTGCTGAGGGAGTTTGGGGTAGAAGGTCCCCCGACCTATACGGTCGAGATAGTGGGAGGCGGAACACAGGAGTTCCCGCACGACGAGACGACGCTGGATGTACCGGGAGACCCGGACGCCACGGCGGAGAATCGGGCGGAGTGGGACGAATATGTGGACACTGTAGACGCGGCGAACCGCGAGGCTAACAAGCGGTTCCTGCGTCTGTTGTATTTGAAGGGGGTTGATATTGAGTTGCCGGAAGATGAGACGTGGATCGAGGATCAGGAATTTCTCGGTTTCGAGGTTCCGGAAGATCCAAGGGACAGGAAGATCCACTACATCCAGACGGAATTGCTGACAACGATCCATGACTCGAACCGGCTGATTGCAGAGTTGATGGGGCTGAACCAGATCGCCGAGGAGGTAGAGTCCGCTGAGGACAGCTTTCGCGGTGGAGTGGAGGGGGAGACCGATCAAGGAGATGGAGAAGAGACTCCCGGAAGGTGATTGGAAGGTCAGCCCGGTATTCACGCAGGTAGGAGCGGCGCACGATTGGGGCATGACCCCAAGTGAGTTCTACGATCTGAGCAAGGAAGATCAGGGCACGATGATTGCGTACACAAAGACTCGTCGGGTTATGGCAGACGTTGAGCGGAATTATGGGTGACGTATGGAACAAGTTGGACTTGAAGCGGTATTTGTAGATCAAAACTTCCAGCGCGGTGCTCAGAAATACATGAAGACCGCGCAGAAGGTTGAGAAGCAGACCGAGCAGACCGCTAAGGCGGCGTCGGCGTTCTCCGGTACGCTTGGAAAGACCGGGAAGAGCGTTGATGATGTCCGGGCGCGGATGGATGCGCACGCCAATTTGATGCGTCAGAAGTATGCGAAAGAGTTTGAGCGGATCGAGAATCAGGCGCAGAATCTTGACAAGGCGATGAAGGTGATTGGAGCCGGGCTGACTGCGGCAGGTGCGGCGTCCGGGGTTTTCATCGGCTCATCGGTACAACTGGCGGCAAGGGTTGAGACGTTGGGGGTAGTGACGGAGAACCTTGGCGAGAATGTGGGAATGACGGTCAAGGAGATGCGTGCTCTCGAAGAGGCCGTTATGTCTCAGGGTATCACCCTGCAGAAGAGTCGCCAGTCCATCGCCCTTATGGTACAGGCTCAGATCGACTTGTCACATGCAACGGATCTGGCGCGGCTGGCGCAGGATGCGGCGGTTATCGCGGGTGTTGACTCATCCGAGGCGTTCGAGAAATTGATCACGACGATTACGATGGGAAGCACGCGCATAGGCCGGACGCTCGGCCTTCAGTTGAGTTTCAACAACGCGTACAAAGTCTTTGCAGAAGAGATCGGAAAGACTGTGCCGGAGTTGGACGAGATGGAGCGGGTGCAGGCCCGGACGAATGAGGTCATGCGGGCCGGAGCCATGATCACAGGCACCTATACATCGGCGATGGAGACCGCTGGCAAGAAGGTACTGTCCCTGAACCGTCACATCGAAGAGAGTCGGCGGATCATCGGTGAGGCGTACTTGCCGATCTACGCCGATTTGGTGGATACGGTCACGAACGCGCTGAAAGCCTTTGAGGATATGGAAGTAGGCCAGCAACGGGCTATCGCAAGCGCGATGGGAATGGCGACGGTGTGGACCAGCCTTACGGGTGCGGGAATACTATTGCTCACGCAGTTAGAGAATATCAAGACCGGCATCTATGCGGTGAATACGGCGATGGGTGGATCAGCCGCCGTGATGGGTGGGACGATTGCTCTGCTTGCGGCACTCTCGACGGGAGCATACGCGTCGGCACAGGCTTATAAGGCGATTGCAGAGGAAGTCAAGGCGGCGCATGATGAGATTTTGTACAGTGCGCCGACGTATGAAGACTACATTGAAGACCTTAAGCGACTTGCCGAGGAAGAGGGCAAGATCCTGATCACGGAAGAAGAGTTGGAACAAATGCGGGAGGGGAGCATTAGATCATGGGTGAATTTGGCCGACACGATGGTTATAGCGTCGAAGCAGACGTGGGAGTTCCGTAACGCGCAGGAGGCGGCGACGGATATGGTCCATCAGTCGCACATGGCGATCAGCGATGTATACGACGAACGCTCAGAAGAGGTCAGCCTGCTTGAAGAAC
>Ga0180433_10006935_pt1 | contig 14637 bp, 13 predicted proteins | sample SS_ome_8_FD_132980 | JGI IMG/M metagenome (GOLD analysis project Ga0180433, IMG submission 132980) | Hypersaline lake sediment archaeal communities from the Salton Sea, California, USA - SS_1_D_1 metaG | ecosystem: Environmental > Aquatic > Non-marine Saline and Alkaline > Hypersaline >... | reverse complement strand
CTCGCCTTTATCTTTGAAACCCGTCGACTCTCGATACCTGACGCCATCGACCGTCGCCCTGGTCCACCAGATCGGCGAATCGGGTCGCTTGTACAGTTTCCAACCTTGTGCTGTTCTACCCATTGTTCCACATCTTCTCTTCTGTATCGTCGTGATCCCAGGATCCGCACCCACGGCAAACTGCGAATTCGGTATACGGATCTCACACTAACATGCAAGAAACGGGCCACATCGTCAATGGTCCATAGCCTTTCTGATTCCATGCTTTTTTGTCATTCAAGGATGTGGGAGGGGCCGGTGTTCGGCCCAGCTCCCTGTGCCTCGGGGAACCAGCCCGTGGGGTCAGCGACTCACTTTCTTTGGTGTTGGGATGCGGAAGGGGGGCCGGTTACCCGGCCCGCGCCTCCCTTTGTCAGCCGACCCGTTTGCTGCGGGCGGGGATCGGCATCTGCCCTCGGAGATCAACCTGTCGCTCTCATGGAGTCGGCGGTCCCAGAGCACTTTGCCCACCTAGCGTCAAGGGCAGCCAATGACACCGGCTGCGGCTCGACTTCAGACAAGTCGAACGGCCGCTGCGATCGCCAATAACGGGGGCCATAATCCACCAGAAGCTGGTGGTGGGCGGGAACTCGTCTGACAGTTACTACGCAGCCGCGTCCGAACTCGCAGTTACGCGCCTGGCCCGCATGGTTGATCAGGGCGGCGTAGTTACGCACGCGTTCGGCGTCGATTCTGACGCTTGATGATATTTCCAGCGCGTATGGATAGTAGGGACGGCCATGTCGCTCGATCGCCTGGACGATCCTCTTTTTCAGTTCCGCGTGTGCGATCCTCTCCCCGGCATAGCCGCAGACGCGCACGCCAGCGGGTATGGGCGACCGCGCGAAGACCCCGAGGCCGCCAGCACCAGCGCGTGCGATGTAGAGGTCGGCGGTACGGCCGCAGTCTCGTTTGACCTTGCCAGTCGTGGGACAAACGATCGCGTTCTTCCAGCGGAAGCCGAACAATTGTTCGACTTGCTCTGGTTGAAGCGCCACGATGCCGTCGTCCGTCAGCACCCTTGGTTCGCGAGGTATCTTGATCCACTTCGTTCTCCGTTGCTTTCTTTGTTGCCTTCTCCGTTGCTTTTTTCGAAAGGTACTCCTGGAACCCATTTGCGGGTCCTCCATACTCCTGCGGCGCAATGCGCCGCAAAGCCGCGACTCGACTCTGCGCGGCCGGTTTGTCTCTGCCCTTGTTCTTCCTCCGTTTCCGCCGGGGAACTGGCCCGGCTGGGCAGAGTGCGGCCAGTTGGCCGCCTCCTTCAAGTCGGGGCCTTGCCTTTCGCGGCGTGGCCCCTTGGTTCGGACGGTGTGCGTTACGCCGCCTATAACTACCTCCACCACCTTCCACTCGGCGTCGAAGCAGTCCGGCGTTTTGTCGATCTTGCGGGCGTGGTACGCCCTGATCTCCTCGGCCAGCTCGTGGGATGTGGGGCCTCGCCTATGACATGCTCGGCTCGATCAGCCCCTGTGTTGAATCGTCCTTAATAGAAGGTAGCGGCCGGCGTCCGGCCGTCAAGGGCGCCGCCAATGGTTTTTTCGGCGCCTGACAGCCTACTTGATCACCGGCGCGAATCCCGTGTGTTTTTCGTACTCCTCTATCATCGCGGTTCGCAGCATGTCCTCCTGGGACGCGCGCACGATGTAGCTGTCGTGGACAGGTACGCACGCTTCGCCCGACTTGGCGAAGCGCAGCAGGATCGCCTCGGTCACTTGCGAGTCGCGATACATCAGATTCAGCCCCGCCCCGGAGTAGAATTGCCTCTCCAACGGCTCGTGCGCAGCCCCGAAATCATTGAGCAGCGTGGACGCGGGTGAACATGACCGTATTTTTCCTCGGCGACGAGCGTCATTGATAGCCCGCTTGGCCTGGGTTCTGTTTTCAGCGTTGACACAGATCAGCGCAACCTTCTTGGCGTCGTTTCGGCTCATGCCGTCAATGGTGTAGGGGTCGCCTCGGAAGTCGGTGCCTTCGAGCGCGTAGAGCAATCGCGGGTGATGTGCTGAGTAGTCCAGCTCTACGACCGGCTCATCGTCGATGCGAAGCCGGGTGCGCACAGCCTCCGGCAGCGACTGAACCGGGGCGTAGAAGCGCCCCCCCTGGTCTAGGCGGTTTCGGTTGAAGATGCGGCGCAGACGGCAGCTGCGGGTAAGGTCGCAAGGATCGCCCTCGGCGAGAAGCGCGGTGGACAGCATCCCGTGCCGGGCGACTGCCTTGTTTTCGGCGTCGCGGTCGGGGCTCTGGGTTCTCTCTGACGCCGTTCTCACTACGCCGCGGGTGGCAGCTCGTGAGAGAGTGACGCGGTGCTTTAGCAGGTGGTCGTTGATCTGTTCGACCCGCCTTGACATCCGGCGGTGCTTCTCCGCGTTGGGCGGCGGCACCAGCTGTTTGGAAGCATCGCGAACGATCACGCAAGGGCTTGGCAGGGAGACCATCTCCATTTCTTCCCGCGTCGTGCTGAACCACCGCTCGAGCTGCGGGGCGGCTCTGATGCGGGTGACCCGCCCGATGCCGCGCTCCCGGTCTCGATACCCCTTGTGCTGAGCCATGAGGCCCTGGTGCTTCAGCGTGTCGAGGGCCGAAATAATCGGCTTGTAAGTGAAGTGGAGCTGGCCGTAGCGGCGCCTGTGGCGGTACGCGTTGCGGTCGCGGGAGATGGCAACATAGGTCGGTCTTCCGGTGCTCGCCTCGTAGGAAGAGGCGACCCAGAGGTTGTACAGAACATTGCGCATTGAGTCGACCCGCAGGCGGTCGCCGCTGGCGACGCTTCCGGCGACCAGTCCGGCGATCAGCGCGGCGACAGGCTTGCCCGCCAACCCCTGTTGGCGGTCGAAAAGAATGCTGTCCATTGACACCTCGCTTCGCGGATACACGCCCCGAGTCAGAGATTGAGCTGTGGATGCGTGCGGTTACGCCTCGTCGATCCTTGTGGCGTATGAGTAATGGTCTCCCCCCTTCCGCTCCCCCCTTTTTTATATATATATAAATAAGAAGAGAAGAGAGTTGGTCGACATCTCATCTGTGGTTTTTGCGAAAGACGTTGACTTTAGATCGTTTTCTGAATGCGCTGGACAAAGCAACCAAAAGCCGCCCGGCAAACATGCCCGCCAGGCCGCTCAGGAGATCCATGACGGGCTTCCGGGCCGACGGTCGATGCCAGATGCCTCCTCCAAAGAAAAGCCCTGCATAGGATCGCACAGCGCCTCTGACGGGCATTCTTGCTTGTTCGGACGCCCCGGGTGCTCCGCTTCTGCGGCATCATCCGGCCCGGCCGCAGGGGAAAGCTGTTGCGTTGTTCCCCTCTTCTCATTCAGAATGCCAAGTGGTTCTCTGATCTGAGGGGGAAAGCTGTTGCGTTGTTCCCCTCTTCTCATTCAGAATGCCAAGTGGTTCTCTGATCTGAGGTTGTAAAATGTGTTGAATCGGATTGGGAACGGAATCGGAGATCCCCATGATTTCAAAGCATAATGCGAGCTGCCTTGCCGTTCTGCTGGCTCTCGGAGGATGCCGTTCTGACGAGTGCGTGTCTCGACCTGCGGAGGCGCAGATCGATGTGCGGGTGGAGGGCATTGTGCTTTCAACGATACAGGAGACGGAGGTGCGTCTGAAGATCAACGACGCGCGGGAGTTTGTCCGGCGGTTCTTGGTGCCCGCGCCATCCTTCGTTTTCGAGTTCAAGGAATGGGACCGCCCTCCGCGAACGCTGGCCATCCATGCCGTAGCCTTCGACAGCGACAGCAAGGCCGTGGCGGCGGGAGAGAATCGGTTTGCTTTTCGCCCGGACGGGTGCAACTCCTTCGTGCTGACCATCGCGCCGGGCGGATTGATGGACGGAGGATTCGACGCTCCGCGTGATGTCGGCGAAAGCGAAGGACCCGCAGTGGACACGGGACCCGATTCGCCGCAGGCCGACGGGCCAACTCAGGATGCCGCGTGGAGTGACACGGTTCAGCCAGACCTCCTCGTCTCCGTCTCTGATGTGATCAAGCCCGACGCTATCAAACCTGACACGATGCCAGACACCACACCGCCAGCGGACGCCGCGCCGCCGGACACGATGCCGCCGGACACGCTCCCGCCTTGCACGCCCGGTGCAAAGGATTGCCTGGGCCTTATCCCGAGGCTCTGCGACGGAAAAGGCAAGTGGCAGGAAGGGAAATCTTGCGGGGTGTCCTGCTCGGCCGGCGTGTGCACCTGCACAGGGGCCGGGCTCCCAGGCCCGGCGATGGTCAAGGTCCCCAAGGTCGGCGGTGGCTATTACTGCGTCGACTCCTCCGAGGTCACCCGGGACCAGTACATGCCTTTCTCCTCGCGCGGTAGCTCGGGACAGCCAAGCTACTGCGCGTGGAACACGACCTACGTCCCCTTTCAGACCACATCGGGTCAGTGCTCCAATGGGGAGTGGCCGCCTGGGACCAAGGGGAGCCACCCCGTGGTGTGCGTGGACTGGTGTGACGCCCGCGCCTTCTGCGCCTGGGCGGGCAAGCATCTCTGCACCATGGTCTGGGGCCAGTGGTCAGACCCATCGACCAGCGAGTGGTACAACGCGTGCTCAAAGGGCGGCAGCCAGACCTACCCCTACCCAGGTGCGACCTACAAGCCCCACACCTGTAACGGAAACGAGCATGGGGTCGTTGCCACGGTCAAGGTGAAGTCCATGTCAGGCTGCGAGGGAGGATATCCTGGGCTCTTCGATCTTAGCGGGAACGTGTGGGAGTGGACCACCGCTTGTGAGCGTTCGAGCGGCGCCTCGGACACCTGCCGCTCAGCCGGCGGCGCCTTCTATACCTCCCAGCCATCCATGGGCTGCGATTCATGGCCCTACGGCGGGTTCGCCCGGAACGTGGTCCACTCGGCCATCGGGTTCCGCTGCTGCGCCGACCTCTAGCTGCCTGGTTGCGGAATTCCTGCAGACAGGTGTTCCGTAGCTCTGCATGATCGGGGACATGCCGAAGCACGAGTCTCCCTTCGTTCGTCGTGACAACCGCTGGTTCCTCAATCCGATCTGGGAGCATCGTCCCACCGTCCAGGCTCCTGCGGGAGACTCTCGACGACCTGCTTGAGCGCCACCGGCCGGGCCGAGCTGCTCCTGCTTCGCCCGATGGCCGACGCCGAGGTCCGGTTCATGGCGGAGTACAGGGCCGACTGCGAGGCGGAGCTGCTGTCAAGGATGGTGGCCGCGGACGAGAAGCGAAGGGACGAGCGGAAGCCAAAGGCCCGGACGAAGTGATGCCCGTCCGTCAGGCGTTTCGGGCCAGCTCCCGGTCGAGGGCCCGCCGGAGGTCGTCCGCGCGGCTGCCGGGGAGCCGGCGAACCATCTCGGCGATCTGCGACCGCCCGGCGTCGTCGACCAGCAGCAGCTCGAACGGCTCCACCTCTAGCCGCTCGGCGAGGCCGAAAAGAACCCGGACCGACGGCAGCCTCGTCCCGCGCTCGATGTGGGACAAGTGGAAGCGCGTCATTTCGGGCTCGGACTCATATGCGAGCTGGGCAAGGCTCAAGCCTCGCTCCAGGCGCAATTGCCGGATCCTCCTGCCGATCTTCTTTGCCAGCACGAGTTGACTGTAGTTGACAAGACGAGATATCCTGTTGTCTGTAAGACAACAGCTTTGAGAAACTACTGTCAGGATCTGTGAGATAATGGGTGTGTTCTGTGAGAGAGTAGCTTGACGAGCGGCAACGACAAATATCGCAAATGAGAAGCAGCACCGGAGCATCCAATGTCTATGACGATGCAACGCTGTTCTTCAATGGCAGGCTTTTTTGTCGCCCTAGTCGGGGTGCCGGTATGTTCTCTGGCATTCCCGTCTGCTCCTCCCAAAATCCCCGTCGGTCCAGAAGATCCGGAACTGCCCTATATCCGTGAGGCCGTAGCCCGCCACCGAGAGGCCAGCGGCCTCCGTAAAGCCGGAAAGCAGAAACAGGCGCAAGACGCCTACCGCCGGGCATCCGATGCTTACCGGAAATACATGGAACGCTTCCCGGCGAGCAAGAACGCCCACGAGATGCGCTACTCTTGGGCTTCGACGCTCCACTACTCGGAGCAGCATCGAAAGGCCGCTGCCGAGTTCCGGCGGGTGCGCGACAACCGGAACGATGCGCGATTTCGTATCGAGGCCGCTCGCGGTGTCGCCAGTTCGCTAGCAGTGGTTGTGTGGAAGACGAAAAGCTCTTCGGACTACAAACAGTGGCAGGAAGCATTCGACCGATGGGCCGAGTTGAGAAAAGCGGCGATGCGCAAGATGGTTGAGCAAAAAAAATTAAGCGGTATTTCCGGTAGCGGGTGGAGGATTCCATGAACAATGTTTGTCGACAAGTCTTTCATATTACTGCGGCGCTGGCGCCTATCTTCGCAACCATGGTTGTCGTTGCCAACTGTAGTGGTTCTTCCTCCCAGATACAAAGTTCCTCGAAGAAACAAACAAAGGCGAAACCAAAGAAGGCCGCTTGTGATACGGATTATCGACGAACACCGTCCGGTTCATGTGTTCCGGCGTGCGAGTATCTTACATATTGGAACGGTTCGTCATGTGCGAGCATGGAAGAATACTGGAAAGCATGCGAGCCCAAGTCGGATTCGAATCTTCAAAGTCGAGAACTCGAGTCTCTCTGCAGCTATGGCTGGGCCCACTGCTGCCTCTTGGCGGCCAGTTATTACAGCAGTGATTCTGCTTGGGTTGACAGTCGAAATCGTCGATTGCGTCCACTTGATGCAGACAAAGAGCGCTACTACGAAAAAAAGGGAAAGCAGATTTTTGTGGAAGGATGCTACGAGAAGAACATCGGCAGAGCATGCGTAGGTCTCTCAGAGTATCTAATCGGACACGAGCGAGAAAAAGCTCTTCGGAAAGGATGTGAGATAGACGAGCCATTCGCCTGCAGCACACTGGCCCTCGATTTGTACAACGGGCTAAAGAGTAAAAAAATGAGGAAGAATAGGGCCGAAGCGCTTCGAATCGCGAAGGTACTCTGCGCAAAAAAACAAAAGCATTATTCGAAGCAGTGCAAGCTTTGGCACAAGGCTGTTAAAGAGATCGAATCTCTATCAAGAATGAAACGTTCATTTCCACCTCCACCTCCTCCTGTTCCTTTGAGAAGGACGGCACCAAGTCGCCCGCGCACGCGAGAGCACGATTCTCCATACGATTTGCCTCCACGTGGTTATGATGTGCCGGTTGATTCTGAGCCGCCTTCCTATGATGTGCCGCCACCTCCTAAAAAAAGCATTCGGTAAATGGACGGAGCTGAGGAAAGCGGCGATGCGCAAGCTTGTCGGGCAAAGAATAATGAAGGTGCTCGTGCTCAGGTTTTTTTTTTACCAACGGGAGGAAACGGTGGAAGAGCGCTGCTGTTTATATCGAAATGCTAGTAGTTTCTTTTTCCTTTTTCTTCTTTCCCTTGCTTCGTGTGAAAAGAATCTGAGCTATAACAACTGCTCTGACGACGACGACTGCTCCGGAACGAAGACCGATCGGTGTATGGAAATCAACGGTGCGCACTTCTGCACGGTCGAATGTCGCCATTCAAGCCAGTGTCCAGGAAATGAAAAGGGTATTGTTTGGTGTATATCGCGAGACAACGGGTCTTCTTCGGTGTGTGCTTTGCGTTGTAGTAGCAAAGAAGATTGTCTCTCCGGTCAGTCGTGTATGCCGGTTTCTGGTCAAAGCCAAGGAGTTTGCCTGCCCGGAAACGAATCGACAAAAAGGGCAGATATAGGTATTGATCCAAAACTTGATAAAGGAACAACAATTCCCATTTTTGACAAAGGAACAACAAAGCCCGACACAGTTAAGCCAGACGCGACAAGACATCCTTGTGCGAACTTCTGCCCGAGTGGAGTCTGGCTGTTTGAAGTCAAAGGTAATCACCGCCATCCTGATCCAATGTCTGTCGCCAAGATAAACTACGAGGCGACTGTCGAGGCGACGTCGTCGATTACTATCACCCGCGACTATGTACGTTGGCGCGGAACATCGAAGACGAAAAGCGTTTTATCACCGCACGAAGAATGCGCCGCAAGCGAAATAAAATACAACGAGTTTTTGCTGCAATGCGAGGGTAGCAGCAAGTTTGAAGTACGGAAGCTTCAATTCTGTATAAAATATACGTCACCGTCATGGTCAGATAGAGTCCACAATGTACGAGCAAGCGGCATTGCCACCGGGCCGCAGGCGAAAACAATAAAGGGCACCATCGATGCCATGGTCGAAAGGTCGAGTGGTTACAAGGTTTCTTTTGTTGCGAGATGCAAGTAGGTGGGCGGGTTCTCCAACCTAACCTCGCTTTGAAAAAAGGAGGATGTAATGTTCTCTCGAATTCGAATCATTCCTGTTTGTACCTGCGCGTGCCTCTTATCGTGCGCGTCGGCTGGGGAGTCGCTTATCAAGACAGTCGCCAACAAGGACCAGTTCCTGAGAAACGAAATCGAACAGGTGACTTATGATGCCGACTACGAGAGAAGGTCAAAAAAGAAATGGATCGAGCATCGCCCCTACCTCGTGGACTATCAATACAGAGACGGCGCATTGTTCGTTGATGTACAACACAAATGCGTGGAAGAAAAATATCGAATTGTCGACAGGACAGTACTGACGAAAAAGACTTCAAAAAACAGCGCCATCTGGTGGGAATATATTTCCGGCATTTTAATAACGGGCGGCGGTGGTGCGCTTATCGGATACGGGACAACACTTCCTCCGGATGAAGAGAAAATAGATCCTGTCACGGGCGAAGAAGAGCTTGGTCCGCGTGGTACGATGTTGACACTCGGCATCATTTCGGTTTGCGTTGGAGCGCCGCTGCTGATGGCCGGAATAATCGACAGTGTACGTTTAACTGATTCCGAGGAGCATTTGGGGGAGAAGAGGGTTTTTCACGGAAGGAAAACGCGCGCGTGTATTCCCAGGAAGCCCGTGAAAACCAAGAATGTATACTTTTTTGTAGAAAACACATGTGAGCGGTGCGAACTCCGCAAAACTCTGTTCAGACTGGAAACTCGTACCGATGAGAACGGAAAAGCTCGTTTCGATCTGTTCGATGCAATGAAATGGAAGTATGAAGGCAATAGGCGTTATCGACGGGTGTTGCTGGAGACGGATTTTATAACATCTTTTGATGACGGGATATTGTTTATAGAAGTCAAGGAACGGAGGGGAAAGAAGATTGGAACAAAGGTGGCGATCGATCTTGGAGAGAGTAAACGATTTAAAGACGATCAGGACAAGTACTTCTGGAAATTGGTAGAGAAAAATTGTACACCGAGCCATTCTGTTTCTTCGTGCTACGCCATGGCAGAGGAATATGGTAAGAGATATCCAAAGGGATTGTACACCAACAGGGTCAAATCAGTATTAGCCCGGCTTGAACCATTGCGAAGGCAGGAGGAAGAAGCTCGTCAGCAAGAGACAGAGAGAGCGCGCGCAATAGAAGCCGAAAACAAGAAGAGGCAGCACGAAGAACAGAATAAGGCCAAAAAACGATTATTAATGCTTGAAAAGAAACTAAAAGCTCAGTGCTCCGTTCGCCGAAAGGGGGGACTCGTGAAACGAACCATACGCAAATATATAAAAAGAGATATGGTGTCTTCGACGCGAATTATCGAAATAGCAGTCAACAAGTGCTTGGGGCCGCTTTACTCTGGCAAAGCAATCCTGGATACTCAAAACAAGTTTGGCGCATACGAGCGTGAAAACTACTACTGGCTAGTCGGACTAGACAGGCATAATCGCGCTATCGTTCGTCATGCTCGTATGGGAGGTGAAACCATTAGAGTTCTGCCAGCACTATATCCTACGGAATTTGTGCGGCTTTTAAATTCAGAAAAAGAAATGAGCAATCTATTAAACTTTCCAAACCAATTTAATACTATGCTTGGTAAAGGAATGATAAAGGCTTTAACGGGTACGAGTTTGGACTCGTCAAGCTTTCCCTACGAAGCTAATCTTGAAGCGTATGCTCGCTTTTTTAGCGCCTCCGCGGAATAGACCTCAATCAAAAAATTCAATGCCCTACTAATTACTTCGTATTAAGTTAAAGACCGAGGGTAGCCCGCCGGAATCCCGGCGCCCATCGCCCCGCAGAGACCCGGGGTACCCCTCGCGCACGAGATCTATTTTTTTCTCAATTGCCGTACTACCAAGAAGGAGCGTGTTAACAACATGTTGATGGACCATGATCGTGCCGCAAGGCTTGCCTTGCTGTACAAGTTGATACAGGAAGAGTGGATGTCGCCGGAACGCCTCGAGGCCTTGTCGGCGTGGCTGGACGGCCAGCACCCTTCGACCTGGCCGGAGGGCTCCGCCCTGATCATCCCCGAGAGCGGCGAGGTCCGCGTCGCCCGCTATCCAGGAGAGCTTGTAGAAGCCCTGCACGCGGTTGCCAAGCAGAGGTTTGAGATACTCGACCTCCCCAACTACCGGACTCCCGAAATCCGCGTCAGCGGCGGCATCCGCCGCTATCGGCAGCGGCTCGCTGCGGATCGTGCCAGCTGCCCGAAACTCATGGCCGCGCTCACGGCGCTGGCGGACGATCCAGAAATGACCGCCGACATGATCGCCGCCGTTGCCGACGTGCTCGACGAGGAAACGCTGGAGGGAGTGAAGCTGGACGACACGAGAACGCTCGCCGTAAGCGACAAGGCAGAAGCCGCGATAGTCGACGACATTGACGAAACCCGCGGGTGGTCGGGAACGCCAACCCTGATCTCCTTATATGAACTGGCTTTTCCGTACGAGGATGAGGACGACGACGACGAGCCTCCGCGAATACAGCCGGGCCGTGTGGTGGTTATTCAAATAGACGATGGCCAGCTACTCTTTGCCCAGACGATCGAAGAGCTGGAAACGATTCTCAACATGCTGCACGGCAAGCGCTTCACCGTCCATGACCTGCTTGACTTGATGCCGTTCGGCGACAAGAGCGCGAGCGCTTCTACATCGCAGCCGCGTTACCGGGACGGCCGGAAACGCCCGCGGCAAGACCAACCAGCCGCGCCTCGCGTTCGCATGCCGCCGCAGACGGACACTCTCGTCGGCAGGATGGGCGACCCGTCGAGCTGGCGGCTGCTGACGGCCGAGGGGCCGCGGCAGGTGCTGGACGGTATGGCGCTCGAGGCACAGACCGCGGACGGCTGGATTCGGGGCGCTATCCGCGGCCTCGATGCGAGGCCGTTTCTGACGATTCCGCTCGCCCGTGCCGGTGATGTTCCCGGCATGACAGCAGCGCGCCTCTACTTCCCGCTCGACGCAGCTGTGCGAATTCCGCAGGAGCAGGAACGGGACCATGGCGGTTCGCCGCTTGTCCACCACCCGCAGCCGCTTTCCCAGCACAGAACCCCGGCCAAGGGCATACGCTCCGCCCTTGCTTGACCACCAAACCGTGCAACCCCGTCTATCACTTCCCGCCACGCCGCGGCAGTCCAAGATCTCGTAATCACCGAAAAAACCATTCGAATCAACAGCACGGCGGGAGGTAGTCTCACCCGCCTTGTGGTGATCTCCGCGCGCTCGTGCTCGTCGGGATTCCGGGGACACCGTGCAGTCGCCTACCGTACAAAGTCGAGCAACTCGCCGAGCGAGATCCGAAACGCCTTTGCCACCTTGATCAGCGTTCCTACAGTCGGGTTCACCGTTCCCCACTCCAGCCGCTGGTAGTGTTGCTTCGCAATTTTCGCCCGGTCGGCGATGGCCTGCTGGCTCATGCCGGACTCGGCGCGCAGCGCCTTCAATCGTCTCCGCAGCCTGCTTCTGAACTGCCGTTCTGTCACCCTTTCCGGGTAGCAGAAAAAAACACGCATGGCAACATTTATAGGTCCATGGCCTTGAACTGCGATCTTCTGCATGCAACAACTTCTACATGATCAAGGAGCAAAAGCCGACGACGACGATGCATGTCAGGCTGGCTCTTTCCTCCGAAGAAATCGCTGCGCTCCGCTGGCTCGCGGGCCGCCACTCCAGCGCCGCTGCGCTGCTCGCCGAGCTGGACGGAGACGGCTCCATCGGCGTCGAGGATCTCCGGAAAGTGTACCGCCGGATCCCGCTCGACGGGGGAAGCCTGGAAGTTTTCCGGAGCGTGCCGGGAGTCGATCCGCGCACGTCGCTCGGCGCCAAGATCGCCAAGGCGTTCCATCTCGCGGACTGCTACGAAATCGGCAGCGGTGAGGAGCTGGAGCGAACCGCCGAAAAGATCGTTAGGAAGCTGACACGATGAAGACCCACCGACCCAGAGTTGCTTTGTATGCTAGAACATCACGCGCCGGCCAGCATATCGACGTCCAGCTCGGCCAGCTCCGTCAGGTGGCGGAGCAGCGCGGATGGAAGATTGTCGCGGAGTTCGTGGATGACGAGGTGAGCACGAGGCGGAAGCACCGGCCGCAGTTCGAGAGAATGATGAAGGCAGCGCATGCGGGAAAGATGAATGTCGTTGCCGCAGTGGCGCTCGACAGATACGCCCGGTCAGTGCGAGAGCTGCTGGACCTGGGGGACAATCTGAACTCGTACGGCGTCAACCTGGTGAGTATCCGGGAGCAGATCGACACGACCACGGCTGTAGGCAAGATGACCTTCACCGTGCTGGCTGCCGTCGCCGAGTTCGAACGCGAGCTGATCCGGGAGCGAACCCTCGCCGGGCTCGACGAGGCACGCCGCAGAGGCAAGACCCTGGGCCGCCCCACCGCCGATGTGGACCCCGGCGAGGTGGCGGAGCTGCGGGCTCGCGGCGTCTCCTGGCCGAAGGTTGCCAGGCGCCTCGGCGCCAGCGAGTCCACCTGCCGGCGGGCGCTTCGGCGCCGCGAGCGCGAGCATGTCGCGGTGTAAGATCACCGCCTACCTGTCAAAAACCCCTCCTCCAGCTCCCCTCGCAAATCCGCAAAAACGCAAGCCGAGAACACGCCGGATTTACCCCTGTCAGAAACGACCGATTGTGCCCAGACTGACTACGCGTTAAATGACCGGCGCGATTCGTTTCATTACTTCGTTGCTCCATTTATCTCCTGGCAATACAAGTTCGTCCTTCCAAACCTCTTGCCCTGAAATTTCGAGAATAGCTTTGATTCGTGAATCAACTCCGTTTCGTGGAGGAGAACCGACAAAGGTAACACTGGCTACCAAAGTATCGTCCTTCCACCAGCAGAGCCTGACTCGACCGGGATCGGTATCCAGATCTGGCTGTTCTATCTTGTAGTCTTCACAGGATGATTCAATCCAGTCAGCGAAATTCTCAATGAGTCGAAAGAGCAGAACATATGAATCGAGATTTGCCATTGGTATTCTCCTGTGACGATCGCGAGCGTGACAAAATCGTGCCGGAATTCTCCATCCCTGTCCCGAATTGTCCAACCCATCATCTGAAAATCAAACGATTTCGGACCACACCTGCAGATTCAGGTTCCAGTGGCCGCAAGGCTGTGGGGGTTCGAATCCCCCCTTTCGCACCAAGTACTTAGCCGCTCCGGTTGGAGCGGCTTTTTTCGTGGTGTGACACTATCGTGTCAATATTTGGGGATGATGTGTGAGGCTGCTGTGGAAGATCAGGTGGGGAGGATCCGAAGGTTCTGGCTTGTCGTGACTACTCGCCGAGGGCAGCGAGCAGCTTGCGCGCCCGCTCCTGATCGGCGTGGACATAGCGTTGGGTTGACTGGAGCAGCTTGTGCCCGGCCAGGTACTGCACGGCAGGGATGTCCTTGGTCTTCGAGCACCAGTCCGTGAGGCGACTGTGGCGCACGGAATGATTGCCCATCTTCTTGGCCAACTCTTCCGGCACCCCCGCGCGCTTGGCTGCCGAACGGATGTTGCCCCGGTAGTCACGCAGCCCGAACACCAGGCCTGACCGTTTGCCCTGCTTTTTCTTCAGGGAACGGAGAACGGCGACCGCTCGGTGAGTGAGAGGCACCGTGCGTCCGTATCGCTTCTTGTCGGCCTTTGCCCTGATAGAAAGGGTGCCCGCGTCGAAATCCAGATCTTCCCATCGCATGCGGGCAACGGTTGCGCGGCGGAGACTGGTTTCCCATACCACCGTGAACCACGCTCTCACGGGATGTCCCCTGTAGCTCTCAGGCAGCTCTTCGATCACGGCGTTCATCTGATCGGCCGTGAGCCAGACCGGCGTGTGCTCCCTGTCGCCGTCGGTGGAAGGAGGGAGCCACTCCGGCAGATCCTGAATGTGCCCCGTCCTCTGGCACCACTTCAAGAACCGCCGCAAGGCGCTCAACTCCTTTCGCACGGTCACCGCCTTAACCTTCCCACGGCGTTCCCGGATGTACCTTTCGACGGCCGGTGAATCGATCTGGTCGAGCTGCCTCCATCGCTTGAGCCAGTATTTGGCATACAACTCGACGGTGCTCGACCAATGCGGGTGGTCTCTCTCCACTGTCGTCAGCCAGGAGGATAGCAGGTCAATGAGAGGCAGCGAGTCCGAACGCTCGATATGCTGGCCAGCTACGAGCCTACTATACCATTGCTCAGCCCAGCGAGCAGCCTCGCCTTTATCTTTGAAACCCGTCGACTCTCGATACCTGACGCCATCGACCGTCGCCCTGGTCCACCAGATCGGCGAATCGGGTCGCTTGTACAGTTTCCAACCTTGTGCTGTTCTACCCAT
>Ga0180433_10006934_pt1 | contig 14637 bp, 12 predicted proteins | sample SS_ome_8_FD_132980 | JGI IMG/M metagenome (GOLD analysis project Ga0180433, IMG submission 132980) | Hypersaline lake sediment archaeal communities from the Salton Sea, California, USA - SS_1_D_1 metaG | ecosystem: Environmental > Aquatic > Non-marine Saline and Alkaline > Hypersaline >... | reverse complement strand
GACAGAAATGGAAGGTCGGGTCGGTTTCATGTTCGGCACAATGGTGAAACGACTTTGCACAATAGCTTGGGCTTTGACAGGTCTGGCCGGTGTCGTTTATTTCGCCGGCAGGAACATCGAGCCGGACCACGTTTTCGGTCAAATCGCCGGCGACTTTCTGCCAAACATTACCCACGGCGTGCTTGGGCTTTTCCTGGCGGCACTTCTGGCTTCGGTAATGAGTTCCTGCGATTCGTTTATGATAGCCTCTTCGGGTCTGTTCACCGAGAACATCTACAAGAGGATGCGGCCCAACAAAAATCAGAAGCATTATGTTTTCGTCGGAAGAGTCGCCGCCCTGGTCATAGTGATGGTTGGAGTGTGGTTCGCGTACAAGCTACCCGACGTGGTCAGTGGTCTGGAGACATTTTGGATGATTTCGCCGATGATGGGTATCGCATTCTGGCTCGGCCTCTTCTGGCGACGAGCAACCGTAGCTGGCGCCTGGTCGGCGACGCTGACGGGCTTTGCAATATGGTGGCTAACAGAACAGGGATTCTTCATTTCATGGCTCGGTACGCTTGCGATAGCTGAGCCGCTGCGCTTCATTTTTATCCAGGACGGCCTGCCGGAGGTGTACCTGCCGTGGCAAATGACGTTCTATCTGGTCGCTGGCACAGCAGCAGGGATCATAATAAGCCTGGCTACTCGACCGGTATCGAAAGAGAAACTCGATAACTTCTACGCACTTGTGCGCACGCCCATCAAAGCCGGTGAGAAGATCTCCCGGCCTTGTACGCTGCCTGACGGTACTGTTGCTCCTGCGAAGCGAAGCGTCTTTCCAAACACCAACCTCGAGATTCAGGTCCCGTCGCTGATTTCGGTAATCGGGTTTTTCATTGGCTGGGTGTGTGTGGCGGCGATTGTTCTTTTCGTCTTTTTTATAGCGAGGGGATAGGTGTTTTCACGTAATACCGCCTTCAAGAACAACCAAATCTTTCTGACACTGGGCACCTTATGCTTGCTTTCCGCAGTTGCAGCCGGTGCCTGTTCACTTGAAGAATGGCAGCGGCCGGCTGACAGCGACAGTGAGTCCTTCGAGCTTGGCCATGGCGCAGGCAAATTCGAGTCGTGGGGCAGAGCAGAGGACCACCGCGTCTTTTTCCCCGAATTCCTGCCCGCTTTATTCGAGCGCACCATTGTGCTGCACAGGTTCGACCCCAACTGTGAGCTTGCCTGGATTTTCACAGGCAAGCACGGAGGCTTCACAGTCAGCGCAGGCCATAACAAATTGTGTCTCTATCAGCGCTTCTACGACTCGCCTGCATTCAATACCACTGTAGACGGAAATCGTATTCGCCACCCGGAAAGACGGCCTCCCCTCGCTGAAGCGGAATATAAAGGCAGGCTGCAAGCGGTGACAATCAGTCTTGACGATAAGCTTGGCCTGTCGGTGCTGCTCAACGAACGGGTATGTCTCAAGCAGCGATGCCTTCTCGACGTCAGCCGACATCAGCTAAAGCTGGTCGGCGGCCCCGGCAAAATCAGGGGCGAATTGTTAAGGCCAAAAGCCAGGACCGCAACCGTCCGGGTAGATACGGGCACCCGGTACCAGACAATGATTGGCTTCGGCGGCATCTGTACCCCTACCGCTTACGCACAGTTGAGCAAAGAGGGAAAACAGCAGTGGTGGCGGCTCGTCCGCGAGTACAATCTGCTCATCCAGCGAGAGTATCCGATGGGCAGAAGGCTTAGTCCTGAAATGAACAACTGGGACCGGCTCGAAGATGCCACACCACATTATTACGGTGACAATTTTCCAAATGGCGAGGTCAGTGACTTTGAGTACATAAAGACTCTGCGCAAATTGGGCGGCAAGGTCTGGTTCGAATTCTGGGCGCTTCCGCCATGGGTAGGAAATGACATAGACAAATACGCTGACGCAATGGTACGTTACTGCCAAATCTCCCGGGAAAAGGCCGGCGCGCCGCCGGACATCGTGGGTATCCAAAATGAAAAGCGGCAGTCAGAAGCAACATGGCACGAAATGACGCTTGCCCTTCGGCGCAAACTCGACGAGGCCGGGTTTGAGTCAGTGCAAATCCACATGAGCGATGCAGGTACCCTCGAGGGCGGCATTGGTCGGGCCGAGGCCTTTCGAAGCAATGAGGCGGCATGGGGCGCCATCGACTTCGCTGCCACGCACATGTACGACTACCAGCAGTTCTTCACCAACCCGGATGGCTTCGACACACTCTTGTTGCAATGGAAAGAGCTTACTGCGGACAAGCCCTTTCTTTCGACCGAACTTTGCATCAACAGCGACAGGTACCAATGGCCCACCTACCGTATTGCACTGCAGATGGCTCAACTATATCATAAGAACCTTGTTCTGGCCGACGCTGCGGCTGTCTGCTACTGCTGGACGCTGCTCAATGTGGTTCAGCCTTCTTACGGCTGGACACGGGCACTGGTCGTTCCGGACAGGTCCAACGGCTTTGTACCCGTCCAATCCAGCCATCAGTTGCGTGTTTTCGGCTCTTACAGCAGACTAATCCATGAAGGCATGGTTCGCGTCGAAGCTGAAGCCGGTAACCCCGATATCCTTGTTTCCGCATTTGCCAAAGCCGGCAACAAAGGCACTATTGTGGTGATTAACCGCTCGACGACGCCGAGACGGGTAAGTATATTGTGGCCCGGTGTGAAGTTGAAGGAGTTTGAGATTGTGGACCCATACAATTTCAATATCCCAGGTGCGGTTACCGCCGACAATAAGGGGCAAACACAAATCCTTGTCCAGCCGGGTGCAATCGTGACCGCAACAAATGTCGTCCTTGGCCGGCTTGACGAAAAACTAATCAAGAACACCAAGTGACGCCAACTTAGAAAGGATGCGCTGAATGGACACAGCATGCTTTACCAACAGTCCGAGACTGCCGGCTGACGTCGTGCTCGCACCTGCCTGGTGGTTTCATAATGAAGGAATCACATTCGACGAAGATTTCTTCTACCACCCCGCCAGAAGGGTCGAAGCGGAACGCAGGATGGAGCAGGCACTTTATGAACGGTGGGGCAAATATGGCCTCGGAGCCGACAGAGACAAGAATTTTCCCGTTGTTGGGGCTGTTCATCTTGCCGCCGGTTATCTGCTTAGCGAGATGTTAGGCTGCCGGGTTGACTACAGTGAAGACTCTCCGCCGCAGGTTATTTGCGCCGAGCGAAAGGACTTGAATATCAGCGCCGATGCGGCATTCCAAAGCGAACCGTACAAGCGGTTCACGCGATTGGTCGGCGCGCTCAAAGAAGAATTCGGCTACCTTGTCGGAGACGTAAACTGGGGAGGAATTCTAAATATCGGCCTCGACCTTCGCGGCCAGGCCCTTTTCACAGACATGTATGACAAGCCGGACAGCCTTGCACGCTTCTTTGATGAGATAGCGAAAGTTATTGAGAGGTTCACGCAGACACTGCAGAATCAAACCGGCTCGACGTCCGTCAGCGTTAACCGAACAGTCCGCCATCTTGAGCCGCCCGTCTATTTGCACAGCGAGTGCTCTCACACAATGATTTCCGTCGAGGACTACAAGAAGTTCCTATTCGATTATGACCGTCAATGGTGCCGCAAGTACAGGCCCTTCGGAATTCATTTCTGCGGCAAGGACCCCGACCGGTACACAGAAGCCTTCGCCGAGCTTGAGAACCTCGACTTCCTCGATGTCGGCTGGGGCGGCGACGTGGGCCGCTTGCGTGAGCACCTGCCCAACACCTTTCTTAACATTCGCCTGAGCCCGGTGGAGATGATACAACAGAGCACGGTGGAAATCGAAGACACGATTCGCAGTCTCGTGGCCGCTTCGGGCGATCTTCGGCTCACCGGCGTATGCTGCGTCAACATCGATGAAAAAGTGACAGACGACAAAATTACAGCACTGTTCAAGGCCGCTGCCGATTTAAGACAAGAGTAGCCGGTCTGATAACTATTCCGGAGCAATTTATGACACCCAAAGAACGTGTCCTGACAGCCTTATCGCACAATGAGCCTGACCAGTGCCCCTGTGACTATATCGGTACACCGGAGGTTGACGAAAAGCTCAAAGACTACTTCAGCACGGAAGACATGGATGAAGTCCTCGAAAAACTCGGCACCGACCTGAGGGTAGTCGATGCACCTTACGTCGGGCCGCAGCTTCGTAAATGGGACGACGGCAGATTTGAGAACTACTGGGGCAGCATCAGAAAACCCGTCAGCAACGAAGCCGGTACCTACAATGAGGCCGTTCAGTTCCCTTATGCCGAATTCAAATCGGTCGAAGATGTGAAGAAGTTCCGCTGGCCGAAGGTCGATTGGTTCGACTACTCAAAAATCGTCGACTACTGCCGAACCCACCGTAACCATGCGATAGTCTTTGGCAGCCCGGCCAATATGGATTTGATTAACGGCACATCCTACGGCCGAGGTGTTGAGCAGACGCTGTACGACATCGCCCTCGAGGACCCCGTCGGATTGGCCTGCATGGAAAAACGCTTCGAATGTTGCTACGAAATAAGCGAAAAGGCTCTCAAGACCGCCGCCGGGCGCATCGATATTCTCTGGATTGGCGACGATTACGGCACACAGAACGGCCTGCTTATGAGCCCTGAAAAATGGCGCAAGCTATTCTTTCCGAAGCTCAAAACCATGTGCGAACTTGGGCACAACTACGGTGCCAAAGTAATGCTGCACTGCTGCGGCGGCACACGTCCTCTGTGGCCCGGCTTGATTGAGGCCGGCGTGGACATCTACCAGACGGTCCAGCCCGAAGCCCACGATATGGACCCCGCTTGGCTCAATGCCGAATTCGGTGACAGGATATGCTTTCACGGCACTATAAGTATCCAGAAAACGCTGCCGTTCGGCACGCCGGAAGAGGTGGCGACCGAGGTCCGAAACAGGATAAATACTGTCGGTAAAAACGGCGGCCTCATTGTTGCGCCGGCCCATAATACTCAACCGGATACCCCCGTCGAAAACCTCCTGGCCCTTTACCGCGAGGTCCGTCGGGCATAGGGTTTTTCCCCTGACTGCGTCCGGCGCCCCTTCAATCTGCAAAACGGAGAAACAAAAAAAGACAGCCCGCCGCATCCGGCGCTTCTAGAAAATACGTTTGAAATCTCCGGACCCATCGTATATATTCCCTCAAACATGTGAAGTGTGAAAAGATTTCAGCCAATTATCTGGAAAGGACCGTACAACAATGGATTTAGGCAAGTACTCCTTCGGAGTCGGCGACAGATTCGGACATCAGGGCGCCGCACAACTCAACGCGATAATCCAGGCGCAGGCACAAAACGTAAACATTACACCGGTCTGGAACAAGTCCCACCGCGAGCACACAATCATCAAAACAGTCCCCGCCGATGTTCGAGCCGAGGCCGATGCAGCCGTCAAGGCATTGGGATGGGACAAAGCCTACTTCGTCGATGCCGACCACATAGGACTCAAGAATGTGGATATGTTCATTGATTCGAGCGACTTTTTCACCCTGGACGTCGCCGATTTCATCGGTCAGCCGGCAGACGAAAACGATAAGAAAGCCTTCGTTTACAAGTACCAAAGGTATGTGGGCTTGCTCAATGTAGCCGGAATCGACGAAGGATTAAGCATCACCACCGAGCAGATCGGAAAAATTGCTGACAAATTCCTCACCGCGGTCAAGGCCGCCGGCAAAATCTACCGCCACATTGCCGCTGCCAAGCCGCAGGGAGATTTCATTACTGAAGTTTCAATGGATGAAACTGACCAGCCGCAGAGCCCGGTTGAAATGCTGTTTATCCTTGCCGCGATTGCTGACGAAGGTATTCCGGGTCGCACTATAGCCCCCAAGTTTACAGGCCGATTCAACAAGGGCGTTGATTATGTCGGTGATGTGAGCCGGTTTTCCAGGGAGTTTGAAGAGGACCTGGCGGTCATCGACTTCGCCGTCGCCGAATTCGGCCTGCCCCAGAGCCTGAAGCTGAGCATTCACTCCGGCAGCGACAAGTTCTCCATCTACAAGCCGATAAACGCTGCGCTGAAAAAATTCGACGCGGGCCTGCACATCAAGACCGCCGGGACCACCTGGCTCGAAGAGCTTATAGGCCTGGCCTCGGCCGGCGGCGACGGCCTGAAGACAGCCAAGAAAGTATACAGACTTGCCCTTTCGCGTTTTGACGAGCTCTGCGGCCCCTACGCAACTGTGATTGATATCAACAAAGACGCCCTGCCGACGCCGGAAAAAGTTGACGGATGGGACAGCGAAGAATTCGCCAATACACTTCGCCACAATCAATCCTGCGAAAGCTACGACCACAACTTCAGGCAACTGCTCCACGTCGGGTACAAAATCGCAGCAGAGATGGACGCCGAGTACCTCGATGCCCTTGAAAAGCACAAGGACGTAATCGCACAAAACGTAACCGAGAACATCTACGAGCGGCACATCAAGCCGATATTCATAGCTTAAAGGACAAGGCATTATGGAGAACCAATTCGACTTAACCAACAAAGTAATTGCAATTACAGGCGGCGGCGGAGTACTTTGCGGTGTAATGGCAAAAGCCTTGGCCGAAGCCGGCGCCAAGGTGGCAGTGCTGGACCTCGTTCAAGAGGCCGCAGCCAAAATCGCCGACGAAATCAAAGCTGCAGGCGGCCAGGCTATCGCCGTCAAGTGCAACGTACTGGAAAAAGCCGACCTCGAGGCGGCCAGGGATAAAATCGCCGCCGAACTCGGAAACGTCAGCGTCCTTATCAACGGCGCCGGAGGCAACAAGAAGGAGGCCACAACCTCGCCGCAGCTTTCATTCTTTGACCTGCCGCCGGAAGCAACCCGGTTTGTATTCGACCTTAACTTCCTCGGTACGCTCCTGCCGAGCCAGGTGTTCGGAAAGGATATGGCCGAGGCCGGCAGCGGTGTGATATTGAACGTCTCCAGCATGAACGCATTTCGGCCACTTACAAAGATACCCGCCTACTCGGCCGCCAAAGCCGCGGTCAGCAACTTCACCCAGTGGCTGGCCGTGCATATGTGCCGGAATTACTCAAAGGATATTCGCGTAAACGCCATCGCACCCGGTTTCTTTCTGACAGAGCAAAACCGGTTCCTCTTGACCGACCAGAAGAGCGGCGGGCTTACACCACGGGGCAAGACGATAGTCGCCCATACACCAATGGACAGATTCGGCGAGCCATCCGAGTTAATTGGCGCGGTAGTTTGGCTGCTGAGCGATGCCGCCAGGTTCGTCACAGGAATCGTGGTCCCCATAGACGGCGGATTTTCCGCGTTTAGCGGCGTATAGACTTTTTCGGAGGATAGAATGAGCAAAGACGACCCGGCAAGTGTGCTAAAGGAATTCAAACCAAAGAAAAAATTCTTCGTTGGCATCGATTCGGATGGTTGCGCCTTCGATACGATGGGGATAAAGCAGCGGGAGTGTTTTTGCCCGTGGATGATTGCATACTTCGGTTTGCAGCCTGTCGCATTGGCAGCCCGCGAGTGCAAAGAGTTCGCTGACCTTTTCTCCAAAACCCGCGGGGCCAACCGCCACAAAACCATCAAGCGTATTGTCGCAGAACTGCTGCCTGCCCACCCCATGGTCAAGGCCAGGAATTTCAAAGTCCCACAATTCCCGTATTACTTCGCCTGGGTGGATGACCCCAAGAGCCTGCTCAGCAATGAAGGACTAAAGCAGGCAATCGCGCAAGCAACCGACCCTGCGGCCAAAAAGGCGCTCGAGCACGTGCTCGAGTGGAGCGAGCGGGTCAATGTGGCGGTCAAAGATATTGTCAAGGGTATGCCGCCGTTTCCATATGTGCGCGAGACGCTGGAAAAAATCTCGCCCCTAGCCGACGTAATAGTGGTATCAGCCACTCCCTATGAGGCGCTTATGCGTGAGTGGCGGGAACACGACCTGGCCGGGCTCGCAGATGTGATAGCAGGACAGGAAATGGGCACCAAGACGCAGCACCTGGGCTACGCGGCAAAAGGAAAGTACGAAAAGGACCATGTTATTATGATTGGCGATGCGCCGGGCGATATGAAGGCCGCCAAAGCCAATGACGCGCTGTTCTATCCGGTCAACCCCGGAGCCGAGGTGGAATCCTGGAAAAGATTCCACGACGAGGCATTTGACAAATTCACAAACGGCCAATACGCAGGCAGCTACGAAGAGCAGGTTATCGCCGAATTCGAGCAGCGCCTTCCCGAAACGCCGCCTTGGGAGAAGTAGACAAATGCTCCTGTATGCCCGCGGCAACCAGAACGAGAATTTAACGCCTGAGGACTTGAAGCAGGGCCTGTACTCTGCGATCGAAAAGCTCGGCAGCCGCAAAAAAGTCCTCGCTGTCCCCCCAGATTTTACGCGCTTCCACTCGCAAGCAGGCGAACTGACTAATCTTGCGTGGCGGTACTACAGGCAAAACCTTACCGATATCCTTCCGGCACTGGGCACCCACGCCCCAATGACCGATTCCGAGATTACAAAGATGTACGGCGATATTCCGCTCAAACTTTTCAGAGAACACAACTGGCGGCAGGATGTGGTCACACTCGGAGAAGTGCCGGCTGATTTTGTCAGGAAAGTCTCCGAAGGCCGCGTTGACTATAGATGGCCCGCACAGGTCAATCGCCTCCTGGTCGAAGGCGGCTTCGACCTCATACTTTCGATAGGCCAGGTGGTCCCCCACGAAGTCAGCGGTATGGCAAATTACAACAAGAACATTTTTGTCGGCACCGGCGGGCCTGAAGGCATAAACAAGAGCCACTTTTTGGGCGCGGCCTACGGAATGGAAAGGATAATGGGAAGGGCCGACAACCCTGTAAGGCAGGTGATAAACTGCGGCTGTGAAAACTTTGCAGCCGACCTACCTATCGTCTACGTGCTCACCGTTGTCGGAACTGACAAAGACGGCAACCTTGCAACACGAGGCCTGTTCATGGGAGATGACATCGAATGCTTTAACCGGGCGGCTGAGCTTTCCCTAAAGGTCAATTTTCAAATGCTGGCAGAGCCGCTGAAAAAGGTCGTCGTTTACCTTGACCCCGCCGAGTACAAGAGCACATGGCTGGGAAACAAAAGCATCTACAGAACCAGAATGGCAATCGCCGACAAAGGCGAGCTTATTGTTCTTGCGCCGGGTGTAGGAACATTCGGTGAAGACCCCGAAATCGACCGCCTGATTAGAAAGTACGGATACATCAATACGCACGGAATTCTGGAAGCGGTCGAGAAAAACGACGACCTCAGGCAGAACCTCAGTGCCGCCGCCCACCTTATACACGGCTCATCTGAAGACAGGTTCACCGTTACCTATTGCCCCGGCAAGCTCGCCGCAGGACAAATCGAGTCGGTAAACTTCCGCTACGCCGACCTCCGGAAGATGACCGACAGATATAATCCCGCGAGGCTCAAGGACGGATTCAACACCTGCCGGGACGGTGAGGAAATCTTTTTCATTTCCAACCCGGCGCTCGGATTATGGGCTTGTAAGGACCGGTTTAACGACAATAACGAGTAAACTTTTGACACAGGAGCAGACAAATGGAAAAGGCAGATATCGGCCTGATAGGCCTTGCAGTTATGGGCGAGAACTTCATCCTCAACATGGAAAGCAAAGGCTTTACCGTAGCATGCTTCAACCGTACGGTTTCCAAGGTTGACAACTTCATGAATGGCCGCGCCCGGGACAAAAATATCATCGGATGTCACTCGATTGAAGAGTTCACTGCCAATTTGAAGCGTCCTCGCAAAGTAATGCTGATGGTAAAAGCAGGTGCCGCTGTTGACGCCTTTATCGAAAAGCTCCTGCCCCATCTTGAGGACGGCGACATTATTATCGACGGCGGAAATTCTCATTTCCCGGATACAATTCGCCGCACCGAATACGTCGAGAGCGAAGGCAAACTCTACATTGGCACAGGTGTATCCGGCGGCGAAGAGGGTGCACTTCACGGGCCTTCGATGATGCCGGGCGGCTCACCCGCAGCATGGGAGCACGTCAAGCCCATTTTTCAGTCAATTTGCGCAAAGACCCCCGAGGGCGAACCCTGCTGCGACTGGGTGGGTGAGAACGGAGCAGGCCATTTCGTCAAGATGACTCACAACGGAATCGAATACGGTGACATGCAAATGATTTGCGAGACATATCATCTCATGAAGGAAGGCCTCGGAATGACAAATGCCGAAATGCACCAGGTCCTGGCCGAGTGGAATCGGGGCGAGCTCGATTCCTATCTCATTGAAATCACACGTGACATTCTTGCTTACAGGGACGAGGATGGTAACGAAGTCATCGACCTGATTCTTGACACCGCCGGCCAGAAAGGCACAGGAAAGTGGACCGCAATTGAGGCCCTCAACCTCGGCCAGCCTTTGACACTTATCGGCGAAGCCGTTTTCGCTCGCTGTCTTTCCGCACTCAAACACGAGCGCATCTCAGCCGCGAAGGTCCTCAAGGGTCCCAAAGCCCGCTTCCGGGGCGACAGGGGCAAGTTCATCGAAGACCTGCGAAAGGCGTTGTACTCCTCCATAATCATAAGCTACGCCCAGTGCTATCAGCCCATGCGTGCCGCCGCTCAGGAGCACAACTGGAACCTCAACTACGGCGGCATCGCACTGATGTGGCGGGGCGGCTGCATCATCCGCTCGGTCTTCCTTGGAAAGATAAAGCAGGCCTTTGACAAAAACCCGCATCTCGAGAACCTGCTGCTCAACCCATTCTTCAAAAAGGCGGTACAGAAATCTCAAACCTCGTGGCGCCGGGTCGTAAACACCGCCGTCAAGCTTGGTATCCCCACCCCGACTATGAGTTCGGCCCTGGCCTTCTATGATGGTTATCGCCACGAGCGCCTGCCACAGAATCTGCTGCAGGCCCAGCGCGATTACTTCGGCGCACACACCTACGAGCGCGTCGACAAGCCCAGAGGCGAGTTCTTCCATACAAACTGGACCGGCCATGGAGGCCAAACCGCCGCCTCAACATACACCGTATAGCAACATGTGCGCGTTTGGCGGCTGTCTTCGCTTGAGAATATCGAGCTTCCGGCAAAGACAGTGGGCCGTTATGACCACGCGACACGGATATATACCGTGTTCGTTTGGTCATTAATAATGATCGAACCGAAGTTATGACCCTTCTTGTCGGGGTCTCCCGGTATTTCATACTTTCGGCCTTTGCCCTTCATCGTAACGTCATACCACTTCGGGGCCAATGATTCCGGAGCAAAGTAATCACCTTCGTAGTCGTCCTCAGACTCTTCATGCCCTTCGGCATAGTCTTCTTCTCTGTAAGGCAGGTGTCTGTGTTCTGCGTTCAATAAATCCGGAACAGCTCGTTTCACGCTGGGTGATTGCGCAATGAACTTGTCGATATCCTCTGCTGAAGCCCGAAACATTACGTAGTCCGTCCCGGTAAACAGCCCGCTCCATCCCTCGCACCTAACATCTGTAGCCGAGGCGGGTAGGTCAGCCAACCGCCCCGCCTTAAGTACCCCGCGTGGATTAACGGAACGCAATTTAAGCCCCCCCACAAGCGAAAGGGGAACCGCAACTACAGCCAAGCCGATAAGTAGTAGCCAAGTCGCCGACGTTATTATACCTGCTATGGCGAATCCACATCCTCGCGTTAGGCCGCCACTGCGCCGAATCTCCTTGATTGCCGCTATGCCAAGAATAAGCGCCGGAACACCCAAAAGCGGCCCCAGAAACACCGAACCAACGGCCAGGATCAATGACGCCAGCGCGAGTTTGCTCTTTACGGGTCGCTGCCCAGCATGTACCTCTTCACCGCCGAACCCCGCATCCGGATGGTCTTGGTGCATGTGGTGAACCCTTTCATAGCCAAGCGCTCAAAGAGGCTCTATGTTATACTCTGCCTGGAGCTTGCCGAGGTTAATGTCTTTGTTGTCGCCGCGATGGATAATAAGCCGGTAGCGTAAAACAGTCGGCTCTTTGGTTGCCAGGACCACCGGCTCTCTGCCCGGCCACACCGCGTTCTGCATCGCCCCTTTCCGCCTCAGTATCCACTTCTCCGGATACCCCGGATTCGATTCATGGGACAGTATCGCCAGCCCGCTTATCTTCCCATCGCCCCCGAAATCGCCCGAAAAATCCATCCACGCCGCCGCCGGCAGCGGCGTAAGTATCGGCTCGACCGCTCCTGCCGGACCCACAAACTCCATACCATCCGGCAGCTTGATTCTGACAGAGAAACCTCCGTAAGCCTTTTTGTTGTCCGCCCCGCCGATACGAAAACCCTTTTCAAGGGAAAGCAGAGCGATTTCCAAATCAATCTTGCGAATGTCACCGACGGTCGGGTGAAAACGAATGGTGGTAATCTCCTTTACAAACGGCTTTTCCCTGCCTTCGGAACCGGTCCAGAGAGGCGAGTTCCAGCAAACCTCCGCACGCAGAGCTGGTGAAGCCGAATTCACATCCAGTATCTTAACATCTTTGACGTCGTAAGAGAAATCAATGATGGACCACGCATCGCCGAGCTTCTTGTCGCCAATGTAAAGCTGATGCCAGGCCCAGAACACTCCGCGGTGATGAAGATGGTCATCTGGAAAATCTTCAGTAAGCACCTGCCCGTCCAGGCCGTAAAGCGGGTGAACATAGTCAGCCCGCTCATATTTGCCCTCCAGTGACTTTGACGCCCGCTGATAGAAAAGGACAGGCTCGCCACCCTCACTGACGAGAAATCCCTCTTCGGTCTCAGCTATTCTGATGGAATTCGGATGTGTGGCCTGCTTCTTACCCGGCTCATCTGCAACCGCTCTGTCGGCGATTGACACGTAGCCCGCAACGCACGCCAAGAGAAATACCCCAACAAATGCAGCCGTCGCAATAAGCCTTTGTACATGCATCGGTCGCCTCCCTCTAACAGGCCCGATACTTGCTACTGAATTTGCTCTGCAAATTGCCGGGCCTGTTCCAGCAGTTCTTCCCGACTGACGTCCCGCTTTTCGCTAAGCTCGAACGTCCACTCGTAAGAGTCAACCATTCTTTCAGGCACAAGTATCTGGGCGAAAAAGTCAAATGGAAAGCTGTCATACCATGGTGCCTCAAGGTTGCGGTGTGTCTTCAGCGTCTCGTAACCTTCCTTGCGAATCACCACGTTGTAGTCGCCGTACCAGTTAAACGACACCGTGACCGGCGAGGTCCCTATCTCTTCGTCATTTAGCAGAACCAGCGCCCCCTCCGGCTCGGTCTTTATTGTCAGTCGCCGCTCTACACAGCCGGCAAAAGCCGCCACGCAGAACAAGGCACTACCGATAAGCAAGCAAGTCTTGTCCATCTCGAATCCCTTAAACTGGTTGCGCTCGCTATTATAAACCAGCGGCAGAAAGATGAAAGTCGAAAATCAACGCTGCAGACTTCCTTATCTGCCTTTCACCGCCGATTGATGCACGTCTTCGACGGCCCTGTCCAGAAGCGGGGCCAGCTTATTCCACTTGAATCGCTCCACCATCCGTGCCGCTTTCTTCTGCCTGTTCTGCAGCGTGCCCGAAGCCGCACGACCGGCCGCGAGCACCAGCTTATCCACCAGAGCCGCTACACTGCCGTCGTAGAAAAATTCCGCCATATGCGCCGATTCGTTCAGCCCCAGCAACTCCGGATAGGCCAGCCTTCGCGGCAGAAGCGGATAAGCCCCGGCCGCTATCGCTTCAACCACAGTTATACCGAAGAACTCGTGTTGAGCGGTTGACACTATCACATCAGACTCCGCAAGCGCGGCTTCGAACTCAACCCTGCTTTGCTGATAACCCCACCTCTCTATGTGCGCCGCAAACTCCTTCCGGGCCGATTCGAAAACGCCGGGCCTGTCGCGAAACTGCTCTCCTATAATGCTGACTCGAAACTCCGTTCCGCTTCTTTTCAACATCCTGAGCGCCTCGAAGAACTCCTCCGGCCCCTTGTCGTGCTCCCACCTCGCCGCCCACAGAATCCTCAAAGGCCCCTGCCGCCTGTTTGATGGCATCGCAAACTCTCCTATGCCCGGCGGTTGCACCTGCGACTTGCGGCGAATATCTTCGACCCCTTCAACCGGCTGACAGTCAGGCATTCGCTTAAGAAACACCGTCAGAGCCTCAAGAAACGAATCACGATGAAATGCAGAGTTAAACCAGACCCTTTCCGCGGCCAGGGCCGTCGTAAAATTTGTCATCGCAAACTGATAATCACGCTCACTTTCGAACCTGACCGGATACGTGAGCTGGTTCTCATGAAAGTACGCAATCGCCGGTAAATCCCGCACGCTCTTCGGAGCGAGTCCCTTGAATTCTGCAAGGTTGAGCATATCCGAACAGAAAATAAGGTCCCATCTCTCGCCATCGGCGACGCGCCCCCGAATCTGCTCGGCAAAGCTTATAGCCGCGTGTCGCATCCGCCACTTCCACTTATAAGCGGCAAGTGTCAGCAGCGTCCAATCATGCATGCCGACGCTCGACCAGCCATCCAAAAACGCTTTGTGGCTGCCCCCATAATATGGCTCCAGACCCAATATCCGCATAACTGCTCCGGTTTTCTCAGGATGAAGGTCAAAAAAACAGCCCTTCAATTGCAAGAAACCTACGTTACGCCCCTCAAGACAAACCGTCAACACTGAATTTCATTAACGCAAAGGCCCCTCACCGTAAACAATAT
>Ga0180433_10006933_pt1 | contig 14638 bp, 10 predicted proteins | sample SS_ome_8_FD_132980 | JGI IMG/M metagenome (GOLD analysis project Ga0180433, IMG submission 132980) | Hypersaline lake sediment archaeal communities from the Salton Sea, California, USA - SS_1_D_1 metaG | ecosystem: Environmental > Aquatic > Non-marine Saline and Alkaline > Hypersaline >... | reverse complement strand
TCGCATAATATTTGGGATTACTCTGGCCGTATTCCTGCCGCTTATCATCGCATCAGCGGGCGCGGTCGAGTGCGAGTTCGATGAAGACTGTAATGACAGTATAGAATGCACTGTCGACACATGCAATGTGGGCACGTGCGAGTATGATTACTCTGCGTGCGAGTGCGAATACGATGAGGACTGCGACGACTCTGACAACTGCACCGACGACCAATATCACCAACGGCACCGGCGCGGGCATAGATATGGATGATTCCTACTGGTTCGAGATATATGAGAACGTGATAACCGGCAATAACTGGGACGGCATCTACATGGACGAGTGTGGATACGGCCTGATAGCAAGGAATGATATCAGCGGCAACAACGATGACGGCCTTGACATATACCAGAGCTTCAATATCTCCGTCGAGAACAACACCTTCGATGAAAACGATGACGACGGCATCGAGGCTGAGTATTCGGACAACCTCACTGTCGAGGGCAACGACTTCACAAACAACGGCGAAGACGGCATCGATATCGACAATTCGGATAATATCTCCATCATAGACAACACCGTCACCGGCAATGACGACGACGGCTGTGACCTATATGATTGTCCGGATGTATTCATCGAGGACTGTACCTTCAATGACAATGGCGAAAACGGCCTCGACATAGACGAATGCAGGGAAGTCTCGGTAAGGAACGTGGTCTCGGACAGCAACGATTGCGAGGGTATCAGGGTCTGGCAATCTGAAGACACCACGATAGAAGACAGCCAGATAAGCAACAACCTGCTCGAGTGCGAGGACACGGGGATATACGTCGCATATTCGACGCTCTACTTAAAGAACGGTGAACTGGTGAACAATGGCGACTATGGGCTACTTGAGGATGCCGACGCACCCATGACAGTCTACTGGACCATCGACGATGAGGCACTCTGCCAGGATAACGACATCTGGATAGAGCACGGCTGGATAGTGCCTACGGAGACGGGGACTTTGACAAAGAGGAATTGTGATATCTTCATCGGCGGAGAGGAGGTCATGACAGACGGCGAGGTCGCATCTGCGCTCCTAGTCCTGGAGACTGGTGAGGGCAACGACACGGTCGCGAATACTACCTTCGGGGTCATCGCAGAGACCTATACGAACAGCCCATATGAGGGCGAGATAAGGATACAGGTGCTCGATTACAACCCGGGCGGGGCGTATTCGATGGAGGCTTTCGGGAAGTGGGTCGTCATCACTCTGGACCCGGATGACATAGACCTCGACTACTGGATACTGAAGATATATTATACAGACGAGGAGCTTGAGGCCAGCGGCATCCCGGAAGATGAACTCCGGATAGGGTATTACAATGAAGATCGCGGCCGCTGGGAGTTCTTCGACCCGCCGGACGGTGGCGTGAACGAGGCCGAGAATTACGTCTGGGCCAGGATAACCCACTTCAGCACCTTCGGGGTCTTCGGGGATGAGGCCCCCGAGGAAGACAAAGGCCGCGGGGCAGTGAGTGGTTATGTGACTGCATCGCCGGCACAGGCCCCGTTGCCTTTACAGCCGACTGCACCTACCGAGCCTGTGGTCCCCGGCGAGGAGGAGCCATGCGTCGAGCACTGGAGTTGCAACGACTGGTTGCCGGAGCCTTGCCCGCCAAGCGGCATCCAGACGAGGAACTGTCTGGACGTAAAGGATTGCGGGACCGACTCATCGAAGCCTGATACGACCAGGCCGTGCGATTATGTTCCGAGTGGTCTTTCCGGGAAGGCGACTGCTTCTGCAAAACCGGCAGCGCCGGCGGAGGACCTGACCTATCTATACATCCTTGCAATAGTGATAGTCCTCTTCCTGCTGATGATCCTGCTGCACAAGAGCGGCAAGATCTGATTCTTTTCTCCTTTTTCTTTTGGCCTTAGCTATGGCTAGAAATGTAGTGTAAAAACAAGAAAAGAAAAACAAGAAAAAGAATGGGACCTACTTGGAGGCCCAGTGTCCGTGGATGTTGCAGTACTCCCGTGCCTTCTTGACCTTGCTGGCCTTGACGCAGAACTCGGCTTCCGGTTTCTCCCCCGGTTTAAGGAACTTCCTGCAGATCGTGCCGTCGGACTCGATTGCTATCCACTCGATGTAATGTTCCTTCTCCATCGGGTGCGGCACGGAACCGACCTTGACCTTGACGCCCTTCGCGCTCGCTTCGATCACCGGGACGTGTTTCTCCTTGGCTGCGTCAACGGTGTTTGGCTTCATGAGTCGCATCGGCTGGCCACAGCATACGAGCTCGCCCTTTCCGGCATGCAGAACCTCGACGATATTCCCACAGACTTCGCACTTGTATATACCTAGTCTTTCAGCCATTGTTGGATATAATTCGTTGGATGGAATTATTTCAAATCCTTCATGTCTTCCACTAATGCCTGCAAATCCTCTTCGTGCTCCACCTCATCCGCGAGTATGCTCACGAACATGTTGTAGCTTATCGGGTCCTTGCCCTCGACCATCTTGATGAGCTTACTATAGACTGATATCGCGCACTGCTCACCCTCGATGTTCTGCTTAAGCAGCTTCTTCACCTTCGGGTCCTTCGGCGCGCTGTACCCACAATTCGTCAGCTTGTACCACTCCTTTGGCTCGATTATCGGCTCACCGCCGAGCTGGATTATCCTGTTGACCAGCATCACTGCATGGTTCAGCTCTTCAGTCGCGTGCTGCTCCAATTCAGCGACGACAGCCTCACGCATCGGCCCGACAGCGACTTTTGCCCCTACCCAATATTGGTAATACGCAAGCCATTCATCCGCGAGCGCCTTGTTCATCTCCCCTATCAGCTTGTTGACGTTCACGCCAACTATAGCCCTCCCTTTTGTGCCCATTTTTTCACCTGTTATTATATTATCTTATTATTTTTAACTTATTCTGATCCTTCTTTTCCGCCCGAGCCACCTGCGCCCCTACCAGCCAGCTGGCGGTCGATGAGCAATAATCCATGCCCCGAGTCGCCGGTCCTCTTAAGCAGATCCAGGATCTCACTGGCGGACGCTTCTTCCTCCACCTGCTCGTCCACATACCACTTAAGGAACGACTCAGAGGCATAATCGTTCTCAGCCTTTGCAAGCGTTACCAAGTCGTTGATGAGGCTCGTGACTTTTTGCTCGTGTGCAAGCGTCTCTTCAAAGACAGCGAGCGGTGAGGACCATTCAGCCGGAGGCTTCTCTATCGCTTCTAGCGTGACTCTCCCCCCGCGCTCATTCACGTAGTCGAAGAACTTCATGGCGTGCACGGTCTCTTCATCTGCCTGCAGTCTCATCCAGCTGGCGAAGCCCGGCAAGCCTTCATTCTCCAAATACGCTGACATCGAGAGGTATAAGTATGACGAGTACATCTCCGCGTTGATCTGTTTGTTGATGGCGTCCTGTAATTTCTTGGTTATATTCATCCTGTTTCCCCATTTATTTAGAATTAGGACTATTTAAGTCTATTAAAAATCTATTTAAATTTGACTGCGCTTAGCCCTGGGCGGGCTTGGGGGCCTCCGGATATCATAGATCCCCGCCACCGGAGGCCCAGGGGACTTCGCCCCTCCCCATATTCAAATCACTCCAACACATCTTCCAACCGTTTGTTTATCCACCTGAAGACATCGCCCGGGTCATAATGGCGCGCTAAGTCCTCGTAATATTGTTTGTTTTCCATCGTTCGGCCTCCTTTTTGTTTTTGAATCCCCATAGATATAACAATTGTTATATTTCCCTTCGGAAACATAAAAGACTGCTAAGTAGATTATTACTCTTAGTAATCCAGTTCGCTTCGGCTGCCGACTACTCGAACTCCTTGAGCAGCCCTTCCTTGCGAGCCATAAGGCACATCTTGCAGATGAACGCCTGGACATCCTTCGGGTCGCACTTGCCCTTGTTCCTCTCGACCTGGCATGTCGCGAACCGCTTGATCTCCAGCAGCATATTCTTGGTTGGTTTGATCCTGCCTTTCCCGCGCCTCTTGGACACGTATTGCGACACTGCAGCCTGCGTCACACCCAGCAGCTCAGCCACCTGGCCCTGTTTCATGCCCCTGTTCTTCACAAGCTCTTTCGCCAGCTCAGACTTGATCATCGGGACGCAGTACCACACCGCAATCTCGCATGGGAGTTTCATATTAAGATCTCACTACAAAATATCACTATTGTTATGATTATATAACACGGTATTAAAACAGGACAAAAACAAGATAAAAATAAAGATAAATGCAAAAAAGGAAAACAAAAGTAAAAGAAAAAGAAACAGTGAGCGGGAGGCCTAAGCCTCCAGCTCCTCGTCGATTATCTCCTTGAAGACCTCGAGCGGCTGTGCGCCCTTGACTCCGCGGCCGTTGATGATGAAGCCCGGCGTCCCAGAGATACCCATGCTCCTGCCCTCAGCCGTGTCGGCTGCGACCTGGCCTGCCTTCTCACCGCTATCGAGGCACGAGTCGAATTCATCCGTGTCCAGGCCGAGCTGCTCCGCGTAGCTCTTGAGCGAGCTCACGCCCAACGCACCCTGGTTGGCGAACATCAGGTCATGCATCTCCCAGAACTTCCCCTGGTCGCGCGCACATTCAGCCGCCTCGGCCGCCTTCTGCGCATTCTTGTGGAAGCTCAACGGGAACTCCTTGAAGATTATCTCCACATCGTCGCCGTACTCCTCTTTTATCTGCGCCATCGTCGCGGCGCCCCTTGCACAGAACGGGCACTGGAAGTCGCTGAACTCGAGGATGGTCACTTTTGCTTCGTTGGCTGCTGGCTCTATGGCCGGTTCGAGCCCTCCTTCTTCGCCACTAGCCGGCCCTGCTTGCTCCCTCGTGGCGTCGCAGGCTTCGCCCACGCATGGCTCATCCGCCGGTGCGTCGTTGGATACAACCACCAATGCAATCACTACCAGCGCGACCGCGATCATCAGCACCACTATCATCAACTTATTGCCACAGCATTTATCAGTTTTCATCCCACTAGTCTCTTCTTTTTCGTTCTCGTCCATATTGCCCCCGAAGGATATAAAGATATAGCGATTGTTATGATATCCAAAAATAAAAATAGTGATGGGTTTCTTAGCACTTCATATAATAAAAATATAACAATTGTTATATCTGATAGCTTTTTATCCTCTTCCCCCTTATTCTACCATGCGCAGACTCACTCCCCTCGTTATCATAGCCCTGCTGGCGCTGCTATCAGCAGCGTCAGCCAAGGAGTGCGTCGAAGCCTCCGCGCAATTCACCTGCAACGACGGCTCCGGCTCCTGTTCGGGCCTATCCGCAGACTGCCAGGAAGAATACGGCTGCAGGTGCACAATAGAAGAGGTCCAAGCCAAATTCAACAGCATATGCACCACCTCCTTCAGCGGGTCCGAGTTCCTCAATACATACAACAATGTCTACCCCTGCCAACCCCCGACCGTCTTACTCCCCGACGGCGGCCATGGGGCCGGTGCTTATGCCTCCCGCCACGACGGCTGCGACATCTGCGGCTTCGCTGCCTATAATGCATACGGCGAACAGGTATACTACGACATCCAGGGAGCGCACACACCAGACGAATACCTTGGCTATTATGGCACTTACTCCCCCTTCATCAGACTCTGCGTAGGCTACGGCAGCCCCGAGACCTGCTACAGTCTCTACGCCAACTCCGGGTCGGTCTACCCCTCTGGAGTAGCTGAAGGCCTGATCTCATGCGGCCTGGACTGCTTCGGCAATTGCATCCCGATGACAAGCCAATCGGCGGGATGCACATATAAATGCGAGGAGCCCTCGAAGACTGACGACAACAGCGGCCCCTACTGCAGAAAATCAGCACATCGAGACTATGATACCGGCCAGCTCATCGAACGCGATGACGACAACGACGGTTACTACTTCGGCTCGACGGTCTACGTCCGCAACGACTGCCCCTTCGACATCCCGGAGTGGATAGACCTGAAACCCTGCGACTGCAACGACGAGGATCCGCAGGTCCAGCAGCCGGAGCCGGAGATATGCGACGACGGCATCGACAACGACTGCGACAGGAAGACGGATTGCTGCGATGACGATTGCAGATACCCGTTGGACCCCTACTGCCAGGCCGAGACCGAATGCGACGACGGCATCGACAACGACTGCGACCTCACAGTCGATTGCTGCGGCGGCGAGGTCTGCACAAGCTGCGGCTACTATGGCCTCGAGACGTGTTGCTACCAATCCGGGGGCGACCCGGACTGCCAGGGCAACCCTGCATGCGAAGTAGAATCAAACTGCTACGACGGCGTCGACAACGACTGCGATAACCTCATAGATTGCTGCGACCCCGACTGCGAGGAAGACACGATCGGTGTGGCCGGCATGCCCTCCTGTTATACCTGGGTGGCTATGGCTATGCTCGGCGCTACCTGCACCCCTGCTGTGGAGGACTGCACCAACGGGGTAGATGACGATTCAGACGGCGATATAGACTGCGACGACTCCGACTGCAGGGACTCGGGGAACAGAAAAGCCGATAATAGATTCCTACGAACCACAGTGTTCTTCGCCGACCAATGGCGCGATTATCTCAAGATGGTGTCGGTCAGCTTCACCCAGCAGGGCATGGGCTGCCCCATAATCGATGAAGTGGCCGGGGTCACTGAAACAATGTGTGAGTTCCCGCTCATCTACGGCGAAGCTCCTACCAGTCTTACCGTCGCGGAGAAGGAGCCGGAGATATTCCTCAACGCACAATACGGCGGCAATCCGAGAACTTATAGCGATGCGGACTACCTCGATTATTGGCAGAGCTTCGAGCGGGTTGTAGTAGTCGAGGATTTCCAGCCGTTCGACACCCCCGAGAACCATGAAAGATATAAGATGGCACTTCTCGCCTCTGAGGTGGCTGCTATCAAGAACGTCCCCTTGATATTCACGGGAGACCCTGATTGGCAAAGACTACTAAATGAGCTCTCATGCAAGAAGATAACCCTGGTCGGCACCTTGAGCACTTCCGACCGCACGGCGCTCACCCAAGCAGGCCATACGATAGACGAGGAGTATATAACCGAGTCTAACGCGCAGTATTTCGTAAGGCATAACCTCCCCGCAGACGAAGGTGTAGTTCTAATCAATGTTCAGGACTTTTTTGAGACTGATGCGGACAAGAACCCATATCCTGACCTGAGTCTCCTGGCGCCACAGTATGCACTAAATAGGGGTGTCGTCATCGCGATGGTCGATGAACCCTTGCTTGAGACAATATTTGAGGTACCAAAAACTTATCGAGGGACGATTGATTGGGATGCTATCCTGCCTTTTGAGAACCAGGTACGGCAAAATGCGATTGCAGTAGAATCTTCGATGGATGCATATCTCGAGAGCATCTATGCCGAAAAATCAGGCCTCCTGGCGATATTGGCTTCTCCTGAGGCGGTGCCGATGACTAGGATAGCTCTGACTAGGGATGTTGGTGGCATTATGGAGATGCGTATTTCTGCGGACAGTACAGTCTATGCCAAAGGGTTTAATGGAGTCGGTAGGATATTCGCATTCGAGTATGAGATGACCTCATCATATATACAGAGAGCATTATTCCTGGATTATCCAGACGAAACAGCCGAGGCCCTTTTAATGGCGGTGGCCAATAAACGGAGAGGGGATTTCGAGATAATGTTCGTAGAAAATGTTTTAAGCTCTGGCCGTACGTTGGAGAATCTGGGCTGGAATACTCGATGTCTCATCAACGATTTCAGATGGAATCTCCTGGATGATTTTGAATGTGAGACCGAAAACAAAGAAGAACTTGGAGTTTTCCCGGATGGACATACCGAAATGATTGAGGTAACGAATGTCAATCGCATTGAATTCTTCACGGAAGGCCTCCAGACGGCATCTTTTTTCCAATTTGACGATCATGGCGGTCCGATGTCCTTTAAACCAATCCTTGAAGAGGATTACTCTGGGTACTATACGCCCCTCCCTGTAATGTACAACTACCCTATGGCATATAGCCAGGGCTGTTCTAATGTCAATTATTACCGGGGTGGACGCGACACTATAGGCATCAGATGGCTGGAGATGGGGGGAATAGCGTTTTTCGGTCACGTGGGCATCGCCTCAGGCTATGAACCTGCTCGTTTGGAATACGCGTTCACAAAGCTTAATTCCGGTCCGATCGGTACAATATATGGTTACTCTAGCGAATTTACTAATCCCTTAGCATCAGATATCCTAGATTTCACTAAAGAGATAACTATCGCTGGCATACTGACAAATTGGGGCGATCCTTTTAGTGAAGCGTTTGGCGGCAATTCGTTCAAGGCGGATACTATCCTGATGGGTGATCCATTCATATCAGTCAACAAACCTATGGGCTTTGAACGCATTGACGGCTTACTTGAGGATCTTTGGCATGTTTATAATCCGAACACACCATTGTCTAATGCAATATTTGGGCGACAATAAGGATGAAACCGCATAGATTGATGGGAATGCTGGGATTGGCGGCATCGATCAGCCTGGTCATGCTTATTCCCTTAGCTGTAGCTGACATCTCATTCCCTGATTGGACATACCAACAGGACACGGATGAACCGTATGTGGGCTTTGAGTTTGTGCCGGAATTCACAGGTGAACTGGGCGTACAGCAATATTTCTTCGATTCGGAACTTCCGTACCCCCTCATCTGGCCGATAGAATATCATCCAGTACAGGCTTCAGAGAGTTTCTCTTCGGTGTATTACTCATCCGGTGAGATCAAAGACGGAGTTGTAGAGCCAGGGGAATATTCTTATGTGGTTATTTTGACTAACCAAGACGGCATTATCATCGACAAAGAATCGCATACCTTCTACATTGGTGGTTATATGCCACCCACCGTTCCAATCCTCCACCTCCCCTTCGAGGACCCAGACCCACTCGAAGACCTCACAGGCAACCACGAGGTCACCGAGGTCGTCGGTGACCCCAAGCCAACAGAAGGCATCGTCAACCAAGCCTACGCTTTCGACGGCGACGACTACCTCCAGACCTCTCTGGACCCCTCCAGCCTGACCCAGCTCAGCATAGACTACTACGTCAACTTCGACGAGGTCCGCTTTGCCAAGCGCCCGATGGGGACGGAAGCCTTCTACTGGTCGGGGATACTCTTCAACATCGATATCCAGAACAGGCTCGAATTCACAATCAGGAACGACCAGAAGGGCGACAACTCCTTCGGCATCGCGGGCGACCTCGTCTGCAAGGCCACCAGCCCCCTCGTCCTTAGACCCGGCCAGTGGTATCGCGTCACGGCCCTCTGGGACGGGACTCGATGCACACTCGACGTCGCAGGCCAGACCGGCACCTCCCAAAAAGAGCCGGTCGCGACCACCCTTCTCCCAGGCACATTGAACCTGGGCTTCGGCAACGATGACAGATTACACCTCGAGGGCTCTCTCGACGAGGTCTACGTCTATGACACCATCATCCCGCTCCCGCAGTGCGACAACGACGGCGTCTGCGACGAAGACGAGACCCTCGCCACGTGCATCAACGACTGCCAGCTCCCCGGACCCCTGCTCTACATGCCGTTCGAACCCCCCGACTACATGAAGGCAGACGGCTTCGATGCTACCCCTGTCGGGGACCCGGGACCGACGACTGGAGTAATAGGCGAAGCCTACGCATTCGACGGCGACGATTACCTCTCGACCCCACTCCAGCTCACAGACTTCGACGAGCTCACCATCGACCTCTACGTCAACCTCGATGAGATCAACCCGGCCGAGCACATAATATCCAACAAGTACGGCGGCAACACTATCGCCATCAACGACGGCAGGTTCGACTTCCTCCTGCGCAACGAGCAGAACGAGAACTTCTGTCGCATCAAGAGCGACATGAAGGCCCGGATAGGCCAGTGGCACCACGTCATAGCCACTTACGACGGCTCGACCTGCAGCCTCCTCGTGGACGGCCAGCTCAAGACCCAAGACGTAGCGGACATATCGGGCGGCCTCAAGTCAGGCAATATCAACCTCGGGTTCCATCCATCGCTTACCAAGTATTACCTCCGAGGCTCGCTCGATGAAGTCAAGATATACGACAAGGCTGTGGACCTCTCGCCCTTCGTCGCTCCGCCAGCAGGCGCGGCGACAGGCCGCCTCGGCCCCATCTCAACCGAGCTCATGATATTCCTCGCAATGGCCGTAGTTTTTGTCGCTCTCCTCTTCATCTGGCTGGGCAAGAGGAGATAATAGGCTTTGTAGATTAAGTCGGGTGAAGTAGCGACTTTTTCTTCAGGATGTGGACTTTTTCTTCAGGGAGCACTTATTCTACAAAGCCGAGATAATAGAAAAGCTTTTTAAGCATCAAGTCGTATAAATTAATAGTACATGGGCCGATCTTCTCGAAGCAAAGCGAGAAGCTCTGGGGGCGGTGGTTCCCGGAGGAAACACGAGGCCCCTACCAAGTTACCGCTGATCTCCGCCTTTGATAGGCTTTTGCTTATCCTACCGACCGCATTCGTGGATAGCTGGCGCGCCGTCTCGCGCGTCTGGAACTGTTTCTATCGCGATGCCTCTCGTTTCGCAAAGCGCATTCTCTTTCCCATACTTAGGCCAATAGCGCGCGCATTCAGGGCAATAGCCAGGCCAATAGCGCGCGCATTCAGGGCAACAAAGCGATTCTTTATCCGCATCGCTTCGGCTGTGAAACGAATCCTCCTTAAACCCCCGCGCGCTTTTATGCGCGCACTGAGGAAGATAAGGAGCAAGCTCCGCCTGCCAAGACTCAGGCGTCCAAGACTGGGGTTTCCAAAATTCAAACTCCTGAAGATATCATTGCCAAAGATAGCATTACATAAGTTCAGACTACCCAATCTCAAATCATCGCCAAAGACGAAAAAGACCAAGACGATAAGCGTCCAGGGCGGCTTTTCCCTCTTCAATAAGAAAGAGAAGACCTCCCACGCTTTAGCGAGATGCGCCGCTGGTAAACACGTAAGCTTCCACAACTCCGGCTCGAGCCGGGTGATGCAGGTGAGGTGCGAGGGGTGCCCCTTCTCATCGCAGGCCTTAGCAAGCGACAAATGCAAACTCGCAGTAGCAAAGAACATGACCCTCAACCGCTGTGACACGCTCATCCTCGACGACGGCTTCTACAAAAGGGAATACGACCACCAGAGCACTGCTGGCCTTCAGGAGCTCGCCGAGATAGCGGATTCCATCCAGTTCCATCCAGGCGACGGATGCGGCTCTTGCGGCGCGGAACTTAAAGCGTTCTCAGATAAGATACGCACCGAGATCATCCTTGACCCGGTCGCATTCTCAAGGAAGCGATATGAGTTAGCCAAGAACCCTGATGTCTCTGTCAAGGGTGTGGATGCTGCGACCTGCGAACATTGCCTCTCCAGCTTGAACAGTTCAATGATGCGGGCATGCGAACGGACACGAAGGAGCAATTTCATCCAACTGATGGATGGAATCACCATCGGCGACCGCAAGATATTCACGCCCGGTTTGCGACCTTTCTTTTCCAATTCGCGGATAGTCCTCGAGCCACCATTGGGAGCCACCCAGATCAATCAATACAGCCATCTCGGCTCTGAAGTAGCTATCTATACGGGCCGCGACGGCGAAGAGTTGTATCATATCGCGCCGCTGGAATACAAACTCACAGATGAGCAGCTAAAGGTGATGAAACAGGTCTATCTGGAACTTACTAAACAGGGCCCGGACTTGTTCAACAAGGTGCGGGGAGACGACGTGGAGCGCCAGTTCTTCCTCATCTGCAAGAAGAAGGTGGATGAAATATCCAAGAAGCTGCGGATCAATCTGGGTGAGGAAGAGATACCATTCATATCAAGGATACTCACTCGCTCCAGCCTCGGGTTGGATATAATAGAGGTCCTTCTTCAGGACGAGAATCTTCAGGATGTCTACGTCAATTCGCCCGTAGATCGGATGCCCATTTATGTAAAACACAAGGACTTCGACGACTGCAGGACCAATATCTTCCTCACTGAACAGGCCACGCAGGCGATCATATCCAAGTTCAGGCTCCAGAGCGGCAGAGCGTTCTCCGAGGTCTCACCCATCTTGGATATGGAGATACCCAAATTCGGAGTCAGAGTCAATATAACCGGGCCGCCGATCAGCCCCGACGGCGTCGCCTTCGCATTCAGGCGAGCGAGAGAGATACCCTGGACCCTCTTGAGGTTCATCCATAATAAGATGATATCCCCGGAGGCTGCGGGCCTTCTCGCGTTTCTTGTCAATGAAGAATCGAGCATATTGATGTGCGGCGATCGCGGTAGCGGGAAGACTTCGATGCTCTCCGCGCTGGTCGCTTCGATGCCGACTAAGTATCGCATCCTGACGATGGAAGACACCTTTGAGATACCTGTAGCGCCACTTGTGAATGAGGGCTTTAGGATACAGCGTATGAGGGTGAAATCCGCGACAGCGACCCAAGAGAGTTTCGAGTTGAGCACCGACCAGGCGATGCGCAGTTTGCTGAGGATGGGCGATTCCGCCATTGTCATGGGTGAGGTAAGGGGCGAGGAAGCGCGCACATTATATGAGGCGATGAACGTAGGCGGTTCAGGGAACTGCGTCCTCGGGACCATACACGGCAAGTCGCCGCAGGGTTTGCTCGAGCGGGTTATTTATTCACTGGGAGTCCCGCCGCAATCGTTCAAGGCGACTGACATAGTAGTCCTCGCGAATCGGATCAGGCCGAAAGGCGGCTCGAAGAAGTACAGGAGAGTGGCGCAAATAGTCGAGGTGACCAAAAATTGGGCGGAGCCGAAGGCGGAGGATGTCTTCAAAGCGCTGATGGTATACGATCCTGACAGCGACAGTCTCCAGCCGACCAAGGAACTCACTGATCCGAGGAAGTCAGATGTCCTAAGTAAGATCGCCAGGAGGCGGGGCGTCCCGCCGGCGAGGATATTCGAGGATATTCGGACGAGGTCCCGCGTCTATCGGGCAGTGGTCGACGCATATGGGCTATATGGCGACGAAGCGCTCCTCGAACTGAAGACCATGGTCGATGTGAACAAGGCTTACACCTACTGCATCGACAAGGTGCTCAAAGAACTGGGCGAAGTGGACTACACGGCAGTGTTCAGCGAGTGGTCTGTGTGGTTCGAGAGATATACGGCCGCATATGCGCCCCCCGTTGAGACGGCTGATAAACCAGATAAACCTGACGAACCCAATGAGCCCGACGAACCTGAAAAAGAAAAATGGACTACGAGTCGATCTGCCGCATCTCAGGTAAGCTGTTAGGCGGTTGGATGAAATCGGATCCTGAAGATGAAGACGATGCCAAGTTTAAGGAGGTTCTTGAATTCTTGCGGGTGGATATAACTCCCAAGGATGTGAAGGCGGCGGCGTACGTGGTTCCCGCGTTCTTGTCTATCCTCATAATCTCATCCATCGCGTTGCTGACGCCCTTCGTTGGCTTCATGCCTGTGATGCTCATATTCCTGGGAATCCCCTTCCTACTCTTCCAATACCTCAAAAAGTACCCTCTTGTAAAAGCGCGCTCTGTCAGGCAGGAAGCCATACGGCTCATTCCCGACACGATGTTCTACCTAATAATGAGCCTGCGGATAAATCCGAATCTGGAGCGGGCACTCGAGTTCACATCCAAGTATTCCAAGGGCGTCATCAAGCGCGAGTTGGATATAATCATCCATCGCGTAAGGATGGGCGTCGATAGCGTCGAGTCTGGGTTGGTTAGATGGGGCGAGACCTGGGGCGAAGACTTTGACGAGTTCCGCGGTTCGGTGAGGCTGGTGTTGGCATCGAACCTGGAGACCAACGAGAAAAAGCGCCAGGCTACGTTGGACAAAGCATCCAACCTCCTCTTGGACGGATTGAACAAGAAGGTGGAAACAGCAGCGCGGAAGCTGCATACCCCGACCATGATACTATTCACGTTCGGCGTCATATTGCCCTTGGTCTTCGTCGCATTGGTGCCATTCATGTCGCTCATGGGCCTCAATATCGGTATCGAGGCGATAGCGTTGATGTATGTAGTAGCGATACCCCTGATGTTGTTCGTCATGACCAAGTTCATAGTCTCCACTAGGCCGATAACATCGCCACCCCCCAACGTGCCCATCCCTAGCAAAACATTAATAAGTGCGATTCCATCCATCGGCACAGCGGCCCTGTTTTCTTTGATTGGCGTCATGGTCCTGATGGGCCGCATCAATCTTGGCAACCTCTCGAATCTCCCATTCCTCTGGGCGTTCGCGACAGCCGTCGGGCTTTTCCTCTTCCTCTCCTCCCTCAAGGTCAAGAAGGCAAGGTCTGTTGTCAAGAAAACAGAGATGGAATTCAGCGAGACGTTGCACCAGCTGGGCATCTTCCTCTCCGAGGGGCGCTCGCTTGAAGATGCGCTGGACCGAACAGCTGAGAAGTCGGGCAAGCTCATGGCATTCATGCGCCGGGCTGCGAATAATATCCGGATGTTCAGCAGCGACATCCGCGCCGCCTTTTTCCACCATGAGTTCGGCGCCCTGAAAGATATGCACTCTGACCTAGTCAAGAGCATCCTCGAGGTAATTACATCCATCGCCAACAAGGGGTCGAACATGATATCGCTCGTGAGCTTTAGCCTTTCCGAACAGACCAAGAAGATGCAGCAGATAGATACGCAGATCGAACAGAGCCTCGGTTCGC
>Ga0180433_10006932_pt1 | contig 14639 bp, 11 predicted proteins | sample SS_ome_8_FD_132980 | JGI IMG/M metagenome (GOLD analysis project Ga0180433, IMG submission 132980) | Hypersaline lake sediment archaeal communities from the Salton Sea, California, USA - SS_1_D_1 metaG | ecosystem: Environmental > Aquatic > Non-marine Saline and Alkaline > Hypersaline >... | reverse complement strand
TATGAATCTGTGATTTGCGTCCTGCCCTCAGCAAAGAGGCCACATAATACTTCGGCAGCTCCGCCACGGAGGTCCGTTGCCCGGACTGCTGCTCCCCGAAGCCTCTGGCCTCCGTTGATGACCGCACAATTTCCGTACACACGGATATCTGAACCAAACTTTTGTAGTTCTTCAATGTACCTGAACCTATCTGTGAAGCGCATGTCTGTAATGGTGCTCTCGCCAGGGGCTGCGAGAGCAAGCGCTGTGAAAACCGGCTGCATGTCCGAGTTGACGCCAGGATAAGGAGCTGTGAACAGGTCGAACGGTTTCACGGGAGGCATGGATTTGATGTAGAGATTATTCCCCCACTCGAATACATCAACGCCGGCCTCAGCAAGATACTTCACGTCGCTCTTGATGTACTGACTGGTCATATCCTGGATCATGATCTCGCCAGCAGTCACGCCGGCAGCAACCATGTATGTGACGGCTTCATCCCAGCCGTTCATAATCCGAAAGGTTATTCCACCCTTAAGGCTGTTGACACCGTGAACCCTCACAATCCGATTGCGAGCCTCCACTTTCGCTCCCAAGGCGTTCAGTAGTTTTGCGAATTCCATATTCTCAGGCCGTGTGTTAGCATTCTTGATGACGGTCTCGCCCACAGCGAACAGGGCGGCAAGCATCACATTCTGGGTGCCAGTCGTACTCGGCAAATAGAACTCTATTTCCTCGCCTTTGAGTTTACGCGCCTTGGCATAAATTCCGTCCGGGGCTTCTCTTATCTCGGCACCCAGTTTTCTCAGGCCCATGAGATGTAAATCGTACTTCCTCTCGCCGATATCGCATCCCCCACTGTCTGGAATGGAAACGTCCATACCCAGGCCCAAAAAGGATCCAAGCAAGAGCAACGAAGAACGAATTCCTGAGACACAGTCCACCGGGATATTGAAGCTGTTCATGTTGCCTCTTGAGATAGTAACGGTGGTCCCATCAGTGTGAACATCAGCCCCTATCTTGCACAAAAGATCCAACATGATCCGAACATCATGCATATTGACCGGGACATTTTCCAGCGTGGTTGGATCTTCACCAAGGCACGCTGCTACTAGCATGGGAAGTGCGGCATTCTTGGCCCCAGAAAGGCTGATCTCGCCTTCGAGACTATTTGGTCCCTCAATAACGATAGTTGCCCCTTTCTTCTCGCCTGATACGCTGCACATAATAAGTCGATGCCTCCCCAAGCCAACTCACGTCAACAAAAGGACATCATCCGGCACGAACATAACCTCTTTTTCTAAAGAAACGCCAAATCTACCAAAGACCCGGTGCTGGCAAACCTCTATCAGAGCCTTCACGTCCTGGCTGGTTGCCCGTCCCAAGTTGAGTATCCAATTGGCGTGCTCTTCTGCTACCATAGCATCGCCAATGCGTGTGCCCTTGAGGCAGGCACGCTCCAGATACCAGCCCGCAGACCGTTGTCCGGGAGGGTTTCTGAATACAGATCCGCAATTCCTCTTTTCAGCAGGTTGCTTGCGTCTCCTTTCCGCCAGGGCGTCCCGAACTCTGTGCACTAAATCAGCCAGGTTCTCCGTATGATGAAGATAGAAAGTGGCTTCTGCGACAATACCCTGCGTCTTAAAAAGCTTTGAACGTCTGTAAGTGAACCCTAAGGCTTCCTTCTCGATGGTTTCCATTTGTCCCCGCGGCGTTATCACTTTCACCGATACGAGGTTATCTTTGGTCTCCCCATTCTTGGTGCCAGCATTCATTCGGATGGCGCCCCCGACGGTTCCTGGAATGCCACACATGAACTCGAACCCAGCCCATCCCTGTCTAACCAAATGCATACCTAACTTGGGTAGCATGACTGCTCCGCCTGCGGTGATGGCCCCGCCCTCTTGGTCGATTTCAATCTTACCAAAACCCCTTCCCAATTTGATAACCAAACCGGGAAATCCCTGGTCAGAAATCAAGAGGTTGGATCCGCCGCCCAACACAAACCAGGGGACACGCCTTTCACGGCTCCAATGTATGGCATCGACGACTTCATCGGTGCTTTCAGCCAAAAGGAAGTACCTCGCGGGGCCGCCAATTCGATATGTTGTGTATGGCTGCAAAGAAACGTATTCTGCGATTTTTGTTTCGATCATACGAGGTACAGAAAAGCAGCTTCAAATCACTGGACAAGAATACTGAAGGCTTGGCTGCCGGTAAGGCTCTTGGCGGTCTTGCTTTTTCACATGTCCGCTGGAGGTGTCATCGAGCGGCGACATCCTTAGGGGCTGAAACAGGCGCATACTCTGACGCGCCTATATCAATGCGCGCTCCATGAAACCCTGTCCCGTTAATTGGGAATCCAGCGTCAATACATGGGCTGGTGGCCGACAGAGAGAAGTCCCTTGAGGATACATCTATGAACTGTGGATCAAGAAAGAGAGAACTGTGATTGTAAGAGCACACTGACTTGAATTCGTTATAGGCACACCACTGATTGTTGATTTTGAACTCGCCTGAATCTGTGGTCTTCCAATACAGGTTGTTTCTCAATGCAAGGCCTGAACTGTTTCCGGGCTCTACAACCAGGATGCCGTCATTGCCTGTTCTCCAGATGATATTGTTGCAAATCCGGTTGTCTGCGCAAAGAAACGTTGGATTCTCTGGGTCGCCGCCTGTACGCAAATGAATGCCGGGGCCATATAATGTATTGTTGTGAACCAGACAGCCCTTTGCTCCTTGAAGAAAAACGCCTCCGCCGATGTTATTGGCGTTGTCATAGTAAACAATATTTCTGCGAACTACCGAATTGGTGTTCTCAAGGTCATAATTGATGAACTTCTTGCCTGTATACCCTCCAAGTCCAATAGCCCCGTGCTGGAAATTGTAACAGGTGTTTTCTTCGATGACGTCGTTATCCGAACCGCCTTTTAGAACGATGGCATTCTGACAGTCATGTATCATATTGTTTCTAATGATCAAATTGTCTGCCCCGACCGCGTCAATGCCCTGATCGGGTGCCCCGTGGATGTGGCAGCCATCCACCGTTGCATGGTGGCCTGTACTCAAAATCTTAATGCAGTCATATTTTGAGTAGGCATAGGCTTCATCAAAATAGAGATGACATTGCTGAACCGTTGCATATTTTCCGCCAATTCCAAGGATATTCCCATTGGCATTGGACGCCCAGACCACTGTCAGCCCGTCAATGGTGATATGGTCCGCTTTGTCACCAATGCCGACCGCATACGTGTCCGTACCTGTGAACCTGAAAAGAGGCTGCTGATCTGGATAAGCCCGAAATATGACAGGACCCTTATTGTACATGGCGACCTTTTGGTGGACAATATAGGTTCCGCCTTTTATGAATACTCTATCACCTGATATGGCCGTGCCAGCCGCCTTATTCAGTGACGCCCAAGGTTGGGCCTCTGTGCCAGGCCACTGGTCATTTCCTTGAGGAGCCACATAATAGGTTGCCGCAACGCTCTCTATGGGGAGGACAAACAAAAAGACAAGGATCAGGAGACGACGCATGGGCAGGCAAATGCTAGGGATCTCTAAAAAGTCAGAAACCACCGGCGTAATCGATGGCTTAAGAAGGGTCACTGTTTGTTTTCATGCTAACTTCTGTTTCAGGACCTCAACGATTCTTTCCGAGGCCTTGCCATCCCACAGCGCGGGCCTTCGTCCTTCCTTGACTTTTCCGTCAAGTATGTTCTTTGCTTCTGCAATTATCTTAGCCGGCGAATTGCCCACAACCATGTTGGTGCCCTCTGTCACCGTAATAGGCCTTTCTGTATTGTCTCTCAACGTCAGGCAAGGAATACCCAGCGCTGTGGTTTCCTCCTGAATGCCCCCGCTGTCCGTCAAGACCATGGTGGCGTCTTTCCAAAGATTGAGAAACTCCATATAGGACAAAGGTGCGGTCATGGCCACTCTGCCGTTTAAGGATATGCTGAACACCTCTAGGTTCTTCTTCGTTCGCGGGTGTATGGGAAAAACTAAGGGCAAGTCTTTGCTTAACTTGGATAGGGCATGGGCGATGCCATCGAGGGTTGCTTGATCATCCACATTGGAAGGACGATGAAGGGTGACCACGCCATAGTGCGGAAACTCTTTCTTCAGAGATGCGGTTGAAAACGCAGTGCTGGTATGCTTGTTCAACTTGCCAAGCTGATACATGAGATTGTCTATCATCACGTGACCCACAAAGAAGATCTGCTCGCGAGGTTTTCCTTCCACAATAAGATTGTCGACCCCACTCCTTTCCGTCACAAAAAAATAATCCGATATAGCATCGGTGACGATCCTGTTAATCTCTTCAGGCATAGACATATCACGGCTTCTTAGTCCTGCCTCAATATGGGCCACGGGAATGTGGAGTTTTCTTGCCGTTACAGAACACGCCAAGGTAGAGTTCACATCCCCCACCACGATCACCAAATCTGGCCGGTCCTTTTGACACAATGACTCAAAACCGATCATAATCTTTGCTGTCTGTTCGGCATGGGAGCCGCTTCCCGCACCCAGGGAATAGTCTGGCGGCCGGATGCCCAGCTCTTCAAAAAAGACATCACTCATTTCATAGTCGTAGTGCTGTTGCGTATGGATGATCTTGTAACCCAATGTATCCCGGTGCTTGTCCAGTGCTCTTGCCACGGGTGCAATCTTGATAAAATTGGGCCGCGCACCGGCAACGAGGAAGAGGGTTTTGGGTCTCTGGGAAAGCAACACCTTCACATTGTTGAATGGCTGCCTCTCACAACGTACGCGGAGGCGCTGAATCTTTGACACAATCTGTAGGGGGCTGGGAAGGAAGCGGACGGCTCGCCGTTGTCCACTCAGAAGTCGCCTTGACAACAGGTCTGATAGGTCTATCTATAAGAATGGGTTCACCTCCAAAATGGCACTCTTGTCCGGAATCGTCTGATCCCACACCTTCTTAACAGCCCCATCGTGTACGAGCAGGAAACGCGGCAGATCACCATCACCCAGCAACCGCCAAAAAGTGTCCTCATGGATTCTGCCTATTGGGAAAACAGGTTGAAACTCTTCCACAAACACCACGCAATCCAATTCCTCGCTCATGCAAAGGGCCATAGTCTCTGGGATGTCCGGGCTCTCAGCCAATCGGTTGAGTGATGGCACCGCTTCCTGGCAGTGCAAACAGTCCGTGCCCATGAGAACAACCAAGTGCGTGCCGTAGTTCAAGTCGACGTGCTCGAGCCCCTGAATGTCTCCAGGGCCGAGATTCACTTCCAGCAGCTTTGATTCAGGCCGGCTCATTCCCGAAATCGGAAATCCAAAGAAAGCCGGTAGGGCCAGTCCCACCAGGCAACCGGCATAGCACATCCATCTCCTAACATGCGGGTGAGGTAGTCGAGAATAACGAAGGGCCAAAAAGCTCAGGATTGCTGCGACAAGAAGAATCACGTTTTGAATGGCTTCTTGTCCCGGTGTGTGCCTCATCCACCGGCCAAAGCACCCGCAATCATCTGTGACACCAGTCAGTGAGGCCCATCCCGTAACTCCCAGAAAGAAGAACAGGAGCGCCACGGTGAATGAAAGAACCAATCTAGGACGATGGAAAACCAACAACGCTGTCCCGAGCGCGCATTCCGCAGCCACCAACCCCCAAGCCGTGAACAAGACGACGACATCTTGAGATATGATGCCGTAGGCCTCAATCTGTCTGACGAAAAGTGCCATGTCGGTGGCCTTCATCAGGCTGGCGCTGAGAAAGATGAGGCCTTCTATGGCCGCCACGAAACGGGCCACCCAGAAAAGCCACCCAGATGTCTTGAGTGGTCCTTCCCAAGATGTCATTCCTTTGTCTCCCTTCTTCATTATGGTCCAGCAAGAACCACGTATGAATATAGCTCCGCCCCTTCATTTACAGGGCATCTGTCTGCCCTGCATCTAACGTGATCAGGTCTTTTGCAGACTGGGAAGAGGGATCCGGCGGCTTGAGCGTCACGCTTGACCTTTCCGGCCTTCGTGCCCAGCTATCATGTGTGCCATCAGCGCTGAACGTTTGCCTCCAGTCACCCGCCAGCACCTTTTAGAGGCAAGAACACCCACTAAACGTGACAATCATTAGGAAAGAATTAGAAATCTGTAAGATGAAGGACAGGAACGAATTGACCCTGGCTTCAAGGCTGTCCCCCAGTTAATCTAGTGTGTTCGGGCTCGAGTTATGCTTGACCAAAAAGCTTAGGTGCGCGTGCACTACTCCTTGACATGTCTTCAAGCTCCTCAAGTAATCTGTCTGTGCCCATCTTCCTTCTCCGGGCCTCTTCCTGAGCCAGCCGATCCATCTCTGCAGCAAGTTTTCATCCGTTTTTCAAGGTGCTCCAACCGACCGGCCCTGCCAATCCTCTCGGCACCTTCACCCCCTTGGCTAAGGTCCACATCATCCTGCGAAGAATCGACAAGGCTATGTTCTTGCTTATCCTTCATCACGCTTTCAATCACTCGCCAGTCGATATGCTTCTGCTCGCCGGCATATCCGTAAACGAGGGCTGCGTCACAAAGAAGGTTGATGGTTCTGGGAATGCCTCTGGCGTGGAAGAAGATCCGCTCCACAGCCTCCCTGCTAAAGAGTTGATCCTGCTTTGAACCGGCCGCGTTCAAACGGTGAGCAATGTATTCCCTGGTTTCTTCGAGACTCAGAGGACGAAGATGGTAGCTCAAACCAATCCTCTGGCCGAACTGCTTTAACGAGGGACGATTGAGCTTGGCTGCCAAGGAAGTTTGCCCCACAAGCAAGATCTGGAGAAGAAAGTCCTTGTCAGTCTGCAGGTTGTTTAGCATCCGGATCTCTTCGAGAGCTTCCTCGGTAAGGCTCTGAGCTTCATCCACGATCAGTAGAACCCTCTGGTCAAGACTGTGTTTTTCAAGAAGATACCGATTTAGGGTATTTAAATAAGCCACCTTTCCCCCGTTCGGGAGATCCAATTCAAACTCATCCAGAATCAACTCCAACAGTTGCTCAGACGAGGCATTCGTGTTGAAGACCACCGCCACGTCAATCTCATCTCTAATCTGTCTGAAGAACCGCTTGATGATCGTGGTCTTCCCCGTACCGATCTCTCCGGTCAGAAGCATGAACCCAATGACATTCATGACTCCATACTCTAGATAGTGAAGAGCCATTCGGTGTTTCTCGCTTAAGTATAGAAGGCCAGGATCAGAGACAATGTTGAACGGTTTTTCCCGAAACCCGTAAAAGTCCTTGTACATAATAACCCCCTAAAATCAGCCAATATAACAACCGTGAACAGCTGCCGCCTAGACTAGGCCGTCATCATTTCTACCTACGACGCACCTCGTCCCCTTTGTTCATGACCAAACCCACCAAGTTCTTACCCTCTAGAAGTCCAACGGCCTTACGTATCTTCTCCTGGGGTGTCCTGCCTGACTCCACCACCAGGATCACGCCATCCACATAAGAGGAAAAAACCAAGGCGTCTGGCGAAGCAAGAATTGGCGGGCAGTCGAATATCACGTAACGCTCCGGATACCGCCGTTTGATCTCTTTGACCAGTCTTTCCATTCTTGGAGAACCGAGAATGTCCGTTGAGCCGGACAGAGGCTTCCCCGCAAAGAGCACGACCAATCTTGGCAAGCCAGGGTTAATGAGGAGCTGCGTCAAGGGGACATTTTCTCGGAGATAGTCAGACAGACCCTTCACTGCGTTAAGGCCCAGGTAATATTGAGCTCTCGGCTTTCGTAGGTCTGTATCCACTAGCAATACAGTTTGCTTAGCCCCCCTAGCGATACTGGCGGCCAGATTGATGGCCGTCAGTGTTTTGCCTTCACCCTCCAAGACGCTGGTGATCATGATCACGTTATGCCCCTTGACACGGGTTCTTTCCAAGAGCTGGGTGCGAAGAAGATTGTAGGCATCTAGGGCCTCTGGATCCCCTAATAGGGCTGGCAGTCGGTGCCTCTCAACATGGCTCTTGTCAAGAGGGATGACCCGCGTTTGTGTATATTCAGGTTCGCCCCCTTCGAAGAAAGGTGCACTTCGGGACACCTCCCCTGCCACGCCTTTTCGAATGGAAAGCCGATGCTTTTTTGCCCTCTCCACTGCCTCTTCTATTGCGCTCATACTCACCTAGCCCTGATGGTTGAAGACATGCGAAGCACCGCCCTTGCTTTCAAAATGTGATGAACAGCATGCGCATGAGCTGAATCCACAGGACGTCCAAGGGCCTGTATAGGAAATGTAAGGCTGCTAGGCCGATGACAAGACTCGCTGCTGTGCTCCCGGCAACAGCCCATCTCCTCCGTCGACTCCTGACCCGATCATGGGATGTCGCCAGAAAAGGTATGGTTGCCAACACAGGGTATCCCGCAATCTGAGCCAGACGATCCGCCCCACGAACCGACCGATCCAGAGATTCGCTGATCACGCCAAAACCCACGCCTGTGCCAATACTCAGGACAAAACCTATGAAAATGATAGCCAGCCGGTTGGGTCTGTCGGGCTTTTGGGGCATGACCGGGGGATCCACAAGGGTGAATTTCTCTGCCGCCCGGTTCTTCTCGAGGCCTTGCGCCTCTCTGGCAGCCAGCAGGCGATCCCTGGTTTCTTGATACTTGGCCTGTGCATTGGTGTAATCTCGCAGCAAGGCTCGGTAATGCTGTTCCACCTGAGGGCCTTTTTCCACGCGTTCCTGATAGTCTTCGTACTTGCCCCGCAACCGTCTGACCTCGTTGCGTGCGCTGTCTATGTCCATTTGCGTTGACGTAATCTGTGTTTGAAGGTTGATGTAGGACGGGTTTTCGGGCTTTCCATCTTCAACCTTAAGCACAGTCTGCTTGTCAGAAAGGGCTTGGACCTCTTCTCTGAGCGACGCCACCTGCTTTTTGACCCTGATGACGTCTGGATGTTTGTCAGAAAACGTCTTTGAAAGCTTAGCCAGCAGGATCTCTTTGTGTCGCAGTTCCTGGTGGCGCTCGCGCAGGTCTTCACGGGTGGACACCTCGCTCTCCATGACGTCTATTCTTTTCTTTATAGCGATCACATCGGGATGTTCTTTGGAAAAGATGGCACTTAAGGCAAGATACCGGCTCTTTAGGGCTTCCAGTTCTTCCTTGGCTGTCATACTCCTCGTGCCACCCACAGCAACCGTATGCATGATAGGCTCTAACGTGGCTAACTGGCCTTCCAAGTATATTTTACGGTTCACCAAGGTCTGGATGTGTTCCTCCGTGGCCTTGATCTCTCGATCCAGCCGCTCCATGGTCTGAAGATTCAACTCGGAGAGCTCCGGAAGTTCGCCAATATGGCTATTCTTAAACTCGGCGATCTGCTCCTCCGTGCGAGAGATCTCGGAGCGCAATTCTGTCAGCTGGCTTTCCAAGAAATCAAAGGTGGTGCGTGCCTTTTCTTCTCGATTCTTCAGGTTCTCCTCCAAATAGGTGGAGGTCAGGGCGTTGGCTACTTGCACGACCTTTTTCGGGTCATTCCCTTCATATGAAAGGGTAAAGGCAATGGTGGCCGAACCTGGTCTCATGGACTGGGGGTCGATCACCTCGGCTTGGATGGTATTCATTTGGATGTCTTCACGCATCCGATCAAGGATCTCCTCTGTGGTAGACCGACCCTTCAGATCTTCATAGAGCCCGAAACGGTTGATCAATTCCAGAAGTCTGGTACGGCTCAACACGATTTGTGTAATGATCTGAAGACGCTCCTCCACATAGCCGGTGACCGTTGTGCGGACGAAATCCCTTGGAATTTCTTGTGCTTCAATGAGGATGGTACCCGTAGACTTGTAAACTGGAGGCAATACGAAGGCAATGATGATGGCCAGGAACAGGACCGCCGCCGCAGGGATCATCATTTGCCATCTCCTGCGCTTGATGATAATCCAGTATTCACGAACGTCTGGATTCTGATCCACTAAACCGACTCCTTGTATGTCACGTCCTGAGACTTCCATTTACCCCCTGTCTGAGATCCTGGAATGCTACCCTCGGCCATTCACTCTAGACTGTTTGGCCATTCCGTGGTCAACTCAAGAAAGATACGATTTCGATCGTCTGAGTCATTGTTGATTCGATTCTCGGTCCACAAATAGGAATACCCCAAGCCCAAGCCCGCATGTTCCGTGAGCTGATAACCCAGACCAGTATCAACGGAATAAGTCTGTTGCTTTATATCTGTCACGTATCCATCGGTTTCGCTGCGGTTGTAACCTGTGCTGATCCTCCAATGAAGCCTCTCACTCCACCGATATAGCAGACTGCAGTAAACGCGGTCTCGGGTGATATTCTCTCCATAAATGCTCGGAATAACGTCACGATTGATAGCCGCTGATATACTGAAGCGCTCATCATGCCAACGTAATATCCCGTCCGCGAGCCATCCCGTTTTGTCTTCTTTCACCGTCTTGACTCTTGGCATGAAAAAATTTGGTGTCACCATAAACACCTCAACTCTTGGAAACTGGGACTCGCTGTAACGAATCCCCGTCGTCAGCCTGACCTCAAGGGTCTCTGTGAACCGGTGATCCATACCAGCCAAGACATGGTAGGTTCGTTGCTGGGTGTCTTCTCCTGCCGTCTCATAATCTGCCCTATTACCACCCAGTTGAAATAGCATATCGGTTCGTTCATTCGTCAGGCCATGAGACCAAAGCAAGTCCAGGCCATGGACCTCGTAGTCTGGGTAAGACGCAAGGTCATATTTAGTTTGGCCAAATGTGTAAGAGAGTTCTGCCCGATCCCGCAAGTCCCATACCCAAGTCATACCAGGTTTCACGGTGGCACTGCGGCGTTTGGATCGATCCGCCACCAAACCCGTCTCCTCAAGGGTGGAGGTAAACGTGTAATCATCAACGTATGCTCCAGAAACATGGAGTTCCACTGTTGGGCTTGGGGCTATGCTTCCGGAAACTTGGTAAATCTGGTCCACTGTGTCCAGCTCATCATGCCGTTGGTATTCCGAGACATCCCAATTACCCTTTATTGTGAGTTCCGCCCGTTCTGAGCGAGCCCCCATCTCAAGGCTTCCTGCAATACGGTGCTCAAAATCGTCAATGCTTTTCAAAAAAAGGTTATCGTCGTATGTCTCTCGCACTCTAAGCCCTGGCGCCATCCTGTATTCTGCCGCGCTCACTACCACGGGTGTCCATTGGGCTCCACTCAAACAACAGAAAGCCCCAAGAACCCAACACAGAAACCGCATCGTCACTGGATGAATCCTTCTGCACAGAATCCAGTTAGGGAACAACCACCGTATCTCCCGGTTTGAGAAAGATGTTTTGCTCCAGGTCTTTGCCACGGGCCACCTGGCTGTAATTGAATTGAGATGTCTCCTGCCGAACCTTACTTTTTCTTATGATCAAGATCTGATCCTTATCCGCAAAAGGCGTCATCCCTCCAGCCATGGCCAGCACCTGCATCACTCTCATTGGCTCTTCCATGACATAGATTCCGGGCTTGGCAACCTTGCCAACCACGTACACCTTGGGGCTGGTCACCTGCAGCAGCATCACCGCCACAGGGGCATCCGGGACATAGGTCTCGATTTTTTTCCTAAGAGCCTCCCGCAATTCTTCGACGGTATGGCCCTCAGCCACCACATCTCCGATGAGGGGAAAAGAAATCCTTCCGTCCGGCCTTATCACCACCTGCTTCGTCAGGTCTTCATTCTTCCATACGGAGATCTCCAAGACATCCCCGGGTCCAAGAAAGAATTGGAAGCTAGAATCGACCTCAGCTTCATGGTCTCCACCGGCGGCAAAACCCGGACTTCCTACCATCAACAGGAGCAATAACAGACAAGAACAAGCTTTTTTCTTTTCCATCAGACATTCCTTTCGCCGTCCATTCCTACACTTTCAGTCGATACCCAACCCCTCTAACGCCTTCTATGTGCCTACCAGCGTGGCCCAACTTTTTCCGTATGCCCCAAATCTGAACATCCACCGAACGGTCAGAAACAGCATAGCCCTGGCCATGGATCGCATCGATGATCTCGGAACGGGTGAAAACCCACCCCGGCTTTGCCGCCAGATGATCCAAGATACCGAATTCGGTTAACGTCAGCGTGACGGGCTTCCCATTCACCAGCACTCTGTGGCGCCCCCGGTGCACGGCAAGCTCTTGAATTCGGACAACAGAGTCTTCCTCGGGAGGTTCCTTTGCCTTACCTCTCAATACAGCCTTGACTCTAGCCGCCAAAACCCTTGGGCTAAAGGGTTTGGTAACGTAATCATCAGCGCCGAGCTCCAAGCCGATAACAATGTCTGCTTCCTCACTCTTGGCTGTCAGCATAACCACAGGGATGTCATTGGTCTTCGGATCGCTTTTCAAACGCCTGGTGAGTTCCAAACCGTCCATTCCCGGAAGCATAAGGTCCAAGACAATGAGTTGAGGGGTGTTCGATTCCATGATGTCTAAGGCTGCTTCACTTGATGTGGCGCAGGACACCCGGTAGCCCTCTCTTGAAAGGCTGTATGATACCAATTCCAGAATGTCGTCTTCGTCGTCAACAACAAGGATCTCTTCGTTTGCCATGACTCCAGATGCTTCTATGATAGTCTTGGTTCGACTTTCCCTTTAGCGTGAGTATATTAGGATTCTGTGAGAACTCTTTAAGGATTTGGTTAGCACACCGGCCCGCAATACGCTCAGAAAGAGCCTGTGGTCAGCTTTTTCCGTACGCCTATGCCCTTATTAAATAGAGTGTGCAATCCTTGTTTTGCAAGGACCTAGTGGCTGCGACCACGGGCGGGTACGTGTTCGACTCCAAGGGCAGGCAAGTGCCTGCCACTTGCCTAAGGCCTCTCAGATCAAAGGATCAAAGTGATGGCGTTCGACAAGGACAATGGGAAGTCCTAAGGACAGCAAACGACGAAACGGGCATTGACTACCTGCCTTCTGAGGGAGACTGATTTGTGCCCCTGACTTCCAGTTTCTGTTCCTCGATCTTTTCCTTGTATTCTTGGACGATTTCTTCTATCTCGACTTTCTCCAGCTGGGTGAAGGGTTCCTTCTGCAAAATGGAACTCGTGATCCCCTTATTCTCATACTTCTCCACCAACTCATTGGCGATCATACAGAGTCTCGCGTTGTGGGTTTGGCACCGTTCAAGCCTTTGCCCCTGCCTTCTTGCTTCTGATTCCAGTGTCGCCTTCTCGGCTGAGAGTTGGCTGACTTTTCCATCGCATTCTTTCACTTTCTGGGCGTATTTGCCTTCCAGCGCGTCGTGTTTTTCCTTCAGCTTTGCGTATTGTTGAGAAAGCTTCTCCAAGCTTGCTTGGCAGGCTTGGGCCTTCCTTTTAAGCTCCTCTGAAATAGCCTTGTTTTCAGTGAGGACTGAGGCCTTTTCTTTTTCAAGCCTCTCTATCTCTGTCTGAAGGGTGCGCTGTTTGCTCTCAAGGGTCAGTTTTGTCCGCGCCAGAGCCGCAGCCTGAGCCTTTTCTTCCGCATATTTTCTCTCCAGGAGGCCCACTCTTTTATCGAGCTTGCTGGCCGCATCCTGTGAGGTATCTCGCTCCTTTTTAACTTTAAGGCACACGTATCCCAGGACCATTGATGTCCCCAAACTCAGCAAAATGAGCGATACGACAAACCCTTTAACTAACTTACGGGGCATGACCCTTACCTCTTTGCGTCTCGGAACCAGCTGTTTTCTTCACTTTTTGTCTAGAACCGCTTTGTTAAGAAAATATTAAGTTCCAATTAGCCTTCTGTGAGGCTCATGGCTCGCTTCACTTCCGACCAGAACGCCAGACTCGAGGATCCACAAGTCGACCTGGTTCAATCCGTCTGCTTTCTGGCATGAAGATCAAATATGCGTTTGTAGGTTTTTCCCTCGTTGGGACAATCCCCGGCCACACCAGTTTCTGCCCGTGGCCTCGAAAGGATCACCGAGGCATCATTGCCCTTCTCCTCCTGACAGACTTGGGGAACACATGGGCTTCAGAACGTCAACATGTTGACCGGAAAGGCAGAAACCGACGCAGGGATGGGAAGAGAAATTTCGAGAGAGAGGGGGTACCACCAATAGATGCGTGCCCTAGAAACAATTTTCGTATGATTACAAAAATTTAACAATCTCTTAACAATTTTCTAACACAAATTCTCTATATTATGAGTAAGTTACTGAGATAAACAAGTACATGTCAGACGATCATAAAACGATTGTTATGTAACTTCAATGGGTTAGTCGCACATGGCGACGGTGCACGGAGATGCTGAAAATCCTGAGACGATCAAGTCAAAAATTCGATGTCCCCGGTGTGATTCAGATGCCTATTACAAATACGGAAGGACGCAAAAGGGAAAACAACGCTATTTATGCTTGGCGTGCAAGCGACAGTTTGTTGACAAGCCGAACAGAAGGACCCCTAGACACAGACCGGTTTGTCCCGCTTGTGGCCGGTTGATGCATGTTTACATGAGAGAAAAGAACATGACAAGGTTCAGATGCTCAAATTATCCAGCGTGCAGAACATTTCAAAAAAACAAAAACAGAGGAGGCCTGAGATGAATTATTACGTCCACAATGTCCCAGGAAGATTACGGGTCAAGATGCCGATGATCAAGAAAGACCTTGAGAGGGGCGAACAGGTGGAGTCGCTCTTGGAGAACCTTCAAGGGGTGGACAGTGTTGTTCTGAACGGCGTCACCGGAAG
>Ga0180433_10006931_pt1 | contig 14641 bp, 6 predicted proteins | sample SS_ome_8_FD_132980 | JGI IMG/M metagenome (GOLD analysis project Ga0180433, IMG submission 132980) | Hypersaline lake sediment archaeal communities from the Salton Sea, California, USA - SS_1_D_1 metaG | ecosystem: Environmental > Aquatic > Non-marine Saline and Alkaline > Hypersaline > Sediment... | reverse complement strand
TCATATCCATCATAAATTGCAGGTATATTTGTAAGTGTAAGAGTTGATGTAGTAGCTCCCGAGTAAGCAGGATTACTACCTGCGTCTGAAATATCAAGCCACCCGCTTACTCCGTCATTTTCCTGCCACTGGTAGGTTAATCCTGCACCTGTGGCTGTCACGCTGAAATCAGCATTTCCGCCATCATAAAAAAGGTGATCTGACGGATGTACGGTAATTTCCGGGGCTGAGTTTAAAGTTAATGTTGCAGTATTTGAATTGGCATCCGGCTCACATGAACCGCTTACTATACAGCGGTACTGGTAAGTATCATAAGATAAAGGTACAGTAGTAAGTGTTAATGAAGAGGATGTTGCCCCTGAATAAGCAGGATTGCTGCCTCCATCTGAAATATCAAGCCACCCGCTTACTCCGTCATTTTCCTGCCACTGGTAACTTAAACTTGCACCTGATGCTGTAACACTGAAGCCGGTATTATCATCTTCGCATATTGACTGATCCGAAGGTTGAGTTGTGACTTCCGGGGCGCAATCAAAACACCAGATATTGTTCCATTGCGAGTCTTCATATACCTGCAAACATTCCTCAGTAGTGTTATAAATTAATAATCCCTGTGGATTTTCTGTAAGATTAATATTATTATCCCTGTCCGCAGTTGTCATTCTGGGGATTAAAAATCCCCTTTCATTTGACTTCATTTCAAGCAAAGCGGAATTATCCGGTTCTTCAACATTAATACCGACATTCTGTGAGTAACAAAGATTATACCCCATTAAGCAAAAGAGACTTAACGGGGCAAGCAGGTTAAATAAGGCTATCCGGTTTAGAATTGATTTTTGTGCCATTTGATATAATTTTTTTGATTTTTGCCTTTTGTCTTTTGTCTTTTGACTTAATTGACTGTTAATATCGCCGCATTTGAAGTAGCATCGGGGCTACACGCACCACTTACTACACAGCGATATTGATATGTGTCGTAAGTTATGGGCACATTAGTTAGTGACAATGTTGTAGTTGTGGCTCCCGAATACTGAGGATTAGAGCCACTATCGGAAATATCAAGCCACCCGCTTACTCCGTCATTTTCCTGCCATTGGTAACTTATACTTGTACCTGTTGCTGTTACGGTAAAACTCGTATTACCTCCTGCAGATATTGTCTGATCGGAAGGATCTGAAGTAATTACCGGTGCACAGTTTGAACACCAGATACTGTTCCACTGTGAGTTTACATATATCTGCAGGCATTTCTCGGTTGTATTATAGATCAATAAACTTTCCGGCTCTCCTGTAAGATCAATATTATTATCCCTGTCAGCAGTTGTCATCCTGGGAATCAGCAATCCTCTTTCATCCGATGTCATCTCAAGCAAAGCCGAATTATCCGGATCAGACTCATTGATACCTGTTTGAGCATGAATTGTATTTATAAATAAAATACAGCTTGTAAAATAAAATATAAATCTGATAAATAAATGTTCCGTCTTCATGATAATATTAAATTATATTATTAACTTTTTCTGTTTGTTTTATGACTTTAATTAACTATTTGATTAATAATTTTTTGCTATACACTTCATTATTAACAGACCCGATCACCAGGTATATTCCCTGAGATAACCTGTTATATGGATCAATAGCTTCCAGGATATTTCCGTTATGATCTGTAAATATTATTTTTGAATATAGTACCTGTCCCAAGACTGATTTTACTACAACCAACACTTCTTTATCAGGCTCAAGCCCATTCATATTTAAAAATATATTATTAATTACACTTGCCGGATTTGGAAAAACATTAAATGATCCTGTAAAGCTTTCAATAAATTCTATTGCAGCATGATCCGAATACCAATATCTGCCGTCAAAATTTGTTTGCTTCAATCTGTAATACGATAATCCGTAAAAAGGGTTATGGTCTTTTTCAAAATAATTTATTATGTTGTTGCTGTTTCCTGCTCCGTCCACTGTAACAACTTCTTTGTAATTTATCATATCCTTTGTCTTTTCAACAACGAAATAATCATTGTTACACTCTGTGGCTGTAGTCCAGAATACATCTACTTCATCACCATTCAATTTTGCATCGAAAGATAAAAGCACAACAGGAAGAGGAGCATCCGACCTGCCAATCCCGAACTGGGAAAAGCTTGTTAATCCTTTCCTTAGAGAATATCCGTCAGATACTTTTCTGCCATCTCCGTCATCAGGATTTAATCCTATGCCGATCCCGCAATTTTCACATGTCCATTCGGAAGCGCTTGAAGCATCTGAAGGACGTTTTAATATAGCAAAAGCATTATCGGATATAGGACATGAAAAATTTGTAAAATAAACCTTTATATCGTATTCTCCGCCTGACGGATCTGAATCCGGATTTATGTGCCAGACTCCGTCGGAACAGACAGAAGTGTAATATGTTTCTTCTTCTGAAATATTCATATCATTATCATCATGGTTACTTAATTCACTAAAATAATAATCTAAATAGCTAACACCGGTCATGCTCCCGTTAATAATCTCTGCAAGGTGATAATCTGTGGAATTAATACCATCCCCGACAGGAAAAGCATAAATGTCGGTGTTTGATGAAATATATCTTCTGAGATTTCCATTAATGAAACTTGCGTTACTGTATCCTGTAAGATCTGATGCTGTTGTATTTGTAATAATCAGCTTATATGAATTTGTAGTGACAATTCCGTTAGTTAAAGTCAGATCCTCATTAACAGTAATATCTTCATCAAGTGTAATACCTGCTGTAGATGAGTTATTTATTGTCAGATTTTCGAAGGTTGTAGCTCTGCTTCCACCTATAGCCTGTTCTGAAGTGCCTGTAAAATGAACTGTTCCGGAAGAATTCAAATTAGTGAATATTGCACCTCCGGAAGCATTATTATTCCAGTCGCCTTCGACATATATATCCCCGTCATTATTTATACTTCCGTCAGTATCATTTGTCTGGTTGAACAAATCCATATTATTCAGATATATACTCGTAATACTACCATTTGTAATTACTGCTCCATCAATATATAAACCGGTATCAGGAACGGCAATAGTCCTGCTCCCTCCGGGATCTGTAGTTGAGGGAGTTTCATCACTACTGTTAACAGTAATTAATATACATTTTGCATCTACTTTATTATTATCAGTAGCGTCAGATGTAATATCATAAGTAAGCCAGAAAAAATTATTGCCTTCCGATAATGTTTGAGTTCCCGAGATATCCATATTGGCAGGATCATCAGGGGGTGTTATGTAAGTGCTGCCGAATTGAGTGGTCGTAGAAAAAATACTAGCTGACCCCGTGTACCATACTTTGGCATTTTCAATATCAGATACATCATCGGTACCCGGAGTGCCTCCTGTTGTGAACCTGAATTTAGTTACATCAACAGGATTTACTGATCCTGAAGTAGTAATACGGATACATAATATCTCCCGGTCAGTAGTACCTGTAAATACTTTGCTTTTTTCATTTTGCAAAACTATGCTGTTAGAATATGTCATTCCGGCACCTATAGTTACCATGTCAAGAAACAAACCATTTCCTTCCCTTACAGTCATATCAAATTTTACATATCGTGTTGTTGGGGAGAGGTTATCTGAGTAATCAACCCATGTGCCGACAGATGAAAAATCTGATTGGGTTATCGTTCTTATTGTATAATAGCATATCCCGTCATCCGATTCCTGTACAAGGATAGTCCTGTTACTTCCCGGAACGTCATTTGAAGTCATATAATATGTAAGATTCCCAGGATTACCACTAAAATTAATAATTACTTCATCATTTGTGGCCTGAAATCTTGCTGAACCATTTACATCATAGTCATAACTTGTAGTATTAGTAATGTTGGAAAATATCCATCCCGCCGGCTCATTACCCGGGTCCCATGATCCGTTATGGGAAGTAGGAAGGTTTGCCTGACCGTATGTTAATAATGAAAATTGTTGAAAAAAGCACAAGCTAACTAACAATATTTCTAATGATCTATTCATACTACATAATATACGCAATTCTCTTCCAATAGTTCCTTCATATTTTAAAAAATTTATAACAATTCATATATGAATTATCCATACTATCTAATCATTTAAATTTTCCTGAGCATGCTTTTGAAAATTTAATGGTGTTTTTCCTGTAAATTTTTTAAATGCCCTGAAAAATGTATTAGCAGATCTGAAACCCACTTTATTTGCTATATATTCCATAGTATATATGTTATATTCCCGATTCTTTAACAATTTCATGGCTTCTTCAATCCTGTATTCATTAATAAACCTGGTAAAATTTTTTTTTAGTTTTTTATTAAGTGATTGAGATATATATATTTTGTTTTTTTTTAAGATAACGGCTAATTTTTCTAAGGTTAAGTCATATTGTAAATATAGTTTTTCATCCTTCATTAACTTGATTATTTTATTTACAATATCAATTTTCACACTCTCTTTTAATGAAGAATATGTAGATTGTTTTTTCATTTTTTGTTTCATTTCATATAATGTTTTACGATATGAAATGTTTATTGTATAATAAAGAAGCCGGAAGAGAAAATAAATTACCTGTCATTTCATCATTTTTACATAGCTCATGAAGCAATTCCACTTATATCATTTAGCTTATGCAAAAAGTGTAATCTTCTAATCCTCAACCAGCTTCTTTTCGATAAAATAATTGTATATTGTTTTGAAGAGATGCCTTCAGCATACATTTTTATTTTTAAATTTATAATATTGATGATCCCGCACCTGTACCTTCAAACAGGTTGTAGCCTATCACAATCTCCGTTGATCCGAAAGTGAACTGTTTCAGCTTGCTCATAGTATAGTCATATGAAACCCCGAAGATCATCTTTTTATATTTCATTCCTGCCATGATGATAACCGCATCAAGGTGCCTGTAAGAGAATCCTCCCCAGTAATCTTCTTTGTAATAGACTTTGAGGTTGGCATCTGCCTGTATCTGTGTCCGTTCCGTTGTTTTGATCAGACCTGAAGGTTCTATAGCATACTCTTCGGACAGCTTGAATTTATATCCTGTGTATGCAAAATAATGCCTGACCATACCTTTTGATTTCTGGTCTCCCAGGTTTATATTAAGCTGTAAGATCTGCATTGCGGACAGTGCGACAAAGAATTTATGATGATACAGGTACAGCCCGAAATTGGCATCCGGTACGAATGTGCTTTCTACACCGCCCTGCAGCATAGGGTCATCCTTGCCTTCATCCAGGACAATGAAATCCCTTGTGTCCATTTTGTACTGGAAAGCGGAAGCGGAAATTCCCATACCCAGCCTTGTAGTGGTTGTTATGTCAAGGTGATATGCATATGATACCTGTAATCCTGTACTGGATACCGGGCCGAACATATCGTTATAAATGAATCCACCCAGGCCCATCTTCTGGTTTTTCAGCAATGTATGTGCACTCAATGCGAACGTCTGGGGCGAATCTTCAATACCCCACCACTGTTTACGTCCCATAAGCCTTATGGGAACATAGGTCTCGGTTCCTGCAATTCCGGGATTAAGCAGGAATCCGTTATGCATATACTGGCTGTATAAAGGTACCTGCTGGGGCAAGGCATATAAACCTGCCAGTATGATTAAAGCTGTTATCAATATTTTTTTCATAAGTATTATATTTAAATATTATTAAATTTTTAATTAGCTATTCCACTTTCCTCACAATAGTAACAATACCCTGCAGAGACTCCATTTCATCATTATTATTGAACTGTATTATATAAATATATGAGCCCAGCGGGAGTGGTTTTCCATTGGAGGAGCTTGTACCGTCCCACTGCTTGTCAGTGTCAAATTCATAATCTTCTCCATCCCCTTCAAACTCATATACTATTTCTCCCCACCTGTTATAAACCTGTATTGTAATATTTTTGTACAATTTCAGGTATGCAATATTCCAGGTATCATTGAACCCGTCATTGTTGGGAGTGATAACATTTGGTATTACCAGGCATGGTAGCGGGCTGTTTGGTACTTCAAATGTTACTGCAGTTGTGCATCCGTCACCATCAGTAATTGTAACAGTGTAATAACCCGGAGCAAGGTCTGTTATATGTGGTGATGTTTCAATATTTGACCAGACATAGTTGTATGGAGGATTAACAACATCAGCAGCTAATATTATTTCACCATCCGATGCACCATTACAACTCGTACTTATAGTATCGAACTGATAAGTGATCTCGGGAGCTTCGGTAATGGTAACAGTTTTTGTTGCGGTACAACCATTGGCATCTGTAGCTGTTACAGTATAAGAATCCGGAGGCATATCCTCTATGAAGTTATCAGTTTCTCCTCCTTCCCAGAGGTATGTGTATCCGTTTCCTATTGTCCCTCCTATGACATATACTTCTGCATAGCCGTCTGTTTTACCATAGCAGACAAAACTTACAGTATCTTTCATTATTATCAGGGCACTATCAGGCTGCAAAACCGTTACTGCTGCTGTGGCAGGACAGCCATTATCGTCCGTAACAGAAACAACATAGTTTCCTGCATGTAGGTTTTCTTCAAGAGCATTTGTTCCTCCTGATGACCAGATATATGTATATGGCTGAATACCGCCTGTGACAGAAACCTCGGCAGAACCTGTTGAATTTCCGTAACATAATATATTTACTATGTCTATTGCTAAGATTTCTGCCTCAAGCAGATCGGGTTCGCTTATATTTATGTTTGTTGTTGCAGTACAGCCGTTTATATCTGTGACAGTTACAAAATATACATTTCCTGACAGCCCGGACGCTGTACTTGTTGTCTGCCCGTTTGACCAGTAATAGCTGTATGGTGCAGTGCCGCCGATCATTCCTACGGTCGCTGACCCGTCATCATCACTATAACATGTTACATTTTCTGACTGTGTAATCTCTGCCGACCCTCCGGGATAATTGCTTACCCAAATGGAATCCATGATCTCCATACATCCGTGTGCATCTGTAACACTTACGGTATAATACATATTACCTAACAGGTTTGTAGCCGTATCATTTGCCTGACTTTGTGCATCATTCCATTTGTACTGGTAGTCCGGCGTTCCGCCACTGGCAGTCACCGCTGCCCAGCCGCTGTTATTTCCGCAATATGCACCCATAGTGTCAACAAACGTGATCAGTATCTGTGTTGGCTGACCAATTGTTACAGGATCGGGCTCCGAGGTGCAGCTATTGGCATCTGTTATAGTAACGATATATGTGCTTGCAGAAAGCCCTGAAAAGTTCCCGAGTACCTGGGGGCCTGTGCCTATATTGTAAGTGTATGGTAAAGAGCCTCCTGTAGCTGTTACAGTAGCTGTTCCGTCAGCGCCGCCGTAACATAAGGCATCTGTTGAGCCTGTAACTTCCGTAATAATGGCAGATGGCTCACTGATAGTTGTTGTAGCTGTTGTATCGCAGCCATTAGCATCAGTAATGGTGACAGTATATGCGCTTGCCCCGATATCGACAATATCTTCTTCTGTTGAGCCGTTAGACCATATATATGTATATGGAACTGTACCTCCGAGAACGTCTATATTTACCGAACCGCTGTTCTCACCGTTACAATCCGCATTATCGGGGAAAAGATCGTAAGTCAGCGGGCTGGGTTGCATGATTATATCCGAAGCTCCTGTGCCACAACCGTTAGCATCTGTTATGGCTGCAGAATAGAAGCCTGCCGGAAGGTTTGAAATATCCTGTGTTGTATAGCCTCCCGGATTCCAGAGATAGGAATATGGCTGAGTACCTCCTGCAACTATAAGATTTAGAGCACCTGTATTGTCATTGTAACACAGCAGATCCGATCCTATTATAGTGGCAGCAAAAGGTTGCGGTTGGTAGATAGTTATTGAATCTGTTATTTCACATCCGTTACCGTCTGTTATTGTTACATAATATGTTCCTGCGAACTGGTTGTATATATCCTGGCTTATCTGGCCGCCTGACCAGTGATAAGATATCGGCTGTGTCCCACCTGTGACTGTCAGATCTGCAGAACCATTATTTTGTCCGTAACAGACTACGCTGTCCTGAACAATATCAGACAATAAGGCATCAGGTACTGAAATGGTAACTGAATCCAGCTTAATACATCCGTTTTCGTCTGTTACAGTAACAATATATTCACCTGTTGTCAGCCCGGAAATATCCTCTGTTGATTCGCCGCTGTTCCATTCGAAATAGTAGGGAGGAGTACCGTAATACACTGAAAGGTCGGCTGAACCTGTGCTCGATCCGTCATTACATGGTACATCCGTACCGACTATATTTGTTATGAGTGCCGGAGGTTGCTCTATAGTATCCGATACAACCTTGTTACATCCCAGTTGGTCTGACACTGTCACGAAGTACACGCCTGCTGTAAGGTTAGAAGCTGATGCATCTGTGCTAACATTCGGAAACCATGTATATGAGTACGGGGGGCTACCTGCCGAAGCCACAACAGTCATTGCTCCGTCACTGATTCCATAGCATGTTACATGGATCGTTGTATCAATGGATGCTGTGGGCGCACCTTCATCATCAATAATTACAGAAGCAATTTCCGTACAACCGTTATTATCGGTTACAGTTACGGAATACGTTCCGAAAGGCACATTTATTATGCTTGACCCCGTTGCACCTGTATTCCATAGGTATGAAAAGCTCCCTGCACCGCCTGAAGGGCTTACCGAAGCAAAACCGTTACTCTGGTTACACGTAGCATTGTTATATGATGTTACCAGTATTATCTCTGTTGGTTCTATCAGCGTATAAGTATCTGCATAGGTGCACCCGTGATCGTCGGTAATAGTAACAGTATAGCCAGGTCCTCCGCTTACACTTAATCCTGTGGCAGGATTTGTTGTCTGTGGAGGTATGGTGTTCCAATTATAGGTATATGGCGATGTCCCGCCTGCAGGATTGACAGTGATCTCTCCGTTGCTGTCTCCGTTGCATAAAGGATATACCAATGTGGGATTTTGTGCGTACAGAACTGATGTTGGTTGAGAGATTGTAACCGAAGTATTTTTCTGACAGCCGTGATCGTCTTCTATGATCACCGAATAGACTCCGATTGATAATCCTGAAATGTCCTGTGTCGTTGCGCCGTTAGACCATGTATATGTATAGTCTGGTGTGCCTCCGTATGCTTCCAGATCCGCTGAACCTGTCGCATCACCGTAACAGAGCACATCTGTACCTGTGATAACTCCGTATAATGGATCCGGTATGTGAACTACCTGGCTTGTAGGACCTATGGAAGTGCATCCGTAATCATCCACGCTGTTCAATGTAACAGTGTAATCACCGCCGGGTGGGAAATAAACCGTATGAGGACCGATTCCTGTTGCAGACGAAGGCGTGCCGCCCGGGAAATCCCAGTTATATGTCCCTAATGCGCTTGCAATACCCGTATAAGTGATAATCGCAGGATCGTCGGGGCAAAGAACAGAGTCTATCTCAAAGTCTGTGGTTATTTCAAATACATTGATATTAATCTGTGATGTTGTTGAACATCCATATTCGTCTGTCACTGTATAAATAAGCGTGTTTAATCCTCCTGTAGTTGCTGTAAACACAGGATCAACAATATTTGTCTGGTCAAGATCGCCGGAAGCTGGTCCTGTCCACAGGTGTGAAGTTATTGTTCCTGTTCCCGGGGTGGGATTCCCATATAACTGTGAAGATCCACCGATACATACCGAGTCCGGTGTGGCGGTGATACCGGACTGAGGATTGTCATAAACCACTACTGTCACAGTGTCTGTTACGAGGCACTCCGTACCGGTAAACTCAACAACATAAGACGTTGTTTCAGTAGGAAATGCGATTGGATTGGCAATGTTTGCATTGCTAAGTGTTGAAGCAGGTGTCCAGGTGTAATTCAGACCTCCCTCTGCATTCATCTGTACCGAATCTCCTTGGCAAATAGCTACATCATCTCCCGCATCAGGAGTCAGAAAGTCATCTGATGTAATAGAATAATTACAAACATCACCGGTATTGCCGTCAACCATGATATAATAAGTCTGCCCTGGTGTTAAGCCGGTTATATTCAATTCAGTGACAGTGTTCGCCGGCATATTAGCTCCGCCAGAAACATAGTCAGGATCGGAAACAAGGACAAAATTATTGCAACCGTCACCTTCATAAACACCGAATTGTATCCCGTTTGACAGATTACAATCATATACATCTACATAAATAGTTACATTCGAAGTTTTTGCCCGGAACTGCAGCCACGAATTATTATGTATCCGCCCTGTGAATAAAGAACAACCTCCGTCATCCATATCACACATATTGCCGGGCTTGTCAGTTGTGTAGATGCCGCTTGTGTTACCGCAGTATCCGTTCAGGTCGCATATTGCAGTGGCAGATCCGCAATTGTCTTTTGCCATTTTATTATTTCCGCAGAAAGGGGCACATTCAACTTCCGCTTCCCATCCGGGTTTTGTATTACTGCCGCTGGAAACGAATTTAAATGTAATACACTCGTTTGTGGAATTTACCCTTGGAGGAATGTATGTGAAAGGTGTGACCTGGCATAAATATTGCCCGGATAATACCATCAGCAGATTACTGAAAACATCTGGCCCGTCATAAACATAAAGTTCATCTTCTGAAGCAACAGTATTGAATGAAGTAAAAGTAACCTGAATACTTTCTCCGTTAGTTGAACAAAAAGTGACAGTGTCAGCTTCATTATTGCTGTAATTTTCTCCTGCGCCTCCGCTATCATACCATGTATAGTTGCATGTAAATATAGCATTGCCCCCTATGGGTCTGTTGCCTGCAGGATTGGTAGTTGTAGGTGTGTATGTGCTGCCACCAACGGTAACCTCGTTACACCTCCCGTCCACCACATGTCCGATAGTGGCGCCTGCGGCAATGTCATATGTCACCCAGAAGTAATTAGTGCCTTCTGCAAGAGTCTGGTTACCGGTTATATAGTAATTAGTAGTTGTAGGATTGTTATAGGTATTGCCGAATTGGGATGCGGTTGAGAAGGTTGAACTTGTACCAGTGTAGTATATTTTTGCATTGGTAATGTCCGTAGTAGGTGCTGAAGATCCGGCTGCCCGTAACCTGAAAGATGTTATTGCAAGAGGATTATATGATTCTGTAGTAACTACTGATACCCGTATTATCTCCTGATTTGTATCGCCGGGATATACATTGTCTGTGCTTGCCTGTGAGACCGTACTTGATGTATATATCATGGGAGGGGATGAAGATTCTATGAGTCTGTTGCCTGCAGGATCGGTAGTTGTAGGTGTGTATATGCTGCCATCTATGGTAACCTGGTTACAGATCCCGTCCACCACATTCCCGGCTGTAGCTCCGGGGGCCAAATCATATGTCACCCAGAAGTAATTAGTGCCTTCTGCAAGAGTCTGGTTGCCGGTTATATTGTAGTTGGTACCTGCTGCAGGAGGGCTGTTATAGGTAGTACCAAACTGGGATGCGGTTGAGAAGGTTGAACTTGTACCAGTATAGAATATTTTTGTATTGGTAAGGTCCATGGTGGGGGCTGATGAGCCATCGGTCTGCAGCCTGAAAGATGATATTGCAAGAGGATTAAGAGTTCCTGTAGTTACTATTGATACCCGCAGTATCTCCTGGTTTGTATTGCCGGGGTATACATTGTTTGTGCTTGCCTGTGCGACAGTACTTGATGTATATGTCATGGGGGGGGCTCCTACAATAGAACGGTTTCCGGCAGGCGTTGTTGTAGTTGGTGTCTGAAGCCCACCCACATCGACATTCTGAAATACAGCGTCAACAACATTCCCTGCTGTAGCGCCTGCAGTTATATCGTAAGTAACCCAAAAATAATTCGTTCCTGTTGCAAGCGTCTGACTACCCGATATAACAGTATTAGTACCTGGAGCCTGTGGCGTGGTACCCGTACCGAACTGTGTCCCTGTGGCAAATGTGGAACTCGTTCCCGAATACCATATCCTCATATTTGTAATATCATTGGTATAGTCTGTCGTACCGTCAGTACGTATTCTGAATTCCGTAACAGACAGGGGATTGTTCGTTCCTGTAGTAACTACCTGAAGACCGATTATCTCCTGGTTGACTGAACCCTGATCAACACTTGCCGTATTATTCTGGGTAGCTGTACATGATACAAATACCATAGGATTGACGTATTCACCTGTCACTTTAACATCATCAATGCAAACACCATAACCATTTGAATTTGTATATCCTTCGAAAGCAATATAATAAGTACTGTTAGGGTTAGGCAAAGATATCGTTCTCTTCGTCCATGAATTTATAATCTGGGTATATGTTGCTATTTTATTCCATGATCCGCCTGCTGAAGTTTTGTAATAGATTCTTAGTTCATCCGGAAACCAAGAACTTCCCTGAGTATGCCAGAAAGTTAGTTCAGTATTATCAAGGTAGGAGCCGAAATCAATAACTTTTGTGACTAATTTGGTTTTTCTGATACCATTATAGTGTAAAAAAGCATTATAACTACCAGTGTGCGCACTTCCGGGTGTACCATCACCACCGTTTTGATATGACCAGTCCCAAGTGCCGATCTCATATACCTGTGACCATCCCGCAGGTAAATTCCCGCCTTCAAAACCTTCATTTAAAAGAACTGTTTGTGCATTTAGGTGCATAGTATAAAGAATACTGGCAAAGAACAAAAAGATATTAAATAGTATTCTGTTCTTTTTAATTGACCGCATGTGTGTAATTGCTTTCATGTTTTTTTAATTTAAGTAAATATTTAAAATAAAAATAATATAAGTGGTTAACATTATTTTAATTAGTTTCTGTTTTTTTTTAATTTGCTATAATTTGCTAATTATCTTAATCGACGTTACCAAACCCGCCAAATACAGTTAGCTGGTATGCAGTAAATAATTTTATTACTATCTTCACATTTGTCTTGTAAGAATTAGCAATTTCTAATCAATATATATATTGTTATAAAAGTTTCTTAATAGTTCGAGGGTTGAAGAAAATAATCTTAATTATCAAATATTTTTTATTAATTTAAAATTATTAGTTTATTTAATACAAGATTTAGTTAGGTCCTGACATGTTATATTATGATTTGTTGTGGGAATGAATAAATGGTTTTGTAAACGGTTTTGAAAATTATTGCAATGAAGTAATGTCTTTTCTGGAAAATTTTCGTGAAACGGGGATGTTAAAGTTTAATTTATCTAGGATAAGTTTCAGATTTTGTGAAGTGCCTGCAATATTTTTAATATTGTTTTTATTTATAATATAGGATTTGTGACATCTTATAAATTCTTTATAATTTGATAATTGCTCTTCAATGTTTTTTAAAGTACATCGCATAATTACTTTCTGTAACTCAGTGCCGGAAATATAATATACAATAGTATAATTCTGTGCTGCTTTAAAACATAAAGCCTGACCTGAAAAAATTTCTATATTTTCATTTGAATTCAGTGAGGATATGGTTATTACCTGATCATCTTTTTCTTTAGGTATATATTTTTTGTAAATCTGTATTTTTTTGTTTAAGATAATTTTCTCTTCAAAAAATATAATTAAAAAAAGTGGTACAACCGAAATTAAAAATACTACTGTCAGATGATTAATAAAATTATTTACAACTAAATCCTGTTTAAAGAATGATTGAGTATATAACCAGCTGAAAAATGCCACCTCAAAAATATTAATTACAGCGAAACTCGAATATTTGGTAAGCCAGTGAATTTTTTTCAGCTTAAGTACTACTGATAATAGAAAAAAGTTTATTATCAGGATAGCAGCACAAATAATTCCATATCCAATTATATATAAAGGTTTATTTATATTAACGAACTCCGACAAGCCCAAAGGCTGAAAAATAATAATATAACCAATATAAATAATGCTTATCAGTAAAATAATAAAATACCTTGAATAAACTAATTTTTCAATCGGAAATCCTAAGCCGGCAATCTTTTTCGATTTAATATTTTCTGAATCAGAATTATTCATAAGGATCTGTTTACTTTTTCAGTCTTTTTAAATTGGTTAATGCAATTAATAAAATCAATATTATTGAAATAATAAGAAATAACTTGAAATTCTTTTCATTTTTCAATTCCAGTTTTTGAATTTTCTTTGTATTTTCAAGGTTTTCAATCGCTTTTGCTTTTAGTTCATTTTGTAATACCTGCTTTTCGTAGCGTTCCTGTAATACTACTATTTTTAACTCTTTAGCCTGGTTCTCAACACTTAGCTTTTCAATTTCTTCAAGAGATTTTACATTTTCCTGTTTGTAATATATTTTATCCTCTTCTATTTTGCTTATATAATTAAGTTCTTTCTCTCTTTTTTCAATATCATATACAGTTTTACTTTTTTCACTGTTTGATATATTCTGTTTTACCAATGAGATGTTATCCCTGATCACAGGGACCAGTTCACTTGCATTGATCTTTTCTGCTCTATTTAAGGATTTTTCGAAGTATTTTAATGCTATCTGGTAATTCCCCCAGTTAGAATAACCTGAACCTATCTCATTCAAAGTTGTAACCATTGCATATTCATTACCGGATTTTTCATAAAGTTGCAAGGATCTTTTCAGATAATCCACCGCTTTTTTATATTCTTCCGTTTTTAGATAGATAATACCTATCTTATTTATTATAAATACT
>Ga0180433_10006930_pt1 | contig 14642 bp, 8 predicted proteins | sample SS_ome_8_FD_132980 | JGI IMG/M metagenome (GOLD analysis project Ga0180433, IMG submission 132980) | Hypersaline lake sediment archaeal communities from the Salton Sea, California, USA - SS_1_D_1 metaG | ecosystem: Environmental > Aquatic > Non-marine Saline and Alkaline > Hypersaline > Sediment... | reverse complement strand
GATTAATCTCGGCCGGCGCTTCGAGGACAATTCCTGCACCTTCATTGAAGGTAATCCGGGCGTAGCCTTCAACCAGTTTCATAGGCCCCGGCCCAAGCGGACTGTCCGGTTCGGCAGGTTGCCCGGAGTCGGCCCATTTAATATTAACTCCATCGGCGAGCGTAGCCACAAAAGCCGGCGGCACGGGCGTCAGCAAAGCATACAGGTAAAATGCAACTACCATCACCACAGCGGCAACGGCGCCGATTTTCAAAACTTTGCGCATCTTCGATACAACCGTGCGCATCTGTTGCGACCTTTTCCTCCGTCGCAGCTCCCGCCGGCGAATCCTGCGCCGCTCCAATTCGGCCAGCATCCTCTCCTGCTCTTCTATAGCCTTTTCTTCCGCAAGGAAGGCCCGAATCCTGGCCTGTTGCTCCTCTTGAGTTAATATTCTCCCAGCCGGCTTCTTTGCCTTTTCAACCTTGACGGGTTCACCGTTTTTCTCATACTCGGCCAGTTCTTCTAATATGGACAAATCCCCGGCATCATCTGCAACTATTTTCGAGAGAGTATCAACATTAGTTATCTGACCGAGCCGGTTCAGGGCCGAAGAGACTTGCATATATTGAAAGTAATACTGCCGGGCGGAAGGGTTTGATGACAGTTGGTGTTGCAGATATGAAAACTGCTCATCGGAGATGGTTCCTTCAAGCAACCGGAGCAACGATTCGCTCAAATCAATCGTATTTTTAATTCCGCTCATGCAGTTTCTCCCTGAGCCAACTTCCTTTGGACGCACCGGAGTAAGGAATGATGAATACGTGCCATCACCTTGTAAAGACTTTCAACTGATTTTCCGATGCAATTTGCAACTTCCTTCATTGTTTGAGACTTCTGGTAACGCAGTTGTACGATTTGGCGGTCGCGATGCCTCATTTTTGATATGCATTTCCTCAATGCTTCAATTGTATCATCCGGGCTGTAGTTGATATTGACGGCATCCTGAGCGATAGTTTCCAGAAGTTCATTCGTAAATTGTAAACGGTTTCTTTGTCGCTGCTTTCGAAACTTGAGTACCTCGAAATAAGCTACCTTCATTCCCCAGGACAAGAAATTGGTGCCCAACTCAAATTCCCCGAATTTCGTCCACATCACAGTGGCAGTTTCCTGCATAAGATCGTCTGCATCTGCCCAGTTGGGCACAAGTGAAAGTATGAATGCGTATATATTTCTCTGGTTTGCCATAAAAAGGCGCATAAAAAGCTTGCCTTGGAATTCAGCACCGGAAGATTTATGAGGGTCTTTTGAACCTCCATCCATTAGCAATACTCCATAGCTCGCTGAAAAAGTTTGAACATTGATAAATACCTACCGCTTACTCATAATATTTAACCCTGTGTCTTCATACCGTATTATCGTGATTCCGTTCGATTAGCATATGTATACAGCCTGAAAACGATATTTTGGAAGAAAAAAATTCGAAGCCGCGAACAAAAACCGATTATAAAATTCCTGTGTGAAACAGACTGAACATCTTACGGTTCAGCTTGTTTTTAGGGAAGCTCGGTACCATGCGGTATAGGTCAACCAAAAGAGAGCAGCCTTACCTCAGGATGTGCTGCGTATTTGACCCGGCGGATTGGCAAAGAGGTTTTTTCAGACTTGAGGAAGCTTCAAATTGTCCTGGTTTTTTGATAGAATGGCACGACAGGCGTATTACTGCTTTATGTATCCAAAACACGGTATGAATGTTGGTTTTATAATATCGTCATAGCCTGCGGAAGTACCCTATGTAGCAGTAACAGAGGTTTTACCATGCGGCTAATCAAGAAGATAATACGCAGAAAGGGAAAACCGGGCTCCCGGAAGGCTCCGGGTTGTTTTCGAGGTTGTCTTTTTAGATTTTCCTCAAAGATTTCTCTTTTTACTGCGGTTCTGGCAGTTGCGTGGTCGAATTGGTGCTGTGAGAAGTCGCCGGGTTCGGCGATGCGCAGCGGCGCTCAAAGCAAAAGCAACACACAGAAGACTGTTAGTAAAAAGTCTGAAGCTGCGCCGGCGTCCAAGCCTGTTCGTAAGCATCCGGCATTCAACGAAAGGCGGTCCGAGCGGTTGCGCATGGTGGATCGGCAAATCCGCAGGAGAAATATTTCCGACCCAAACGTATTGTCCGCCCTTGAAACCGTACCGCGTCACGCTTTTGTTGACCGGCGCGACCTGAGCCGGGCTTATAACGACCATCCCCTGCCCATCGGACACGGGCAAACTATAAGCCAGCCGTATATCGTGGCCTATATGACCGAGGCGCTAGAGCTGAACGAAGACTTCAAAGTGTTGGAGATTGGGACAGGCTCCGGCTATCAGGCCGCGGTTTGTGCGGAAATTGCAAGTGAAGTTTATACGATTGAGATTATCGAGGCCCTTGCCGAAACAGCGCAGGAGCGATTGAAACAACTCGGTTACGGCAACGTATTCGTAAAAAATTCGGACGGGTATTTTGGTTGGCCGGATAAAGGGCCCTTTGACGCGATAATAGTAACCTGTGCGGCCGGTTTTGTGCCGCCGCCTTTGATTGAGCAGTTGAGTCCCGGCGGATTAATGATTCTGCCGCTGGGCAGCCCGTTTGGTTATCAGGTGCTTGTTGTGGTTACGAAGAACGATAAAGGGAAGGTATCAAGCAGGGAGGTTTTGCCTGTGCGGTTTGTCCCGATGTTGGGGCGGATCGAGCGCGGGCGTTAAGAAGCGACTGTGAAATGGTTGCATTGCCGGTAATCATCCTGTGCATTTCAGCGGCGGCGGTGGGATTGGAACTTATCCTGATGCGGGCACTGTCGGTCGCTCACTGGCATCATTTCGCCTATCTGGTTATCAGTACCGCGCTATTGGGTTTCGGCAGCAGCGGCACGGTGGTTACGGTTTTTCAGAAATTCTTTCGGAAACGTCATTTTCATTATCTTTGGTTTTTTACCCTTGGCATGGCTGTGTTTGTGCCTGTTGTTTTTTGGCTGGTCCAGTTTATCCGGTTCGAGCAGATGCAGCTTGTGTGGGACGGGCGGCAGATAGTTTATCTCTTAGGATACTATCTGTTATTCTTTGTGCCTTTCTTCTTTGCGGGTGGCTGTATTTGTCTGGCCTTTACCCTACGGCCGGGACAGACACATCGGCTTTATTTTTTCAATATGGTCGGCTCCGGGGCCGGAGCGCTGGGTGCTGTTTTGCTGATGTATGGGAGCAGCCCGGAGCAACTGCTGCTGGTGATAAGCGGGGCGGCTTTTTTTGCAGCGCTTGTTTGTGCATTGAAAATATGGGCTGGAGCGGTTGCAATTACGCTTATGTGTGCTTGTGCGATATTTACATTGTTTATGCCGTCCGGATTGGTTGGACTTCAGGTGCGGCTCTCGGAAAATAAGGCACTGGTATATTACAGTGCGTTGCCGGATGCAGAAATCCTGACAACCCGATACAGTCCGTTAGCCAGACTTGATGTCCTGCAGGCGCCGGCTATCCGTTATGTCCCGGGCCTGCGAATCGGTTACGAAGGGAGGATTCCAAAACAGGCGCTTCTCATCAGCGATGCCGACGCGGTTTCAACCATTAACCGTTTTGATGAGCTTGGGGACCTGCGATGTTATGACCACGTAACCTCCGCCTTGAGCTACCATCTGACTGACGGAGCTGAAGTGTGTATTATAGGTGCAGGCGGCGGCGCAGATATTGCACAGGCAATTTACCTCGGCGCCGGGCGGGTTACGGCTGTTGAGATGAATCCACAGATAATTGAGCTGCTCGAAGGGGACTTCAGTGATTTGTCGTCCGGCATTTTCAAAAGGTCCCAGGTTAAAACCGTAATAGCAGAAGGTCGAAACTTCCTGCAGAGAACAGAAGACAGTTTCGGCATCATTCAGATATCGCTGCTTGATTCTTTCACGGCTGCAAGTGCGGGGGTTTATGCGTTAAATGAAAGCCACCTTTATACGGTTGAGGCTGTCTCAAAAGCCCTTGACAAACTTACCGCAGACGGCCTTTTGAGCATAACGCGCACACTCAAGACACCGCCGAGAGACAGCCTGAAGATGCTCGCAACGGTGGCCGAGGCCCTGCGGAGTCGGGGGATTTATTCGCCCGGCGAGCATATTATTATGATTCGCAGTTGGGCGACTGCCACCATTGTAACTTCACCGTCGCCTTTATCCGCCGAGGCGGTGTCAAACGCCCGGCTGTTCTGCGAGCAGCGCGGTTTCGACTTGATTCATGTGCCCGGTATTAAGCCGGACGAGGCAAACCGGTTTCATGTCCTTCAAGAACCGGCTTACTATACCGGCGCACGAGAGATACTCGGCGCAGGCGCCGAGAAGTTTTTTGGTGATTACGCTTACCAAATTCGACCGGCTACCGATGACAGGCCGTACTTTTTTGACTTTTTCAAATTGAAAGCTTTGCCCCAAATGATTCGTCAGATGCCGGGGCGCTGGCTGCAGTATTCGGAGTGGGGATATTTGATTCTGTTGGTAACATTAGCCCAGGCGGTGGTAGTGAGCTTCTTGTTAATCTTGGCTCCGGCGCTCTTTGGTGGGGCTGTAAAGGCGGTTACGCAGGGCAAGTTGTCGGTGTGTATTTATTTTCTGCTCTTAGGCTTTGCGTATATGTTTCTTGAGATGGGATTTATTCAGAAGATGACGCTATTGATCGGCGACCCTGTGTTCGGGGTTGCGGTTACATTGGCGGGTTTTCTTATTTTTTCCGGGTGCGGCTCTCTGGCCTCGGCTCGTCTGAATTGCTCCGGCGCGCGGAAAATCCGGATTGCAGTAGTAGCTATAATTGTTGTCTGCGTAATAGAAATAATTCTGTTCAAGTACGGCTTTGGCCGGCTGGTTGGCTTTTCACGGTTCGGGCGAATATGCCTGGGGCCGGCAATTTGCGCACCCCTGGCTTTCTTTATGGGCATACCGTTTCCGGTAGCGCTGGGCGAGTTAGGAAAGGGTAAAGGAACCCTGGTGCCGTGGGCGTGGGGGATTAACGGCTTTGCCTCGGTAACTGCGGCGGTGTTGGGCACGTGTCTGGCCATTTCGATGGGTTTTACGGTCCTTGCTTTTATGGCTTTGGTCGGATATTTCCTTGCCGGCCTTATTTCAGGACGGATTTGTATCCGTAGGCAAAAATTTCAGGTCGAAGACTATGGGTAAGATGAAATGTGATATTCGGATAGGGACGTCGGGTTGGCATTATGCACACTGGGGGGGGCGGTTTTATCCGGAAGAATTGGCCAAGAGCAGGTGGTTCGAGCATTATGCAGGGCATTTCAACACCGTTGAGATTAACAATACCTTCTACCAACTGCCCAGAGAAGTGTCTGTAAAAAGGTGGCACACACAAGCACCGGCCGATTTCGTCTATACGGTAAAGGCCAGCCGGTATATCACCCATATCAAGAGGCTGAAAGAAGCCGGCGAGCCTCTTGAAACGTTCTTTAAAAGAATGAATTTATTGAAGGGGAAACTCGGCCTCGTCCTGTATCAATTGCCGCCGAGCCTGCATCAGGACCTGAATCTGCTTCGGGACTTTGTCAAACTGCTACCGAACAAACCAAACAGTGTTTTCGAATTCAGGCACAAAAGCTGGTATTGCGAGGACATTTTCAGGTTTCTGGACAAATCCGGCTGCAGCTTCTGCGTTCACGATATGGCAGGTGTCGAGACGCCGAAAGTGGTAACGGGAGGTATCGTTTACATTCGACTTCACGGGCCGACCGGCAGATATGCAGGCAATTATTCCAAGGTTTCTTTACGGAACTGGGCCGGGTGGATTAAAGACAATATCGAAAATGTGCGCGGTGTTTATGTTTACTTCAATAATGATACAAACGCTTATGCCGTCAAAAATGCAAAGATGCTGAAGGAGCAGTTGTGCCTGTCTGGTATTTTGTGAATCGTATCTCGCAGGCGGAGATTCTTCGCTTCGCTTCCAGAGATTGCGGGACAATATAGGTTTTTGTACAGTCCGCGCTCGACCTGAAACGGCATCTTTGAAAGTGCAGGCCCAGTCAGTTTGAGTTATGTTAATACTTTACCTCAAAATGGTCGGTTTGAGTAATTTTGACGTTATCGAAAACTGCAGTTAATCAATACCCAATTCCTTTTGTATCTTCTCAAGGGAAATGCCTTTTGTTTCCGGCATAATAAATATCACCCAGATTAGTTGCAAAACCATCATGGCCGCATAAAATGCAAATACATGTGCTCCGGTTTTTTCAGCCAGCATGGGGAACGTCCAGGCGATACCCGCACACATAAACCAGTGGGTAAACGAGCCCAGGGCCTGTCCTTTTGCACGAACGCGGTTGGGGAATATTTCGCTGATAAACACCCATATTACCGCTCCCTGGCCGAAAGCGTGAGCCGCGATAAACAGAATGAAGCTGGCCAACACTATCGCCCCTCCCTTATCGGTGTAAAATGCCCAGGCAACGGTGGTTAAGCTGATTATATACCCGATTGAACCTACAAGCATCAGTTTCTTTCGGCCGAAGTGGTCTATTACCGCCATCGCAAGCATCGTAAAGACAAGATTGGTTGCACCGACAATCACACTTTGCAGACGCGCGATGTCGGCGCTTGCCCCGGCCATCTCAAAAATCCTTTTCGAATAATAAAGCAAGGCATTTATACCTGACAGTTGATTAAATGCTGCAATCAAAAAAGCCAGCATTATAGGAGTCAGATATTTTTTATTAAAAAACGGTTCTTTCATCGTGTGGTGAGCAAGGTCGATCGAATCCTGGATTTCCGCCATTTCCTGTTCAATATTCTCTTCGCCGAGCTGCTGCATTACACCTCTGGCGTCATCACTTCTGTTCTTTGTCATCAGCCATCTTGGACTGGGAGGATTTAAAAACAGCAACACAAAGAAAGCCGCCGCTGGAAACGCCTCGACACCGAACATCCAGCGCCATTCAAGCTGTCCGAGCCTTAAAGTTCCTATGATATAGTTGGATAGAAATGCCAATAATATGCCCAGTACAATATTAAACTGCATTAATGCGACAAGTCGGCCACGGCTTTTCGCGGGAGATATTTCGGCAATATATATCGGCCCTACCACAGAAGAGCCGCCAACAGCTAATCCTCCGATAAAACGGGCAATAACAAACGACCACCAGTCCCAGGCAATAGCGCTACCCACAGCAGAGACAAAATACAGCAATGCAAGAATCGATAAAGTTTTCTTTCTTCCCATGCTGTCAGATGGTTTACTCGCCAGCCATGCTCCGATGATGGTCCCGATCAGAGCGCTTGCGGTGGTGCATCCATGCCAGAAGCTGCTCCTGCCGAGCAAAGCAATACCGCTCATGCTCGTTGCCAGGGATTCATAAGTCCCGGAAAACAACTGCTGTAAATTTTGCTCTGCACCGGAAATAACCGCGGTATCAAATCCGAACAAAAGCCCCCCCAGTGCTGCAATAATCGCGCTTCTAATTAGAAAAGCACCTATCTTCATATCGATACTCCTGTTAAGCCTGAACAATTTATTTCCAGATTGACTTCAACTCATAAATTTTAAGTGAAGTAATCCCGGTGTTTCCTCCTTTTGTGAAAACCTCGAGGCCTCGTTCGTCCGGCCCGGGAACAGCACGAATCGGCATATACACCCGGCCTTCGTTGGCGAAAATCTCGATTGATACCCGGTCAACCAGGATACGAAGGTGGATTTTTCCGTTGATTGGTTTGAGGCTTGCTTTTTCGCCCTCACAGGAAAGCTCTTTTTTCTCTACGTTGTATTTAACCTGAAAACCATTAATCAGAAATCCAAACTCATCGGAGTCTCCGACCTGGAACTCGGCATCGATATCAAATAATTCACCAACGACACCGACATTTGATAGAATTTTTTGTCCCGGCTTTAGATGTATGTCAGCGGTCCAGAAGCGTTTTTTTACATAGATGCTCTCGATCTCCTTAACGGGGTAAGCGAACATTCTAAGCCCCTCATCGGTTGTGTGCAGGGTAAGCTCAACGGGGAAAAGCAACTGCTGGTTAAACGGCATACCTTCCATCGGAATCGTTCCCCAGCCCATCTGGATGCGCCGGCCGTCTTCAGGGGGTATGTTGCTGAACGTCTGGGATGCATAGAAGCAGTTTCCACGGCTGTATTGCGTTATACCTGTTTCGGGCCTGAACCGCTTCCCGTCAAAATCCCCTATATAATATGCTCCCGAGCCTCCGTAGAGTATCCATTTTTTGTTATCCTCATCACCGTCCACGGCCAACTGGAACAGTTCGGGGCAGTCAACCAGATGACGGCTTTCAAATTCGCTCTGCTTTTCCCATTTCTTCAGGTCGTCCGAGGTGAAAAAAGCCATTGCGCGCTCGTCAAAATGCAGCACCATCACCCATTTGCCGGTCGGCTCATGCCATAAGACCTTCGGGTCGCGGTTGATGTATTCGATATTCGGAAGGACCGGATTGCCCTGGTATTTCGTGAAGGTCCTGCCGCGGTCGTTGCTGTAAGCAATCGACTGGCTGAATAGTTTTCCTCTCGACCAGGGGCTTCTGCCGCCGGCGGATGTATAGGCCGCTACGATAGGCTTTTCTTTGCCCGTCTGGAAGCCGGCACTGTTGTGCTCGTCAAGCACTGCCGAACCGGAATAAATAGTGCCCAGATGGTCCGGGTGAATTGCGCCGGCCAACTCCGTCCAGTGAACCAGGTCGGTGCTGACCGCATGACCCCACGTCTTGTTGTAGTCGTTCCGGCTGTGGTCCCAGCCGTAGGGATTATGCTGATAGTAAAGATGAAACTCACCGTCGTAATATATCAGCCCGTTGGTGTCGTTGATCCATCCCCGCCTGGACGAAAAGTGAAACTGGGGCCTCAGCGCCTCGCTGTACAGATCCTCCGCGCCCCGGATACCATCTTCCACCGATATTTTATCCAGAATGTTAGCATTACCGAGCGGGTGTTGACGCGTACGAATGAGCAATTCTTTGCCCAGCCAGGGGGTAAGGTCTGTTACCACCCAGTAATCGATTGGCCCGGTGGCCAGTTCAACATCCATGGCGCGGACCTGTTTGCCGTCAACAACAAGCTCAATGTAGTGTCTGGCTGCACCGGTCTTGACAGGGAAGTTCAGTGTGGGTTTGGTAACTTTAATTAACCGTTCAAGAACAGGACGCTCGGCGGGGACATCGCTTTGAACAATGTGATCGACTAAGATGAAAGCAGGGCTTCTGGGGTCTTGGTCAACGATACGAATACGGGCTTTTTCACCTTTAAAGTCGGTAACGTCCCAGGACTCCCAGAACATCGCATGATAACGTAAAGGCGTTGTTCTTCGGACAATATCGCCGTGTACGATAAGTTCAATCGCAGTCTTTTGTTCGGGACCGTCTATTTCGACAGCCCCCACCAGCAAATAAATCGCTTTGCTCTGGATAGTAAAAGCCGGCGAAGTGAGAGTACCCACCCCTGAGCCGCCCGTGCTCGCCGCAACCCTGCTACCCAGCCTGCCTACCATGTCTTCTTCTCTGGGACCTTTTCCGAAGGCATCCCCCTCGGATGTCCATTTCCCAAACGATTCCGCCTCGAAATCTTCAATAAGTATAACATCTCCGGCAGGATGCTGAACAGACCGGGCACAGGCAGGTAAAGTAAACATTAAAACGGCCAGATAAAGTAAATGTGTGGTTTTTATTATTTTTTTTGACAATTGTCTCTCCTGACTAATTCCAAATCTAATGAAACCCTTTCAAAAGTTCTCATTCGCAAAAATTACGCAAATGCAAATTGTTGCCCAAACGAATTTCGCGATTGTTGCCGCTCCGGCTTGCTACGCCCGTTTCAGCTCAAGCGCACGCCGGCTAAAACCAATTTACAGACACAATGCTACACTAACTCACGGGCGGAGTCAATTTTTAGTTTTTGGGTATTAATTCACCGCCCTTTGGGCTACCCTTACAACCGGCTTTGCGGCACACTCTGAAAAAAGACCCGCCAAAACAATAGTAAGAAACTCAAACTGACCGCTCTGAGTCGGGTATTGGCTTTAAGTGATTTATTGATAAGCTCATAAATAATCTTGTCATTCCAAGCGCCCACATGTCATTCCGACCGCAGACTATTGTCATGCCGGACTTGCCTGTCCTCCGTAGCCTCGTGCGAAGGAGGAATCCGGCATCCAGTTCATTTAGCCCCGCGTTTGACGCGCCGTCATTCTGAGCGAAGCGAAGAATCTCAATCATTCGAAAGCGAGAGATTCTTCACCCCGATAAATCGGGGTTCAGAATGACAGGGTGTACGTCTGGCGCTCCAGTCAGCATGAAAACAAAAAACGGTCAGTTTGAGTAAGAAAAATAACAGCCTTTTTAGACATAGTACTATTCATGCATCAATATCAATCTTACCACGGATTTGAAGGGTGCATTTTCCATGCATCTAATCTCGGAACTTTAATCGTGCCACCCTTGGCAAACACTGCAACACCTTGACTATCATCGCGCGTCGGATAAACCCTGTGAGTCAAGGCGAGCCGATTATTCACAAAAACCTCCATAACGGACCGGTCCAGGAATATATGAAAATTTAGAGACTCACCGGATTTTAGCTCCAATTTTGCTTCCTGCTTATAGCCGTGTTCTTCGTACCTTTCCATCAGTTCTTTATCTGAAGATGTCTTTGATAAATCTACACAAACGACTTTTCTCCGACTATCATAAATAATGTCGGTCTCCTCAGAGCCATCAGGCGAGCAGCAAACCTTGATTCCGAATTCTTTTGCACCTTGCGACAAAATTGTGATATCCAGTTCCACCGTGTCCCCCGAGATCGCACTAAGCTTTAATTTAGAATCTTCAAGAGTAAAATCCGTTTTCTGAATGTGATTTGCCCTTAAAGCCTGAAGCTCTTGGGCCGGTTCCATAAGTAAATCATTATTCTTATCCAGACTAAGAATCCGCGGAAGTGTCAGTACACCGTCCCAGGCATGTCGTGTCAGATAGTAATTGTCCCCCCAGACAGGCCGGCTGTCATACAGGGCCGCCCACATAATCCGACGGCCTTTATGGTCTAATAAAGATTCCGGTGCATAACCGACACCGCTTTGCCATGTCATTGTCCCTTGCTTTTCGGGATGAAATTGCTCGTTCTTGAACTCTCCAATCTTGTATTTCAGTCCTTCATGCAAAAACAGCAGGACATATTTATCACCAAGCTTGAAAAAGTCCGGGCAATCCAAAACGCCGGGAGTTTCGCCATGATGGAAGAAGTCGCCGACTAATTTCCAGTTTTCCAGGTCTTTTGATTTCCAAAGTGTCGAATTATCAGCCGGCCAACCTTTAACCTTGCCCGAATTATCGCCTGAGATACAATAATAGGTATCGCCGTCGAGCCAGGCGTGCGGGTCCCAGACATCATATTTTCCGTATTCCGGAAGCTCATCCAATACTGTCCTGAATTCCGCCCCGTCATTGTCCAGCGCAAATTCGGGATAAGGTATTACAGGATTTGCCCTTAATTTTTTCCAGTTATCCAGATTGTCATCGGTTGCCTTGGCGATACATTGACCGGCCCCTAACCCCTGGTAGATAATCGTCGGCACTCCATTTTTATCCAAGAAAGCATTACCACTATAGATTGCAACTTCAGGGTCATCTTCTCCCGGCTTCAGGGCGGTGGAATGAAAGCGCCAGTGTACAAGGTCGTGACTGGAAATATGCGCCCAGCAGTCCCCCCTGTGTCTTTTAACCGGCTGATAAGGCTGGAAGACATAGAACAGATGATACCTGCCCTTCCAATAAATAGCGCCGTTCGGGTCAAAAGGATGTGCCATCCCTTCCGGCATCACAAAATGGTATCTCGGCCGATGTTTATCTTTGATTAACTTGTCACGATACAAATGCATCGAATAGATGGCATCTTGAATGACTCTCTGATTAAACGCATCTTCCTGCGCAAGAACCTTCCGGTCAAGACTCAGGCCGGCGGCTACTCCCGCAGAGCCGATTAATGTTGTTTTCATGAAATTCCTTCGATCAATTTTTCCAGACATTGTGTTACTCCTATGTGGATTTGAGTTCTTAAATTTGTAGTTTCGTTAAATGAGCATCGGCAATATACAATCGGCCGTTATCGACATAAAGCTCAACTGAAGCTCGATTCGTTAATATCTGCAAAAAACATTTTACCATCTTCAAAGTTGAGGAAGGCATCGTTGAGCCGATTATACCTTGCATCATATTCTATTTCAAAACCATTTATAACTAATTCAAAAACGCCGTGGCTTCTTACCGGTCCCGTCGCAAACCCCGCCTTTATGTGCAAAAGCTCGCTTAAATCTCCGTCTAATTCTTTTCATAAAGAATACACGGTCAATCGGTTACATCATTTACTTGAATCTTAAAGCTCCAGGCATGGTCGCACGGCAGCGGGTCGGGAAGCTCTTCAATTACAAGATCATCACCGTCCTGGTGCCAGGGCAAACTCATATTACTTCCGAGCATCAGGATTTCCGAATCCTTTACTGGCCTTACTCCCGGAACGGTATAGGGAGTGTTTGGCGGATCGCTGTCTCCATAATCAGCAAAACCCAGAGTTGTGGGCCATTCGTTCCCCAACTCAATCGCATATAGATGGTTTCCTTTCTCGGTGTATCTAAGAGAACCCGCCCTCCAGATATCGGCTCCACCTTCAACAAAATGTGCAGGCTTAGCGGCGTACAGGGCCTCTTTGTTAATTGCCATCCATGCACCAAGCTCTTTCAGTCCTTCAATCTGTGCTTTCGGCAGAGCCCCATCGGCCTTTGGAGCTACATCGAGAAGAGTTACACCGTTTTTGCTTATCCTATCTACAATTCCATCCACCAGCATGTTAACCGGCCTGCAACCAACGCCTTCAGCGTAAGCCCAATAATTACCAATAGGTACATCCTTCTGCCATCGCTGCTGCTGTGGTTCTTCCATTCCCGCCCATTCCCATACACCATCGGGAAAAATACCTCCTTCTATATCGAGCACTGAGCATGATAAGGGTGCTTCACCGTGCTTCTGGGCAATCATGACCTGCTTACCCCATTTTTCTGCGGTATTAAAGTAGTATGCCAAAAAGGGCTTCCAGTTTTCTTCCCCGCAAAATTCATCTTCAAACCATACCTGGTCCGGCTTGTATTTGTCCACAACCTCGAGCAGCTTTTTGTTTTTCACACTAATATCGTCTACCTCATACAATTCCTTGTATTCAGGATTGTTGACACTAACTCCTTCAGGACAATACTTTCTTCCTGCCTCGAACATCTCTTCGGGTGTCTCATGAAATGTAGCAACAGTTTTCATTCCAAGTTTCCTGGCTGCTGCAAACATTTCACCTAAAATATCCCGCTGAGGCCCCATGTCCATGCAATTGTATTTGTCGAATTCAGTATCCCATAAGACAAAACCATCACAGTGCTCTACGGCAACACCTGCAAAATCGGCCCCGGCTTCTTTATATAATTTTGCCCAGCTGTCCGGATCCCAATTCTCGGCCTTGAACATCGGAACAAAGTCATGGTATCCAAACTCGGCTGGGTCGCCATAAGTCTTGCGATGATGGTCATAAACACCATAATTCGGTTGCCCCGAGTCGTTGGGTACATACATAAACATTCCATACCATAAGCCGCTGTCAACTTGTTCGGCACCGTCGTTAAACCGGTAGCCCGGTACTGAGTAAACGCCCCAGTGGCAGTATATACCCAAAACCGCCTCATCAAACCACTGCGGAACTTCCCACTGCGAAAGCGACTCCCACGTAGGTTCGTATTTTTTCACCTGCACCTGCCGATGGCAGGACGACACAAAACTTAACATAATCAAAACTAATACGAGCTTCTTCATTTCTTATTCCCTTTAATACATTGCCAATGTAACTGTTTATTTAAAATTCACACGTAAACTTCAGCAAGACTAACTGACTTTGGTTCAATAGCAAAAAAACATATTTGTTTATCAAATACCGATTGTCGGCTTACTACTTCTCAAGCTCGAACCTCACTGATGAATCAGACCTGTGTTTGACCCAGATAATTTTGTTCTTTGAGCCCTGTGTATCTACGATAACACCCTGGCGAAAATCCCTGCCCTGTTTTACCTCCCGGCCATTAACCTTCAATCCCGCAGCCGAATCTTTACTCCAATTTTTTATGATAAAGCAGGGATTAAACACGGGTCTGTCCTGGGTGCCGGCTAACTCGAACGACACCTTATCGGCCAAAGCGCTCAGGTAATAGGCCCGCTCGCTTTGCTCATAGCCCTCGCTGCCGCAACCACTGGAGTTGGTAATATAAGGCGGATTGTTCCACGACCGTGCCAAAGGAAGAGGTTCTTTAGCAGGCTTATCTGTAAGTCCGTACATCAGGAAATCCTTTGCGGGAAAGCCCCATACAAGCGAAGAATGCGCCGCCCGGTCGGCTGCCAAAGCGCCCCGGCCATCGCTTGTGATCTGAGCGACGGGGAAATGGTTCCACCAGTGAAAATGAGACCGCCGGCTGTGGCCGTCGAAAGTTTTGACACTCGATCCGGTCGGATAAACATTGTACATCTTATACTTGCTCTTGGTGTTCACCATCGAAATAAGAGGATTGGCCAAATCGCACTCGGGAGAACCATCCGCCCATGAATATGTCTGACTCTCGCCCTCGT
>Ga0180433_10006929_pt1 | contig 14643 bp, 9 predicted proteins | sample SS_ome_8_FD_132980 | JGI IMG/M metagenome (GOLD analysis project Ga0180433, IMG submission 132980) | Hypersaline lake sediment archaeal communities from the Salton Sea, California, USA - SS_1_D_1 metaG | ecosystem: Environmental > Aquatic > Non-marine Saline and Alkaline > Hypersaline > Sediment... | reverse complement strand
TTAATTCCATTTTTAAAAATCAGCGCTCAAAATTAATAAATTTTTTATATAATTCAGGTTAAATTCTTTTTTCAACAGCTATGCGGGTACTTACATCCTTATCTATTGTAACCTCTTTTGAAGGCAAATTGTTCATACTGTCAACCAATTGCAGATCAACTGCCAGAGTCTGTTCACAAATATATTTTCTGAAGTTTGAAACCGCATCATTTATATATTCATGTTTAAGTATCTTAATGTTAATACGGTCGGTGACTTCAAAATTACTTTCTTTTCTAAGGTTCTGAATTTTATTGATGAATTCCCTCGCAATACCTTCCTGTTTTAATTCTTCCGTTACATTAATATCAAGTGCAATAGTCATCTGTCCCTCTGTTGCAACAGTCCACCCGGGAATATCTTCAGTTTGTATTTCGACATCATCCCTGCCAATTATGATTTTTTCATCGCCTGCTGTTATTTCAATACTACCTTCTTGTTCCAGTTTTGTGATATCCGTCTGACTGAAACCGGCAAGAGCAGCAGATATATGCTTCATGAGCTTACCGTATTTAGGGCCTAAGGTTTTAAAATCGGGTTTTATTTTCTTTTTAATAAAAGAAGATGAGTCTTCAAGATATTCAACATCTTTTACATTGACTTCGGTAAGAACGATATTTTTAACATCGTCAAACTGTTTCCTGAAATGAGGAGAGAGAACAGGTACCATAATCTTTGCAAGTGGTTGCCTGACTTTCAGTTTTTTCTTTCTTCTGAGAGCCAAAATCATTGAAGATGCTTTTTGAGCTATTCCCATTTTTTCCTCGAGGTCTTTATCAATCAGATTATCATCATATTCCGGAAAATCTGACAGATGTACGCTCTGGACTTTCTCCCTGCCCGTTATACCGTTAAGATCGGTATAGAGTAAATCTGAATAAAACGGAGCTATCGGGGCCATGAGTTTCGCTACGGTCTCGAGACTGGTATAAAGAGTCTGGTATGCTGAAATTTTATCGGCAGAATATTCTCCTCCCCAATATCTTTTCCGGCTTAATCTTACGAACCAGTTACTGAGATTTTCTGTTACAAACTCCGAAATTGCCCGCCCGGCTCTGGTAGGCTCATAATTGTCATAACTCTCACCAACCTCGTTTGCCAGAGAATTCAACAATGAAATTATCCAACGGTCTAACTCCGGTCGCCCAGATACAGGTATTTCCTTTTCTTTATATATAAATTTATCTACATTGGCATACAGTGCAAAAAAATTATAAGTATTGTAAAGGGTACCGAAAAATTTACGGGTTACTTCTTCCACACCCGCATTATCAAACTTGAGGTTATCCCACGGCTGGGCATTCGTGATCATATACCACCGCAGGGGATCGGAGCCGTATTTTTTAATTGTTTCAAAAGGATCAACGGCATTGCCCAGACGTTTGGACATTTTGTTCCCGTTTTTATCAAGAACAAGACCGTTGGAAATAATATTCTTAAATGCTACCGAGTCACTTACCATTGCCGCTATTGCATGCAAAGTAAAAAACCAGCCACGGGTTTGGTCTACTCCCTCTGCTATAAAATCGGCAGGAAACAGGGATTCCCAGTTTTCGCCTTTTTCAGATGAGCCAAGAAGAGGATTGAAAGGATAATGATGTTGCGCATAAGGCATCGCTCCCGAATCAAACCATACATCGATCAGGTCAGGTTCACGGAACATTTCTTTCCCGAGGGGTGAAACAAGAACTATATCGTCGATATATGGTTTATGCAGATCGATCTTTTTATAATTTTCCTTAGAAAAATTACCCTGCTCAAAATCTTTATAGGGATTTCGGCTCATACAGCCTGCGTCTACAGCTTTTTCTATCTCATTGATCAATTCATCAACTGATCCGATACATATTTCCTCCGATCCGTCTTCAGTCCGCCATACCGGAAGAGGAGTACCCCAGAAACGCGACCGGCTCAGGTTCCAGTCCACCAGATTTTCCAGCCAGTTTCCAAACCGGCCTGTTCCGGTTGACGGAGGTTTCCAGTTTATGGTGTTGTTGAGACCGACCATTTGCTTTTTAACTGCTGTTGTTTTAATAAACCAGGAATCCAGCGGATAATATAAAACAGGCTTATCTGTCCGCCAGCAATGCGGATAAGTATGAACATGCTTTTCAATCCTGAAAGCCCGGTTATCATGCTTCAGCATAACAGCTATGTCAACATCTACAGAAGTATCATCTTCAACCGGTTTTTCATCAAACTCATTTTTTACCGATCTCCCTGCAAACTCATAATATTTTTCCGTTTTTACCTTTTCGGCAACGAACTGCTCCGACATATTTTGAATCGGGAAAAAACGTCCCTTACGATCCACCAGTGCCTGCGTTTTTCCATCTGAATCAGTAATTACAAGCGGTGATATACCTTTTTGTCTGGCCACCCTGTCGTCATCAGCACCGAATGTCGGAGCAATATGGACAATACCCGTACCTTCCTCAATAGTAACAAAATCGCCTGTAATAACCTCAAACGCCTTTCCATCCGGTTTAACCCACTCGATAAGCTGCTCATACTGAACGCCTTCAAGTTCTTTTCCGGAATACTCATCCAGTATTTTATAAGGAATTTTTTTGTCGCCCGGCTTATAATCATCAAATGGCAATTCCGAATTTTTTCTGTCAAAGTAAACAGCAAATAAATCTTTTGCAAGTATAAGTGTGACAGGCAGGCCTGTATATGGATTATAGGTCTTAACTTTCACATATTTGATTCCGGGCCCAACGCAAAGTGCTGTATTTGAAGGCAGTGTCCACGGAGTAGTTGTCCATGCCAGAAAAAACAAATCGGTATCAACATCCTTATAAAAAAATTCCGATCTTTCATTTCTCACGGCCCTGAATTGGGCAACTACGGTTGTATCCTTCACTTCGCGATAGCAACCCGGCTGATTCAGCTCATGAGAACTTAGTCCTGTCCCTGCTGCCGGAGAGTATGGCTGAATAGTATAACCCTTGTATAGCAGTCCTTTATTATATATTTGCTTTAAAAGCCACCATACTGTCTCGATATACCGGCTGTCATAAGTAATATACGGATCATCCATATTGATCCAGTAACCCATTATGCGGGTAAGTTCTTCCCATTCCCGGGTATATTTCATGACTTCCTTACGGCAGGCTGCGTTATATTCCTCAATTGAAATTTTCTTCCCGATATCTTCTTTGTTTATATTCAGGGTTTTTTCCACGTTTAACTCAACCGGGAGTCCGTGAGTATCCCAGCCGGCTTTCCTGTGTACGCGGAATCCTTTCATTGTCTTATAGCGACAAAAGATATCTTTAATGGTACGTGCCATTACATGGTGAATACCCGGCATACCATTAGCCGAAGGCGGTCCTTCATAAAAAACAAATGACGGATGTCCCTTACGGGTAGAGATACTTTTATGAAAGGTATCATCATCATCCCATCGCTTCAAAATCTTCTTATTAATATCTGAAAGATCCAAATGTTTATATTCCCGAAAACCGTTTGCCATAAAACTTATAATTCTGCTATTTGATAAAAAACATGCAAATATAGAAATTTTTCAGGGTAGCTCACTTTCAGGCACGACTAAATTCCTTTTTGGGGATTATATGAGCTCAGTATAAAAACTAAAATTTTTATTGATTAATACTTTATGTTATTTTATAAATGTTTAAAAATCAATTTAATAAATTTTTTAAATTTGCCTAAAAAAGGGCGCGAAGCGCCTTTTTAGACTAGACTCATTATATAAATTTTATAAAATTTACTTCGTTATAAAATAAGTATTAATTTTACAAAAAAATATTCAGATGAAACGAGTCATGTATTATCGTACACACATGAGGAACATTATAAATGACGAGTTCCATCTCATACCGTTAAAATTAATAATTAAAATGAGATGAAACGAGTCATGTACTATCGTTCACACATGAGGAACATTATAAATGACGAGTTCCATCTCATACCGTTAAAATTAATAATTACAATGAGATGAAATATCACAGCCAATTTTTTATTTTATCTTTTATTCTGATATCCTGTTTAACAGGGTGCGATCAGAAAGGCGGACAAACTGACCGCCCCAATATCTTATTTGCCATTGCAGATGATGCATCATGGAAACATTTCGGCGCTTATGGATGTAACTGGGTAAATACTCCCGCTTTCGACCGTGTTGCAAGCGAGGGTTTGCTTTTTGCAAATGCTTATACCCCCAATGCCAAGTGTGCGCCTTCACGTGCATGTATATTAACAGGACGTAATAGCTGGCAGCTTGAAGAAGCTGCAAATCACTCTCCCCATTTTCCGGCTAAATTCAAAACTTATGCTGAAGCTCTCGGTGAGCAGGGTTATTGGGTGGGTAGTGTTGCCAAAGGCTGGGCTCCCGGTGATCCTGGTGAGATAAACGGGAAAGAACGCGAACTGACGGGTCCTAAATATAATAAACATAAAACCACTCCTCCTGCAAAACATATTTCGAACATAGACTACGCAAAAAACTTCGAAGATTTTCTGGAAGAATGCCCTGCAGATCAGCCATTCTGTTTCTGGTACGGCAGTACCGAACCTCACCGGAGCTATGAATATGAAGCAGGCATCAAATATGGCGGCAAAAGTACTGCTGATATCATGGAAGTACCTGAATTTTGGCCTGATGTGGATACTGTCAGGACAGACATGCTTGACTATGCTTTTGAAATAGAATATTTCGACCTGCATATTCAGAGAATGCTGGAAAAGCTGGAGGAAACAGGCAAGCTGGAAAACACACTTGTAATTGTGACTGCAGACCACGGAATGCCTTTTCCACGTGTTAAAGGACAGGTTTATGAGTACTCAAACCATGTTCCGTTGGCCATGATGTGGAAGAGTGGCATTAAAAATCCCGGCCGGAAGGTTTCTGATTTTGTAAATTTTATCGATCTGGCGCCAACTTTTCTTGAATTGGTGGGTATAACACCGGAAGAAGTTAAAATGCAACCTGTCACAGGCAGAAGTCTTACCAAAATTTTCTACTCGGAAAAAGAAGGAAGAATAATACCTGAAAGGAACTTTGTACTTGTAGGCAAAGAACGCCATGATGTCGGCCGGCCCGATGATGTGGGCTACCCTGTCCGTGGCATTAGAACTGACGCCTATCTTTACCTGCGGAATTTCAAACCGGAACGTTGGCCCGCAGGCAATCCTGAAACAGGATATCTGAATTGTGACGGAAGTCCGACAAAAACTTATATTTTAAATACACGGCGTAATAAGGGCATAATGGAATACTGGCAACTTAGTTTTGGCAAAAGAAAAACAGAAGAGCTGTACAATATAACAGACGATCCTTACTGCATAAAAAATCTTGCTGCGGATGATAATTACACCGACATAAAGGAAAAATTAAAAAAGGAAATGACCCAAAGGCTTACAGATCAGGGAGATCCGAGAATTATGGGCCGTGGTGATATTTTCGATAATTACGAATATGCCGGGGCTGTCCGCAATTATTATAACCGTTACATGAGCGGAGAAGATATAAAGGCCGGATGGGTTAACAAGACCGATTACGATAAGTATCTGCAGGAAGAATAAAAATAACAGTAACTATTTATTATTTTTGCCGAACACAACAATTATATAATGAAGGTTATTGATATTATTAAGAATTCTGAAAAGACTGTATTCTCTTTTGAATTGCTACCCCCCTTAAAGGGGAACGATACCGGTCGACTGTACAGGACAATTGAAAATCTTACAGATTATGACCCGAAATATATTAATATTACCACCCACCGGGATGAGGTTGAATTCAAAGAGCAGCAGGATGGTTCCATAATTAAACGTACAATAAGAAAGCGTCCAGGGACAGTTGCTATTGCAGCTTCCATTCAGTACCGGTACGGCATACCGGTCGTTCCGCATATCCTTTGCGGTGGATTTACCAAAAGCGAAACTGAATATGTTCTCATAGATCTTCATTTTCTGGGGATTGAAAATGTTTTGGCGCTTCGTGGCGATGAACTCCGGATTCCTTATGGTATGACTACTCCAAAGGACAGTCATGCCCATGCCGATGAACTGGTAAAACAGATTGTAAATTTAAGAAAGGGGATATACATGGATAAAGATTTAAAAAATAATACGCCACTTGACTTTTGCGTTGGTGTAGCCGGATATCCGGAAAAACATATTGAAGCCCCCAATATAGAGCAGGATTTGGAATTTTTAAGACAAAAAGTTAATGCCGGAGCGGATTATATTGTAACACAAATGTTTTTCGATAATAAAGTCTATTATGATTTTGTAAAAAAATGCAGATCAATTGGCATTAATGTTCCCATTATACCGGGTATAAAACCTATAAACAGAAAAAATCAGCTAACCGTATTGCCAAAAATATTTAACATAGACCTGCCCACGGAACTTTCCAAAGAGCTTGCCAGGTGTAAAAGTAATGAGGAAGCCGGACAAGTAGGCACAGAATGGGCTATACATCAGTCTAAAGAATTGGTGGAGGCTAAGGCACCGTCACTTCATATTTACACCTATGGTATTTCTGACAATGTTAAAGAAATTGTCAAAGCAGTATTTTAGTATTTACAGGTCCCCTATCTTAATCTCTTCGGAAAGCCTGTCATTCTCGGCCTGATTATTAAGTTTCAGAGAATAGATCATTGCTTCGACCTGCCTCAGGTAATCTCTTTTATTTCTGTCAGGGGCATAAACATAGCCAAAAGCAACGATGACACGCTGGTTAGCCATATCCAATTCAGCCAGTGAAATATAAGGTCCTCCCATGAAGTCGTTCACTAATCGCCACAGTCCACGCATTTCAGCAGCATAGTTTCCGTTATGTTTTCTGATATTAAAAACCTGTTCTATTCTTTTCTCAGTGGTCATATAACTTCCTTCACCCGGACCGGGAACCTCTGCTTTCAGTACACTGTCCCTTATATCGACCAGGTAATTAACAGTAAAAGACTCAACAGAAGTGTAAGGAAATGTATAAAGGACAATAGCCTGGGAAATACGCGGGCTTTCAAACCGGAGCCAAATAAAATTCTTTTTTTGCTTAGCTATCTGAAAGCCGGGAGCTACTTTCATCGTAACACCAAAATTCTCACTGAGCACATTATAAATTCCTCTTTCATAATATTTATCATAGTTCATTTCAAGTCTCTCTCTTTCTGCTCTGAGAAAATAGGCCATGATATCCTTGTTGTTTTCCTCGAATATTTCTGCGAATTCCTGAACATTTTTTGCCTGGACAATAACTGTAGCCTGAGGATATGCCCATACATCATCCTTATAGATCACGGCGGTGGAATCAACAGAAGGGGAGATATAAGTCTGAATAATATTCCGGGTGGTTTTGAATATATTCTTAAAGGCCTCACGGGGCACTTTTATTAGGTCGAAAACAGGTTCATCCTGTGGCAGAGCCAGATGCGGCTGTGCAAGATGTTTTCTTATAACCTTGCCCGGAGATCCCTCCCACGATTTATCCGAGATTACAACTACCACTTCGCCTGACTTGCCAGTAATATTTTTGTGAACACCCTTACCTTCATCCTTACAAGAAAAGACACCAGTAATAATAATAAAAACCAGAAATCGAAAAAATATCTTTGTTATCATGACTGTCAATTTTGTATTTTTATCTGATAACGCGGCACTAATGCCCGAACAAATTATATATATAGCAAAAAAAATCCCGCTACATCATGAGAAGGCAACGGGATTTTTAATTCATCCTGATATAATTCACATGTTTGAAATAACCACTTTCAATGACAATTCATTTCATTATAATTGTTTATTTTAAAGGTATGAAATAAAACTCGTCATTTATAATGTTTCTCCTGTGTGTATTATAGTACATGACTCGTTTCATACAGCCAACGAAAGAATCCCTTAAAGATAAACAATAAGTAATTTGAACCAAAGTTCATGGTCTGTATCATTTTTCAATTTTTTCCGGCTCAGCCTTCCTTTCCCCTTCGCCGTCGTCATCTGATTCTTTTGTGGCTTTTTTGAATTCTTTCATTCCCTTGCCGAGGCCTTTCATCAATTCAGGAATTTTACGCCCTCCAAAGAGGAGAAGCACTATAATCAGAATAATAATTATTTCCTGCGGCCCGATAAATCCTGTAACTATAAATAAATTCATAATTCAAAGTTAAAATTATTTGATGCAAAAATAGAATTTTTTTATTTAAAATGTTCCATTAATCATTTTTATTATGTCATTTGCATTAGCAAACAATACCAGTGCCAATAGTATTATCATCCCGGCAATCTGAGCATATTCCAAAAATCGTTCCCCTGGCTTTTTCCCTGTCACCATTTCGAAGAATAAAAACATGACATGTCCGCCATCAAGTGCCGGAATAGGAAGAAGGTTCATAATAGCCAGAATTATAGAAATAAAGGCTGTCATATTCCAAAAAGAGAACCAGTCCCATTGTTCGGGAAAAATATTACCAATTGTGGCAAAGCCTCCGAGTGACTCATATGCTTTCGTTTCCGGTCTGAAAAACAGTTTAAATTGTTTGAGATAATCTTTTGTTGTTTGCACCCCTCTTTGAATACCTGCAGGAATAGATTCAAAAAATCCATAACTGACAGTCTTTAGATCAAAATACTGATCTGCATAATGACTATTTTTCACTCCTATCATTCCGTCTTCTCCAATAGTCATTTTAATATCAAGCATCTGACCGTCTCTCTCAATATTAAGAATCACAGTCTCTCCTGCATGCCCTTTAGCGGCGTCAACCCACTGGTCATAATATTTATAAGTATTTCCATTGATTCCCTTAATTTCGTCTCCTGTTTTCAATCCGGCTTCTTTTGCCGGTGAATCTTCAGTAAAGCCATCAACTCCGAGCCGGAACGGCACGCGGGGCGACATTACTGATTTACTTTTCAACATCATTGAAAGGTCCTCATCACTTATTTCAACATCGGCAACTTTCCCGTTTCTCATTACCTGCACTGTCCGGGCATCATCAAGAACAATTGTAGGTATTATCTTCATAAAATCCTCAATTTGCTTATTATCAACGGTAAGAATTTTGTCGCCTGTCCTGAAGCCAATCTCTTTTCCTACTTCATTCACAACAATTCCATATTTTACATTTTCAGTCGGGAGATATTGTTCCCCCCAGGCATATAAAACGCCAATATAAATTATCATTGCAAACAAAAAATTCATCATGATACCCCCGAGCATTATAAAAAGTCTCTGCCATGCAGGTTTCGATCTGAATTCCCAGTTTTTGGGAGGCAACTTCATAGCTTCCCTGTCCATCGATTCATCAATCATCCCTGCAATTTTAACATATCCTCCCAATGGAAGCCAACCCATGCCATATTCAGTTTCACCTTTCTTAAATTTAAAAAGCGAAAACCAGGGATTGAAAAAAAGATAAAATTTTTCAACCCTTGTTTTAAATCCTCTGGCAAATAAAAAATGGCCAAACTCATGCAGGATTACAAGTATTGACAAGCTTAATATAAGTTGGGCTGCTTTTATCAGTATTGTCTCCATCTATTCAATTATTATTATGATATTTTTTTTCTGTTAATAATTCTGTTATTCTCCTTGCTTCGCTATTAGTCTGAATAAGATCTTCAATACCAGGATCTTTAATAAAACTAACTTTTTGTATTGCTTTTTCAATTATTGCAGGCATATCGGAAAAAGCGGTTTTACCTTCCAGGAAGGCCTTTACCACAATTTCGTTTGCAGCATTCAATATGCAGGGAATATTTCCCCCGGTCTCCAAAGCTTCATAAGCGAGTGCAAGATTACGAAAAATTTTTATATCCGGCTGCTCAAAACTAAAATAAGGATAATCATGGAAGCTAAACCGGGAAAAATTATTTTTCAGGCGGTGAGGATAGGATAGCGCATACTGAATAGGAAGACGCATATCAGGCAATCCGAGCTGTGCCTTAATTGATCCGTCTTCAAACTGCACCATGGAGTGTATTATCGACTGGGGATGGACAACAACTTCTATTTTTGAAGAAGGAAGTCCGAAGAGCCAATGCGCCTCAATAACCTCAAAACCTTTGTTAATAAGCGTTGCCGAATCTATAGTAATTTTTTTACCCATATCCCAGTTTGGGTGTTCAAGAGCCATATCAACCGTTATATCTGCCAGTTCTTCCTGAGTTTTTCCACGGAAAGGACCCCCTGAACAGGTAAGTATGATCTTCTCCAAAGAATTATTCAACTCTCCCGCAAGGCACTGAAATACTGCAGAATGTTCCGAATCCACAGGTATTATGCCAACCTTGTTCTCCTTTGCCAGACGTGTTACGATCTCACCTGCAACCACAAGAGTTTCTTTATTTGCAAGAGCAATATCTTTTCCGCTTTTAATTGCATAATAAGTGGGCATAAGTCCTGAGTAACCCACCATAGCAGTGAGAACCATATCAATAGTATCCATTTGTACTACCTGGTTAATGGAATTGCTGCCGGCATAAACTTTTACAGGATGCTGTTTCAAGGCATCTTTCACTGCATTATATTTTCTGTTATTAGCAATTACCACCGCATTTGGCTGGTATTTTTTTGCCTGTTTAATAAGCAAGCCTTCATTATTATTCGCTGTCAACACTTCAACCTCAAATATATCCGGATTTTCATCTATTACCTCAAGTGATTTAGTACCTATTGATCCGGTTGAACCCAGTATTGCAATTCTTCTTTTCACATTTAATATTTATAACAAATCATTATATCCTGTATAATACAATAACATTCAGAAATCTATATAATTTTCCGGGTTCAAAGGGGTACCACCGTGCCAAAGTTCGAAGTGAAGGTGGGGTCCTGTTGATAATTCACCGGAATTCCCGATTATCGCAATAGCCTCTCCTGCTTTTACCCTGTCTCCCTGATATTTGAGCAACTCAGAATTATGCTTGTACACTGATATCAGGTCAGACTGATGTTGTATATGAATAACATATCCGGTTTCAAGCGTCCATTCCGAAAAAATGACAGTGCCGTCGAGGACAGCGGAGATACGTGAATTCGGTCCGCTCACCAGGTCAACGCCAAAATGATCAGAAGCAGTATCAAAATGATTAGTAACAACTCCCTTTACAGGTACAAAAAAATGAATCTGGCTGATACTTCTACTTTGCTCGTTTTCATTTTCGAGCGACAAGCTGGTTTGTTCCGCCAATAATTTGTCCCGGAATACAGAATCATGATTATACTCCTGAAATTCAACTTCATTTATTTTAACCGTAGTATCGACTAACGGATTATCCTGAGGTACTTCCCCCGAAACGATAGATTTTATTCCCTGGAAAAATATATCACGCTTATTAAGTTCATTTTCCAGAGAATCCACTATCAGGGCATTCCTGACAAGTATTTGCCGGTATTCGGCTTTCGGATAGCCGGGTATATATTCCCTTAGTCCGGTAATTGCAATTAGCAATATAACAAGTATAACTATAACTGCCGACAAAAGGCTGGTTATTGTAAATACCTTGAAACGAGTCAACTTCATGGTCCACACCGATTGAAAAGTGGTATCGTTATATATTATCAACCGGTACCTGTCACTAAGTTTTTTAAATATTTTTTTCTTCAGTTTCACTAAGCAAATATATTGGAGGTTACAAATTTAGAAAGAAAAGACAAACTATAATGTCCTTTAAATATTTTTAACCTGTATTAACGGAAAAGAATGGATAAATAAAATGACAATGACAATTGAAATATTATATTTGTAGCATTAAAAAATTCTAAAAATTTGTTTAAAAAAATGAAAAAATTGACTACAATACTGCTTTTTGTTGTAATCATAGTAAGCAGATCGGGGGCAGATGAGGGAATGTGGCTTCCCTCACTTATTAATAAACTGAATATTGATGAGATGCAGGAGATGGGACTTGATTTGAGTTCCGAAGATATCTACAATATTAATAACGCCAGTCTGAAGGATGCAGTAGTGGCACTTGACAGGGGATCATGTACTGCAGAACTTATCTCAGATAACGGACTGATTTTAACAAATCATCATTGCGGATATGATGAAATCCAGAATCATTCTACAGTTGAAAATAATTATCTGAAAGATGGATTCTGGGCTATGTCACATGAGGAAGAACTGCCTAATCCGGGTAAATCCGTGTCATTTCTTGTTCGTATAGAGGATGTCACCAGAGAAGTTTTGGCAGACGTAACGGAAGATATGACTGAAAAAGAAAGAAACAAAAAGATATACACTATTTCTAATGAACTGGAAAAAGAAGCAAAAGGGGATACACACTATGAAACTTATGTCCGCAGCTTCTTCAATTCAAATCAATATTTTCTGTTTGTAACTGAAACCTTCAGGGATGTCCGGCTGGTTGGTGCTCCGCCTCAGGCTTTGGGCAAATTTGGCGGTGATACCGACAACTGGATGTGGCCGAGACACACGAGCGATTTTTCACTTTTCCGCGTTTACAGTGGTCCTGACGGCAAGCCTGCAAGCTTTTCAGAGGAAAATATTCCTTATAAACCAAAACATTACCTGCCTATTTCACTTAAAGGTGTAGAAGAAAAAGATTTTACTATGGTAATGGGTTACCCGGGCAGCACAGATCGATATATGACTTCTTACGGTGTGGAATATATAATGGAAGTAACCAATCCTGTCAGGATGGAAGTACGTAATACAAAACTTAAGATCCTTAATGATTATATGTCTACCGGACCCAAAGCCCGTATACAGTATTCATCCAAATACGCGAGAAGCTCAAATTATTATAAATACAGCATAGGCCAGAACAAAGGACTTAATAATCTGAGTGTTATAGAAAATAAAAAACAGCTTGAAAACAAATTCACCAGGTGGGTTAATGCTGATGATGCACGTAAAGAAAAATATGGAAATGTATTGGAATATATCTCCGATTCATATTCAAACAGGGAAGTCGGAAAAGCACAGGAATACATGGCTGAGGCGATGATACGCGGACCCGAAATATTTATGTTCGCATACCGTGCTTTGCCATTATTCAGATTATTAAAAGAAGACGAAATAAAGGAAGAATTTATTGATATGGTAAAAAGCAGGGTAAGCAGTGGAATGGAAAAACATTTCAAAGATTATAATGCTGAAACTGACAGAAAAGTTGCCTCCTCCCTTTTAAGCCTTTATGCTAAAAACAACGATCCCGGATTTTATCCTGAATTTTTTGATAAAGTTAAAAAAAGGTATAGAGGAGATTTTTCCAGATATACAGAAAAAATGTTTAAAAAATCAGTTTTCGATGATCAGGAAGAGCTAAATGAATTTCTTAAGGACCCAAAATTAAGACACCTAAAAAAAGATATGGCTTTTCAGGCTGCCTGTGATATCTTTGATAAGTTTCGCGAAATAGGCGATGAAGCAAACCAATACGAAGAACAACTTAATACGGGACAAAGATTATATCTTGACGGATTGATGAAAATGCAGGAGGACAAGAAATTTTATCCCGATGCCAATTCCACAATGCGTCTTACTTACGGACAAGTTCTTGATTATGAACCTCGTGACGGAGTGCTTTATAAATATTATACGACTGCGGACGGTTATCTTGAGAAAGAAATCCCCGGCGATCCTGAGTTCCATATTCCCGGGAGATTAAAAAAAATGCTGAAAGCCAAGGATTTCGGAAGGTATGCCGCCGAAGACGGAGAATTACATACATGCTTTATTTCCAATAATGACATCACAGGCGGCAACTCCGGCAGTCCGGTTCTCAACGCCAACGGTGAACTTGTAGGGTTAGCATTCGATGGCAACTGGGAAGCTATGAGCGGGGATATTGCCTTTGAATCTGAACTCCAAAGATGCATAAATGTTGATATACGATTCGTTTTATGGGTTATTGACCAATATGCCGGAGCCACTCATCTAATCGATGAAATGAATATTGTGGAATAATAATCTCCGGTAATATTTCCCGTAAAAAATATTTATTGAACTATAGCCCTTATATGATAAAATTTTCTTAGCCCCGGCATTTATGCTGAAAGTTTTTATGACGAGTATTATTAGCCCCGGCATTTATGACGGAGTATATAATTTGCCCGGCATTTATGCTGTAATTTTTATGATATAATTATTTTTAGCCCCGGCATTTATGACGAAATTTTTTATAATATAGTTATTTTTAGCCCCGGCATTTATGCCGGGGTAAAATAAATTTCATGGCCAGTCCTAAAATAACAATATACACCGACGGAGCCTCTCTGGGTAATCCCGGCCCGGGAGGATACGGTATTGTGCTCCTTTCGGGAAAATATCGAAAAGAAATATCGGAAGGATACCGGCTCACCACCAACAATCGCATGGAATTACTTGCAGTAATAAAGGCACTGGAAGCATTAAAAATCCCCGGCAGCAATGTTACCGTTTATACCGACTCAAAATATGTTGCCGATACTGTGGAAAAAGGCTGGTTATTCAATTGGGTGAAAAAAAATTTTAAAGGCAAAAAAAATTCCGACCTGTGGATGCGGTTTCTGGAAGCTTATAAAAAGCACAATGTTAAATTTGTATGGGTAAAAGGACATGCTGATAATCCCCTGAACGAAAGATGTGACCAGATGGCTGTGGAAGCCTCTCTTAAAGACGG
>Ga0180433_10006927_pt1 | contig 14644 bp, 14 predicted proteins | sample SS_ome_8_FD_132980 | JGI IMG/M metagenome (GOLD analysis project Ga0180433, IMG submission 132980) | Hypersaline lake sediment archaeal communities from the Salton Sea, California, USA - SS_1_D_1 metaG | ecosystem: Environmental > Aquatic > Non-marine Saline and Alkaline > Hypersaline >... | reverse complement strand
GCCAGTGCGCGGAGTAGTCGTCGATCCAGTACCAGGAACCCTGCACCGGCGGGTCGGTCTTGACGACCAGATTGCGCTCGGCCAGTGCCTTGTTCTGCACCGGTTCGTCGAAGCGGGCGATCACCACCGTCCCCACCCCGTAGCGCTCGTCGGGGTTCAACGCGAAACCGCCGGGGCGCTCCAGATAGGGGTGGATGTAGTTGTTGGGCACCAGGGTGGAGAAGTAGGTCGTGCGGGTCAGCGGGACCCCGCTGCGACTCTTGCCGCTGACGGTCATCGTGTAGTTCCGGGCGAAGTTGAGGCGTTCGGTGGGCGCCCAGGTGGTGCCGTCCGCGGAGACTTCGCCCTCAACGGCGTAGCCCCAGTCGTCGACCAGAGAGACCCCGGTGATCCGGCCACCGAACACCTCGGCGGTCGGGGTGGCCAGCGGGCTGACGCCGACGGCATCATCCATCGGCGAAATCCCCAGGACCGGGGGCTTGGGCTGGGGCGGCGCCGGCGGCGCGGCCGCCGTCGCGGTGGGCGTTTTACAGCCTCCGGCGCAACCCGGGATGCCAGCGACGTCGCTGGCCAGGACACCTGCCAGCAAAACCACCACGGCAAGGCTAGCCGTGCGGGCACGGGGGGTGATACGCACCGAATTCACTCCAGGACAGCGTTCCGAACAAGTCATCAGTCGTCGTCGACCCGACGATCATAGCCGCCTTACCGACCGCCTCGGCAACACCGCCGGGGCTGCCGGCCCGGCCTGCTACGATGCTTACAACGTCGGCCTCCGAACGGAAACGCTGACACGTCGTGGAACGCGATTACTCCACCGGCACCGCCCCACAAGATTCGGGGCCGCGCGCCGAGTCCGATTGATCAGTGCCCCTGGCACACCATGTCTCGCGGCGATCCGATATTGCCCCCCGGCAATCTCGCCACTTCTGCGCCCGGCGGACACCGGCGCGCACCCGATGCCTGAAAGGCAGCAATGAACACCCAACAGACGTTCGCCGACCTCGGCGTGCCCGCACCGCTGGTCGCGGCGCTGGCCGCCGACGGCCTGACCCATCCCTTCCCGATCCAGGCCCACACCCTGGCCGACACCCTGGCCGGCCGCGACGTGCTGGGCCGGGGCAAGACCGGCAGCGGCAAGACGCTGGCGTTCTGCATCCCGCTGGTGGCCCGGCTCGCCGAGCACCGGCGGGCACCGTCCCGGCCGGCCGGCCTGGTGCTGGCCCCGACCCGCGAATTGGCCACCCAGATCACCGCGACCCTGCGGCCCCTGGCGGCCGCCTACGGCCTGAAGGTCACCACGATATTCGGCGGGGTGCCGCAGAGCCGGCAGGAGTCGGCACTGAGGTCGGGCGTCGACATCGTCGTCGCCTGCCCCGGCCGGCTGGAGGACCTGATGCGTCAGAAGCTCATCAGCCTCGACACCGTCGAGGTGACCGTGATCGACGAGGCCGACCACATGGCCGACCTGGGCTTCCTGCCGGGGGTGACACGCATCCTGGCCGCGACCCCCTCCGGCGGGCAGCGGCTGCTGTTCTCGGCGACGTTGGACAACGGGGTGGACAAACTCGTCAACCGGTTTCTGCGCGATGAGGTGACCCACAGCGTCGACAACCACAACTCCCCCGTCGCGGCGATGACCCATCACGTGTTCCACGTCGAGGGCACCGAGGCCAAGAAGCAGCTGGTGCACACATTGGCGTCGGGCACCGGCCGGCGAATCCTGTTCCTGCGTACCAAACATCAGGCGCGCAAACTCGCCAAGCAGCTGACCGGCGCGGGCATCCCCTCGGTCGACCTGCACGGCAACCTGTCCCAGCCGGCCCGCGACCGCAACCTGGCGGCGTTCACCGCCGGCACCGCGCGGGTGCTGGTGGCCACCGACATCGCCGCGCGCGGGGTGCACGTCGATGACGTCGAACTGGTGGTGCACTGTGACCCGCCCGCCGAGCACAAGGCCTACCTGCACCGCTCGGGGCGTACGGCGAGGGCCGGGCGGGCCGGCGACGTGGTCACGGTGGTGCTGCCCGAACAGCGCCGCGATACCCAGTCCCTGCTGCGCAAGGCAGGCATCCGGGCCGACCCCCGGCAGGTGACCGCCACCTCCGCCGAGGTGCTCCAGCTGGTGGGCGAGGTCGCGCCGTATCGGGCGCCGAAGGTCAGCGAACCCCAGCCCGGTCGGGCCCGATCAGGTCGCCCCAATGGTCCAAACCGCAGGCGCCGTAGAACCACTCGTAGCTGAACGCGGGATCCATCCGTTTGAAGCTGTCGGCCAGCTGGCGGACCAGTGCGGCGATCCTGTCCCGCTGGGCGGCGGTGAGTCCGGGGTCGGTCAGCGTCGTATGCACCTGCAGCGAGATGCTCGTGATCAGTGGTCGATTCATGCCATGCCCCCTCGCCCGGGACGGTAGCGCCGCCCTGTGACATTCGGTGCTGTCACGGCCTGAAGTCAGGGTCGGACGTCAGGGGCTTTCCCGAGTCGTCTGCGCGATCCCCAGCCGCCGGGCCACGTCAGGTCCGCCGTATTCGGCGATGAACGCCGGGTCCCCGCACACCACCAGCTGGTCGCGGGCCCGGGACAGCCCGACATAGAGCCGTTCCCGGGCCCTTTCCAGGGCGTAACGGTCGTTGACCACCAGCACGACGGCCGGGCGCTCCAAGCCCTTGAAGCCCAGCACGTGGCCGTAGAACACCTGCTCTGCGTCCCAGAAGCTGTCCCAGTAGGAGGCGGTGCCCTGGGCCTGGCGGGCACGCTGCTCGGGGTGGCGGCTGCCGGTGGTCAGCAATGCGACGTCGGCGGGCCGCCAACCCTCCTCGAGCAGCGCCTCGACCTGGTCGTCGCCGACGTCCAGTGCCTCGTCGGCCTCGCATTCCACGAACCGAACCTCCGGGCCGTCTCCGCCTAGGAAGCGCATCGGGTGGTCGACCAGCGATGAGAAGGCGGTGGCGATCTGGCGGGTGTTGCGGATGTTCTGATCCAGAACCAGCGGAACCAGCGGCACCGGCGGGGTGCCCTGGCGGTCGAAGACCCGCTGGCCCTCGTCGGTGAACACATACAGCCCGCCGGCCTCGGGATCGCGCAGCGCGGCCAGCAGCGGCTCCCACCAACTGTCGGCGAAGTCCTGGGCCTCGTCGATGACGATGGCGTCGAACCGGTGACCGTCGGGAAGCTCCTCGGCCAGCCCCCGCATGATCTCGGGCAGGTCGTGCTCGAAGAACTGGCTGGCCTCGCTGGTGCGCTCGGACTCGCCGGGCCCCTTCGGGGCGCCCCAGTCCATGCCGAGGCTGTGGTACTCCCCCACGTAGTCGGGCCGCTGTCGCCGATTCCAGCCGGCCGTGATGCGCTTGAGGTAGGACGCCAGTCCGTGGGAGTAGCAGATCAGCGCCACCCGCTGCCCGCCGGCGGCCAGTCGGCGGGCCTGCTCCATGGCCATGAACGTCTTGCCGCTGCCGGCTCCGCCGCGCACCTCCACCCGCGGCAGCAACCGGGTCGCCGAGAGGATCACGGCCTGCTGCTCGGTGAGCGTGTCGGCGGCCTCCTCGTTCTCCAGAGCGCGGGCGACGACGTCCCGCTGGGGCAGTCCCCGGCCGGACAGCGCGGTGAGCAACTGCTCGACGGCAGCGTCGGTCAGCAGCGGGAGGTGGGTCTTCTGGGTGGTGGCGATACCGCGGAGCTTTTCGCCGATGCCGCCCAGGTCGTCACGGTCGATCACCATCCAGCGTGGGCAGTCCGTCAGTGCGAAGTCCTGCCCCACCGCGCTGTTGGGGAACACCACCGCGTGATTCCACCGGGGACGCTCCTGGGTCCAGCGCGGATCCTTCTCGACGAAGTCGCGCAGCGCATATCTGGCCTGACGGACCTGGCGTACCGGATGGATGGCCCGGATGCTGCCGTCGCGGCGGCGGCGCTGCCGCCAGGCGGAGCCGTCATGCCACACCTCGCCCCCTTTGACCTCCAGACAGACGATGCCGGCCCCCCGCAGCGCCACGACGAAGTCGATCTCGTGATCCTTGGCGTGGTCGGTGACCCGCTGTCCGACCACAATCACGTCGGACTCACCGAGCTGATCGACCAACGCTGTGAACACCGTGCGCTCGGCGTAGTTGGCGAACCGCGGCTGGTCGGGAATCGTCAGGGGCATCGCTGTTGATCTATCACAGCGCGATGGCCGGCGCGGTGCACTCGTGGCAGCGCGGTGTCAGAAGGTGCCGCTACCGTTGAGACGAAAGGGGGGTTCTCAATGAGCCAGAACACCACCACACCGAAACTGGGCGAACGCTTCTCCCACGCGCTGACCTTTGCCGCCGACAAGCACCGAACCCAGGTGCGCAAGGGCGGTGACATCCCTTATCTGGGGCATCTGCTCAGCGTCGCGGGTCTGGTGATCGAAGCCGGCGGGGACGAAACGGAGGCGATCGCCGCGCTGTTGCACGATGCCGCCGAGGACGCCGGCGGCGAGGCCACCCTCGCCGAGATCCGGGACATCTTCGGGGAGGCGCCGGCCGCGATCGTCGCCGAGTGCAGCGACACCTTTGAAACGCCCAAGCCGCCGTGGAAGGACCGCAAACGGTCCTACATCGAGCATGTGGCGACAGCCACCGACAGTGCGGTGCTGGTGTCGCTGGCCGACAAGCTGGATAACGCCCGCGGGATGCTGCGCGACCACCGTGCGCTCGGCGACGCGCTGTGGCAGCGGTTCTCGGTGCAGGATCCGCGCGAGCACCTCTGGTACTACACCTCGCTGCTTGCGGTGTTCCGGCAGCGCCGGCCGGGATGCTGGATGGTCGAGGAGTTGGGCCGGGTCATCGAGGAGCTCGGGGCCAGGGTTACGGCTGCCTGATCCCTCACGGCCGACTCAGGCTGGCTGCTTCTCGAACAGGTAGTGGAACACCATCCATTCGGTGCCGCCGCGGTAGCCGAAGACCTCCGAGCAGAACAGCAGGAACATCCGCCAGCGCTCCAGGGCCACCGGCGCCGGGACGGGCCCGCCGGCCAGGGCGTCCAGGCAGCGCGCCTTCTCCGCATCGAGGCGCTCCAGCCAGGCTTCCAGCGTCCTGGTGTACTCGCCGCCGTTGACATCCCAGACCCGGGTCTGGGCAAGGTCGGCGGGCAGAAAGTTCTCGAGCAGGTCGCGGCTGGGCATCGTGCCGCCGGCGAAGAAGTACTTGCCCATCCAGTCGGTGGTCTTGAAATCGTAGGCGAACCGGCGGTTGCCCAGGATCTGCACCATCATCCGGCCGTCGGGCCGCAGCCACGAGCTGACCTTGGCCAGCACCATCTCGTAGTTCTTCATGTGCTCGAGCATTTCGCAGGAGACGATGACGTCGAACGCGGCGGCGAACTCCGGGTCGTCGAAACTGCTGGCGTCGGCCTTGACGCAGGCGAAGCGGCCCTGGTGTTGCTGGTTGCGCGCGCGGATGTAGTCCTGCTGGGTTGCGCTGTTGGACAGGAAGGTGACTTCGACGTTGTCGTAGTTGTCCAGAACATAGCTGCCGTGTGATCCCCACCCGCAGCCAAGGTCGAGCAGACGAACCGAACCACGTTGGCGCACAATTTCGCTCAGCCGCAGCCGCTCCTCCAGGAAGGCGTGCAACATGGCAGTCTCGGCGTCGGCCAGGGAGGTGTCGGCCTCGGGGAACAGGCAGCAGGAGTACTTCAGATGCGGCCCCAGCATGAGATGGAAGAACCCGGTGGGCACCTCGTAGTGCTGGATGTTGGCGTCGTCCTGATGGGTGGCGCCCGCGCTGGAGCGCAGCTTCTGGAAGTACTTGTCCTTGTAGAACGCCTGCTTGGCGACGTCGCCGCCGCACTCGAAGGTCTTGACCCATTGGGCGCACATCAGGCGGACCAGTGCGCGTAGCACCGCGTCGGGCATGAGCCCGCGTTCCTTGAGTGCGAGGACGGTGTTGAAGAGGCGCTCCACGCCACCGATCCAAACACACTCGCCGCCGACGCCCGCCCCCGCCACCGGCGCAGTCAGTGCCCTCGGAACTCGTCCATCGAGTTGTACACGCCGACCCGGCGGAGGTACACGTCACGCAGCCGGACCGGCAGGATCCCGGTGAGCACCCTGTTCATCTTGGAGGTCCACGGCATGACGACGAAGGGCCGTCCCTGCAGCATCGCGCTCCAGGTTGCCTCGACCACGTCCTCCTGTTTGAGCATGGGGGTGAAAAGGATTCCCTTGGCGCCGTCGAACATCCCGGTGTTGATGTAGGTGGGGCACACGGTGGTGACCCTGACCTGATCGTGGCCGGCCTGCTCCAGCTCCAGGCGTACCGAGTCGGAGAACCCGACCGCGGCCCATTTGGAGGCCGCGTAGGCCGCCATCCGGGGAATGGCGTTGAGCCCGGCCGAGGAGGCGATGTTGACCAGCCGGCACGGCCTGCCGGACTCGATCATCGCGGGCAGGAACTCCCGCGCCACCCCCATCAGCCCGATGGCGTTGACCTCCATGGTCGCGGTGAAATCCTTGGGGCTGTTCTCCCAGAAGTAGCCGTTGCCGCGCACGATGCCCGCGTTGTTGAACAGGACATGAACCGTTCCGACCTCGTCGCGAACCCGGTCGGCGGCCTGGGTCACCCGGTCCTCGGAGGTGACGTCGACGGCCTGGTGGTGGATGGTGCCGCCACGGGCCTGCAGCTCGGCGGCCGTCTGCGCCAGCGCGGTCTCGTTGGCGTCCCAGAGCACCACCGAGGCCGCGCCCTCGCTGACCGCCCGGGTGGCGAACAGCTTGCCCAGGCCCATCGCGGCACCGGTGACCAGGACGTTCATTCCTGCGACGGATTGCATGACGGAACTCCTCAGGCGGGTCGGGCTGGCTCCCCACCGTTGTACCCCAGCGGGCCTCGGGCCAATCGCCCGGCCGATCAGGGGCAGTTCACCGCCGCCTGTGCGACCACCGCAACCTGGCGCGCGTAGCCGGCACCGAACAGCACCACATGCGCCAGCAGCGGATAGAGCTGATGCAGCGCTGCGCGATCCCGCCAGCCGGCCCGCAGCGCATGCACACTCTGGTAGCCGGCGAAGACCTCCTCGCCGTGCGGGCATCCGAACAACGCCAGCATGGCCAGATCGGTCTCCCGATGCCCGCCGTGGGCGGCGGGATCGACGAGCACGGCGCCGTCTTGAGTCCACATGACGTTGCCGGCCCAGAGGTCACCGTGCAGCCGCGAAGGCCGGTCTTCGTCGTCGAACTCCCCCGCCAGACATCGGGTGATCACGGTCTCGGTCAGCGAGCATGTCCTCGAGTCCAGCCCGTCGCGCGCGAGTTCGAGCATCGGGGCCAGCCGCTCGACCGCGTAGAAGCGGCCCCAGCTGTGGTGGGCGGTCAGGCTCATCGGCAGCGGACTGCTCAGCGGGCCGAAGAATCCGGGTCCCGACCAGCCCTCAGGCGCCGCTCCGAAGCCGGCGGCACCGGCGTCGTGGGTGGCCGCCAGCCGGCTCCCGAACTCCCGGGCCGCAGCCGCGGTCGGCGGCACTGATTCCAGTCGCTGCAGGGTCAGGCTGGTGTCGTCCCAACGCAGGACCGGCACACAGGGCACACCACCGGTCGCTGCGGACAGCCAGGCCAAACCCTTTGCCTCGCAGGCGAAGAAATCTGTGGGTGCGCTGCGGTTGGTTTTGACGAATTCGTTCATCCGGCTCTGCTAGAGCAGGTACAGCAGGACCGTCAGCACCACCGCAGCGGCGTAGACGGCCAGCGAGGCCACCCCCACCCGACGGTCGAGGCGCATCATGGATTCCTGTGCCTGCTCGTGCGCCGAGCGCCGACTGCCGATCACCGTGTAGACCATCGCGATCAGGACGTAGACCATCGAGAGGATGTAGACGACGTCGATCATCATCAGGTAGCCGACCTCTGGCAGGTTGGAGGTGACGGTCCACTGCAGTGCCATCAGGGTCAGCATCGCCGTCACCGCGATCCCGGTCCGGGCCTCCTCCAGTCGAGCCGGGACCACATAGATCAGCGCGGTCAACAGGATGATGATGGTGACCGGCAGCATGATCTTGATGGCCAGTGGCAGCACCTCACGATCGACTGGAATCGTCACGGTCACCCGCGAATAGTCCGGTGACCCGGCCGCCAGGTCCCCGAAGTCCGTCGGGTATTCGTAATTCGCCGCCACCAGGATCGGTTGTCCGATCTCGAAGCCGGGCAGAGAGATGTTGGCGTCGAGGGCGACCGGGATGGTGTCGGGGACGAACTGGATCTCGCTGGCGTCACCGGCGCCGTCCTCGAACTGCAACAGCAGGTTCTGCACGTCGAAGGGGTACTTGCGCAGGTTCATCTTGGAGATCCAGAGGCCCCGGATGCGGAAGGCCATGTACTTCGACCCGTCGGGCATGTCCTCGGGCTCCTCGGCGAGCCGCTCCACCACGACCCCGTCGAAGCCGAAGGGGTTCATCACCTCGAAGCTGGCCGACGGGTCGATGTCGGGGTCACTCCAGCGCAGCCAGACATAGACGTCGGCGTTGAAGCTGTTCGACGGGAGGTCAAGGTCGTAGATGTCGTTGATGTACACGCCGATGGCGACCTTCGCGGGCTCCTCCTGCGCCGCGGCCTGCGGCGGTGCGGCCAGCGCCATTCCGGTCAGCCCCACCAGCGCGACCAGGGCCGCCGCGAGCAGCATCAGCACTCGGCGCATCTAGCCCGCCAGACCCGGGAGCACGGCCTGCAGGGCGGCCAGTGGGAACCCGCCGCGCACCGCGAACGGGAAGGCCAGCCCGAGTACTACCGCGATCGAGACGGCCGGGATCAGACACCAGACGGAGATCAGAACCGGCCGACGGTAGGCGACCGTCGTGATGCCCATGACGGTCGACGCTAGCGCACCGATGAACAGCAGCAGCGCCCCCAGTGGGGCGGGCAGGGACCGGTTGGCCACCGCGGACACCCCCGCCGCGGAGGTTTCCAGCGCCGTGGCCGCGGCGGTCAGGCCGGGAACCTCGCGGGCGGGGGCCTGCGAACCGTACGCGTAGGCGTACAGCGCGTCCTCGAACCGGTCCAGCGCAGTGGTGGAGGGCAGTCGGCTGGCCTGGCCGCGGCGCAGGAAGTCAGCATCCTCGGTAGCGGCCAGCTCCGCGTAGGTGCGTAACTGCCCGGCCAAGGAGGCCGACTGTGACCGGTCGGAGATGTTGCCGAGTTCGCGGGACATCTGGGTCACCGCGGCGGCCTGCTGCTCGACGGCGGTCTGCGCGGCCGACACCCCACCCCATGTGACGGTGATGGCGAACCCGACGAAGAAACCGAAGGTGGCCGCGACACCGGTGAGCAGATTCTTGGCCTGGTCGGCTAACTCCTCGCGGTACTCCGCACTGCAGCGTCGGCGGACGAGCTCGCGGGCGGCAAAACTCACCCCGGTGAACAACGCCAGCAGAACCAGCATGATCGCCCACAGCGGCAACGCGATGATCAGGTCTCGCACCGGCGCAAGTTATCACCCACCAAAGTGCCGGACCCCTGAATGGCGACGGCCCGCGTACAGACACCCGGCCCTTGATCACCATGACCGCGAGCAAACGTGGTGGCAGGTACAGGATTCGAACCTGTGTAGGCTTTCGCCGACGGATTTACAGTCCGCTCCCATTGGCCGCTCGGGCAACCTGCCTGGGGATCGAACCGGTACCGGCTCGACGCGTCTAGCAGGGTACAACGAGGATGTACCCAGGACACAAACCGGCCGATCACCGGAAGGAATCTCAGCCATGGCTGACTCAAGCTTCGACATCGTCAGCAAGGTCGACCGCCAGGAGGTCGACAACGCCCTGAACCAGGCGGCCAAGGAACTGGCCACCCGGTTTGACTTCCGCGGCACCGACACCTCGATCGCCTGGAAGGGCGACGAGGTCATCGAGATCGTCTCCTCCACCGAGGAGCGAGCCAAGGCCGCGGTCGACGTCTTCAAGGAAAAGCTGGTCCGCCGCGACATCTCGATGAAGGCCTTCGATGCCGGCGACCCGCAGCCCTCCGGCAAGACCTACCGGGTCACCGGGAGCCTCAAACAGGGCATCAGCTCCGAGAACGCCAAGAAGATCACCAAGTTGATCCGCGACGACGGCCCCAAGGGCGTCAAGACCCAGATCCAGGGCGAGGAGATCCGGGTGAGTTCGAAGAAGCGCGACGACCTGCAGTCGGTCATCGCGATGCTCAAGGGGGCCGACCTTGAGGTGGCGCTGCAGTTCGTCAACTACCGCTGAGCGGGTGGAACCTGGCCGGGCCAGCCGGTCAGTGCCTACTCTGAACAGAGCAGGCACACCGATCCCGGAGGACCGCGATGACGACCACACCGGCCACCGCCGACACCCCCACCGACACCGACGCGGGGTTCTATGACGTCGTCATCATCGGCGCCGGCATCTCCGGCATCGGCGCGGCCCACCATCTGGGCGAAACCAACCCGGGGACCCGCTACGTGATCCTGGAGGGCCGCGAACGCATCGGCGGCACCTGGGATTTGTTCCGCTATCCCGGGGTGCGCTCGGACTCCTCGATCTTCACCCTCAGCTGGCCATGGGAGCCGTGGCGCGGCCAGGAGTACGTGGCCGACGGCGACCAGATCCGCGACTACATGGACGAGACCGCTCGCAAGCACGGCATCACCCCGCACATCCGCTTCCGCACCCGGGTGAACTCGGCGGATTGGGACTCCGCGACCGACACCTGGACGCTGCAGGTCAGCGAGGACGGCCGGCCCCGCCGCTACCGCTGCAGATTCGTCTTCTTCGGCTCCGGCTACTACAACTACGACGAGCCCTACACACCGGAGTTCCCGGGCATGGAGAGCTTCGGCGGCACGGTGATCCACCCACAGCGCTGGCCCGAGGACCTCGACTACGCCGGCAAGCGGATCGTGGTCATCGGCTCGGGGGCCACCGCGGTCTCGCTGGTGCCGGCGTTGGCCCGCAGCGCCGGCCACGTCACCATGCTGCAACGCTCACCGGGCTACCTGTTCTCCATGCCCCGGGTGAACCGCTTCTACAAGCTGCTGCGCCAGGTCATGCCGAATCGGGCCTCCTACGCCGTCATTCGCTCGATGGCGCTGATTTTCGAGAAGGTGATGTGGGTATTCGCACGCCGTTTCCCGCAGGCGGTTCGCAAATTCGTCCGCCGCCAGAACGTCACGATGCTGCCCGCCGGCTATCCGGTCGACGTGGACTTCAAGCCGCGCTACAAGCCGTGGGACGAGCGGATGTGCCTGGTGGCCGACGGCGACGTGTTCGAAGAGATCAGCAAGGGCACCCTCGAGGTGGTGACCGACCACGTCGATCACGTCGATGAAACCGGGATCGCCTGCGCCTCAGGCCGCCACATCGATGCCGACATCATCGTGACCGCCACCGGCCTGCAGTTGCAGGCCCTCGGCGGGGTGCGGATCACCCTGGACGGCAACGAGATCAAGCCGCAGGACCGGTTCTCCTACAAGGCACACATGCTCGACGGCGTGCCCAACCTGTTCTGGTGCATCGGCTACACCAACGCCTCCTGGACGTTGCGCGCCGATATGACCGCCCGTGCCGCCGCCCGGCTGGTCGACCACATGGCCGCGCACGGCTACACCCACGCCTACCCGCACCTGGGCGGCGAGCCGATCGCCGAGAAGCCCACCTGGGACCTGCAGGCCGGTTACGTGAAGCGCAGCCTGCACGCGCTTCCGAAGTCGGGCACCAAACGGCCCTGGGTGGTACGGCAGGACTTCCTCGCCGACGCCATCGACCACCGTTTCCTGGACAAGATCGACGAGGACATGGTGTTCGGCCGCGCCCGCAAGCCGGTCCAGCTGGTCAGCTAGACCGTCGGCCTGCCGGTTTGGGAAAGTCACGATGAGTCCGGCCGCGCCGGTTTACCTTGGTGGCCATGACAGCTGAGAGCCGTGTCCCGAAGGTCGTCGTTCTCGGCGGCGGATCCTGGGGAACCACCGTCGCCTCCATCTGCGCTCGGCGCGGCCCGACCCTGCAGTGGGTGCGCTCCGAGGAGACCGCGGCCGACATCAACAACAACCACCGCAACTCCCAGTACCTGGGCGCCGACGTCGCGCTGCCCGAAGGACTCCGCGCGACAAACGATTTCGCCGAGGCGGCGAACAGCGCCGACGTCATCGTGATGGGCGTCCCCTCGCACGGCTTCCGCAACGTGCTCGTGGAACTGGCCAAGGAACTGCGCCCATGGGTTCCGGTGGTCAGCCTGGTCAAGGGTCTGGAACAGGGCACCAACATGCGGATGAGCCAGATCGTCGAGGAGGTGCTGCCCGGACACCCGGCCGGCATCCTGGCCGGGCCGAACATCGCCAAGGAGGTCGCCGAGGGGTACGCGGCCGCCGCGGTGCTGGCGATGCCCGACCGCAACCTGGCCGGGAACCTCGCCGGACTGTTCCGCACCAAGCGCTTCCGCACCTACACCACCGATGACGTGATCGGCGTGGAGATCGCCGGCGCGATGAAGAATGTCTACGCGATCGCCGTGGGCATGGGCTACTCACTGGGTATCGGCGAGAACACCCGGGCGATGGTGATGACCCGGGCGGTGCGGGAGATGTCCAAACTCGGCGAGGCGATGGGCGGCCAGCGCGACACGTTCTCCGGTCTGGCCGGCATGGGTGACCTGATCGTGACCTGCACCTCCAAACGCAGCCGCAACCGGCATGTCGGCGAGGAGTTGGGTTCGGGAAAGACCGTCCAGGAGATCGTCGCCGGAATGAACCAGGTGGCCGAGGGCGTCAAGGCCGCCAGTGTGGTGATGGAGTTCGCCGACAAATACGGTCTGCACATGCCGATCGCCCGGGAGGTCGACGCGATGGTCAATCACGGCTCGACGGTGGAGCAGGCCTACCGGGGGCTGATGGCCGAGAAACCCGGCCACGAGGTCGACGGCACCCGGTTCTGAGCGGCGGGGCGGTTTCAGCCCGGCGGGAACCCGGGCAGGTACGGGTTGACCCCCTCCGGCCGGGCGGTTAGCGGGTTGACGGCATCAATGAACGTGCCGGCCGGGCCGACGGTGAAGCCGACCTGGTCGCGGAGATTGACGCAGGTGACCGCCCCCGCCTCGTCGGCCCCGCAGCTGATATCCCGGAAGCTCAGACGGGTGTTGGCCGGCAACGGCTTGACCTCACCGGCGGCGGCGAAGATCGGCCGGTCAGTGGTGGCGAACGTCGGCGGGCCCGCCAGCCCGCCGCTGACCAGGTTCGCGCCGTCGGGCGCTCCGGGAAGCGGCCCGCTGCAGCCGTAGCCGACGGTCTGGCGGTTTATCACGCAGGTGATCCCGTCCGGGCCGGCCCAGGCGTACCAGTTGCCGTCCATCACCGTGTAATCCACGGGGGAGATCGGCGTGAACCCGACGACATCGGGCAGCGGCGGCGGGGGCGGATCGGCGGCCGACACGCCCGGCAGCGACGCAACACAAATCACAGTGGTCACGACAGTTAATCCGGGCCACTTCAGGAACATCACATAACCGTACCGAACCCTTTTCAAACACGCCGGTTGTCACTGGTTTCCCGAAAAAGTCGTAAACTAAGGGAGCCCTTGGCAAACCCTGAGAACCCAGCGGAAGGCTTGACGTGGACGAACGGCTGACGCATCTGGCGCGCGCAGGCGGCACAGCCGTCATCGCCGCCAGTGCGCTCATGGCGTTGGCCTCCACCAGCCAAACCCCGCACGGCTTCGTGAACGCCAACTTCGGCGCTCCGCTGAGCATCTTCGGGATCCCGACGACCGCGGAGTTGCAGCCCGATGTGCTGGCGATCGGCGACGGATCCGCCGACACCGCCGAACTCGCCGAACTGCTCCGCAGCGCCGGGTCACCCACCGCGGCTAGCGAGGCTTTCCAGGTGCCCACCGGCGCAACCGCGGCAGCCGGGGCCCCCGAGGTGGTGGTGCTGCCCGCACCCGCCGATCCGGCCAGCCCGCTTGTCAGCGCGCCGACCGTCAAGCAGGCGCTGAAGCCGGTCCCCGTCGTCGATTCCCGGGGCAGAGTGGATTGCAGCGGATCGGTGACCTGCAAAGTCGATCCCCGCACCAACACAACCACCGTGACCTTCCCCGACGGGACCGTCGCGATGGTTCAGCAGGTCAACGACATGACGCTGATCGCCTACGAGAAGATCAAGGACACTGTGCAGGGCGTGGTCGAAGCGCTGGTCCCAGGGGCGCCGTCACCGCTGCCGGCTGCCGCGGCCCCCGCCGCCCCGCCGCCGGTGGCCGTCGTGAAGGTCGATCCGACAGTCGTCGCCGCGCCGCCACCGGCGGCCAAACCGCCGTCGCCGGCCCCAGTCCGGGCGATCGACCCCGGTCCGCCCGCACCGGAGGTCACCACCCCCGACATCAGCGCCAGCACCGTCCGGCCGCGCGTGACCGTCAGCACTCCCCCCGAGGACTTCAGCCCCGGGTCGGCCAGCAGTCCGGGCAAGGGGCCCAAGCCGGTGCCCCCGGCAATTCGGGAGAACCTGGACAAGGTCGCCGAAGCTGTCGGATCGGCCGTCAACAAGATCGGCGAAGCGGTCGGCAAGGCCCTCAACCCGGGGGCAGCGGTCAAGCCGCCGACCAAACCGGCGAACGACGCCCGCGACAGCGACGACGCCGAGTAGGCGGGCAGCTGTCGCCGGCGGATTACTGCCGGACCATGCGGGGCTAACCCCCGGCCATCTT
>Ga0180433_10006925_pt1 | contig 14645 bp, 14 predicted proteins | sample SS_ome_8_FD_132980 | JGI IMG/M metagenome (GOLD analysis project Ga0180433, IMG submission 132980) | Hypersaline lake sediment archaeal communities from the Salton Sea, California, USA - SS_1_D_1 metaG | ecosystem: Environmental > Aquatic > Non-marine Saline and Alkaline > Hypersaline >... | reverse complement strand
TACCATTCGTCATGCGGTGGAGGGTGCAAAGATCGCAAGACATCTTGGTTTATCTGATGAGATTGTCAATATTATCGAACGTCATATCGGAGCGGGTCTTTCAAAGGATGTTGCAAAATCACTTGGGCTTCCAGGTAAGGATTATATTCCTGAGACCCTTGAGGAAAAGATTGTCTGTCATGCCGATAATCTTCTGGATGATTGTACGCGTCAGCCTATTGAGATTGAGGTTGAAAAAGCATTATCTGAAGGTAATAAGGATTATGCGATTCGTCTAGCTCGTCTTCATTGGGAACTTAGTGAGATTTGTGGGATGGATCTTAATAAGATATAAAGTACACCAGAAAAAGATAAATATGGTTTTTGGAATGTAGCCCTTAACACAGGTTACGAATTTTCTTCATTTGCAGGGGTAGCCAAGCCTGGCCAACGGCGCAAGGTTGAGGGCCTTGTCCTGTAGAGGTCCGCGAGTTCAAATCTCGTCCCCTGCATATTTTATTTTTTTTATATGAATATGTTGTTTTATATCATGATTTATGAAGAAAATAATAGTATTATGACAGCCGGATCAAATTTCGTAGATAACTATTTAAGAGAGGATGATGCTATATATTATAGAAAGAAAAAGAAATAAGAGTTTCACAAAGTCAATTTTTTTTGAAGTTTTGAGATTTTTTATTTTCATTCTCTTTTGCCTAATTCAGATTAAATATTCTGAGGAGGTGACACATAAATGAAAGGAACAGTAAAATGGTTCAATGCACGAAAAGGATATGGATTCATCGAGGGTGAAGACGGTAAAGATATCTTTGTTCATAGAAATGATGTACCTATGGGCACATTCTTAAACGAAAATGACCAAGTTGAATATGACGTTGAAAAATCTGAACGCGGACCACAAGCAACCAATGTTAAAAAAACAACAAATAATTAAACAGAGATTCAGCCTTATTAAATTAGCAGTCAAATCTATATTCAATATGATTTAGCTGCTAGTTTCTAATTTTTTATTAATAAGGAAAAAATGATTTAGGTGATTGAAATGAAAGACGAATATGAATATATCAATGATAAGATCCATGAGATTCACATGATGAGAAGTGAATTGAATATTGAAGAAGAGAATTTAAAGAAACGGCGATCTTACCTCGAAAAAAATATAAGGTAATCGGTACTGAATATTTTATTTTCTTATGGTGATATATAATGAGAAAAAATTACAAAAAAATTCAGTTGTATGAGGAAAAAACAGGGGATGTTGTTAGAACTCTTCGTTTTTACAATGAGAAAGAATTTTATTATTTCCTTGATAGGTTTAAACAGATGAGATACCCTGGTTATTGCTGGAGAGATATTACAGAGTAAGAAAATCTAATGAAAGCAATATTTTGAAGTGTTGAGTCTTATATGTATTCCCTGTATTATTTGCTTATTATATTAATTTTTTAAGACAAATATTTGTAGAATACACTCATTCTATCATGGTTCATTCTATAAACCCAATAGATCTTTTTGTATTATTGATAATACTTAGATAGAAACTCATCCCAATTTGTTTCTATGGAAAATGATATTTCATTATAATGAACTGGGATCTCCTTCATATTTTTAAGCCCTATACTTTTCCATATACTAACATCATATTGGAAACTATATTCTGGAAAATAGATGCTAAGGCCATGTGAGTTATCACTCTCTAAAACGTTATTCCCACTTATGAGATACGTTAGAGATTCCATAACATCATTACAAGAGGAGCGTAGAAGATCATCATTTGTATAAATTGAGATTTTTTGAATGAAATCATATAGATCAATAAAACAATTATATCCGAGTGAATCAAGATGAAGATAATATATTTTTGAAGGTAAGAACCAGAATTTTTTGTATAATTTTCCATATTCTCGTACTTCTTGCCGGGCTTGGTCAATAGATGTTTTGTATTCGTCAATATTATTTGCTAAAAGTAATGAAAATGTGTTAATTGAATTGATAACAGTATCAAATCTTGTAAGGTTCACAGAGGAAATCGTTGAATAGCATTTGAGAAGTGGCATCCAGCTTGGTGCGGGATATCTATCAAATAACTTAAAGGAATATGTTCCAGGGGTATATGAATCAACAATTGAGTTTACAAATTCTTCAGGTTTCATATCTGGATTTTCTATTATATTGGTCAGGAAATATGAATAATTCCATTCGAGGTTTACCCCTTCATCTGATTCTGCTAATTCACTGAACCCATGTTCTTCTGTTCCAATCATAAAAGTACAATGGTCCTTTATTTGATAGGCCACTTCAATCATCCCTGTTACACAGATATCAAATGCGATGACATCGATTTTATCGTTAAATTCCTGATATATTTTTTCTAAGGCACTCGAATAATCATTTAGATTTAGTAATGTTAATTTTTCATAGCTGTTGATGCCTGAGGTATCACTTCCTAATCCTTGCCATCCACTACCATGTGTGGACATGATGAATAATGCGTAATGTTCTGCGGGGAACTGTGTTAAAGAATGATTTAAGAATCTTTCAAGTGTGTTTTTATTGCCCATATCGGACTCTGATTCAGGCCAATATAGTTCATTAATTGATTGGTTACTTATCTCGCAATAGATGGTATCATCTGTTTTCATGCCATCAATTAGAGAGATCATGTTTATGTTATCTGAATATCCTATTGATGTCCAAAGATCAATGTTTTTTTCAATTTCATAAGATCGGGGATTGTCAGCTGCAAGATAAAATAATAATGTCCATGTAGATTGATCACTTTGATTGGCTGTTTTAATGTAATTATCTTGTTCAGCAAAACCTGTCGATATTGTTATTTGTGAAAATGTGAATAAGAAAATGATTCCATACAAAATGAATTTATTCATTCTAAATGCTCCAAATATTATTTTAATAATAGATATAATATGGGATATATTATTTTTTACCTTGATACTGTTTAAGTCTAATATGATATTTCAATTTTAGTAAAATTAAATCAGTATGGCAAATACAAATGCGATTACAAAACTACCGATCGATCCATTTATCAATTCTATTATCAACAATGTGGCAGGATATTTAGATTGTACATACATATCAAAGAATCGTGGTATAATCTTTAATGCAACAAGGATCATTCCAAAATAGAGGGTATTAAGAATTAGAGTTCCTGGCAAAATAGGTTTCATATAAAGATAAACAAAGGCACAAAAGACACACTGGATTAATATACTATAAAGAAACGTATTGATTATGAATTTTTTTAACATCTTTGCGGTTCTTTACACTTGGATCGTTTTCATATTTCGCATAAACCTTTGTAACAACCGGATTCATATATACTGCTGCGCCAATGACAAACCATACCAGTGATGATAGTATGGCACCTATTATACCCTGTAAAATATCTAAAGCCATAGTATATTGTAAAAAATATTTGAATTATATAGTTATTCAATCGAGGATGTATTCATAAGTATTGTTACAATTTTTAAGAAAGAACCTTAAGTGTGGTATGAAATATGTATGAGAATAATGATACGAAATCCGGTATTAGAAATCTTTTTTAGGTAAAGTACAATCAATTGAGCAATGAACTCAGATATATATGATTTCATTATTGTTGGTTCAGGGCCCGCGGGTTTAACCGCTTCAATAATCGCTGCGAGAAATGGTTTTAACTGCATTATCTTAGAGAAAGGTCCGATTGCTGGACCTAAACCACGAGGGGAAGGAATTGAACACTTTCCTTTGATCGATGAACTAGTTGGTAAAGACTTTTTACCTTTGATTAGCACGTATTCAGAACCTTCAAAAGATTATCATAGCCCCGGTGATAAATATTGTTTCTCTGTTGAGCGTAAAGGGTATAAACATTATTTTTTTCCTTGGAGAAAATTCATTGATAAGTTATCTCAAGTTGCAAATGATCAAGGAGTTGAGATTTTCCTAAATTCAATTGTTATAGAACCAATTGTAAAAAATGATATATGTATCGGGGTACGATATAAAGATGATCATAATGAAGTAAGGGAAATATTTGGGAATGTTGTTCTAGGTTGCGATGGATATGAGAGTATTATGGGAAGATCATTTGGAATATCATATGATCAAATCAACTGTCCAATGATCAAATGCAATATCAAGAATGCTAATATCGATGTGGATGAAACACCGGGTCTTCAATTTTATTTGATAGGAAATGGGGATTTGTCATATGCTCCCTCTTTTCCACCCTGTGTTGCGTATGTATTTCCGACAGGGGGAAATAATGCTGAGATAGGATTAATGCTTCGTATGATGAAGGCATTTAATATGAAAACAATGTCGATGCCATCAAAGACGGAGATTTTGATGGTTTGGGAACATTTGAAAAATGATTATCCTGGTTTTTCATCGTTTTTAAAAAATTCATCTGTTGAGTATGAGGAGGTAACCGCAATTCCTAATGCAAGATTAGTATCCTCTGTTATACCAAAACCTGGGGTTGTCCTTGTTGGAGATAGCGCTGGATTTATTGATCCTTCGGATTCATCAGGTCTATATTCGTCAATGTATATGGCAAAGTTCTGGGTTGAAATGATTGGGCGAAGAATAAAAGATATCCAGAAAGATACGAATGAAAACTCAGATGATTTATTGGATATTTGGGGTAAAGATAATATTAATCATTATTTGAAACAGTGGGAAAAAGATCCATTTTATAAACATATCAGAAAAAGATATCTGCTCGTAGGGCTCCTTGAATGGTATTCATTTAAACACCTGAGAACATCAAAAAAAATGAATAAAAGATGGAGGATTATTTCAACGGTAATGAAAAAAGGCTTATGATTAAGACATGATCTATCTTTTAATTATTCAATGATTAGATTATTTAAAGATAATTTTTGAAGAATTTTACTGGATGGTAATCCTGTCTTTTCATCATATTGTCGGATTTCATGCCATTCTTTGAGTTGAACTTTAATATTTGGGATATTTCCCTCTGTTGGTCCTTCAAGGCGTTGTAACATGATTTTAGGGAGACGTTGCCATTCAACCTTCCAACCAAGCATTTTATTAATTATTCTTTTAATGGCAAATAATCTGTCACCAATAGTGATAATATCTGTTGGTCCTAGTGATTTTTTCAATATTAGTCCTAGAACTTCGGATATTATTGTTGCTGGTGGACTGTAAAATTGACAAAGACCAATTGCATTGTAAAGCTGTCTGTAGCTTTGCAGATTAGCTAGAGGTCTAGCTATTCCTTCATTAATGAATCTGTCATCAGGAAGGTCATCGACTCCTATCTCTGGAAAGATCAATCCTTGTTGGGCTAGATATGCATCACCATTTAGATGACATGCGCCACGGGGGCTTGTTACATACATAAGACCCATTCCGTTAAAGGCGCGGGGATCATGAAAAGCTGCTTCGAGCCCTGAGACCTGCGGTGCATCATCTGGTCTTTGATAATATTCTGCAACATGTTTGGTGCCTTTTGATAGAAGATCTCCTATCCTGTCTCTATAGGCTATCATATCAAGAAGTTTTAATAAGGACTTCACATCACCGAATTCACCAGACATATCTTTTGGCAGTCCTGATTTATCTATTATTCCTTTTTCAATAAAATGGAAGAGGAGACTAATAACTGAACCAGAACTAATAGTATCCAGGCCAAGATCATTTGCCTTATAGTTAGCATAGGAAACTGCTTCTAGATCATCAATGAGGAGGTTGGATCCAAATGAGGCCAAGGTCTCAAATTCAGGCCCATCCATCTTTTTCATTTGAAATCTACCTTTTTTGATCTTTATTTCTCGTCCACAAGCAATTGGGCATCGGAAACAGGCAGATTTACCCGAGAGAATTGTCTCGCTCATTGATGCACCTGATAAATTTGCTCCTTGTTCATAGATTCCTTGGGACCAGTGTTTAATTGGCATATCGCCATACATGTCAAGGGCAAGATCAACGTTGCCTGCTGTTCCTAGTTCGTTTAATAAACCGTACATGAACCCTTCTTTTACCTCTGTTAAGGATTCCTTAGATAGTTCATTTATTCTTTTTGGAACGTTTAGATGTTTTGATGATTTTTCAGATCTGATAATAAGAGCTTTGATATTCTTAGACCCCATCACAGCACCCATACCAGTCCTTCCAGCGGTTCTTCCTTTATTTCCCATGATGCAGGCATATCTCACTTGGTTTTCGCCTGCTGGACCGATACAGAGGATCTGACAGTTATTTCCTGGTGATCCATCTGATAGCTGTTCAATGGTTTTGTATGTTCCTTGCCCCCAGTGTTCAGAAGCATTTTGAAGGGTCACTTCTTCATCATTGATTTGGATGATGATTGGATGTGGGGATCGTCCTGTTATGATTATTCCGTAAAAGCCCGCATGTCTTAATAAGGGGCCAAAGTGTCCACCGATATTAGATTCGCCCCATATGGTTGTGAGCGGTGATCGTGAACAGATGCTCATACGTGATGCGCAATAAAAAGGAAGACCAGTTAATATCCCATTCATAAAAATTAATGGGTTATTAGGAGATACTGGACTGGGTGGTCTGTCATATCTTGAAATATTTTCATGATATAAGTATGCTGAAAGACCGCTACCCCCAATATACTTTTGTATCAGATCTTGCGGGATTGTCTCAAAGGTTATATCATTCCTATCAAGATCGATGCGTATGAGCTTTTCGTCGTGCAAAGTCATAGTATTATCCTATAGCATAGAGTAACATAGTTGTTTGATTGTATCCTCGGTTAATTCACAGGGGTTGACTAAGGCGCCTGTATCACTAAGTGCAAATGAAATTATTTCATCCATATGTTCATCTAGAGTTTCTTTTGTTATACCAAAGTCTGATAGACCTGTCTTTAAACCAATATCTTTTCTTAGTTGTTCAATGTGTTCGATAAGTGTCTTGGCATTATTCGTATGATTTTGTGTTGATGAAATTTTTGCATGGTATCCGATCTCTGAATATAATCGGACCGTTGATTCGTTTGTTAAACAGAACCTCATCATTTGAGGAAGAGCAATTGCGATCACTTCTCCATGTGGGAGAGAAAAGGAGGCTCCTATGGCATGTCCAATCGCATGTGTCCCGCCTATCTGACTGTTACCAAATGAGATTCCAGCCATTGTTGCAGCGATGTGTATTTTTTCTTTTGCTTCAATGTTTCCTGGATCTTTGATTGATGTTGAGAGATATTTCAATATTAGCTCAATAGATCGATGTGACAATGATGTGCTGAAATCATTTTTCCATTCGACAGTAGCTGCTTCGATTGCATGGGTTAGTGCGTCAAAACCTGTTGAAGCTGCCAAATTCTTTGGCATATCTTTTATAAATCTTGTATCTAAAATATCAATATCTGGAATGAGCGCTCTATGTGCAACCGATATTTTTTGTTTGGTATCTGGATCTTTAATGACAATTGCCCAATTCGCATCTGATCCAGTTCCGCTGGTCGTAGGGATTGTTACTAATCGTGCTTTTTTTCTTAAGAATAATGGATCCTCAGGGAATACCTCATCAATGTTCATTTCAGGATTTTCATAAAGGGCCCAAATTGCCTTTGCTGCATCAATGACTGATCCTCCGCCTACAGCTATAATGAGATCGATATCGTTTGTCTCTGCTATCTCTTTTCCTTTTATTGCGCTAGGGATGGATGGTTCAGGTTCAATATCTGAGAAAATTGTATGTTTGATATCTTTACCATCTAGTAAAGAGAGAATCGGTTCGATAACTCCTAACTTTTTGAGTGTTTCATCTGTTATGATCAAAGCATGATTTGCTGTTATCTCATCAAGACCATCTAATGCATCTTGACCATATATTATCCTTTGAGGCGTGCTAAAAAACCACATTGTTCTACACACTCTGAAGGGTTTAATTTAGAAAAAATTCGTGTCAATCTTTTGAGCGGTTGCAACCAGTTCCTTTGCTGCATTTGTAGCTCTCATTACTTTTGCTTTGTTTCCAACTAGCTTAAATTTTCTCATAAGGATGCCACGGATGGGGTCAATTTCTCCCTTTATTAGTTTTAACCAGTTCGAGTAGGACCCTATATATTGGAACTCTGCTTCAGGTATATTGTCTTCATTTGAGTACATTTGAGCATTACGGCATTCTCCATGCCAGAGGTCAATGTAATAGTGTACTGTTTCTTTGTAGGTATCATCCGGTGTTATGACGAAGAGGAAATCGCCTTCCCATGTTTCGGCTGCCTTTTGCCATGCTTTTCCAGGTTCTCCGTTAAGCGCGTCTTTGTATGCTTTTATCCACTCATTGCTAGGAAAATTATATGCCATTTTGTATGTCCCCTTTTTTTGACTTAAAATATTTTCATATTATTTAAAATTAATTATTATATTTGTAATGATTTATAAAAAAATCATTTCTAAAAGAATGCTTTGAATTGCTTAAATTTTTGATTTATGGTGATTACTTTTTCAGACATGCTCTTGAAATATTTTTAATGAATGACCAGTTTTAATCAGGATTTACCATTATATTTTTACTGTCTCATCGTTGTTGAAGTTCAGATTACCTCTTTTTTATTTGTTTCATTGCTGGTATCCATGATAGTTTATGTGAGATTTCAGTTTGAAAATAATTGTATTTATTTATTAGGTTTGGATGTTGATCGATAAACTCTGTCATTATTTGATGGAACTGTGTCACTGTTTTGACATTGAATTCGATTTCTATATGTGAATAGCCAACGGATTTCATAATGCAGAGGACATGTGGACATTGTTTGAAGTAAGAGATTACCTTTGGAATTTCATTTAGATTAGTTAAAAATATGTCGGCTTTGATATTGATATAACCAATTTTTGAAGCATTAATCTCAATTCGATAGGACTGAATTATTCCGTTTTTTTTCAATTTCTTTATTCGATTGTTGACAAGACCTGTTGAGATCTTTAGTTTTTTAGCAAGTTGCACTGTTGGTATCTTTGCATCACATGCAAGAACTTCTAGTATTCTTGAGTCTATAGCATCAATTGTTACCATTCTATTTTGTCTTGTTATGTCATAGTATTCGTTCTCTGATCGTTTAGTAGTATTGATAAGATATGTTGGTCTGAGTGAGAGTGCTTCACATTGGAAAAAGAGTATTGTATCTATAAAGTTGTTTGGATATTTGCAAAATATTTCTTTCCAAATGGGATAAAAATCGTTGATATTTTTCATCCAAAAGATGACGCCTATATCAAATTTCCCTTCTGTTGATCCAACCACCCATGTTGTCGGCATATGTGTAAAAAATTCTATGATCTCTTTTTTTATGGTAGAGTTTATGTTGATATATTTTGCATAGAATTTTATGACGTTGTATCCTAGATTGTATGAGTTGATAACGGTATAATATCTAGTGATTATGTTGCTTTCTTCTAGTTTCTTGATACGATATCGTAATGTGTTTTCTGGAAGGTTTACCTTTTTTGCTATTGACTTTAATGGTTTTCTTGAATTAAGATCGAGTTGGTAAAGAATTTCTTTATCTTTCTCTGAAATATCTTTCATAATTTCGTATATTTAGTTGATAATTTATTAAAATTACTAAAAAAACACAAATATTGCTGGATAAAATTTTAATATATGTTTTCTCTTTTGTATTTATGTAAATCTGGGAATAATTATGATTTCAAAAAGTATGGCCATGTTATGTATCCACTTTCTTTTTTTAGTTCCTATGGCTGGTGCCGGATCATTTGATTTATCAATAATAAATAATTATACAGAAACTGTGGAACAGAATAAAGTTGATGGTGCATTCATTCAAAGTGAAATAATAACTGGACCAGAAAATGATAAAGAGGAAATTAAATGGCAAAAATTGGAAATAATATGAAAAAAATTCTAACTGCTTTTTTGATTGGATTGTTGATTATTGCGGGATCTGGAGCATATGGCCAATTCATTGAGAACGACAGGTCATATACAATTGAACATGAAATCTTGGTCTCCAATATAGATATTCTTGAAGATGATGAATACGCATTTATCGAAATAGAAGGATCAGATGATTTCGTTACTATCCCTGGTGAACCTATTATACCTTTAGTTCATCAGGTTTTTACGTTCCCCCTTGGAACAAAGATAGTGGATGTTGAAATTCAATGTGAATATCAAGATTTTTACTTATGCAAAAAGATCCAACCATCTCCTAATACAAATATTCAAATAGGTAGTTTTTCACAAAAAATCATCGATGTGTCACCCGATGAACGTATCTACGATTCCTTGGATTCGTATCCTGTAGATGTTTATACAATTACAAAGGGGGCAGGCTTGGATGATTCAGGTCATGTGCTCTTTTTAAATGTATATGTCTATTCAAGATATTTGCCATTGTTAGATCTAATCTATATACCACAAAAGATCAAAATAAATATTGATTATCAGTTACCCGAAGAACCACTTTTCACCTCAAATGAGTATGATATGGTACTCATAACTTCAGACCAGTTCTCATCTAGTATTCAACCATTAGTTGAACATAAAAATACCATCGGTGTCAGATCATATCTTAAGACCATTGAAGAGATATATTCTGAATATCCTGGTAGAGATACTGCTGAACAGATCAAATATTTCATAAAGAATGCTATCGAAAACGAAGGGATAAGATATGTTCTTATAGCCGGTGATATGAGTATTGTTCCAATGAGATATTGTGCGGATACGGTGATTACTGGAGTTATTAATTGGTATGATATTCTATCTGATCTATATTATGCGGATATCTATGATGATCAAAGGGATTTTTGTAGTTGGGATAGTAATGATGATCTGAAATATTCTGAGTGTTATTATGATTACAGTAAAAGAAACATTGAATATGATATCATCGACGATGTTGATATGTATCCTGATGTTGGGGTTGGAAGATTGCCATTTTCTACAATTGATCAATGTGAGATCATTGTAAATAAGATAGTTAGTTATGAGACCGATTTAGATATTGATGATTGGTTCAATTCTGTGATATTGATGGGTGGAGATACAACTCCAAACTTTGAAGATGCTTATGAGGGTGAATGGGTACATGAAACATCAATTGGCCCTACAATGGAAAATAATGGTTTTGAATTGACAAAGTTATATACTTCATTAGATACATTTAATCCTGAAAGTATTACTCGAGAGATAAGTTCAGGTGCGGGATTTGTCTGTTATGCGGGTCATGGATATATGGATAGTATTGCAACATTTTCACCTCTCGGTGGTTCTTCTATTTCTTATTCGATCGATGATGTTAATGGTTTAACAAATGAAGATAAACTTCCGATCATATTTCTTGATGCATGTTTAACCGGTAAAATTGATTATGATATCTTTGATAAGATCATGGTACCTCTTTGTGGAATGTATCCATATCCTTTCGTTCATTTCGTAAAAAAAATAACTGATTCGTTTGAAGTAAGACGACATTTTACCTGTTTTGCAGCATCATTTTTGAATACCGATTCAGGTGGTGGTGTAGGTGTTATTGCTGCAACTCAGCCAGGTTTATGTGGATTGGCTTATGATGATGAAGAGATATTAAATATCGTTTTTGGGTCATCTGATCTTAATATGTTCTTCTTTGAGTCATATGATGAGGGGATATCATTTTCAGATATGTTTGTTGCTGCTCAGAATAAGTATATTGATAAAATTAGGGGTCCTGAGGGTTTGATCATTGACTATACTACATTACATGAGTTTAATTTATTTGGCGATCCGAGTTTGATCATCGGCGGTTATCAATAGACGACCTCTTTTCCTATTTTATATTGGGTTTGGGGGAGATTTCACTTTTTATCATAATAAATTAAAGATTGATGATTTTCTTAAATTTAATGTATTATTGTTACTCATACTTGTAAAAATTGACATTTTTAGCACTTCATTTTGGAATATGTTCAAATATTTTATAGCCAATTTAAAATATTATATTGATATTATTTTATATTGATTTGAGGTAATACCATGAGAAAACAAACCACAATACTCCTGATATTATTACTTAGCAATATGTCTATATTCTCAGTAGCATCAACTAATGTAACAATAAGCTGGGAACCAACAACCGATACTGAAATGTTACAAGTGGATTCAAATATCAATATTCTTGCGATTATCCCCGATAGATATGGTGCAAATACTTATTTTAATCTTGATAATATGGAACTCTTTGGATGGACTGTGACTCTAGCGGGTCTTACTGATATCGTCCAACCCTGTGCTTGGGCACAATCAGCATTGGGTATCTCCGAGATAACTGTTGATGTGCTCATTGATGATATCGATGACATCTCGGAGTATGATGTATTAGCAATCATGCCTTCATTTTGGCGAAGTGGCGATGCATATGGTGATTTACTTGATAGTAGAAAAACCCTGAATCTAATAAGGGATGCAAAGGAAGCAGGTATTGTTATATGGGCCACCTGTGCTGGAGTTCGAGTTTTAGCAGCTGCTGATGTACTCGATGGTGTACAGGTAACAGGACGTGTTCAGTTCAGAAATGAATATGATGCCGCTGGTGCCATATACATAGGTGAAAACGTTCCTCCAGTCATTGATCAGAACATCATTACCTCAATGAGAGGTCAGTATTGGAACAAGGAGAACATCGAGGCAATTGCGACAGTCCTTGAACAGAACCATGCTATTATGAACAAAGGGGGGTATGGAACAAATGAAGATTCTATTATTGCTGGTTTAACATCTGGAGGTCTTTGGGCAAAGACGTATGGTGGAAGTTCTGCAGATGGGGCAAAGGCTGTTTGCACATCAAATGATGATGGATATATTGTAATTGGTTACACATTTTCATCAGGTTCCGATGGATCAGATATGTATGTTGTAAGTATCAATGAACAAGGAGATAGTGTTTGGACAAAGACCTATGGGGGAAGTGGATATGAATATGGCTATGGGATATGCCCAGCAGATGATGGATATGTCCTCATTGGGTATTCAACATCTTTTAGCACAGGATCATCGAAAGATGTGTATGCTATTAGGATAGATAATGATGGAAATGAGATTTGGTCAGAGACCTTTGGTGGCGATGGTCTTGATATTGGTATGTCCGTTTGTCCTGCAGATGGCGGGTATCTTTTATGTGGATATACCGAGTCCTTTGGAGCCGGTGAGAATGATATATATGTTATAAAGATTGATGAAAATGGTAATATGGTTTGGGAGAAACAATATGGTGGATCAGGTGCGGAGCTTGGATATCAAATAAAAGCTACCTCTAAGGGTAATTATATCATTGTTGGAGCATCTGGCTCAGATAGGGCAAATTATGATTGTGTTCTTATTAAGATTGATGAAAATGGAAATATTCTCTGGGAAAACTATTATGGCGCTCCAGGGGGAGAAGGTGGATATGATCGAGGTCATAGCGTCATTGAAACTAGTGATGGCGGTTTCTTAGTTATTGGTGAAACCAATTATGGTGACGCTCTTAATATGCTTGTAGTAAAAACCGATGCAGATGGTGAAGAAGAATGGGTACAGATCTTTGGTGACTCATTACATGATCATGGTTCAGATATCATTGAGACCTCTGATGGTAACTATGTGATCTGTGGACGGTTTGATACCACTTTGAATGGAAAAAATGATATTGGTCTTATCAAATTTGATTATAATGGACAGGAGATATGGAGAAAGATCTTTAGCATGCATGGATCTGAATGGGCGACCTCGCTCATAGAAACAAATGATAACGGGCTTCTTCTCACAGGACATACCGATTCCATTGGAATGGGAAGCTATGATCTATTTATCATGAAAACAGATAGTGAAGGAAATTCCAATCAACAACCAGAGAAGCCACTTGTTCCGACGGGTCCGTCATCAGGAAAGATAAAGGAACCTCAGACCTATGAAGTTGTTACCGAAGATCCAGATAATGAGAATATCTACTACCTGTTTGATTGGGGTGACGGTTCAGATTGTAACTGGTTAGGGCCTTTTGCATCAGGTGAAATCTGTGAGGCAACTCATATCTGGGAAGAACAAGGTGACTATCAGATAAGGGTAAAGGCACGAGATATCAATGGTGGTGAAAGCGACTGGTCCGATCCATTACAGGTCAGTATGCCAAAGGCCCACCAATTTGATTCATTAATGCAATCATTTTTCAAAACGTTGGAACGATTCTCGTTCCTTCTATCTTTTACTTAATAAAAACGAAAAAAAGGAGAGATGGGGAAATTAATTAAAAACCAGAGCCATCCGGTATACCATCACCAGAATTTGGTGCAGGTTCACCATATCCTACGCCTGGTTCAGTGTCTCCATTTGGTACATGATTTTCATCAAAACCGCTTCCATCAGGTATACCATCACCGGCGTTTGGTGCAGGTCCTTCTGTATAACTTGCTATTACACTTCCGGTTATCCAGGCCATTGCTATAAGAGAGCAGGCAATTATTGCTACTGTTTTTCTTCGCATCTTCATCTCCTTAATTGATATGATTGTTACTTTTTATTTATATCCTGAGTTTCGCACTTGATTAAAATTAAGTGCCTTCAGTGGTTGTATTTTATTGGTCACTAAAATGCAAAGAACACTGAAGACACTTGAACGTATAACACCAAATCAGAATAAGACTCTTCCG
>Ga0180433_10006923_pt1 | contig 14649 bp, 10 predicted proteins | sample SS_ome_8_FD_132980 | JGI IMG/M metagenome (GOLD analysis project Ga0180433, IMG submission 132980) | Hypersaline lake sediment archaeal communities from the Salton Sea, California, USA - SS_1_D_1 metaG | ecosystem: Environmental > Aquatic > Non-marine Saline and Alkaline > Hypersaline >... | reverse complement strand
AATGCCACTTACAGATCGGGGGGATTCCGCTGTTACAGGTTGACCGGTTGCGCGATGAATTTGGACGGGAGCGTCTCCTCGCTGAAAGTCCGTTTGGTCGATAAATAAGCTCGCATGAAAAAATCTTCTATCCGAGATACGTCACACATTTTTAAGTTGAGACGGCTGCATCCTTCTAACTCATGGAATAAACAACGAAATAAGGAGGAAGAAAAATGAAGAAAATTTTCTTTTTACCGGTTTTAATTTTGATTATCTTATGTCTGGGCGCAGATTCTCATCGCATAAAGGAATCCTCTGGAGAAAGCACGTTATTAAACTCCATTTCCTCCAAAGTCTTTGCTGAAGAAGGTTTTTCTTTCATTGAAGTCCCCGATCCTTTATCAGGAACAAATCCCAAATATCCTTTGATTGCCCAGGAAGTGCCAGTGTGTGGGAAATCATTCAGGGATCATCGTTTCAAAACACGGATCACGCGGGTGACACAACAAAAGGGCATAAGACAAGAATACGCTCGTTTCGACCCATATAATGCTGACCAATCTATGATTCTCATTCACTTTCCGGAAAGCGGTGACTTCAAAGTCTTTCGCACAGACTCAATGCCCTATGAGAACGACAAGAATTTAGTCCGGGTTATAAACACGGAAGAGTCTCGCTGGGATCCAAAAGACCCCAAAATGATTTGGGGAACTGAGGATTTTTCCATTTTCAAAATCAATGTCAAATCGGGCGAACGCACAACAGTAAAGGATTTCTCAAAAGATAAAACTCTTGGGCCCATCATTAAAGCGGAACCGGACTTGTACCGGATTACCATGAAAAATGAAGGGGAATCATCAACAGATAAAAGATTCTGGGCCTTCGCTCTCCAGGGGAGTGAAGAGGACTATCGCATGAGATACATATTTTGCTGGGATCGCGATACAGACAGTGTTTTAGGAGTGCTCAAGCTCACTCTCCAGGAAGCTGATCTCATCGATTGGCTCGGAATGTCCCCCAAAGGGACTTGGGTTTTGATCGGCGGCGACGCTGGTGAAGGAAAAACAGCCGGTTTGGTGATAGCCAACAAAGAACTGACACAATTCCATCAGATTGCCCACGCAACGGCTCACTCTGACGTAGGCTTTGACAGTGAGGGAAACGAGGTTATCGTGATGCAGAACTCCAGGACCGACCATATCGACATACTTCCTCTCGATCCAAAGACAAAACCGGTGCCTGAAGATTCAGACGACTACGAGGGAACCAATCTCATCCCCCTCATGCGGCTATTTTACAGTTCTGATTCCCCACAAGGTTTCAACTGCGGCGTACATATCTCCTGCAATTTCCCGGGGTATTGCCTCATTTCAACTTATATCGAACCGGGCATAAAAGAACAGAATTGGCTCGATCGCTCCATTGTTCTGGCTAAGCTGGATAGGAAAAACCCGCGTGTCTTTTATCTGGCCAAAGTCCACAACACGACGCAAGAATACTGGGAGGAAACGCAGGCCACAATCAGCAATGACGGCTCAAAGGTCGTCTGGACATCCAACTGGAACCAGAATGTCGGGGAGGAAAAGGTATTTCTCCTCCAGTTGGATATGCCGGATGATTGGATAGCGCTATTGAATAAGTAAGCTGAATCAGTCTCCACCTAAAAATTATAGATTACGGCACAAGAGGGGTAATCCGTTCCTGCAAAAGACTTTTTGAGTTTATTATCGGATAAATACGACTCCGTTATCCCATTCTATACGCGTGGCCACTCCATCCTCGTTGACATGGGCTATACGTCCTTTGGCTTCTCCTGGCCCCTGGGGTCCCCCTTTCCATGATGCGACCAACATCTCTCCTTCCATATTTCCTTTGCCAACCTGCCCAGTGGGATTACCGTTTTTTAGCGTTTCCCAGGTAAAATGAGGGCCATCCTGTCCGATATTATAGGATAATCCGATATTGCTATCCCACATTCCCCCAATCTTAATGGGACGCTCTGGATGCGGATGCTCTTGAGGTTCCTCCCCTTTCTGTCCTAGGTCCGGCTTTACAGAAACCTGACAGGAGATGAGGAAAAACACAAAAGCCAGTAATGAGATTAGCATAAAAGCGGCCGAATACTGATTTCTCTTCATACTGTCCTCCTTCGGGAATTAAATTAAAATATTTTTTTATTTAACCTGGATTATTCACGGACCGATATGCGAGGCGCGGCGGGTGAAGCTGTAGACGTCTACCGCGAACCCGTCGCAACAAAGCAGATCGGTTCGCCTTTAGGGTAAAAAAAGCCGATGTATATAGAAAATAGTTTTTCATTACTTCAAAGCTAACTTCCTGATATCTTTGTAGTATGTAAGACATCGGCATTTTTTATGAATAAGTCAGGTTAATCAAGCAGCTTCAAAGAAAAGCAGATTCACTAACTTTGATTACTTCTCTCTCAATCTTCCTTATTGCCCCGGGGCCCATAATGGGGCATAGGTTTGCCCGCTTCAAGCGCACCGCAATCAGGTGAGCTGTCCGTGACAAACGCGTCGTTGATGTTGGGGAGAACTTCCCCAGCATTCATCGCTTTGGAACCGGCTTTCAAGGCTAAATTCCGGCTTCCAGGATCCACGCCTTCTCCATATGTGCTTGGCAAATCTGCATCCATGAGATCCTCGAATGAGATAGCCACGCCATGCAATTCTATCCGGGCTCCAGACTGCAAATCCGGCAATCGCGCATACCTGACGTTATTCCACTTAAACCATGGCCCTCCTTCTTCAGGATCATTAGACGTGCCGGATCGCTGGGATGCATAGGCGTTATAGTCCCAGTCATCCATCATACTGCCATCCACAAGCTCGTAGAGCTCGAAAACATATTCCGTTGACAGCAGCGCATTGTTTCGAAAGTACGTATTCTGCCACCCTGAAGGCCCGGTTATTCCCCGCCCTATTTTTACAGCCGTGTTGTGGACGACAACCAAGCCAGATGGGCTGCGGTTCATTTTGTATGCTGAAAAAGATCCGTCCTCGTCGGCAATGTTGAAAAGCTCATTACGGAAAATGTAGCACGGCCCTCCCATTATCGGCGCCACACTGATTCCCATCCGGCCGTTGTAGAGCCTGTTACGCCAAATCCTGGTGTTGGCCACGTTTCCGTCTACTTCGACGAGATCATCCACACAGTAGGAAATATCATTGTTGTAAATATCGAAGGAATAGGACACTCTATAAGGCTCGGCATCGGTGGAAATGCCGTCACTGAAATAGGCAATTTTATTGTGGCAGACAATGTTGTTGTTGCCGATGATGTTAATCCCACGTTCATCGGGGATATCCCGTCCGGGCCATGAAGTGCGTCCTATGAAGACATTGTCGGAGATTGTCTGATCGTGTTCCAGGCCGTTCTCTCTTCGATTCGTGTATCCCCAGTCAACATTGCGCACAACATTCCCTCGGAAAGTGATGTTATGCGTATTCTGGGCATCAACACCCCAGGCGCCGTTCTGGATGGTTAAGTTCTCGATGATGATATAGCCACAGGTCCCTTCGTAATCCCCGAGAGTGATTATCCCTTCGGATGTCTTTCCGCCATCGATAACAGCGGATTTATCATCAGGGCCCTTGATCACAATCGGATTCCCCTTGTTACCGCTTCTGATGATCGTGAAAGGCTTGTACGTTCCTGAGTTAAGGTGGAAAACACTCCCGGGTCTGGCCTCTTTCATGGCAGCTGCCAATCCTCTGAATGGATCTTCTTTCGTTCCCGAACCGCCTCCTTTACCAGGTTTGACATAAAATTCCGTTCCGAACTCTGAGGGCTGTTGTTCCTTTTTCGTGGCCGCCTCGATAGTCTGAGTCGTACCCCCTCCATCCGGATCTGCAAGCGTTAACTTGATTTCATATCTCGATCCAGGTTCAAGAAACATAGCGCTGCCTGCCCAGTAATTGAGGCCTAATTCCTCCCCGTCAATCTCAATCCCGGGGTGCGCTCGCATGGGAAAGGCACCGGCTTTCCATTCGCCGCCGGAAACCAAGCGATACTCAATCTTGAAGGTGCTGTTGAGGTTGCTATCCCCTTCGATCGACCAAAGAACACCGATATGATGAAATGTGGAATCAACACGAACTTTGCCGGGACTCACGGCATTCTGTCCGAATCCCAAAGATGCAATGAGACACATGGATAAAAAAATTGTAAAAATCCGTATGGTTTTCATTTGGTTTGACCTCCTTCAGACACGAAACGCATACACCCAAAGACTTCAGACAAATTAGATTCAATAGTCTTAAGAAAAAAATTCTTCAATGCTATTTTCTTCAATTATTCCCCGAAAGCTATATCCTTATTATCATAAAAAATCAGGTATGGTCAAACATGATGATAATTTTGGCGTAAAATTAATTGGTATGAATTCTACATTTCCCCTGAAATTTCCATTCAAATCTCCTTTTGTTGACAAAGAAAAGAGTATTTGATACTCATAGGGCAGATTTCTTTATCACCTTCGAAACAACATGATTCCGCAGACATCATTCATGTCTCAATGAAAAAAGAAGGTTGAATTTTCTAGAATAACGGGGAATTAGCATTGTCTGCAAATTTAACACGGGGGTTTGAAATGAATCCCAAAAAATACTTTTGTTTTATTTCGGTGTTTATAATCATCATGACAATCGCGTTTATTGCAGCTGGAGCAGAGAAGCTTGCACTCTCAAACCCAACCGCTGTCCAAGAGGAGAAAATTCCTGATATTTCCGGTAAATGGAATAGCAGTATTGGCGTGATATTTCAGATTAAACAGCAAGAAAAAAGATTCTACTGGCAGGAATCTGAATCAGGCCATCAAGCGACCGGCTCGATTCAAGGCGAAGAGTTATTTGCCACCTGGATAGTTCGTGAAACCAGCCAATCCTTTACGGGTAGAATGACTGAATTCGATTCGGCCGGAAGGCCAATCAAGATTGAATGGAGCAACGACGTTGTCTTCTTCCGCGTATCAAGCCTGAAACTCCTCACACCCATTAAGGGTTGGTGCTGTAAGGATGGGGACGTGTTCGCCACCGCCATCACCGAGTGCAACAAACAAGGTGGAAAGTTCTTTACAAAGCGTGAACATGCCGAGGAAGTCTGCGCAAAGGAGCATCAGCAAGAAGGTTGGTGCTGTTTCGAGGGCCAGGTATTTCCTTCGAGAAGAGACGTGTGCCTCGAAAAGGGCGGACAATTCTTCACCATCCGTACGCAGGCAGAGGAATTCTGCCAGAAAAAATTTCCGGAACCCGAGCAGGGTTTTTGCTGTTTGGAGGGAGAAATTTTTGAGTCAAGCATCGATGAATGCCTCGAAAAAGGAGGCCGTTTCTTCCCCACGATGGAAGAGGCGGAGGAGCACTGCGGGAAGGAACATCCAGTAGAGGGCTGGTGCTGTTTCGAGGGCCAGGTGTACCCAGCCGCCGAAGCTGAGTGTTTTAAGAGAGGCGGCCGCTACTTTAACAACCGTGATGCAGCTGAGGAATTCTGTCATGAAACAAGGCCGGAGCCAGAGCAGGGCTTTTGCTGTTTGGATGGGGAGGTTTTTCCCGCCAGCGCTGATGAATGTCATGAGAGTGGAGGGCTGTTCTTCCGTACACGCGAGGAGGCCGAAGAACACTGCCATGCGATGAAACCGAAACCTGAGCATGGCTGGTGCTGCCGCGATGGAGAAATATTCCCTGCAGCCTCTGAGGGATGTTGTCATGAGCTGGGTGGGCGCTTTTTCGCAAGCCGTGAAAAAGCGGAGGAGTTCTGCCGCGCAGAGAGACCGGAACCAAAAGATGGATTTTGCTGTCTGGAAGGAAGAATCTTTCCCGCCGGCATCGATGAATGCCAAGAACAAGGAGGACGGTTCTTCTGGGCACGCGAAGAAGCTGAGAGGCACTGCCGCTCCGCAATGCCCGATTTAATCATCCAGGAAATGGTTGTGGCCCCAAAACGACTGCGTTCGGGTGAAGAGTTGGCAGTCCGTGCTTCTATAAGGAACATGGGGAACGGTCCTGCTCAAAGGGTTTCCATCCTTTTTATGAGGCGTATGGATCAGAAAGACCATGAAATGAGTCATGCGGCCATTGAACATCTTGATCCAGGCCAAGCGGAAGATGTGACTATAATCAGCTCGGCTCGCAAACCCGGCGATTGGCTCATAACGACCGTGATCGACCCTGAGAACAGAATACGGGAGTGGGATGAGGGGAATAATTCCGCAACCGGAGTGTGTCTTGTTGAGGAGCCTATCCCAGCCAAAAAGCCTGCACAAACCGAAGAAATGGCCTCCGCAAATAGAGAGGTGCAGACTCTAGAGCAACCTCTCCGCGGCCTTCCGGATCCAGAGATCCCACGGAGATCAGACAAAATATCTGACGTCGTGCCCGAATTGATGGCCATAAAGCACAATGCGACCTATGAGTTTAACCCTAAAGAAGAGAAATCCTTTCCCTTTGAAATAACGGTTCCGACAATAATTGTGATCAAAGTGTTTATCCTTGAAGGCCAGCCGGAAGAGTTTTCCATACTGTTAAACCGGGAAGGACATGATCAGCAGATATGGCCCAGGATAGGGACACGGCAAGGGGAACCTCCGGGGTTCATTAGCGAAATGATAGAGATAAGACCTGAATGGATAGTGAAGGGGAAAAATTGGAATTTGAAACTAATGAATAACGCCGCTCAACCTCTCAAAGCCGAGATCTCGGCAGGGACTATCGATCTAGATAGACGGATGGAAAGAGATGTAAGGGAGAATTAAAATGAAAAATTATCCGATATTCCTTTGCCTCGCAGCCATGTTCTTGGTTTCCTCTTTGGGTTATTCGGATACCGATAAACAGACAATCACCTTTGATGAACCCCCGGGAACCAGCTATATCCAAAAGGGTGTTTTCTGGTCCTCCTCGGCACAGATCATCACCCTGTCCGATAAATACCCACAATCAGCGGCCTCTTCAGGATCGAAAGTCCTTGCCTCTGGGGACATTGGAGAGGAATTCGATCCGAATCCTCTCACCATAAAATTCACACGCGACGTACAAAAGGTCTTCGTAAAAACGGGTGCTCCCTGGGACAGCCACGGGAAACCCGTGACACTCGTACTGCGGGGCTATAACGCATACGGAAAACTCGTGCATGCACAGAGCCAAACAGTCAAGGGCCCAACCGGTATGACTGTGGCCATCGGCGTTATTGTTCCTTATCCCTACAAAACCTCTATCAGGAAAATTGTTCTGGATTCCGGCTGGTTTGAGTTTGTGGACGATATCGAGATCTGGTACAAAGCGGGAGCAGCCCCGGCCGTCCCGACCGAACCGCCGGCCGTTACGATAACAAGCCCGACCACCATCAAAACAAAAACCGGCAAAATCAGCATTACGGGGTCCATTAAAGGAGAGGGCCTTGACCCTGAGCTTATTCCACCCAAACTTACCATCTCCTACCCGATGGCCCCTGAATATAAGAAACTGGGCATCCCCGATTATTTTGAAACAGACCTTGTTCTCGGAGTCAATCTTCACTGGATATTTGTGATTAATGGAAAACCTTTCCTCGGCTTTTCTCTACCCTATACATTGGACTATCTGGGGAAAAACACGATCACCGTAAAGGCGACCAACACCGCGGGAAAAACAGGGCAGGCCCAGGTCTCAACGGAATATTTCCCTGAACCGATTGCCAAAGAATACGCCAAGCACCTTGATTCATGGAGTAAGACGGCTTTCGGCGATTTCATATGGGGCAAATCTGTCGGCGATTGCACTTTCGCGATTTACCAGTTCGGGGGAATATTCACATCACCAGCCGGTACGTATCCCGTATGGACGAAAATCTTTGCCAAATGGAAATCTCTCACCAAGCCCAGCAATCCTCTGGGACTGATGGGATACCCTACGAGTCAAAGCCGCTATCCGGAGGGAAAACGATTGGGTTCAGAATGGGGCAGCCGCGAACAAGCTCTAAGAACCATTACTGACGCGTCATGTCAGGATTTTGCCAAAGGCCGGATTTACGACGGCCCCAAGGGCACATATTACGTCATCGAACCCTTTGTCAGTGCCATGGACAAACTGGACTTTGACGCCAACTTTGGAATTCCGGTAACAGACCCGGTTCAACAGAATAAACAACTGTTGCCGATACTGTGGCAGAGATTCGAGCCCACAAATTCGTCTCATTACTTTGCAGGCCTCACGTTTTCGACTATGGAAATCACGGACAATCCCCGCCGGCTGTGGATTGCGACACCGGACGTACTGGGTTTCATTCGGGTCGGCACACTCGGGAAAATACCTTCTCGAATCCCGACAGTCTGGCGTTCTTATCCAATCGGGCAAATCGGGGAACCCTGCTCGCATGTAGTAGGATTGATTCCATCTCACGGTGTGCCGTCATCCAGGCCAAGGAAACCATACACATACTTGGGATCAGATTGCGGCTGGACGACATATCCATGGGGGCCGCCTGCATGGGCTCATATGAAAACGAAAAAAGAAATCACCTCGACGATTGGGACAGTGAGATCATCAGCATTATCACATATAGACTATCATATGTGTCATTACTGCAGCAAAGCGATTAGTGATGGTGTGGATTGGTGTCCGAAGATATATCCAGATCCGGGATACGAAGATATCCTGGGCGAAAAAAATCCCTATTTGGAAATCGAATACGAGTGGTGTCTGGTCGGCTATCCGCTTCCTGTGGATCCCAAAGATTCTAGTAAGAAAGATATCCCCGGCCAATTGGAACCGGGGGACAAACTCTTTGTCGCCGGCCGCTGGATAACGGACTGTGGTCATGATGACCCCTACAAAACTGAGATTCACCCGCCTGCGGTCCTGATTAACATGTTTACCAAGATCTGGCAGGGGAAACCGGCGACAATCGGAGATATGGTCTATTTTGACTGGTGGTACCCAGGAGAATCTGTGGAAGCGGACATATATCCACCCCCCCGTCCCAAAGCCGATGCCTACCCGGCATTTTCTCTGCCCATATGGGATGCGGGAACTGTCCAATACGAACTCTTGCCGAAAAATTGCCCGAATCACATTCATTTGAAGATCACAGGGCGCAAGGATATCCCCTCGAGCCATAACCCCCCCTATGAAGCTGGCAACGGGCAGCTCTTCTACGGCAGGTCCACATTGCCACCTTGGGAAATGTACAAAATGGACGATACACGCAGGTCGATTCTGGGCAAGTATGTTCTCACCTGGAAATAAAGGGAAGTTTTCCTGTTTAAACAGGAAAGCATTTGGACGACAGCTTAAAATGAGGAGGTTTGGAATGAATCACAGAATATTTTTTCGCCTTATCTCAGTGTTTACAGCCATCATAGCAACGGCATCTATGACTGTTACCGCTATCAATACTGCTCCGACAGAATCGATCCAAAAACAAGCTACGATTTCAACAGACATCTCTGGAAAGTGGAACAGCAACATAGGCATTATCTATCAGATAACTCAGCAAGGTAACAGTTTTAGCTGGTTTGACACTAAGACAAACATAAAGGCAGCAGGCACGATACGGGGTGATCAACTCACTGCCGAATGGATAGAGCGAAGAATCAAACATTCCGTTACGGGCAGAATCACCGATTACGACTCAACAGGCAGACCCATAAGGATCGCCTGGAGCAATAAGGTTATATTTCACCGGGAAGGGAAAGCACAAACCGTCGCTCCCATTATGGGCTGGTGCTGTCAAGATGGTGACGTGTTTGAAGCAACAGTCAACCAATGCAATCAGCAGGGAGGACGGTTTTTCAAGAACCGTGAAGAAGCGGAAGCCTATTGCGGCCCAAAGGAATCAAAGCCAGAACATGAACGCGGATACTGTTGTCTGGATGGGGAGGTCTTCCCAGCTACCCCTGAGGAATGCGAGGAGCGCAGAGGTCGCTTCTTCTGGACGCCCGAGGAGGCCGAAGAACACTGCCGCGGAGAGCATCCCAGAGAAGGTTGGTGCTGCCGCGAAGGAGATGTCTTTCCTGCCAGTGAAGCCGAGTGTGCAGACCATGGCGGCCGTTTCTTCCACAGCCGTGAGGCAGCTGAAGAATTTTGCCACAAAATGCGGCCTGAACGTGAACACGGATATTGCTGTTTGGATGGGGAAGTCTTTCCGGCCAGCCCTGAGGAATGCGAAGAGCGGGGAGGTCGCTTCTTCTGGACCCCCGAGGAGGCCGAAGAACACTGCCGCAGAGAGCATCCCAGAGAGGGCTGGTGCTGCCTTGACGGCAAGATTTATCCTGTTTCGGAAGCTTGCTGTGAGGAGTTTGGGGGTCGATTCTTCCGCACCCGGGAAGAGGCGGAGGAGTTCTGTCAACCTGATAAAGCTGATACGGGAGAATTGACAATTCCAGACCTTAAAGGCCCAAACTGGCCGGATTATGTCGACCAGACTGTTACAGTAGAGGGAATTTTTGTTCGCGATCCACTGCCCATGTTAGTGACAGAGCTCGACATTGTCTTGATGAATAAAAAGATGCCCGACGAGAAATACATCCTATTGCTCGGTGCTAACGCTCAAGAAATCGATCCCGACGATTTTGGCGGAGCCAAATTGAGGCTAAAAGGAATAGTCAAAGCAGTTGACGATTCGGAACAATATGCGCTTCAATATGTGGGAATAACAGTTATATCCTATGAGATGATCGAAAAACTTCGGCCCTACGTGCCCAAAAAGATCCCGATGAAAATCCCTGCTGAACCTGAAGTTCCTCAGGAAAACAGGTATGCCATTCTTTTTGGCGGAGGCATTTGCAAGGCAGACAATCACATCCGCTACTGGAATGATTTGAAATTCATGTACAGCACTTTGATCAGCGACTACGGCTACACAAGCAGCACAATTGCTGTCCTCTACGGAAATGGCAAGGCTGAAGACAAGGACATGCCCGTGCATTATTCGGCGACTCAAACCAACCTGGAAAAAGTTTTTAACCTCTTGGAAGGAATCACAACTAAGGAAGATTTCATATTCGTGTTCATGACGAATCACGGCGGCGGCTTTGATAAGGACGACATTGCATCTCCTCTTACGTCTTCAGGTCAATTTTGCGGCCGCATAGATGCCAACGGAGATGAGGGGACAGAAGGCCTGGACGAAAAGACGTACAACCTAGATTTCAACGGTAATGGCAAAATCAAGGATAAGGTTTCCTGGGATGAGGAGCTGTGCGCCTGGAATGGATCGATTTATGACGATGATTTGGCAACAATGCTAGCGAACCTGAAATACGACAGAATGGTGATCGTGATGGAACAGTGCTACAGCGGGGGGCTGATCCCTGATTTGGCAGGGAGCAACAGGATTATCATTTCGGCTGCGGGAGAGTACGAGCCATCCTGGAGTCTAGCAGACAAGACGTATGATGAATTTTCCTACTATTTCACTTGCGCCATCAACGGAGCCGACCCGAAGGGGAACCCGGTGGATGCCGATGATAATAATGACGGTGAGGTGTCTATGGTGGAGGCGTTCAATTATGCGCGAACGAATGACACACGCAATGAGACTCCCTGGTACGAGGACAGCGGAGATGGTATTCCCCATTCGGGTATCATGCCGAGCGGTGGCGATGGATCATTGGGAACGGCCACTTCCCTTGAATAAGGATATCAGAGTAATAAATATCTGCGTTTTCTCGAGTGTGTTTTCACTCAAAAATATATATCACTCTTCCTGACAGGCAACCGGGCTTATGCAAACTGTCAGGTTTGTGATAAATAAGCGAAAAATATTACTATTTGAAAACAGGTCATATGTTTCATAATCGAAAACTGGAGGCTTAGTAATGAAACATCATCACAAGCTACTAGCAACCCTATTTATCTTTGTCATGATATCCAGCATGGCAGCGGATGCCACCCAAAGAGACCAACGTGAGGATATTGTCCAGCTCAATTTCTTTGTCGAGATTGATGGAGTGGTCTCAGCATCGTTCATGTCTGTGGAAGGTTTGGAGTCCACGACTGAAGCGATTGAATTCAGGGAAGGGATATGGGCCAAAAACGCGAGGAAAATTCCTGGAAACACATCCTACTCAAATATTATCTTGAAACGTGTCTTCACTTTTACGACCGAGCTTTGGAGGTGGCGGAAAAAAGTGGCTGATGGCAATGTGGAGCGCAGGAACGGCACTATCATCATCACCGGGGGAAACAAGGACCAGACTGTGCGATTCAAATTCTATGATGCATGGCCCGCGCGGTGGACATTATCCACTCATGAGGGCAGGGAGAAAAGGTATCTCATTGAGGAACTTGAAATCGCAGTTGATAAGCTGGAACTGCAATCAACTCCTAGGTCAAGAAGAAACATGGATTCTGCGCCGAGGAATCCCTATCTCTGACAGACATAGACAAGCCTTCCTGACAGCGCTGTGGACTTTTTGAAGGTGTCTCCGTCAGAAGCTTTGAAAACAAATCCCGTTTTGGCAAGTGATCGTTCTATTTCTGTTCGAGAATAGCCGTGCGAGACTATCTGTTATTTGGCTTGTTGGAGGAGTTTTTCGACCTCCTCGACATATTTGTCCAGAGTCTTCATCAATAATCTGGATTTGTCCAGACAGGATCGGAGCTCCTTTTTGACTTTGGCCTTTTCTTCAGCGCTCAATTCTCTTTTGGCAATGGTTCTGCGGTAGACACGCTGAAGCCCTTTCGACCTCGTCCCCACTTCATCCGACTCCGACTTCTTGAAATCGGAATGGTTGGCGATAATTTCCGCCTGGTCGGCCTTGACTTTTTTTGAACTGTTGGCCATGTCACTTGCCTTGGCGATATTGGGATAAGGTATGGGGACCGGCCCACCCGGAGACGGAGTTTTGCACACATCAGGAAAGGCAACGGCAAATGTTTGATTGAGCTTGGCCACAGCTTCTTTGCAGTTGGCATACACCTTGGTTCTATTGCGCTTTGTTTTTTTCAATGCGCGTTCGATCCGCTGGATGTAGGGAGCGTCTGTGATTATCTGCGTCTGCAGCGATCGTGCGGTAATGCCCTTTCTCACAATTTTGATTCCCCGCGGAAGAAATTCTTCATGCACGGAAAATCCGGCTCTCTCCAGATCAGTTTTCTCCAGATAGAGGATCCCTGAACTGAATGTGGCCCGAACTTCGAACGGCTTGAAAACACCATCCAGACTCAACGCCTGGCTCCTCTGCGCGTAGATACTCACCTTTATCGAATAGCTTCCATCCTTTTGAGTGGTGATTTTCCCATCCATAAAACCCAAAGACACCATCCTCTGACGGATGATCCCAGCATCATCGATCATTCCTTGGGTTATTAGAGATGTCCCGAGAAAGATCATTAGTAACATCCCAATACAAAGCGCCCTTCTCGGGCACCTCACCGTTTTACACATTTTCCTTTCACTGACCTCCTAAAATGAGAATACTACAGCCAAAACTTTCTCGTCAACGGTCAATGAGCTAATGGGCCAAGTCGCAATATCTCCTGTGTGGATTGCCGCAGTTTCATTTCAGAGGCAATTCCGGATGATTTTCTCTCAGCCATTTTTCTACAGTTTTCCTCAAAGATTTTGCTAGACCAATTGCCTCCTGAACTTCCTGATCAGAAATGGCCCCTGCGCGCTCATAATCGCTTATATTTCGTTTCTTCCGAAAAAGATCTAAAAGCACGATTAATTCACGATCAGCTTCGACTGTGTATTCTAATGAACAAATGATCCTGTAAAGATGAGATTTCCTTGTTGCACGATATCCAGCAGCCGCCAAAGCGGCCTTGGCCGATTGAAGAGCCGCGTTATATGCGATGGTAAGCTTCCAATCCTCGCTCAGAGCAGAAGTTTGGCAATCTTTTAAATCACGATCTATCAAGCGAAATAGATCTGATATTTCTTCCCGGCTAGCGCTGTGCTCAGTCAGCCATCCGTTTTGAAGCCAATCTTCTAAGCTCATTTCCATTTCCAATTAACAAAATATGTTCATTCTCCAAAACAGAACTGAGAAAATAGTGCCTTTGTTCCAGCTTGTTTTTAAATTCCATAATACCGTAGACAGATGGGTTGATTTCTCTATGTAATGTTTCTTGAACTGGAAAAAGTTTTTCGCCGATTTCAGAGAAACTCACATCACCCACGACCAGAATATCAATGTCACTCCATTTGTTGGTTTTACCCTTTGCCGCTGAGCCATAAATCATTGCATACCTGATTCGATCCTCCAACTCTGCAAGAGCGGCTTTAAGAACATCACTGATTCCAGCGGTTTTTATGATCAATCTCTGGAGCTCAGGGAAGACGGGAAGATTCGTATTAGCTTGATAATAGACTTGATTCCCGCTCACTCTGCGCTTGACAATTTCCGATTCTGATAACCATCTCAGCTCGCGCTGTCCCGCTCCATGGGCTACACCTGTCATGCGTATGATCTGTCTTAAGTAGAATGATTCATCTGGATGAGTATACAGCAGAGATAAAATCAATTTTCTAGTCTTCCCAAAAAGTTTGGTTAAAAGATCCTTGTTCATTGTACTCATTTTGAGTACAATTGTACTCATTTTAGATATAATATTCAAGTCTTTCATTGCTTTCTCAATCATCCCTTCCCAGTAGTCTTTGACTTCATAAAAGTGACACGAAACACAACCATGGATTCTCACATATAGTTTTTATAAATACTTTTTT
>Ga0180433_10006922_pt1 | contig 14649 bp, 14 predicted proteins | sample SS_ome_8_FD_132980 | JGI IMG/M metagenome (GOLD analysis project Ga0180433, IMG submission 132980) | Hypersaline lake sediment archaeal communities from the Salton Sea, California, USA - SS_1_D_1 metaG | ecosystem: Environmental > Aquatic > Non-marine Saline and Alkaline > Hypersaline >... | reverse complement strand
GTTTTTCTCACCTCCTCCTCGCTCATCCGGAGGATATCCCTGCCCCGATAGCGGATTTCTCCCGAATCGATTCGTCCGGGTGGATATATGAGTCTCAAAATCGAAGATGCGGTAACTGATTTACCACACCCCGATTCACCGACAAGACCGAGCGTTTTCCCATGATATACTGACAGTGAGAGATCCCTGACCGCTAATATGGTCTGATCAGTTACGGAGAAGCTAACATTCAGATTGTTTATTTCCAGAAGTGAATTTTCCATGGCACCTTTACGGCTGCTCTCAGCAGGTATTTCTGAATTGCCCTATTAACAGGGATTCTGTTCTCTCCCTCGATATTCTTTTCGGTTGAACCTTATGGGCACGATCATTTCGTTGAAGCGGTCAGTCGATGGGCTGTAATCGTGATATTCCCCATCGCATAGTCGACAAGATAATAATGGTAATACTTGTTGTACCTCCCGTTGTTGAGTCCACCGAAACCGGTCACGTAATAGGTAACAGTATCCCTCTTTTCAAGACAGTAACTGTTGCTATCACCGGAGAAGACAGCTTTCACCGAATGCTTCTGGAATATCTGATGGAGCTGTTCCGCATTTTCGCAGATGGTGCCCGTTTGACTGTAATTTCTACTGTTCACGATAATCGGATGATAGGTAAAGATGAATGTTGCAGTGGCATGTCTGTTCGTGGCGAGATCCCTTTCCAGCCATCCGCGCTGTCCTTCGCTTATGTGCCCGGGCTTGGAATCAGTCGTATCGAGTACGATGAAGTGGAGCGTCCCGTAGTTAAAAGAGTAATACGTTTTCCGACCCGTGAATTTGCGGTAGAGTCCCGATGAGTTGTTGTGGAGATCCTTTTCGCCTTTTACCGTATGGAGAATGGGATTCAGGAGAGAAACATACCGGAAAAAGTGGACATACTGTCGCGAAACATCACTTCTCCTGACCCCCATCCATTCACTTCCACCGAAGACAATATCACCCAGATGAACGGTAAAAACCGGATTCGCCCGGTTCACCTCATGAAAGAGATATTTTACCTGCTCGCTTACAGCCTGAAAAGGTGAAACGGGATTGGTTTTCCCTATTAACGCGAATCGGAGATAATGGGTATCGCGCTTGGCGGTTCTCGCTCCGCAGGCGATGAAAAAGAACAGGAGGATGAGAAGAGCTGCTCCCCGCTTCCGTGCCGTTTTTCTGTCTGTGATATGCATCATTGAAAAAGTTCTTGTCTCGACATCGAGCTGTACCTATAGTACGCAGGCGGAGCACACATCGGTGAACGGTGCGCTTGGATGTAAGCTTCATCATCGGCTGAAGCGCGCTTCGCTCTGCCCTGCAGATGGCCGCGCGCAGGTCATCGCCTTCTCGGGAGAAACCCTGAGAGGGTGATGAAGGCACCGTCGATTCTCGTCTCTCGCACTGAGCATTACATCTGATGCCAATGAAACTGTCAAGAAAAAGGATATTGATCGTACTATCTCTCGTTACCCTGGTTTATATTGTTTTTCAGGCATTCATTGTCTTCCATGATGATATGAAGCTCTCACAATCTTTCTGGCTGGAGCATCACGGGATCAAGGAGCTTGAAAGGGAGAAGCCGGGCAACTCGGAATACACCGCTCTCGTGAAGGGGATATCGAATCATCACTTCTGGGTATGGCGGATAGCGCTGATTGGTTTTATTGCGCTGGCTTTCTATTATCGGCGTCGAGAGCGGAGGAGGTATATTCTCTTCAGGAATATTATACTGTCTTCCCTGCTGCTGCTTCTCCTCGCCGCTGGCCTGCTCACCTGGGTGCTGAAACTCTCTCTCGGGAAACCGCGCCCTTCCAGCGGCATTGCCGAGTACCTGCCCTGGTCTCTCTCGACAAAATATCATTCATTTCCTTCGGGACATACGACGGAAACCTTTTCCTACCTCTTTCCCTATATGTATTTCGTGCGGCGGCATCTGCTTTCAATCGCGCTCGTACTGTACGGAATTGCCATGAGCATGACGCGCGTTCTCCTCGCCGCTCACTTCCTGACCGATGTTCTCTTCGGGATGTATATGACGATTGCTGCAGGACTGATACTATGCGTCTTCATTGAAGAACGATTCGATCCACCTGCTCGCGAGCTCATGCAGAACAGATAACAGGTGATCCTCTCTCACTTCCGTTTGGCAGGCCCTTCAGCGCAAAGAAATAATAACTATCGGTTTGATAAACCGCTGATATCGCAATTTCTGAAAAATGTCTCTATCATTCGAAGCGGACTCTTCTTCGGGGCTGGTTAATCGCTCTGCGAGCTCTTCAATGAAGGTCATCGCCTCGTCTCCCGGCATTCGCCTTCTCCGGAGATATAATCGCATGGCATTCCTCATGTTGATGGGCTCAGAACCAGATAATATCATACTTTTCGAGAGGCGTTATCCGCTCCTGCAGTGATCTCGAAGCGTGAACGGTCATGTTCAGGTCGATGAGAATTGCCGGTAATTCGCCCCTGCGTTTGAGAAAATGCATCGCCTTTTCTTTGCCCATTATAAAGAGTGCAGTCGCATACGCATCGGAGAGGACCGGATCGTTCGTGATGACCGAAACCGACGCAAGGGAGGCTGCGGGGAAGCCGGTTTTCGGATCGATAAGGTGATGATGTCGCCTGCTGCGGTGCATCGCGTATCGTTCATAATCGCCGCTCGTGGCTACGGATTCCATATCGAAGAGGACTATCGCTAGCATAATGTTCTTCTGCCGTGGATGGACGAGTCCGACACGCCAGGGCTTGCCGAATTTTGTGCCGATAACCTGAAGATCCCCTCCTGCCTCAACAATGGCAGCGGTGACCCCCTCTCTCTTCAGGTATTCCACTCCTCGCTGAATGGCGTATCCCTTTGCAATACCGCCGAGGCCGATCTTTGTGCTTCGATTTTTCAGGAAAATGGTACGCCGTGCTCTATCAATCTGTATATGCCGATAATTGAACGCCGGGAGCAGTCGGTCGATTTCTCTCTGTTTCGGTGGTATGAACGGTCTTTTGCTGAAGCTCCAGAGCGGAGAGAGGGTCGCAAAGGTGATATCGAAATTACCATCTGTTTCTCGCGATATGGCACAGGAGCGTTCTATCATGGTGATGGTTTCTTCGCTGACTGAAACCGGTTTCTCATGGGCAAGGGTATTTATTCGATGGATATCGCTCTCCTGCCGGTAGGGGCTCATCCGCGCTTCTATCTCCTCAATCCGGGAGTAGGTTCCCTCGGCGATACGGGTGAATGCGTTCTCAGAAGTTGTAATCACCGTAAGCGTGACGAGCGTCCCGAGCTGTGATCTGCTCACTCGATAGAGGCGTTCCTCGCGGCAGGAGCTCATGAGAGAGAGTGAGAGTATGGCCAGGAGAATGGAGATCAATCGTTTCATTGTTTCGGTACATATCCTGTGCGATGAATCGATGCGGCGCGCCATTATTTTATTTCTTGACTCTTCTGTAAAGATAATATTTGTGTGAACACCTGAAACGGGAAAGCCGGTCAGATGATGTCCCGAACTGCTCCCTTTCGGGCAGAAGCAGGGAGCGGGGGCGTCCGTGCTGAGCCTGTCAGATGACGTTTCGATGGGGAAGAGGTGCCATGGATCTGTCAGTGGACATTGGCGGAATCACGCTGAAAAATCCTATTACCATTGCTTCCGGCACCGGCGGCTATGGGGAGGAATTGGCGCAGTTCATTGATATCTCCCGACTGGGAGCACTCTTCACCAAGGGATTATCGCTGGAGCCCCGTCCCGGAAACAGAGGTCATCGTATCATCGAGACCCCCTCGGGAGTATTAAATTCCATCGGTCTTGAAAATGTCGGTGTGAAGCGATTTCTGGAAGAAAAGATACCCTTTCTGAGAGAGCGAAACGTGAGGGTAATACCTAATGTGGCCGGCCATTCTGTCGATGAGAATGTCGAGCTGTGCGGGATTCTTTCAGGAATCGATGGTGTTGATGCTCTCGAGCTCAATGTTTCCTGTCCGAACGTCAAAGAGGGAGGAATTGCCTTCGGAACGAATGCTGAGCTCCTTGCTGAGTTGATCGAGCGGGTTCGGGCGGTTACCAATGCTGTGCTCATTGTCAAGCTCTCTCCGAATGTCGATGATATAGCCGGATTTGCCCGTATCGCGAAAATTGCGGGAGCTGATGCTGTCTCTGCCGTCAATACCTATCTCGGGATGAAGATTGATATCGAGAGGGGGAAACCATACTTCGATGGGATCGTCGCAGGGCTGAGTGGACCGGCAATCCGCCCCCTTGCAGTGAGGAGTGTCTTTGAGATATATAAAGAGGTTGATATACCAATCATCGGAATGGGTGGTATAAGCAGTATCGAGGATGTTCTTGAGTTCATTATGGCGGGGGCATCGGCGGTATCAATCGGCACGATGACCATGGTGAGTCCACAGCTCCCCATTGCATGTCTGGAGATGCTCGAGAAATTTCTCGAAGAACGGCATCTCTCCATCGGGGAGCTCGTCGGCATGGCCCATTGAGTTCGCCCGGAGCGACTTCCCGACAGAGAAGATTCGCGGGTGTGCGCGAGCGTGGAGCAATTCCAGGAGGTGAATATACTATTATGAAGTACTGGAACAAACGGCTGAAAGGGATGCGTGAATATATTCCGGGAGAACAGCCGAATAATCTCACTGATGTTATAAAATTGAACACCAATGAGAATCCCTTCGCTCCCTCGGAAGCGGTTGTTGCCGCGATGAAAAAAGCGTGTGGCCAATCACTAAACCGGTATCCCAATCCGACAGCCCTTTCAGTGAGGGAGATATTTGCGAAAAATACCGGATTGCATGTTGACAATGTCTTTGTTGGCAATGGCTCGGATGAGATATTCACCCTCTTGTTCCGCGGTTTTATCGATTCGGGAGATCTGGCTGCATTCCCCTATCCTTCCTATTCGCTTTACTATACCATGGCTGAAGCCAATGGAATTGACTATGATAAAATACCGCTCGATGAGCATCTGGATGTTCAATTTGATGATTTTCTCAAAAAGGACTACCGGCTGGTCATTGTGGCCAATCCGAACAATCCAACGGGGAAGGGATGTGCTGTTGAGAGCATCAGTTCATTTCTCGAAAAGTTCAGGGGGCTGCTCGTTGTTGATGAAGCGTATGTTGATTTTTACGGGGAGTCCGTGATTGATCTCGTCGGGCAATTTGAAAATATTATCGTCACCCGATCCTTTTCGAAATCGTATTCGCTCGCCGGATTGCGGGTGGGGCTTGCCGTTGCGGCCGGTGATATCATCGAGGGGCTGTTGAAGCTCAAGGATTCCTACAATGTGGATTCGATTGCCGAAGCCGGTGCCCGGGCAGCGCTTCTCGATGAGAAGGGATTCAGGTATACTATTCAGATGCTGCGGAGCAACAAGGAGTACCTCGAGGAGCACCTCGAACAGATTGGCTTTGACATCGTGCCTTCAAAGGCAAACTTCCTCCTGGTGAAGCACCCGGCAATAGATTCCCGGAATCTCTATGAGCGGTTGAAGGAGAGAAATATCCTGATCAGATACTTCGAGGGACCGGTTCAGTCTGAGTACGTGCGGATAACTGTAGGCACCATGATGGAGATCAAATCGCTGTTGAATGAGATGAGAGCTCTAATTTGAGACGAATGATCTTTCCCCGGGTATCGGTAATGACATTGCGCTCGATGACCTCCTCGAGGGTGAGCATGTTATTTTCGTATTTGAGTATATCATCCTCGGCGATCCACAGGGTTACCAGTTCCCGCTTCCCGTTCCGTTCCCATTGAAATCCAGCAACGATGCCCACTATCTCCTTTTCGCGAAAGACACTTTTGCAGGAAAAGAGCACCTGGAGAATATCTGTGAGGTAATGCCTGATAAAAGCCCCCGCGACACTGTGATAGGTCGACCGGGATAATTCCGGTTGTGCTTCTATCTTGATATCAATACCGAGATAGAGTTTTGATTTTGTGTTTTCCCGCTTGTCGTAGTAAAAGCCGATGCTGTGCTTTACAATGGCAAACTGTTTTTCTTCGATGAGGTATCGGGCTATGCCGATGAGGTGCTTGTAATATTTATGATGATAGTACTTCCCATTCGTGGTATACTGATCCTCCTGTACCAGATTTGATTCATAGGTTTTGACCTTTTCGGAATTATAGTTCAATAGTATCCGTTCCCGCTGGCTCATGGATTCACAGGAGGTCAGCATAAAGATCGTTGAAATAATGATTGCCTTGAACATGAATGAGCGCTCCTCCGGAGTTCTCTTCTGGCCTGCGCACTTTCCGATATTCAGTGCTCTTCAGGAATGTTGCATGGCGTATTGTATCACGGTATCGTTTCCCGTCAATTTTTAAAATCATTAATATGGTGTCTGTGCCTCGACGACGGAATGAGGGCCTGTTCACGGATAATCGAGGAGCTGCGAATTGCTTTTTTTTGAACAGAAGAGGGTCGATATAGAAATTGAGGAATTGCCGCGTCTGTGAGTAATCCTTTCTGTACTCTTGTGATCAAACCGGTCGAACGCACGTTTCTCTTCGAGGTGGCTTAACGGAGATACATCGGTGCCGCTTCACGCCAGTTTTTGAGGGATTGTCCATGAGAAAATATATTCTTACCGCGCTCACTTCACTGCTCCTTTCCTGCTCCTCCGCTGAGATAACCTATCATCTCAACGCCGAGGGGGAGCGGGTGTATACCGGATTGGAGAAATTTATCGAGGATTATGCAGAGCGCTACCGGGGGAAGAGAGCAGCCGTGGTCACGAATCACTCAGGGGTGAATTTCAGGCTCAGAAGGAATATCACCCTTTTTCGCGAGAAGGGAATTGAACTTGTTGCTGTTTTCGCTCCGGAGCATGGCATCGACGGCTATCAGAACGTGTATGACACCAGGCAGTACACTGAAAGTAATCAGTACAACTGCATCGTCTACAATCTTCATCATCTGAGCGTTCACTCGCTGCGGCATCTCCTCTCAATAGCGGATATCGTTATTTTCGATATTCAGGATATGGGCATGAGATGTTACACCTACATATCCTCGCTGAAGATGGTAATCGACGCACTGCATCGGACGGATACGGAGTTCATTGTGCTGGACCGGCCCAATCCCATCGGTTTTCTGGGGACTGACGGTCCCTTTCTTGAACGACCCTTCGTCTCGCGACACATCAGTGCCTTTCCGTCGCCCTTTTTGTATAATATGACTATCGGGGAAGCGGCACGGTATTATCGGGGAGCATATCGGAAGCAGGTGAAACTGCTCGTTGTTCCCCTTGAGAACTATTGCCGTGAGCAATCGTATATTCGGACAATGCTTCCCTGGGTGCCCCCCTCGCCGAATCTGCCGACCTATGAGTCCTCTGTGGTGTATACCGCCATGGTCTTTCTGGAGGGCATTAACGTGTCGGTTGGCCGGGGGACGGCGAAGCCCTTCGAGTATATCGGAGCGCCGTGGATCGATCCGCACGCTCTGTGCGATCGGTTGAAGAATCTCAAATTACGGAGCTTCAGATTCCGGCCGGTGTACTTCAAGCCGACATTCTCCAAGTATCGGTGGAAAAAATGCGGCGGTGTTCATCTGTTCTATGTGGGGGGCAGGTTCAGCCCGACCGAGATGGCATACCGGATGATAGCGATCATTCGCGAAATGTATCCCGCCCGGTTCAGATGGGAGCGCTACGGACGCATGTACGATATCGATTATCTTGCAGGCACCGACACATTCAGAAGAGCGTTAGATACCGGCAGAAGCTTTGCAGACTTCAGGAAGGGAATAATGCCAGGCGTTGAGAGGTTCGAAGAGAAGCGGGAGAAGTTTCTCCTCTACTGAACGGGTGCTATTGCAAATACCGGTTGATAAAATCAGACAACCCCTTCCTGTACAGCTCGGCCGATTCCAGAAATCCGCTGTTGTGAGATCCGTGAATACGGAGGAATGCCTTCGGTTCCCGTGCACACTGAAAGAGCCGCTCACCCTGCTCGAAGGGGATGAGCTCGTCTTCCGGGCTGTGTATCAACAGAACCGGACAGCGGACGTTTTTGATCAACCGGCATGTCGGGTAGGTGTTGCCAAAGAGAATTCCCGCTGCACAGCAGGAGGTGAGATGCGCGGCTGCATCGGCAACTGACGTGAAGGTTGATTCGATGATGAGCATCCCCGGTGTATGTTCATGGGCGAGCCAGGTGGCGATAGCTCCTCCCAGCGATCTCCCGAATACGATTATACGGGAGGGCTCGATATGCTGATTGCGAAGGTGCTGCCATGCGGCCTCAACATCACGATAGGTGTCCCGTTCCGAAGGGCTGCCGGAACTTCTGCCATAGCCGCTATAGTCAAAAATGAGAACATGTAATTTCAGGTGATGAAAAACCGTAATTGATTCCAAACGGTTTGATATGTTGCCGGCATTGCCATGGCAGAAGAGAACGGTCCCCCGTCCTTCAGTTGCGGGAATCCACCAGGCGGCGAGCTGCATCCCGTCGCTCCGGGTGAGGGAGATCGATTTGAAATCGAGACCCCTATCGGCAGGAGTTTGAGCTATCTTTTTATCCGGATAGTATATGAGTGTATTGAGGCAGCCGGTTATTACCGTGAACAGCATAAAGATGAGTGAAGAAAAGGAGATGAATTTTTTCATGGTATTTACCGGCACATCTCAGGCGATACGGCAACCTGTTATCCGGAGTAAGAGCTGGCTTTTGAACTACCGCTCCAGAAATTCCATGAATTTTTGCAGATCCTCAGGGAGATTGCCATTCTCGTCTTCGTACTTCTTGAAGCGCCGTTCAAAGCCCACCTTTGTTCGGCTATGAACATTTTTGAACCTGTTTGCAATCTCGCTGAAGGCAGGCATGTTCTCCAGCCTGGCGCGTACCTCTTTCGTAAAGGGGATGTTCTTGTAGAAGATGTCCCGTACCACATTGTTGAGCTTGGGTATACCGTCCTTTTCATAGAGGACCCACATAATATAATCGTCAGCGAACTTGTTCCGGTCGTCGCGAAGGCTCTTGAATCGCTCGGCGATCTTCTCCTTCGCTTCAATGGAGAGCTTGGGATTCTTCTTGAAGAATTGGACATAATCAAGATAAACACCGGTAAGTCCCCCCTCAACCGGATCGCGCCACATCGCACCCTTAATAGTTCGGTTGAGCTCATAGCGAAAGGTTGCGAAGGTGTGGGCGAGGCTCCGTTGCAGATCACCGAGAAAGAGAATGGGGACGACAATCCTCCCCCGTGTCTTTCGGTTAATGCCATCCAGCTCCTGCCAGAGCATGGTTTTGGCACCGAAGACCGGTATGAGGATGAAGTTGGGAATCACCTCTTCCTGAATGATCTCTCTCTTGTCGTTGAGCTTGAAAACCGTTTCCCGGTAGAAGACCGAAAAATCGATGTCTCTGAGATTATATACCATCGATTCCAGCTTTTTCTTTGAGGTGTAGAGATTCGGAAGATTTCCCCTGACCTGCATGGAGGTGAGAATCGGAAAGGCGGTTGCCGTGGAACCGGAACAGACGGCGACTGTTCGTGTAATGCGCTGTGATACCTCGTAGATCACCTTGTTGATCTTCTCGTCGTCAGGGTCTGTCTTGAGGGTCGTTTCCTTTCTCTTGCGAGTGCTCTCGTCTCGCATATGGACTTCATAGCTCTGTCCCATCTCATTGATGCTCGGCGTTTCTTCACCGCTATATATTTTCGTGAGAAACTCCTCTTCGAAGTAAATGGGAATTTCCGTCTCCTCTTCCCGCTTGGTGAGCAGATCGTGAATATCCGATATCTGATTTTCCTCGACGAGCTTCTCGTCGAAATACCCGAAGGTGAGCATCGCCTTAGCCGGAAGCGGGATGGTACTCTCCGTCTTGCTTCTCAGAAAGACCTGTTTGTAAAGATCCCAGTAGAGTCGCGTAATATTTCTCCGTAATTTCCTCCCCTCGGCTTCGGTATCAAAGGGATTTTTCGCCGATTTAAAGTCGTTGATAAGCTTGAGAAAGTTCTTTTGAAACTCCTTGTCAATGACAGCGAATTCGAATATCTGCTGAGGTGAGTTTACGTAGTTCTTGTTGATAGAACCTGCTTTGGCAGCCGGGCGCGCCGGTTCTTTTTTTATCTCATCTTTCTTAGAGAGATAAAACTGATGGATTTTCTTGAATCCGGGATACTTGTTTGACAGTTTCTCACCCGATATGTCTTCATAAAATGAGTGTATTTTCACTGCCATGGCGAGGAAATTCTTCAGGAAATCGGCAGCAACGGTACCGCTTTTCTGCCACTGACTGATAATTCCTCTGGTGACCAGAATATCCGCCCAGCTCGCCTCGTCATCAAAGAGGATGGATATTTCTTCGTCAATCTCGTTGTGAACAGCCTCTATCCTGTCAAGGAGCCTGAGAAGGTTTTCTGAGAGAATTTCATACATATACGTTAAAATCGAAAAATCAGCGCGCACAACGGTTTTCAGGAGATTGGTGTCCAGCTTTAATAATTTTTTGAAGAAGTTAATCTCTCTGGTATCAACAAGAGATTCCAGGGGAAGTCCGGGAAAGGAATAGTTTCTCTTAAGGAGATTGCTGTGATCGGCAATGATATACTTTCCATCAAAGACCGAAGGGAATTCACCACCGTTATTGACATATGCCTTATGAAGACTATCTGCTCTGCTGTTCGCTCTTTCGGGGATTTCATTCTCTGAGAGTACCTTGAAGATGAGGCAGATATTGTCGTTAATCCTGTTCAGATTCTGATAGAGTTTGGTATACTTCGATGCATCTGAGATTGAGAGTTCTATTCGCTTGAAGAGATGGCCGAGTATATTAATTCCCAGATCCGCGTCCTCACGAGCTATATCCTTGAAGCCGCCTTCCCGTATGGGGTACTTGATAACATGGCACTCCTCGAGGGCACGGATTGACTTTTTATACGGTTCGGTAAAAAGGAGACTGAGACCGGAGATGAGCGATTTCTCGTTGATAATACCTACCCGTTTACTCTTTGACACAATGAGTTCGGGATTCACTCCATCGAATTCTTCGGGAGCCGAGAGTATTTCCATGGACCCCTTGCTCAGATAGTGGATGAACTTCGGCTCGGTTCCCTGCACGATGAGGAGCTGTCCCGGTTTAACTGTTTCTTCGCTCTTTCCTGCCATCAGTTTTGTTTCGAAAAGATTCGCTTTGTATCTTCTGAGGACGTCTGTACCTTAAGGAATAATATCTGGACTACTGAGTTTTTGCTAAACGCTGTATATATTCGTCCCACTCGGGAGGGAGCAAATATTTTTTTTTCGTATTACACTCTTTGCATGCGGGCACGATGTTGAATCGCTCCGAAGTGCCCCCCCGTGAGAGCGGTATTTTGTGATCCATCGTTAATTCTTGAGGGTTGAATTTTCTTCCGCAGTAGTGGCAGATCCCCGTTGCAATCTTTCTTCTCCACCAGGAGGTAGTGCGCAGCGAACGCGCTTTCCTCTTCTCAACCGCAATATGGTTTGCAAGTTGAGAGGGAATAGTTTTCTCCTCACGCATCTTTTTCGTTTTGTTCTTTCCCCCGCTATTCATCATGCGAATAATATTATAAAAAGGACGAATGTTGTCAATAACTATTGGGGTATAAATGCCGTTTTTGAGCTGAAGGTGGAGAAATGTCGATTCGTTTTTCGACATGAGAACCATGCATTCTCATTCGCCGTCGAGAAGGGAGGCAGGCTCTGACTCTTCCATTGACATTATTGAAAAAAATCGCCCTCCTTCAATCGGTAACCGTTGATGAATGAGCGGGCATCCATCACCTTTCTGGTCTCTGGCTGGAGCTCCAGAATCTCGAGAGGGCCATCGCCTGTTTCGACTATCAATCGCTTCTTCTGATATGCTGTGAGGTATCCATGAGCTCCCGATACCGGAATCTCTTCTTCGATGATAGCTGTTCTCCATATGCGAATGGTTGTATCCCGAAAGGTTGTCCAGGCGACCGGGCTGGGATTGAGGCCTCGTACGAGATTGTGGATCTGTCCCGCCTTCGTATTCCAGTTGATTCTTGCAAGCTCCTTGTCGAGCTTGTCACAATAGGTTGCTTCTTCCTCGTTCTGTTTGACGGGAGTAATGTGGTTCCTGGCCATCTGATCAATGGTATCGATGAGGAATTCGGCACCCCGGTTCATCATAATTCGAGAGAGTTCTCCGGCCGTTACGTCTCTGTCGATGGGGATCTCCTTTTGTGAAAGTATATCACCGGCGTCCAGCTTCTCGTTCATCAGCTGTACCGTTATGCCGGTTTCCTGATCACCGCAGATGATTGCCCACTGAATTGGCGCGGCGCCCCGGTACTTTGGAAGGAGGGAGGGATGCAGATTTATGGTCTTCAGGGGGGGGAGCGTAAATACTTCTGAAGGAATTATCTTCCCGTAGGCGACGACAACGAAGAGATCCGCGCCGGCACTGCTGATCGCATCTATGAAAGCCTGATCGCCGAGCATCGATGGTTGATAAAGGGGAATGCCCTCGCCGACGGCGATCTCCTTGACCGGGCTGAAATGTACATTTCTATGCCGGCCGCTCGGCTTATCCTCGGCAGTTACAATAAAAGCGATGGTGTATTTCTCGATGAGTCTCGTCAGGAAGAATGCGGCGAAATCGGGTGTACCGAAAAAGCCGATTTTCATGCCCCTCACCCTGATCTGTTGAGTTTTTTAATTTTCTTAAGTTTGCCGGTGAGCTCTTTCCGTTGATAATCTTCAAGATGATCGATGAAGAGAATACCATTGAGATGGTCAAGCTCATGCTGAATAACGCGTGCGAGAAGCCCTTCAGCTTCGAGCTGTACTTCGCGTTCATCCGGTGAGAGTGCGGTGAGTGATATTTGAGAGGGGCGATAGATTTCTCCTGTTATATCGGGAAGGGAGAGGCAGCCCTCGTCATAGGATTCCGTTTCGGAAGAGTTCGTTGTAATCCGCGGGTTGATGAGAGCCATTCGTGGTCCGCCATACATTTCAATATCGAGCACAAATATTCTTTTAGGAATATCTACCTGCGGTGCTGCAAGTCCAATCCCCCTTGCGCTGTACATGATGTTGAACATCGTATCGATGAGAGAGAGGGTCTCCTGATCTATTTGTGAGACCTCCTCCGCTTTTTCTCTGAGCGTTTTATTACCATAGTAGACAAGATTATAAACCATGACGTCTCGATCCTTTTACAATCTCTTTACACCCTATCACCGTTCAAGAAGAAATCAATTATAAATTTACTCGTCAATGCATTTTTCGTATTTATACCCGACGGGAACGTGGTAATAGTTGAATGGCTGCTGGCTGAGCCAGCAGAGGGTGCTTTCTTTGTCCTCGAAGAAATCCTTCACCACTTCCATGAAATTGATCGAAATGCCGACAAACCAGTAGCGCTTCTTATCTGTTTCGCCGATGTATCTGTCCTGCGAGGTATATCCTCTGGTGTAGTAGCCGACATCAAACATCAGGTATCTGAAGAATTCGGGCACATCCCAACCGAGATAGTGGAATCCTGCCAGCTTGAAATTCATCATGACTTTATATCCGCTGTAATCGCTCGCGGCGTCGAGGTATCCTTTATTCGGGTCTTTCCGCAATCCCTCCGATGGCCAGTATTCAAAGCTGAAACCGAAGAATGAATCGAGAACCGGCGAGTAGTCGAGCAGCGCACCGAGTGCTATTCCCACGTAATCGATAATGAGATCCTCATAGGAGAATCCATAATGGCCACTGAAGGCATCCCCGACCTCGATAAGGGTCCCCATCGTAACGGAGGTGAGGAGCGAGTAGGTCCACTTGTTCGGTCTGCCGTTTTCCGTGTAGTCAAAAACATTATAGCTGATTCTCTGGATTGCATAGTGGGCAAATCCGTGTCCGATCTTATCGGCACCGCCCGAATCGGTGCTCCGCTTGAACCAGCGCTCGCTTCCCCATTGCCAGCTGTGGTTTTTGCCCCACCCCCAGGCATTCGCTCCGTATACGATGGTTATGATGGGGGAGCCAATCAGGATTGAATATCTGATGATCCCTTTATGCGTTTCGTCTTCCGGTTCCTCTTTCGGGAGGCTGGGCACTGATGCGGTTGGCTCACGTTCTTCATCTTCCCTGATCTCTTTTTCTGAGATGACTTCCTTATCCTTCTGTATCACCTCGCGGGGGGGCGTGTCCTGAGCATAACCGGGAATGTTCAGAAGCACCATCATCAGAATAGTGATGGCTGTTAATGATCTTTTCATTATATCACTGTCCCCTTTTTCTCATCTTCGTGTTTCACTGCTGCTCTTCTCGCAAAAAAGCGAGCAACTATCCGAAATGGTGCTCATCAAGAAATGTTCTCTCGGGCTCTCTATACGTAGAGGGGGATCGGAGCAATCAGGGGACAGGAAAATGTCTGAATGCTTATTTGTAAATAAAAAAATTGTATCTCGGTGACGATATATTCACTGCCGATGGGATTCGGTCTGTGAATGCATTCTCGGGGGCTCGCCATTCCAGAGAAAGGGATAGCGGAGTTGATGATGAATGTCCAGCGTTGTTTCAAAGCGCTGCTTCTCGTGATTGCGTGACAGGATATGGACCTCCCGAGAACCGACGGCAAAAAAGAATATGCATGATTCAATATTGGTGAAAATATCCTTCCGG
>Ga0180433_10006921_pt1 | contig 14653 bp, 12 predicted proteins | sample SS_ome_8_FD_132980 | JGI IMG/M metagenome (GOLD analysis project Ga0180433, IMG submission 132980) | Hypersaline lake sediment archaeal communities from the Salton Sea, California, USA - SS_1_D_1 metaG | ecosystem: Environmental > Aquatic > Non-marine Saline and Alkaline > Hypersaline >... | reverse complement strand
TTGCATGCCCTGTTGCCGGGAGGCTTGAATGGTAGCGGGAATCATATGAATCCGCTCTTCACGAATAATATTCTTGATGGCAGGTGTGGCTATCATGATTTCAACCGCAGGAACACGACCGGACTGGTCAATATTGGGCAATAAAGTCTGAGAAATCACTGCCTGCAGGGATTCTGCCAGCTGAATTCGTATCTGTCTCTGCTGATGCGCAGGAAATACGTCAATAATACGCTCTACAGTTTCGGCAGCACTATTGGTATGCACTGTTGAAAAAACCAGATGACCTGTCTCGGCAGCAGTAACAGCCATGGAAATGGTTTCCAAATCCCTCATTTCCCCCACCAGGATTACATCCGGGTCCTCACGCAAAGCGCTTCTCAGGGCATAAGCAAATGATTGGGTATGAATTCCTACTTCCCGCTGATCAATAATGCAATTCTTGTGCTCATGGATAAATTCAATGGGATCTTCAATGGTAATAATATGAAGTTTCTGGTTTTCGTTAATGATATCAATCAGACTTGATATGGTTGTTGATTTGCCACTTCCGGTGGGGCCGGTTATCAAAACCAGTCCCTTCGGTTTTTTAGCGAACTCCTCCAAGCCCTGGGGTAAACCTAATTCTTCCAATGTTTTAATTTTCTCCGGAATCAGTCGAAAAGCACCGGCAATACCACGCCTGTGCTGAAAAACATTTACCCGAAAACGGGCACCATTAACAATTTCAATGGAAAAATCGATTTCTTTGATTTCTTCAAACTTTTTTCGCTGTATGTCATTCAATATGCTATAAATCATTTCATAAACATCATTTTCCGTTAATTCAGGATATTCCAATTTGGACAGGAAACCGTTGATACGTAAGGTTGGCGGAACACCCACTGTCAGGTGAAGATCAGATGCATCTGCATCCCTGGTCAATTTTAATAATTCACTAATTTTCATTCACGATACCTCCTAACTCATCTCTTAGTTCTTTTTTCTTATCTGTTTTTTCCCAGGTAAAATCTTCCAATTCCCTGCCAAAATGGCCATAAGCTGCAGTATTTTTATAAATCGGCCTTTTCAATTTCAGATAATCAATGATAGCTGCAGGCCGCAAATCAAAATGTTTTCGGATGATTTGTATAATCTGCGATTGCGGTATCTTTTCGGTATTAAAAGTATCTACCATAACAGAAACCGGATTAGCCACACCAATAGCATAGGCAATTTCAATTTCACATTTTTCTGCAATGCCGGCAGCAACGATGTTTTTGGCGATATACCTGGCAGCATAACTTCCTGAGCGATCCACCTTAGTAGGGTCTTTACCGGAAAAACAGCCTCCTCCGTGACTACCCACACCGCCATAGGTATCAACAATAATCTTTCTTCCGGTAACACCGGTATCTGCCTGGGGTCCGCCTACCACAAATCTTCCGGTAGAATTAATATAATATTTGGTCTTTTTATCGAGATATTGTTCAGGGATAACTTCTTTGATAACTTTTTCCATAATATCATTTCGAATGGTAATCAGTTCAACTTTAGGGTGATGCTGGGCGGCAATTACAATTGCCTCAATGCGTTGGGGTGTTCCGTTAAGATACTGCACTGTTACCTGGGATTTACCATCTGGCCTCAGATATGGTATGACTTTATTCTTCCTAACCTCTGCCAGCCGGAAGGTTAGTTTATGTGCCAGGGATATGGGCAGGGGCATCAATTCCGGTGTTTCCCGGCAGGCATAACCGAACATCATTCCCTGGTCACCGGCACCGGTCAAAGCAATTTTATCCTTTTCAGGCACCTTTTTTTCTTCACGCACTTCCCAGGCATGATTTACACCAAGAGCAATATCTTTTGATTGCTCCTCGATAGAGGTCAATACCGCACAGGTATCACAGTCAAAACCATATTTTGCCCGGGTGTAACCAATTTCTCTGATTGTTTCCCGAACTACTTTAGTAATATCAACATATCCTTCGGTAGTAATCTGTCCCGCTACCAGGACTAATCCGGTTGCTACTAATGTTTCAATAGCTACCCTGGCTTCAGTATCCTGTTTGTAGATATCGTCAAGAATTGCATCAGAAATCTGGTCTGCAATCTTATCAGGATGGCCTTCAGTAACCGACTCCGAAGTAAATAGATAATTGTTTTTCAACACATAAGCCTCCTTCTAATAATCTTTAGCAATATAGTCAGGGAAGGATTACTTCCCTGAAATCAATGTGCCCTTCATTTCTTTGTTTTAGTTGAATTTTTCTGATAATCTTAATCTTTTTTAATCACATATCCAATTCTTATTTAAAGGAAAATTCACCTTGTAATACCAAATTAGTTGAAATTACAATACTAAAAAGGGTATTATCAGAGATATTTCTTGTAATGATCATCTTTAGCCATCTGGTTAATGATTTTTTTTATATCCCCTTCCCGGTCCTTGGGATAAATCAGTTGTATGGGGCCATTATTAATAATAACCAAATCAGAAAGGCCGATTGTTACAGTCAAGCCTTTGTCATTGATAATAATGCAATGACTGGTGTCAATGCCGGCATGCTCACCCTGAACAATATTTCCTTCGGCATCATGCTGCACAAATCGTTCGATTGCGTGCCATGAACCGATATCTTCCCAGCTAAACTGTCCATCAATAATCAATAATTCATTTATTTTTTCTAATATACCGTATTCAAAAGAAACCGATTCCATAGTTCGAAATTGTTCTTTAATCACTTCCCCTTTTTCTAAAGTACCGATACTGCGAGCGATTTCCTGTATTGATTGATTGAGTTCGGGTATCAATTCTTTAACTAAATTCAGTATTTTTTTACTGGGGAAAATATAAATGCCACTATTCCAGAATAGCTGACAGGTTTTTTTATTTTTTTCAATCCATAACATATCTGGTTTTTCCTTAAATTGGTTTACCTGGTAGATTTTTTTATTTTCGGTACGTACAATTTGATTACCTGTACAAATGTAACCATATTGGGTTTCGTTTCTTGTGGGTTGAATTCCCATAATAACCGGTTTTTGGTATTCCCGAACAACCTGGAAGGCATCATCAAGCGCCTGGTAAAAATTTTCCTTTTCCGGTATAAAATGGTCTATAGGAAAAATAGCTATATTGATGTCATTATGTCGATAACGGGTAATCAAAAGTGTAGATAAAGCAATACTGGCTGCAGTATCCCGGCCAACCGGTTCAACAATATAATTGAGCATATCAATTTCTGGAACCATCTCTTTGATAGCTTGACACAGATCTTCAATAGTAGCAATATAAATATCATCTGTATCAAAATACGGCAGAAGTCTTTCAAATGTATCCCTTAACATGCTGTTTCCACTTGGTGAAGTCAATAACTGCTTAGGTTTGTTAAATCGACTATGAGGCCAGAAACGTTTTCCTCTTCCTCCAGCCAAAATAAGGGCAATATTTTTCATTTCTCACCATATGTTGTATATTATTTTTCTATATTTGTATAAGCAGAAAGATATCAAAATCAGATTAAAATGACTCTACTGCTTCTATGTTTAATATCTCATCAACATCTTCAATGTTAAAACCGCGGAATTGAGCATAATAGTCCAGCACTTTTTCGGCATATCCATCTGGAATCTCATTTTCCTGTGACAATAATTCCTGAACTTTAAAAGGACCATGATTATAGGCAGTCAATGCTAATTTCATATCCCTAAAATCATCATAAAGTAAAGCCAGGTAGTGCATGCCAATCCTGATATTATTTTCCGGGTTAAAAAGTGTTTCCTCTGCTCCATTCCATTCAATCCCAATATTTTCAGCCAACTCTCTGGCAATAAAACGCCGTACCTGGCATAATCCAAAAGCATAAGAATCGGAGATTGAATCTATTATAAAATTACTTTCCACCTTAATCAAGGCACAAATTAACAAAGGGTTAAAGTTGTATTTTAAAGAGACCTCATAAATATTTTTAGATATTTCGTAAATAGTTTCACTTTCCAGTTGCCCATTATTACTTGAAACAACATTTACGATACGGCTAATATAGAATTCCCTCTTATTTTCTTCAGAAATCATTCCTGTTAATTCCTGAAGCTGCATATAAATTTCAGTAAATTTTTCCTTTGTAACGCTCTCACGGGCAAAATCTTCAAATTGTGCATTAGCCAATCCTAATTTTTCATTTTGTTCGGCTATTTTCTCTTTCAGCAAATGATTTTCTTCCCTGACGTCCTCATTGGAGGCAGATATATCTCTCATGGATTTATTCAGCTTATTTATTTCAATTTGTCCATTGACCAATAATACTAACATGACAACAAAGAAGATAATTACAATGCTGTTGAAGTTGCGGTCCAGCATATTGATTTTTTTTATTTTTTTGCTACCTTTCCTGGGCTTTTCCGAATTTGATATTTTATTCATTTTACCACCTAAATCTTTTTATTCAAATAATTAGAAACAAATCGTCCCTATTGTATTTTACTACCAGGGCTCACATCTCCTTCAGTAGTCAACAAAACGACTCGTTCCTTGTCTGAGGCTGCTAAAAGCATTCCTTGAGATTGAATGCCTCTAATTTTAGCAGGTTCCAAATTGAAAACAACCACAATATACTTATCAATCAGTGCTTCAGGTGAATAATGTTTTTTGATTCCGGCAACCAGGGTTCTCACTTCATCTTTAAAATCAACTTCTATTTTTAACAGTTTATCAGCACCGGGAACATCCTCTGCCGATAAAACCCTCCCGACTCTTAAATCTAATTTTTTAAATTGTTCAATTGAAATGGTTTGTGATGCTGGCTTATCCTCTTTGATTTTTTGGATGTCTTTTTCTTCAGGTTTTTGAACTTTGGATGTCTTTTTCTGGTTGATCCCTTTTTCTTCGTCAATTCTAGGGAATAAATTCTCGCCGGGATTTACCTGAGTATCGGGTTTCAGTTTTCCCCATTGCATATCTTCCGGAATATTCATTTTTTCAATATTTTCCTTGATACCCAGCTGATGCCACATTTTTAATGCTGTCGGAGGCATGAAGGGATATAACAATAAAGAAATGATACGCAATGATTCTGCTAAATGATAAATGACTTGATTTAATCGCTCTTTTTTGCTTTCCTCTTTACCCAGTACCCATGGTTCAGTCTGATCGATGTACTTGTTAGTCCTGCGTATCAGTGTCCAGATATTTTCCAAAGCCAGATTAAAAGACATCCGATCCATATCCTGAATGACCTGATTACCAGTATCTTCTGCCAGCTTACGTAATTCCCAGTCGAATACTACATCTTTTTCTGAAGCATACGGAATCTTTCCGTCACAAAATATTCTCGCCATGGCAATAGTTCGACTGAGCAGATTACCCAAATCATTGGCTAAATCATAATTAATACGTTGAACCAATAACTGCCTGGAATAATTCCCATCCTGACCAAAAGAAAGTTCCCTGAGCAGAAAGTACCTGAAGGCATCTGCATCAAATTCTGCTGCAACCTGATAGGGATCAATTACGTTCCCTTTTGATTTTGACATTTTTTCACCTTCTATGGTCCACCAGCCATGGGAAAAAACCATTTTTGGAGGGGCAATATCAGCTCCCATGAGCATTGTAAACCAGATAATGGTATGAAATCGCAATATATCCTTGCCGATCAGGTGTACAGCCTCCGGCCAGTAAAAATTAAACTTTTCTTCATTAATACCATAACCTGCTACGGTCAGATAATTGATTAAAGCATCAAACCAGACATAGATGACATGTTCCGAATCAAAAGGAACATCTATTCCCCAATTGAGGCTCGCCCTGGTTCGAGTAACACTCTGGTCTTTTAGACCTCTCTCAATAAAACGAATAATTTCATTTTTTGCGGACTCTGGTTGAATACAATCAGGATATTTACGGATATGTTGAAGTAACCGATCTTGATAACGGCTCATCTTGAAAAAATAGCTTTCTTCTTTAAATTTCTCAATCGGCAGGCCGCAATCCGGACATTTATTCCCCTCCACCTGACTTTCCGGCCAAAAGGTCTCACAGGGAATACAATACCATCCCTCATATTCTCCCTTATAGATATCCCCTATATCGTGTAAGCGATTGAATATTTTTTGAACCACATGTACATGCCGTTTCTCAGTAGTACGAACAAAATCATCCGGCCTGATATTTAATACAGGCCAAAGGTCTTTAAATTTTTTTACAACCTGATTGGCTAATTCCAGGGGCTTTATTCCCATTTTTTCTGCTGATTTTGCTATTTTTTGACCATGTTCATCTGTCCCTGTGGCAAAAAGAACATCGAATCCTCTTAAACGTTTATATCTTGCCATGGTATCAGCAGCAATAGTGGTATAAGCATGTCCTATATGAGGTACATCGTTTACATAATATATGGGGGTAGTAATATAATAAGCTTTTCTCTTTTCCATCTTTCTTTTTGTCATCCTTTCTCTTTATTCTATATCATAATACAATGGGGAGACCAAATTCTTCTGAACCCCTTCTGTACTTTACTGCTTCCCCGTTACATGTCTACTTTTTAGAATACCTATTAAGATTCATTCCACTTAACAAAATTACTTTTTTAGATTCAGTATTTTTTCTAATTTCAATGGTCCAGGAGATTTCGATAGACCCAATTTTTGGGTACTTGATACTCTCTGGTTATTAGTAAAACAATATCTTTATTATAATACCCTTTTTTCAGGTAACTTTTCATCTTTTTTTTAATTTCATTTTCAATTTTTGAAGAAACAATGGGGGAAGTGGGCCCATTTTTCTTTTCTTTTAGCCCTTCCAATAGAATGGTTAATTCACCTTTAATATCCCGGGGGGTTATTTCACTGATTATCTCAGAAAGCATTCCTCTTTTAATCTCTTCAAATTTTTTGGTCAGTTCCCGATTGATGACAATTCTTCTTTCCCCTATTGTTTTTTTAATTATGGCTAAGGTATCTTTAATCCTGTAAGGGGATTCAAAAAAAATAATTGTTCTGCTTTCCTCTTTCAAGCCGGAAAAAAAAAGTTCCCTTTCTGTCTTTTTTTTTGGAATAAATCCCTCAAAAATAAAACGGCTTATATCAAACCCTGAGGTTACCAATGCCGCCGTTACCGCAGAAACTCCCGGTATTGGAATGACTTGAATATGATTTTGAATCACCAGATTGATTATTTCATATCCTGGGTCAGAGATCCCGGGCATTCCGGCATCGGATACCAGTGCAACATTCTGGCCTTTTGTCAGACATTGTAAAATAAAATGGCTTTTCTTTTCTTTATTAAATTCATAATAACTGGTTAAAGGTTTATTAATATGGTAATGATTTAATAGTTTCCTGGTATGCCTGGTATCTTCAGCTGCAATTAAATCCACTTTCCGCAAGGTTTTCAGGCTGCGCAGGGTAATATCTTCCAGGTTTCCGATGGGTGTGCCGCATATATATAATTTCCCTGGCTGCTGAGATTCCATAAAAATGTTTCCTTTTTATATTTTTTGAAATTGACCAATTACCCTGTTGAGCAATATACCCATTAAATAATCAGTTTACCCACTAATCTATCTATCACCCAATCCTCTAATCTAGAAAAACTTATAAGAAAAATTTTTAATCCATCATTGTAATTTTCCGGTACTGTATTTTTCTTTAATTTATTCGGTATACTTTTTCTTCTTCTTGTTTTTCTCTGAAAATACATACTGGATACTGTTTTTTAGTCGTTGGTATTTAGTCGTTGGTAAATAGATTTGTGTTTCTTATCTCTTCTCTTTGACTACATACTAGATACTATATACTGAAATTAGACTCAATACGCACGACGCAATACTAATTTTTACCAACGACTGGCTAATCATTTAAAAACAGGGGAGTCATAATCTTCAATTCTGTTCCTCCACCTTTTCTTGCTTCAATCAGGAACCTTCTGGCATGATGATTTCTTATAGTATAAACAAATTGTAAAACTTTTGGTTCCAGTTGATATTTTTTAAGGGTCATTATCACTGGAATCAGGATGTCAGCCCGATGGATGAGGTAAATTCGGCCTCTCTTTTTCAATAAATGGCTGGAAATTAATATCATATTATCCAGGGTAATATTAATCTCGTGTCTTGCCAGCATTTGCTCATCTGTAGCACTGAGCTTCCCTTTTCCGGCAGGTATATAGGGAGGATTTGCAGTAACCACATCAAAAGATTCACCCCGAAATTGATCCTTTAAATTTCTCATATCATCATGAAGAATATGAATTTTATTCTCCAGATGGTTTAAAACTACATTTCTTTCGGCTATATCGGCCAACTTATCCTGAATTTCCACAGCATAAATAGTATGATTTTTAGCTGAATCATAAATCAACAGAGGTATAATTCCACAACCTGTCCCAAGGTCTATTATTTTTTCTTTGTTCTTCAGATTCACAAATTGTGCTAACAGCATTGAGTCCAGTGAAAAACGATAGTTATTTTTATCCTGAATGATTTTTAGCTGATTTTTTCCCAGTGGCTCGATTGTTTCCCCCAGCCGAAGATTTTCTTTCTGCATGGTTGTATTCTTTATTCCCCTCTCTATGATTATCCTGCCACTCTTCAATGGAAACTTTAACTCTGTTTCTGACATGTTCGTTATCTTCTTTCTCTATGGTTTCCATCACAATATAACGGCTCAATATATTTACTTCGATAACCTTGCCCTCTTTCCCTTCTTTGGTTTTAATATACTTACCTAACTTGGGATATTTCTTAAGCTCTTCTTTATAAAACTTAGCCTCAAAATTTAGGCAACACTTCAATCTACCGCATGTTCCGGACACTTTAGACAGGTTTAAGGCAACACTTTGTATTTTAGCTACGTTGATGGGAACAGGTTTAAATTCTGACATAAAGGTAGAACAACATAGGGGTCTCCCACATATTCCAAGCCCTCCTACCATTTTTGCCTTATCCCTGACTCCTACCTGTTTCAACTCTATTTTTGTTTTAAAATTGAAAGCCAGCTCTTTGACCAATTCCCGGAAGTCAACACGATTGTCCGCACAAAAGTAAAAAACTAATCGACTTTTGTCAAATAAGTATTTACATCTAATGAGATGCATATCTAATTGATATTTTTTGATTTTCTCATGACAGACAATATACGCCTCATGTTCATCTAACTGTATATTTTTCCATTTTTCGAAATCATTATGTGTAGCTTTCCGAACAATTCTTTTTAGAGGAGTTCCCAGCTCTTCGGGTTTAATATATTGAACCGGAACTACTACCTTCCCAATATCCAGTCCCAGGGAGGTTTTTACAATACATAAATCCCCCACATTCAGGGTAAATTTCGCATTTTTAAAATAATAAACAAGACTGGAACTCTGAAACTGAATGCCAACAATTTTTGGCATTATTCATCACCTAACCGGATAAAAAAATTTTCCAAAAGAGTATTTTGATTAATATGTTTTTCCAGCTCCTCCGGAATACTTGTTAGATATTCTAAAATCATTATTATACTCTTTCTGGAATGGTAATTTGCATATTCCTGTATTGAACTGATTTGCTCCTGAAAAATAAGTTGATGCTTTTCCATGCCCATTTTCAAAAAAAGCATATCACGAAACCATAATATCATTATTTCCACAAAATCTTGAAAATAATCCATGATATCGGGAAATATCTTCTCAGGATTAAATATAAAATTACTTAATTCTTGGGGTCTTATTTTGACTAATGAATCAATGTAATGATCTTTTACTATTAACTTCTGATGATTGCCTGCCAAACTTAAAGCTTTTCCAGGACTTCCATAGGACAACCTCATGAGATTTTCCAGTTGATTTTCGTCTAATGAGCTATTCCCCAATAAAATCTTCCGTTGATGCTCAATGGACAATGGTTTAAACAGTAACCGGCAACAACGGGAAAGAATGGTCGGTAAGATTGCATCAGGAAAAGCAGTAATCAAAATTAATAGGGCAAAGTCTGGAGGTTCTTCCAGTATTTTCAATAGCGAATTGGAGGCTTCGGTGGTCATCCGCTCAGCATTATCAATGAGAACTATTTTTTTCTTGTTTTCCAGGGGTTGAAAATAGATATTTCTTTTTAGTTCTCGGATTTGATCAATTCTTATGATCGAGTTTTGTGGAGATATGATGTTAAAATCAGCGCTAATTCCCTTTAGGATTTTAAGGCATGCTGTACACTGATTGCAGGGATTTTGTTCTTTAGAGAGATTAGTACAGCTAATCGCTTTACTAAAAGCGATGGCGGTTAATTTTTTACCGATTCCTTCCTTCCCGGTAAAGAGATAGGAATGACCAATCTTCTCGAACTTTATTCTGTTCTTTAGTATTTGGATGGGCCTTTCATGCCCAATAATTTCTTTAAAATCAATCATTTTGTTTATAATATCTCTTATTACTTCCCCGGTATTCGTTTAGCTCTCTAAAAATATATTTTTATGAAACTTCCGGGAAAGTTTCTGGATTAATATCTTAATGATATCATTCAACACTAAACCAATGTCACGGTTAGCATCAATGACTTGAATTCGTTCAGGATTAATCCTGGCAATCTGGTGATAACCATCTCTCACTCTGTCTAAGAATAATTTACCTTTTATCTGTTTTTTTTGAATAAATTCATCTTCAAAACGCATCTCTTTACCTTTGCTGAAAATGGTTGATCGTTGTAAACCAATCTCAGTATCCACGTCTAAAAAGAAAGTGACATCAGGGATAATGTCTTCCACTGCAAAATAATTTAGATATTCAATGATTTTCATATCAATTCCACGACCAAACCCCTGGTAGGCAGTAGTGGAATCAAAATAACGATCACTAATGACAATGGAACCTTTCTCTAAGGCAGGCTGGATGTTCACCCTTACATTCTCAGATCTTGAAGCAGCAAATAATAATAATTCAGCCTTATATCCCAATCCTTCACTTTCTCTTTCCAGTAATATTTCCCGAATTTTATCAGCAGCAATAGTTCCGCCAGGCTCTTTGGTCAGAACAGCAACAAGACCATTTTTCAGAATGATATGATATAATGTTTGGGCGAGTGTTGTTTTTCCGGATCCTTCAAATCCTTCCAGTGAAATAAAAAAACCTTTTTTCATTGCGTCTCTTCTTGTTCATTATTTTGATCTTCTTCTTTTTCTATCATTGCCTTTAATAAATCCCTCATGGTTACCACCCCTACCAGATAACCATTGCGTACCACGGGTAAATGATGAATTTTATGGCGAATTAATAAATCTGCTGCCATCACCTCGTTATCTTCCTCATTAATGGTGATAATGTTTCTCTTCATGAATTCATCCACTTTATGATTAGCATATTCCTTTAGTTTTTTAGAAAGCTGGATAAATTCGGTTATAAAAGAGTTGCTATTGATGATTCCTAAATAATTGGGTAATAATGATTTTATAATATCATGATGAGAAATAAAACCTACGACTCGTTGTTCGTCATCTACAACAGGTATGCCGTTAATACGCTGTACAGCCATAACCTCGATGACTTCCTCTAAATGGCAATCCGGAAGAACACTCGTGGTATTCCTTAACATAATATCTTTAATCTTCATAGTTTTCACCTATTGTCCTTATTTTAATCTAGTTACCTTAATACATGGGAGACATTGAATAATATCATCCTTAGTGGTGAATTCTTCCTCCTCTGTTAAGGCACTTGCCAATCCACAAGCCATGGCAAATTGTATGACCCCCTTCATATCGGGATTCTCTTCTTCAACAAGCTTAATGGCAAATCCTGCGATCATGGCCTCGGAGGTTCCAATAATATTTACAACTTTTTGATCCCCACTTTCAGCCAGCCATACCTGCTCACTGGTAGCAATAACGTCCTTGGTGTCCTGATAAGATATTACGGCAATTTGAATGCCTCGGTTAACAATTTCATGAGCAACTTTAATGGCTGTTTCCTGGCTGTCCACGGATTTATTAAGAACCCGATTATTGGATGCGCGTAAATCTGGTTTTGCCAATAAGGGCTTTGCCTCCAGACCTTTTTCAAAAGGAATACCTGAGGCATCCAGAATGGTACCTACTTTTTTCTGACGTGCCAAATCAATGAGCTGGTAATATATATCATCCGGGACATCAGTGGGAAGGCTTCCGGATAGAGCAACAATCTTACTCTGAGACATAACACGGGAAAATATTGATTTAAATCTTTCGAGATCTTTTTTGGTTATCTTTGGACCAGGATCGCTCATCAGGGTATGTGTTCGATTCTGATGTTCAACAATAATAATATTTGTCCTGGTTTCTTCCTCTATATGCCAAAAATTGGTTGTAATTCCATATTCTCTAAGTTGCTCAGCTATAAAATGACCGGCATGGCCACCCAAAAACCCCAATGCCATGGTATCAAGCCCATAAGCTTTTATTGCTTTGGAGATATTAATACCTTTACCTCCCGGAATCCTGGATACTTTTTCTACCGCAAGGTATTTATCCGGTATAAAACGATCCAGTTCCAGGGTAATATCAAGAGCCGGATTAAGGGTTACAGTTGTAATCATTTAAGGCAAGTCCTTTCCTATATAAAATTATATCTTAATTAAAATAATTTATCAAAAAGCTTAAAACCTGCTATCATTTTTTACTAACTAATAACAGGACTAATTTTCTCAAGTTTTTCCTTTTTACAATTATAGTAGAAAAGAATATTTTTTCCCTGGCATAAATAATTTAATTAAAATAATTCCACCCACAAATCCACCAATATGTGCAAACCAGGCTATGCCTGAATTGGCTCCCTGTAATGATAAGTTTGACAATCCATAAAATAATTGAAATACAATCCAAAGACCAAGTACAAACACGGCCGGCATCTTTATTAATCGAATGAAAAACCCAAAGAAAATAAGAGTAGTTATTCGGGATTTAGGGAAAAGGATAAAATAAGCTCCCAATACTCCAGCCACTGCACCACTAGCGCCAATCATCGGTACATTGGATTGTGGGCTGACTAAAATTTGTCCTATGGCGGCCAATATACCGGCAAGGAAATAGAAGACGGTAAAGCCCAATTTTCCCAGATAATCTTCAATATTATTTCCAAAAATCCAGAGATAAAGCATATTTCCAAAAAGATGGACAAAACCACCATGCATAAACATAGAAGTAATAACAGTCAAATAAATCGGGGAAGGACCATAAGGAATCAAATCTACCCTTTGACTCAATTCATAGGGAATAAGACCATAGGCATAGATAAATTGTATGCTATCTGCCACTACAAAAGATTGATAATAATATACCAGAGCATTGATAATGATAAAAATAATAGTAACAACCGGTATCTTCCTGGTTGGCATTTCATCCCATAGTGGAAACATATTATAACCAGAGGAGAAAGTCCCCCCCCCTAAACTCCTTTATATTTAATTTCTTTATTTTATAACATATTCAGGCTGAAAATCCTGTATAAATTCATTTCTATTTTAAAAAAGTCTATTTTATCAGTTCAGATTCTTCTAAAATTCCGGTATAATACCTATGTTATCATTGAATAAAAAAGACACTAATTGCTAATTATAACATAACACATAACACTACAGAAGAATGTGCTGCTAAAAAAATTTTGAAATATAGATTTGGGAATAGATCATGATAATATCTGTGCAGCAATCGATAACCTGAATGTTAGTCAAAATTGAATATATATTCAAGGGGAGGCTGATCAAGGTAATAATATTGATAAAGAATATATTCCACAATTCTTTTTGCAGCCTTGCCGTCACCATAAGGTGATTTATTAATAACCATTTTCCGGTATTCACCGGGACTGGATAACAATCTTTCTACTTCTCTGCTGATACCTTCTATTTCGGTTCCCACTAGCTTTGCAGCTCCAATTTTTTCTACTTCTGGCCTTTCTGTCTCAGTTCTCAATATCAATACTGGTTTCCCTAATGCCGGAGCTTCTTCCTGAATCCCGCCTGAATCAGTCAAAATTAAAGTAGATAAAGCCATTAAATTAGCCATTTCCTGGTAATTTAAAGGTTCTATCAGTATAATATTTTTTTTCTCCTTTAAGTGATTAAAAATCACTTCTCTTATAATTGGATTTTTGTGCACAGGGAAAATAATGAACAGGTTTTCATGTTTCTGATTTATCAGGCATAGTGCATGACAAAGATTTTCGAGAGGCTTTCCCCAATTTTCACGCCGATGCATGGTTACCAATAATACCTGTTTTTTCTTATCAAGTAAATCATTAATTTTCTGATTAGAAAAATTAAAAGAACTTTTTTGCATTAACATTAATGCGTCAATGACTGTATTGCCTGAGATAAATATATTTTCCTTTGCTATGCCTTCTTTTAAAAGAATTTGTGCGCTAACTTTTGTCGGAGTAAAATGATAATCTGTTAACACAGTCGTTAATCTACGATTGATTTCCTCTGGGTAAGGATAATATTTTTTCCCTGTCCTTAGTCCCGCTTCAAGATGCCCAACCTTTATCTTTTGGTAAAAAGCAGCAAGAGCACCTGAAAAGGTTGTGGTCGTATCACCCTGCACCAGGACCAGATCAGGTTGGCTTTTTTTTAGTACCTCCCCTAATTTCAGCAGTGCCTGAGAATTAATTTGAGATAATGATTGACCATGTCTCATAATATCCAGATCAATATCGGGATGAATCTGAAAAAGA
>Ga0180433_10006919_pt1 | contig 14659 bp, 15 predicted proteins | sample SS_ome_8_FD_132980 | JGI IMG/M metagenome (GOLD analysis project Ga0180433, IMG submission 132980) | Hypersaline lake sediment archaeal communities from the Salton Sea, California, USA - SS_1_D_1 metaG | ecosystem: Environmental > Aquatic > Non-marine Saline and Alkaline > Hypersaline >... | reverse complement strand
TGTCGCCGCTGATGACGGTGGGGCGGCGAATCTTCTACACGAAGGCGATCATCGACGGAAGAGCTCCGATAATCGATCCGCGAAAGGGCAACTGGTGGCACAAGGTCCGCCTGTGGCGCTGGCCGAGGATGACGCTGCCCTACGATTTCGTCACGGCGCTGAACATCGCCTGGCTGATCTTCGCGCCGGTGCCGGCGACGGATGTTATCCGCAATTGGCTCGGTTAGCCGCGTCGCGCCCGCCTGTCACTTCGATAGCTCCCCGAAGAGCGTCAGCGACGTAGCGTCCGTGATGCGGACGTTGGCGTACCGGCCGGCGAGGTCGGCGGGGGCGTCGAATACCACGATATGATCGCCGCGCGTCCGGCCCACGAGTTGCGCCGTGCCGTCGGGCGCCGGGCCTTGGAGCTTGTCCGCCCGCGGCGACGGGCCTTCCACAAGCACCTCCACGCACCGGCCGACGTACCCGCGATGGTGCGCCAGGCCGACCTGCTCCTGAACGGCTAGCAGTTCGTTGTTGCGCCGCTTCTTGACGGGTAGGGGTACGTCGTCGGCGAACCGCTTGGCCGCTGCCGTGCCCGGCCTGGGGGAGTACTTGAAGACGAAGCTGTTCTTGTAGCCGCTGCGGCGGATCAGGTCGGCTGAGGCTTCGTGGTCGTCCTCCGTCTCGCCGGGGAAGCCCACGATGAAATCGCCCGCCAGCACGACGCCCGGCACGATGGACCTCGTGCGGTCCACCAGGTCGTCGTACTGGGCGCGGGTGTATTTGCGGTTCATGCGCGCCAGCACCGCGTCCGAGCCGCTTTGGGCTGGGCAGTGGATATACTCGCAGACATTGGACAAGTCGCGCATCGCCTCCAGCACGTCATTGCCGAAGTCCAGCGGATGGCTGGTCACGAACCGCAGCCGGCGCAGGCCCGGCGTGTCGCTGATGCGCGCCAACAGGTCGGAAAATCGCACCGTCGTTTCGCCGTTTTGCCAGCGGTAGCGGTTGACGGTCTGGCCGAGCAGCGTAATCTCGCTGCGCCCGGCGTCTGTGAGGCGGCGGACCTCTTCGAGGATCTGTTGCGGATCGCGGCTGCGCTCGGGCCCGCGGACGAACGGGACGATGCAGTACGTGCAGAAGTTATCGCACCCGCGGGTTACGCGGACGAAAGCCTGGGCACTGTGGGGCGTTGCGTGCGGATCGCGGGTGAAGTCCATGCGGTCCATGTCGGCCTCGGAGCCAAGGTCGCGACTTTCCCCGCGGGCCGGATCCAGTGCGAGGGCGAACTGGCCGATCGCAGCCTGATCGAGCATCTCCGCCAGACCGCCCAATTGGCCCGGCGCGCAGATCAGGTCCACCTGCGGATAGCGCCTGTGAAGCGCCTGGCCCTCGCGTTGGGCCATGCAGCCCAACACGCCGAGGATCACCTTGACGCCTGCCTTCTTGCGCTGGCCATGGGCGCCGATGCGCGAGTAGACCTTGTTCTCGGCGTGCCGCCGAACCGAGCAGGTGTTATATAGTACGGCATCGGCTGTCTTTGGGTCGTCTGTCATCTCGTGCCCGGCTCGGCGCAGCGTCGTTGCGACCAGCTCGCTGTCGAGCCGGTTCATCTGACAGCCAAGCGTTTCAAGGTAAACCTTCATGGGGAACGATTCTACACACATCGGCCGGATTCACAAAACCCGTCGGCGGCCGGCGTTTTTTTGGGATTTCACCCCAGCCGGCCGGTCGATAGTATAGGTCCATGCTCATTCGAACCAAGATCGTAGCGACGCTGGGCCCAGCGACCGCCGAGGCCGGGACAATTCGCTGGCTCGTCGAGGCCGGCTGCGACGTGTTCCGGATCAACTTCTCGCACGGCAGCTCCGATCAGCACGGCGAGCTTCTGGCCAACGTGCGGGCCGTCGAGCGCGAACTGGGCGAGCCGGTGGCGATTATGGCTGACCTGTGCGGCCCGAAGATCCGCGTCGGGCCCATCCACGGCGGAGCGGTGCTCTTGGGCAACGATCAGCGGATCGTCATTCAGCGCCGGCCCATCGAGGGCCGGGCCGATCGCATCTCGACCACGCTGGGAGAGCTTGTCGACGAGGTTCGTCCCGGCCAGGCCATCCTGCTGGACGACGGCAAGATCCGCCTGGAGGTCGCCGAGACCCGCCCGGGCGACGAGATCGTCTGCCGGGTTGTCCGCGGCGGCATGCTCGCCAGCGGTAAGGGCGTCAACCTGCCGCATACGCAGCTGAAGCTTTCCGCACTGACCGAAAAGGACCGCCGCGACGTAGACTGGCTCGTCGGGCGGGATTTCGACTACGTCGCCCTGTCGTTCGTCCGCTCGGCCGGCGACGTCGAAACGTTGCGGGCGCTGCTGTCAGAGCGCAACTGCCGGGCCCACATCGTCGCGAAGATCGAAAAGCCCCAGGCCCTGGACAACATAGACGGGATCATCGACGCCGCCGACGCGATTATGGTTGCCCGCGGCGACTTGGGCGTGGAAATGGACCTACCCGACGTGCCGGTCGCACAGAAGCGTATCGCCCGCCTGTGCCAGGCGGCGGGCAAGCCGTGCATTATCGCCACGCAGATGCTCGAGTCGATGACGCACGCCCCCACGCCGACGCGCGCGGAGGTTTCCGACGTCGCCAACGCCGTGCTCGACCATGCCGATGCCGTGATGCTCTCGGGCGAGACGTCCATCGGCGAGTACCCGGCGGCTGCGACGGGCATGATGAACCGCATCGTCGATCGCATCGAGACCTATCACGACCAGACTCGCCCGCCGATCCACGTTACCTACTCGCCTGCGCCCACCACCGCGGCACTGGCCGGGGCGGTGCGGGAGGTGATCGGCTCCGAGGACATCGCCGCCGTGGCTGTCTTCAGCGCCAGCGGAACCACCGCGCGCATGCTGGCCAAGACCCGCTTGGGCGTGCCGGTGCTGGCGATGTCGCAGCACGAGGCGACGGTCCGGCGGATGTGCCTTTATTACGGCATTACGCCGGTGCTGGCCGAGGCGCCGCAGCACACGCGCGACGTGCTGAAGCTGGCTGAGCGATTCGGCAAGGAATTGGGGGTCGTCCAGGCCGGCCAGCGGATCGTGGTGCTCTCGGGCAGGCCCATCGGCGCCCCCGGCGCAACGAACACGCTCGTCGTCCACACCGTGGGCTAGCCCCGGCCCCGAAACCCAAATGCACGTGCGAGGTCTGCGCCGGGCCTCAACGAATCTCGATCCGCTCCAGTTGGCCGCTCTGCGTGTCAAGCACAGCTACGCTTCTTATGTGGTCGCGTGGGTGGTACAGCGCGCCGGGGTTGATCAGCCTGGCCCGGCCTATGTGCTCGTCGCGAAAGCGATGCGTGTGTCCGTGGCAGATGAACGCGAACTGCTGGCCGACGATCAGCGCGCCCAACAGGCCCTCGTCGTGGGAATGCGTGGCGACGAGGAGCTCGCCGTCTTTGATTGGCACTTGGACCACTTCCCAGGAGAAATTTACGCCGCATCGCTCGGCTGTTACCCGGAGCTGCTCGGCGTGGCGGTCCATGTTGCCGGCGACCAGATACGCCGGCCTCCCGCACGCGCCCAGCATCTCGACGCACTCGACAGAGCCCACGTCGCCGCAGTGGACTACCGCCTCGACGTCACGCTGTGCGAACGCCTCGAGGGCAGCCGCCAAGCGGCGAGCCTTGCCGTGCGTGTCTGATACGATGCCGATCTTCATTGCACCATTGTATCTTGATCACATGCCAAGACGCTCAAGAACCCACCGCGTCGCCGCGCCGTCGTCTTCGTCGTTCAGCGCCTTGCCGGTCGCGTCGCGAGGGCGGACGAACCGCGTCGGCCCGACGGGCTCGGCCAGTTCCGCGATGTCGAACTGTTTCAGTATATCCGGCTGGAAGATTTCCAGCGGCCAGGCCTGGTTGTCCTCAGCCACGATCTGTTCGATGCTCTGGGGTGTGTCGAGACAGATCACGCCGGCAACGCCGTCGACAATCGCAGCCGTCATCAACGCGACGATTCCGCCCAGGCCATGACCGGCGAGGATCATTTGCCCGGCATCGACCTCAGGTTGCCGGGCAAGCCACCGACAGCTTGCCACGGCGTCGGCCACGCGCATGCCCAGCAGGCCAGGGCCCAGCGAGGCTGCCAGGTAGCTCGGCAGCCGGTCGGCTCCAGACCAGGGGGCCAGGTCGTAGGGCACTGTGGCCGGGGTTGTATCTCCCCAGCCGCGAAGGTCCACGCTCAGCACAGCCGGCGAGGGAAGCTCTCCGATGGCGCACACACGGGCGACCGATGCCAGCCAGCCGCCGAACTGCAGAGGTTGCCATCGCCCGCGATCGTCGAACAGAATCACCGCCGGCGCGGGCTCGGACTCCAGGGGCCAGAGGGCTGTGGCGGGCAGATAAACGTCCTGTTCACGCCCCAGCAGCACTTCTTCGTGACGGACCCTGAATATCTGCCGGCGATTGCCCCGCTCGACGCGGTCGATTCGGGCCTGATCGATTCCCTCGACGATGGCCCGGACGGCGTCGCCGGCTTCGGCGCGCGAAGCCAGCTTGGGACGCGACCGCCGCAACGACACCGCCCGGGCGGCCGCGAGCGTGCGCGTATTTGGTTCAGCGTCAGGCCGGCAGAACATCGCCTCTGCCGGTTCGAGTGGCGGGACCTCGTCGAACGCCTTGCTGTGCGCCCGTTCGGGTTCGGCGAGCCAGTGCTTCTCGGCAAAACCTACAAACCGCCTGGCCATTTCCGGCGTGTAGTCATGCCCGCAGTCTTCCTGCAGGAAGAACCCGAATTCATCTGCCGCCCCGGCGGCTTCATATGCGGCGCGGACCTCCGCTGCCAGGCGCTCGCTGAGTTCCGGCAGGTACACCGAGTCGTTCTGCCCGGCCATGTATAGTTGCGGCAGGGGGGCCAGTGCCGCCATCAGGTCCACGTCGTCCAGTCCCGCCGCCAGGCGGCCTATGGGCAGGCACTCGGGACACCACGCGTATTGATCGGCGATAGGGTGATCCGCCAGGCGCGCCGCCGAGCACACCGGTGCCGCCAGCCGGACGCGATCGTCCATCAACGCCGTCCAGCGGGTAGTCTCGCCGCCGCCCGAGACGCCCGTGACCGCAAAGCCCAGCGAGGCATCCACGTCGTCGCGGCTGGCGAGGTAGTCGATTGCCCGCAGCGCGTCGGCGATGAAGTATCGCTGTGAGGTCTGCCCGACGGCATAGCAGCGCGGGCCGTCGCGGAAGTGGTCATTGCCGGGGCACTTCTCGCCGCCTTGGGCGGGCGGATCGAACGTGACGGCCACGAACCCGGCACGGGCGAACACCTGGCACGGCAACTGGTGAGGTCCGTCGCTCTTGGGACTGTGTCCGCAGGGGACCACAACGCCGGGATATGGCGGGGCGTACATCTCATCGCGAGGGATAAACACCGACGCGTTAACCTGCCAGCCCTCGACGGACTCGAAGATGACGTTTTCCAGCACGTGATGGGGCCGCTCCAGCCGCGAGATCGCCCGGACGTTCAATGGCGCATCGAGATACCCGTCCAGGTCGAGGATCTGCCGGACCGTCTCTCGCACGCCGGCCGACCAGGCCGAACATGCGTCGGTGCTGCGGGTGGCTTGGGCACGCTCTTGCGCGCCTCGGGCAATGCACTCAAGGCCGCGACGGGCCAGATGGTTGCGCAGCATCGTTCGCAGGTCCACCGGGGCCTCAACCGGGCCGGGAATCAGGACGCTGGGGCTTCGGCTCTTCGTCACGTGGATGTTCCTTCGGGGCTGTTCTTGCCCGAGACGAGTCTGTCACCACTGTGCATCGCTCATTGGGTTCATGCCCAGGTTCTTGGGCTTGGGTTTTGGCAGCGTCTTGATGACCGCAGCCGCGAAGTCCAGGTCGGCCGGCGTGGTGATCTTTATATTTCGCGGATCGCCCATGACGACGCTGACGCCGTGGCCGAGCTTCTGGACCAGCTCGGCGTCGTCGGTGGCGTCGGCGTCGGTCTCGTAGGCCCGCCGGATCAGGTCGGCGGCGAATACCTGCGGAGTCTGGGCCTCCCAGAGGCCCTCGCGGCAGACGGTGGCGTCTATGACGCCCTCGGTTGAGACCTTCTTGAGCGTGCCGTGCACCGGATAGGCAAGGATGGCAGCGCCGCTCTTGGCGGCCTCTTTGAACACCGCGTCGATCCACAGCTGCGAGATGCAAGGCCTCACCGCGTCGTGCACACAGACGAGCTGGGCGTCGTCGCGCACGTTCGCCAGCGCGTTGCGGACCGATTCGCTTCGCGTCGGGCCACCGGGGACGATCTGGACGTCCATGAAGCCCAGGTGTCCCCCGTAGCGCTCGCGAAGCTCCGGCAGGTCCGCCTCGGCGGCCACCAGCAGCGTCTGGACCACGTCGCCGCGCGAGGTGAACGCCTCCATCGTGCGAATGAAAACCGGCTTATCACCGATGCGCTGGAATATCTTGTTGCCCTTGGCGGCGAAGCGCTTGCCGGCGCCGGCCGCTGGGATGATAACAGAGACTTTCGCCATGTCCGAGCCTCGCTGGTTGGCCTGCGTGCGCCGCAATCCTATCCGCGACGGCAGGGCCACGCAAGCCGGGCTTTGGCCGGGGGCTTTACAGCGAGCCCCGATGGTTGCTATCTTGGGCAAGCCTGTTATCTTCTTGTGATCGCAGTATGCCCTCTGTGAGTGGAAATGAGCCACCAGGTCGATGCGGAAAAGTTCGAGTGTCCCGCAGAATGTCCGCAGTGTCCCAGCCGGGATGCGTCACGGCCTGAGCAGCGGCCCGCTGCGCTGACGGGCTGGCGCCTGGCAGCGGCGGCGGCGTTGGCATTCGGGCTGCCGCTGGCGTTTGCACTGGCCGGCGGGATTCTGGCCAGGGCCATTCCCGCTGCCGTAGCCGGCAAGGCTTACCAGGCGGGCGCGGTGATCGCAGCGCTTGTCCTCGGGATCGTCGTCGCGGCGGTGATCGTGCGACGGATGCGAGTTTTCAAGGAAAACCGATGAGTTCGATTGCTACGAAGACTTCCGGGCGAACCGGCCGAGCCGGCAGGACGGGCCAAAGAACGTTTGCCAGGGGCGTCCACCCCCCGGGTCACAAAGGTCCGGCGGCCGATGCCTCCATTGAGGTCATGCCCCCCCCGGGCGAGCTGGCCATACCGCTGCTTCAGCACTTGGGCGCGCCCTGCGAGGCGGTCGTCAAGCCCAAGCAGGAGGTAGCTGCCGGCGAGATGCTCGGCAAGGCGACGAGTTTCATATCCGCCCCGGTCCACTCGCCGATCGCGGGCGCTGCCCAAAGGGCTTCGGTGGCGACGCTGCCGAACGGTCGGCACGTCAAGACGATTCCCGTCAAGGCCGCCGGCGAGCAGCTTTCGGGCCGGGCGCTGTGGAACGACGTGTTGGGCGGCGAATGGCCCGCGGACCTGGACCAGTACGACGCCGAAAGAATCCTCCAGGCTGTGCAGGAAGCAGGAATCGTCGGTCAGGGCGGGGCAGCCTTTCCGACGCACGTGAAACTTACGCTCAACGAGAACAAGCCCATCGACACGATCGTCGTCAACGGCTGCGAGTGCGAGCCGTACCTGACGGCTGACTATCGGCTGATGCTCGAGGCCCCGCAGCCGATAATCGTCGGATCTCGCCTGGCTGCGCGGGCGGTTCGGGCTAAGCGGATTGTCGTGGCCATTGAAGACAACAAGCCGTTGGCGATCGACGCGATGCGGCTGGCTGCCGGCAAATCGAACGTGGAAGTCGTCCCGCTCAAGACCAAGTACCCGATGGGCGGCGAGCGACAGACGATCCTGGCGTCCCTGGGGCGAAAGGTCCCCACGGGCGGGTTGCCGTTGGACGTGGGCGTGGTGGTACTCAACGTCGGCACAGCTGCGGCCGTAGCCCGCGCGGTCGTCCGCGGCAAGGCGTTGACCCACCGCGTGGTGACGGTCTCGGGGGCTGGAATCGTCAAGCCCAAGAACCTGCTGGTTCCCGTCGGCATAACCTACAGCGAACTGATCGACCACTGCGGCGGCCTGACACCGGATGCGGCGCGGGTTCTGGCGGGCGGGCCGATGATGGGCTTTGCCCTGGGCGTCATGAAAACTCCGGTCACCAAGGGCACCAGCGGCGTGACCGTCCTGACGCACGCCGATGTTGCCCGCGCAGCCGAGACGGCGTGCGTCCGCTGCGGGCGGTGCGTGGACGTCTGCCCGCTGGGGCTGGTGCCCACGAAGATCGCACTGGCGTCAAAGCACAAGGACTGGGACCTGGCCCGGCGATATCACATCCAGGCTTGCGTGGAGTGCGGCTGCTGCGCATACGCCTGCCCGTCGGCGATTCCCCTGGTGCAGTTGATGCGAACGGGAAAGGCTGAACTGCCGCGTGAGTAGTCGGCGGGACGAGAACTCGAGAATCATGACAGAGACATCATCGAACAACGGCAAGGAAACGTCAGCCCCGTCGCTTCACGTGGCGCCAGCGCCGCACCTGTTCGGCAAGGCGCTGACCACGCGGCGGATGATGCTCGACGTGCTGATCGCGCTGACGCCGCTGATGGCGACGGCGATCTGGGTGTTCCATTGGTATGCGGTGGTCCAGGTGGGCATCTGCGTGCTGACGTGCGTGGCCAGCGAGGCGGCCTTTACCGTCGTTCGCCGCCGGTCGGTGAGCGTGGGCGACCTCTCAGCCGTCGTGACGGGCGTCATACTGGGCCTGTCGCTGCCGTGGAAGGCCGGCTGGCACGTCGGTGTAATTTCATCGGTGGTCGCCATCGGCATCGGCAAGGTAATCTTCGGCGGTCTGGGGCATAACATATTCAACCCAGCCATGGTGGGCCGGGCGTTCGTGACGATAGCCTTCCCGTTGGCGCTGGGCTCGGCGGGCTACGTGCTGGCTGATTCGTCACTGAACGTGGTCACCCAGGCTACGCCGCTGACCGCAGCCAAACAGGGCGGCGCGATCGCGCCGCTGTGGGCGCTGCTGGCCGGCAACGTCAACGGGTCGCTTGGCGAGACCAGTGCAGCCGCCTGCCTGCTGGGCGGCCTGTACCTGTGCTTGCGGCGCTCTGCCTCGTGGGAGATCCCCGCCGGCAGCATCGTCGGACTCGTCCTTGTCGGCGGCATCCAGAACCTCGTCAACTCGCACGAGGGCTTCACCGTGCTGCACCACCTGCTGGGCGGGGCGTTCCTGTACGGTGCGTTCTTCATCGCGACCGATCCGGTCTCCAGCCCGTTGACGCACAAGGGCAAGTGGATATACGGCTTCATATTCGGGGTGGTGGTGATGCTGATTAGACTGTTCAGCGGCTATCCCGAAGGCGTCCAGTTCACAGTGCTGTTCGTCAACGGCCTGGCGCCGCTGATAAACCGGTGGACAGTCCCGACACCGGTCGGCGGGCCCGTGCCCTCCCCGGCTGGGAAATAGACGAGCCGCGTCGGGCAAGAAAGGGCAATCGTCGAGCGGAGCAAGGGCTAACGAATGAAAAACGGTTACATTAAGCAGGCGTGGCTGGTCTTGACGCTAGCGCTGTGTTTCGGCGGGGCGCTTGCGGGCGTCCAACTCATGCTCGGCAAGACGATCGCCGCAAACGTCGAGGCCGATGCTGAGAGCCAGATTCCCGACCTGGTCTTCGGGCCCGGGCAGGCGGCGAAGATGGCCGGCGACTTCTCGGCTGTCGCCGAGACGATCACCGTAGCCGGCAACGGGAGGCAGGTGCCTTACAAGGTCTACCGGGTTACGAACAAGGCCTCAGCCAGGCTGCTGGGCTGGGTGGTCAAGGCGTCGGGGCAGGGCTTTGCCGACACGGTTGACCTGCTGATCGGCCTGGACGCCGGAGCGTCGCGGATTACGGGCCTGTACGTGCTCGGCCAGAAGGAGACGCCCGGCCTGGGAAACAAGATCATCGACGCGCCGTGGCGGGCGCAGTTCACGGGCCTGCGGACGGATAGGAAAATCGAAGTCGTCAAGGCTGCGCCCGCGCCCAACAGCAACGACGTCCAGGCTGTGACGGGCGCGACGATCTCGTCCCAGAGCGTCGCGAAAATCGTCAACGAGGCTGTGGAGGCCCTGCGGCCCGTGCTTACGAGCGAGGCGAACTAGCACCGGCCGCGAACAGCCTGCCCGCGAAAATGCGGGAGCGGCTATACAGGAAACCGAAAAATGCCAGACGGACCTACACCGACCGAGAGATTCATTCGAGGGATCCTGCCCGAAAACCCCGTCTATCGCCAGCTTCTGGGCATGTGCCCGACGCTTGCGGTGACCAACGGGATGGCCCAGGCGATGACGATGAGCGGGGCGGTGCTGTTCGTGCTGCTGTGCGCGAACATCATCACCAGTCTCATCCGCGGCCTGCTAAAGCCGCATCTGCGAATCCTGGTCTTTACGCTAACGATCGCCACATTCGTGACCATTGCCGACAAGTTCATCGCAGCCTACCTATACTCGATGAGCAAGGAACTGGGCCCGTACATCCCGCTGATTATCGTCAACTGCGTCATCATCTGCCGCTGCGAGGTCTGCGCGTCGAAGCAGCCGGTCTTCACGGCGGCGGCTGACGCCATCGGGCAGTCGATCGGTTTCGCCCTGGCGCTGGCGTCGATCGCGACCATCCGCGAGATCCTCGGCTCGGGCACGTGGTTCGGGTACCCGGTCATGTGGGAAGGCTTCGACAAGTGGGTCATCATGGTCCTGCCGCCGGGGGCGTTCCTGACGTTGGGGCTGCTGCTGGGCGGGGCTAACTGGATCGGCCGGGCGTTTGCCGGCCGGGGCAGGAAGGCCGTCAAGACGGCCGACTGAGGTGCAATAATCAGTATTTTTCAACATTTGATCTTTTGGACAGTGTCCGACGAGGCCTGTTTGCTTTGCCCCGAAGCCTCGGCGTCGCCCTCACAAAATCTGGGGCGATGGCGAGGCAAGGGACAACGCAATTGCCCCGTTGTCTTGGTTGAGCCCGAAACAACCTGGCGTTGCCTGTAAAGTCAAGTAGTGGTTACTACAGCCAAGGTGAATGCAAAATGGAATACATAAGCTCACTGGTTCTCATCGCGGTCAGCGCAGCGTTGATAAACAACTTCGTGCTGCACTACTTCGTGGGCATCTGCCCGTTCCTGGGCGTTTCGCGACGGGTGGACATGGCCTTCGGCATGGGGGCGGCTGTGACGTTCGTGGTCTCCATCGCCGTGGGGCTCAGCTGGACGTTCACGTACTTCATCCTCCAGCCGGGCGCGCCGCTTTCGGGCTGGATATGGCACGGCGTCACCGGCCGGCCGGCCGAGGCGGTGGACCTGAGCATACTCAACTACATCGTCTACATCTTCGTAATCGCCTCGTCGGTGCAACTCGTGGAGATGTACGTCCGCAAGTTCTTCCCGTCGCTGTACAAATCGTTCGGCGTGTTCCTGCCGCTCATCACCACAAACTGCGCGATCTTGTTCGCCTGCCTGATGGTGATGCAGCACATCGTCGGCGCGACCGGCCCGGAGGCGTGGGGGCTGGACAAGGCGATGGTGCTGGCGGTGTTCGCGGGGGTGGGCTTTACCGTGGCGATCGTCATCATGGCCGGCATCCGCGAAGACCTTGACCACTGCGACGTGCCCAAGCCGCTGCGCGGCGCAGGGATCACGCTGATCGTCGCGGGCATATTGGCTTTGGCGTTCATGGGCTTTACGGGCATGGACCGCGGGCTGCAAGATGCCATCAAGTCCGCCCGCAGCCAGGAGTCCCAACCCAGCGTCGCACCGACGGTGCCGAATGCGGCTGACCAGCCGGCTGTCGGCGCGGCACAGACACACCTGGAATCCACGAGAGGCTGACATGACCTGGTTCATTATCATCCTGGCCGCCGGCGTGATGCTCACACTGGCATTGTCCATGGCCTACGTGTTGGGTTGGGCCAACAAGGCCTTCCACGTGGTTGTGGACCCACGCATCGAGCAGGTCAACGCGGCGCTGCCCGGGGCCAACTGCGGCGGGTGCGGGTTCGTCGGATGCAACGAGTACGCCGAGGCTGTCGTGGCGGGCGAAGCGCCGGTCAACAAGTGTCCCGTCGGCGGCGTCAGCTGCGCCACAGCCCTGGCGAACATCCTCGGTATCGAGTTGGAGCAGTCATGGCCCGTTCGCGCCGTGGTGCACTGCGGGGCACACAGCGCCGACCGAAAGCTGGTTAACGAGTATCGCGGCGAGCCGACGTGTGGCTCGATGAACATCATCTCAGGCATCCAGGGTTGCACCTACGGGTGCTTGGGCGGGGGTGACTGCGAGCGGGTGTGCGACTTCGACGCCATCCACGTAATCGACGGCCTGGCGACGGTGGACTACGACAAGTGCGTCGGTTGCGGGGCCTGCGAGCGGGCCTGCCCGCGGCACATCATCTCCATGGTGCCGTTCAAGGGCGAGAAGGTGGTGGTCGTGGCCTGTTCCAATCACGACTTCGGCAAGGAAGTCAAAGACGTCTGCAAGGTCGGGTGCATCGGCTGCGGCCTGTGCGCAAAGGGCCACGAACTGTTCGCCATGCACGAGCAATTGGCCGGCGTGGACTACCACAAATTCGACGCCGAGCACGTCGCTGAGATCGAGTCTGCCGTCGAGAAGTGCCCGATGCACACGATAATCTACGTCGGCAAGCCCAGCGAGACCCAGCTCAAGCCGCTGCCTGAAGAGGACCTCCCCGATCGCATCGAGCCGGACTTCCACACCACGGTGGATAGCTCCGAGTGGCACGGCTAGGCCCGCGAACCCCAAGGCTCGCACCGTTATCTCTGGGGGACAGCAGCTACCCCTGGCTGCGCCATTCGTCCTCGATGTGTTGCAGGCGACGCTGCTTGAGGTGGGCAAACAGTCCCGCCGATGCGGCGCACATGAGCATCGTAACGCCAATGCAATAGGCCCCCAGCTTGGCTGCCATGCCCGGCGGCAGAGGCTTGGGCTGTGTGGTCGGCGCGCTGGTGGCGGCCGGCGCGATTGTTGTCGTGGGCGCCGTGGCGGCTGCGGGGGCGGTGGCAGGCCCGGCCGGGCCGCCTGCCTGGAAGGGCATTTGCAGCATCGACTGCATTGCGCTAAACAGCGAAAAGCCCGCGATCAGTCCCACCCCTGCCCCGCGGAAAACGCCCTGCCGCACGCTGCGGGCCTTGCTACCGTAGGGAATCGCCGCCATTGCCGCCATGACCATCGACCATTGCGGGCCCAGGCCGAAGAGCAGCGTCGGCAGGTATCCGATGGAGAAGAATATCCCCACCGCCCACATGAGCGATGCGGCTCGCTTGGAGAACGTGCGTTTGGCGGGCATGTAGGCCATAGGTCTCACTCCTTGCCGTTGGGCTTCAGGTCCGGGCCTTCCAGCATGAACTCGGCGAAGCCCTCGCTGGCGTGATGGGTGAATTCTTGCGGGCCGCCGACCAGCAGCATCGCCTCGGTGTCGGCCTGCTTGGCCAGCAGGGCCAGCCCCTCTGTGCCTATGACACTCAGTGCCGTTGCCCAGGCATCGGCGCAGGCGGCTCGGGGCGCTACGACCGTCACCGACGGCGCGAGGTCTACCGGCCTGCCCGTGCGGGGATTGACGATGTGGCTGTAGCGTTGGCCGGCGATTTCGCTGAAGCGGCGATAGTTGCCGCTGGTGCACACTGCCCCCGCTTCAAGTGCGAGCGTCGCTATCGTCCGGTCTTCGGCAAAGGGGCTCTGGACAGCTACAACCCACTTGCCGCCGTCGGGCTTCGTGCCGAAACACCGCAGGTCGCCGCCGACGTCCACGATTCCCGCCTCGCAGCCCGCGGCGATCATCGCCTCGACGGCCTGGTCGATCCCAAACCCCTTGGCGATGCCGCCCAGGTCCATGCAGGCGGCGTCGATTCGCTTGGTGGCCCCGTCGTCGGCCAATTCGATGTGTCGCCAGCCCGACTGGTCCAGGGCCCGGGCTATCTGCTCGGCGTCCGGCACGCGACCCGATCGGCCGGCTGATCGCCACAGTTGCAGAATGGGCCGGCAGGTTGCGTCGAATGCGCCGTCTGTCCTGGCGGTCAAGTCACGCGACATGCCAAGCACGTCCACGGTGCTCGCACTCAGCGCGACGAATTGCCCTGCAGGCGCGGCGTTGAGCTGCGAAAGCTCGGACCTGGCCAGGTAGCAGCTCATCTGCGCCTCGACCCGGCCCAGGGCCTCCAGTGCCGCCTGCGTGGCGCGATCGGCCAGGGCTCGATTGTTGACGGGCGCCACGGCCGTGATGGACCAGGTCGTTCCCATGATGCCCGTGCCGCTACGGGTGTATGTGATCAGGCGGGACTGCGTCTTGTGAATGGCTACGCCCACCAGGATCGCCAGCGTTGCCACGGCCAGCGCGAGGGTTGCTTTGCGGGCTGGTGCGTTCACTTCGAGCCCCGGTGCTTGGGTGCGGTGTACTCGGCGATTATCACCGAGCGCATGCCGCCGCGCGGCGTGAACGAGCCGGTAACGCTCATGCGCCTCGGCTTGAGCGCAGCGGCCAGGTCGTCCAGGATGCGATTGACCACGTCCTCGTAGAATACGCCAACGTTGCGGTAGCTCTGGAGGTAGAACTTGAGGCTCTTGAGCTCCACGCAGAGCTTGTCGGGGACGTACTCGATCTCGATCGTTCCGAAGTCGGGCTGTCAGGCCGTGGGACACGCCGACGTGAACTAAGGCGCGAAGTGCCGGATGCCGCAGTCGCACTTAGGATGAGGGTT
>Ga0180433_10006918_pt1 | contig 14660 bp, 12 predicted proteins | sample SS_ome_8_FD_132980 | JGI IMG/M metagenome (GOLD analysis project Ga0180433, IMG submission 132980) | Hypersaline lake sediment archaeal communities from the Salton Sea, California, USA - SS_1_D_1 metaG | ecosystem: Environmental > Aquatic > Non-marine Saline and Alkaline > Hypersaline >... | reverse complement strand
TCAGCGGGAACATGCCAACTGAAGAGGCATCACAAGCATCATAACGCTGGTCTCATCTTCCAGAACCCGCTGAGGTTCTGCCGGAATTGGCACCATGGCGTGCCATCAGAATGGCCGTCTTGATGAGTAGCGGTGTGCCATCGATCACACAACCTGGTTGCCGAGGTTTCACAGGGCCGGTCCCTCCACCTCTCTTGATAAGATCACTCTTATCCAGTGGTATTCAATTGCGGCGAATCATATCATAACCGACTCGGAATGTCAAACTCACGCTGCGTTTCTGAAGCGAAACCGCTTGAATCCCTCGGCGTACTCGTAGCCGGCTTTCTCGCCGGCCTCGCGGGCGCGCTCGCGAATCCGCGTGGCCAGTTTTTCCATATCCAGACCCACCTGGCTGGCGTGTCGCGCCAGCGCCGAGATACGCGCTTCGATGCAGTCGGAGATGTCCTCCCAGTAATCGGCACCATCGGTCCAGAACAAGTACACTTCCTCGACCGGCCACGGCTCCAGTTCGCCCACCAACTGCTCGGGGAAGATGTACCACTCGCGGGCGGCGTAGACCGCGTCCAGCGCCGCCTGGCCCGCGGCGCGGTGATCGGGGTGAAGCTGGTAATGCCGCCACGGATCGATGGTCATCACGACGTGGGGCCGGTGCTGGCGGATGACGCTGGACAACTGGCGTCTTAGCTCCAGCGTGTTCTCCAGCAGCCCGTCGGGATAGCGCAGGAAGATCACCTGCTCGACGCCCAGGTCTTGCGCAGCGGCGCGTTGTTCCTCCTCGCGCATGGCGGCCAGCCGGCCGGGCCGCAGATCGGGGTCGTGACTGCCCTTGTCGCCGCTGGTCAGCAGCACGTATGTGATCTTCCGCCCCGCCTGCGCCCATTTGAGGACCGTCCCGGCGCAGCCGAACTCCGGGTCGTCGGGATGCGCGGCGATCACCATTACGTGGTCGAGTGGTTCCGGTGTGTCAGGCATAAAGTACGGATCTCCTATCGCTTGCTGTTGGCGTCATCGGTTCGATCTGGGTCAGTCGCGGATCTGGCGATCCGCTCAGAGCGTGCGCTCGGAGCGTGCGCTCGGAGCGTGGGCAGAACGTAATGGCTCTGGACTGAAATCGTTATGGTTGACAGAATACTGGCTGCTTCGCTTACCTTTGTCAGGATAGTACCGCGCATTGCGCTCCCTGTCAAATGTACGCGGGATGGGGAGACCAAGCCTCCCTGGTGAGAGTCAATACTTGCGCCGGGAAACGGGCTGCAATCTTTTATACCCGAAATATCAACACAGGAATAATAAATAGCAGGGCCTCCTGGCGAGCACGTAGGAAAGAGGAGGTAAGCTGGCAAAAAGGTAAGTACAGCTTGTGTGCTTACCTGCCCGAGGGGCCTGGTGGGTCGATGGGCCAGGTCCCGGCTCGGTTGATTGTCTTGTTCCTTCAATTGTCTTCGGACGATTTTCTGCTGTTCGATGGGTGGAGCCCCGCCGGCGCCTCCTGGTCGGTTTTTCGCCACGAATATATTAGCACAAACGTGCTGCGGCGTCAAGTAATACGGGCTGGGAAGGGAGTGTTTCAGTTTGGGGGCGAGTTTGGCAATTCGCCTCGCCAGCGAGCCTCCGGACAGGCCGGAAGCGCTCAAAACCTGCTTGAGCGGCCAGAAAACGCCAGTTCGGTACGCCCCGAGGGCTTTTGGGAGATCTGCCCCAGAACTGAAATGCACTCGCTGCAAGTCCTGGTTTGACATCCGCGTCGCGGTTCGCTATAATCCTCGGTGATATGACACAAGTGAATCAGTATAGCGGTACCATCGAAGAACCCACACCCCCTCAACGGGCGATGGTGATCGCCGCACACCCCGACGACATTGAATTCGTCGTGGCGGGCACCGTGGCCAAGTGGGCGCAGGCGGGGACCCAGATCCGGTACGTGCTGGTCACCAGCGGTGACGCCGGTAGCCATCAGCCCGGCGTCACGCGCGAGGAACTGGCCCGCACCCGCGAGGCAGAACAGCGCGCGGCCGCCCGGGTCGTCGGCGTGGACGACGTCGCCTTCCTGGGATACCACGACGGCGAGGTGGAACCGACGCTGGCGCTGCGCCGCGACCTGGTCCGCGAGATCCGCCGCTTCAAGCCGGACGCGGTCATCTGCTACGATCCGACCGTACTCTTCGTCGGTGACCGGTACATCAACCACCCTGACCATCGGGCGGTGGGCCAGACCGCGCTCGACGCCATCGCGCCGACGGCGGCTATGCCACTGGTCTTCGCCGAGCTGCGCGAGGAAGGGCTGGAGCCGCACCAGGTGAGAGAAGTGCTCATCGCATCCACCATGGAGTCCAACACCTGGATCGACATCGGCGGCACGATCGAGCTCAAGATCGAGGCGCTGCGGCAGCACGCCAGCCAGTTCCCCGACGGCTGGGACCCTGCCGATTGGCTCCGCGAGTGGGCCGCCGAGAGCGGGGAGAAGGTCGGCATCCCTTACGCCGAGGCCTTCCGGCGGATCGTACTGGTGCGGGAAGAGGACGACTGAGGGCTCAGCCCTATACCGTGCCATCGGAATGACCCTTTGGGAGTGATGGCTCGCCAAGGGACGTTCCTGGCCTTCGACCTGGGTGTAGAGAGCGGCCGGGCGATGCTGGGGCGGCGCGCTTCCTGCAGCGGATCAAGCAGTATGTCGAGGAGCCGTATTTGCTATTGGTGTACGGCGGCCTGCAGAATTCACCGGCGCGCCAATACGAACCCCCTGCTCCGGCCTCAGGTCAGAGCAGGGGGTTCTTTGTGTCGGCTCTCAGTCTTGGCTAGAGTTCGAGCATCGCCTTCAGGACGCCGCTCTCCGGATTCAGCCAGCGCGGGAACTCGGTCACCAGTTCCTCGGGTGACGCCCGATGCGTGATCCACGGCGACAGGTCAATCCTCCCTTCCTCGAGCGTCTCGATGACCCACGCAAAATCTGCGCCGGTGGCGTTCCGGCTTGCCAGCAGCGTCATCTCGTGGCTGTGAAAATGAGGGTCGTGAAAAGTGATGTCTTCCCCTACGTGTCCCACGAAGATCAGCTTACCGCCGTGCGCGACGTAGTTGAAAGCCTTCATCATGGACTTGGCATTGCCAGTGGCATCGAAAACGGCTGTGGGCAGGTCGCCGGATAGGACGGCCTGAAGCCGGGGCAGGGGGTCGTCTTTGGCGTCGATGCACAAGTCCACACCTGACTGCTGGCGGCAGAACTCAAGCCGGCGCTCGCTGACCTCCATCACAATCACGTTGGCCCCGGACGCCCGGGCGAACTGCACGACAGACAGGCCGATCGGACCGGCGCCTATGACCAGCGCGTTTTCCCCGGGTTCCAACTGGGCTCGCCGGACAGCGTGCGCTCCGACGGACAGCATCTCTACCAGCGCCAGGTGATCAAGGGGAAGCGTCTCCGACTTGTGCAGCTTCTCCACAGGCACGGTGATCAACTCGCGCATGCCGCCATCTATCTGAACCCCCAGAACCTTCATGTTTACGCAGCAGTTGTACTTCCCGCGTCGGCATGCGATGCAAACCCCGTCGTTCAGATAAGGCTCTACGGCGCAACGATCACCGACAGCGAGGCCCAGGTCGTCCTCCATCGGCCCTAGCGCCACGATCTCGGCGCCTAACTCGTGGCCTATGATGCGGGGATAGTCGAAGAAATTCTGCCTGCCCGCAAAGGCGTGAAGATCGGTCCCGCAGATTCCGACGCGATGGACGCGCACCAACGCCTCGCCAGCGGCCGGTGGATCAGGTGGCTCTGTCTCAATGAGACGCAGCACACCGGGCTCTTCTAGAACAATCGTTTTCACTGGGTTCTCCTCCCCCGGGCAAGCCGGAATTGAATCGTTATGTGATCGTGCGAGACCTGCTGGTCAGGCTCTAGTCCAGAAGCCCATAGAAGCGTATCGCGTTGTTCCCCAGGACGTCGGCCTGTTCCGCTTCGGAAAGCTGCGCGACGTAGTCGAGGGCAACCTGCATCACCTGTGGATAGGTGCCCGCCACCGTGCACACCGGCCAGTCAGACCCGATCATGACCCGCTGGATGCCGAAGGCCTCGAATACCACGTCAAGATAAGGCGCGAAATCCTCGGGTTTCCAGGCCTGCCAGTCCGCTTCAGTCACCATCCCCGATACTTTGCAGGTTACGTTGGGGAAAGCCGCCAATCGCCGCAGGTCGGTAGCCCACGGTTCCAATACTCCATCCTTGATCAGTGGTTTGGAGATGTGATCCAGGACAAAAGGCTGCTCTGGGAACAGACCAGCCAGTTCGCAGGCCACAGGCAGATGTTGGGGGAACAGCAGAAGGTCATACGTCAGACCGAAGTCCGCCAGCATCCCAATGCCACGGACGAAGTCTTCCCTCAGCATAAATCGATCATCTGGTTCGTCGTGCACGACGTGCCGGACGCCACACAGCTTGGGGTGTGAGGAGAACCGTTCCAACTGCTCATGCAGCTCGGGGCTGCGCAGATCCACCCAGCCAACCACCCCTTTGATGAACGGATACTGGTCGGCCAGATCCAGCAGCCAGCGGGTTTCCTCCAGGGTCTGCCGAGCCTGGACCGCCACCGTGCCGTCGATGCCGACTTCCTTCAGCAGCGGCAGCAGGTCAACGGGTAGATGATCCTTCTTGAGGATCTCCATCCCTGGAAGCATCCAGCCGTAGTCGTGCGGGTTATAGCGCCAGTAGTGCTGATGGGTGTCAATCCTCATCGCTATTTCTCCTCAGTCCGATGTGTGTCAACGCGGGTGATTCACAGTCCTAGTTGTTCTCTGGCCGGCCACTGGACCACGTCTGGTCGCGGATTGGCGCCAGGATGGCCTGCACCTCGCCCAGTAACTCGTGATCCATAGGGGCCTCGAGCCATCGCACGTTCTTCTTCAGATTCTCTGGATTGGCCGTGCCCACCAGGGTCGTTGAGAGATCAGGGTTGGCGAGGGCGAACTGGATGGCCAGTTGGGCGATGTCGACGCCCCTGCTGCGGCAGTAGGCGGCTGCTCGGGCGCACGTCTTCTTGATCTCGTCCTGAGCAGGATGCCAGTCTGGAGTTCCCCTCTCGGTCAACAGACCCATCCCCAGCGGTGAGGCGTTGATGATGCCTACCTCCTTTTGCTTCAAGGTGGGGATCAGCGTTTTCAGCGTGGTGTCGTACAGCGTGTGATGGCAGTATGAGAGAATGGTGTCCACCTCCGTCCGTTCCAGTACGTAGCGGAAGATCTTGAGCGGCAAGCCGGTGATCCCAACGAAGCGGATCTTCCCCCGTTCTTGGAGTCTGCGCAGGGTGGGTATGGTTTCGTCCACAACTTGATCGAGGGAACCGAACTCGATGTCGTGACATTGGATGACATCGATGGATTCTACGCCCAGCCGGGCCAGGCTTTCATCTACGCTGGCCACGACCCGGCTGGCCGAAAAATCAAACTCGGCATCGCCATAACGGCCCACTTTGGTCGCCAGGATATAGGCATCACGAGGGATCTCCCGAAGCGCTTTGCCGAGTACCGTCTCCGCTTTAGTTAAGCCGTAGTATGGTGAAACGTCGATGAAGTTCATCCCCAGGTCAATGGCTGTGTGTACCGTGCGGATTCCTTCTGCTTCGTCTATGGCCCGAAAAACGCTGCCCAGAGACGAAGCGCCGAAGCTCAACGCCGAAACCTTTAGACCAGTCCTGCCAAGGTCACGGTATTCCATCGATGACTCCTTGCTTCGTAGATACACGCGGGATTTGAACCAACGTAGTCACATACACTCGAGCCGGATCGCCAAATCCAGCGGCTCACCAGCAGGATCCCACGATTCCAGCACGGCATCGGCGAAAACGGGGTCTGCTACCAGGTCAACTAACAGATGCTGATAGCCGCGCGCATAGAGAGCCGCGCCGAAGGATCCCCGGATGCACTCCGGAAAGACAACCGTGAAGGCATCCCCTGCAATCTCCTGCACCCCTTCATAGAGCCGGTGAGCCAGTGGCATCATCCCCGACTTGTAAAAGTCCACCTTCTCCAGCCGGTTCAGATCCCCAGGGGAGCGTACCACCACTGCCGCCTGCTGGTCGATGATCGGATCCTTGTCAGGGAAGAAGTGGACCGGCACCCCGAACAAGCTGCTCTCGAAAGGGGCGCCCAGGTATATCGGAACAGTCCGATCCAGCGGCGTGTCATCAGTCAGACGACGAAACGCCGCAACCCGCTTTTGCAGGTAAAAGCGCAGATAGGCGACCGGATCCTGATAACACTGTGCCAGGTCCTGGGGAAAGAGCTGCAGCCAGAACGTGTTTTGCAGGTCCACTGTTATGGGCACCAAGCCTTGGCACCGGAAACCGTCAGCGCGAGGTCGGCCGTGCCACTGGTCCCGGGCGCATACCTCCAGCTCCCAACAGCGCAGCCGTCGCTGGTTCTCCTGGCTTTCGCTGAGGATCAGGTATTCCCCCATCAGACGGCGCATGTTGTCCAGCTCTTTCTGCGTCAATGGCAATCCCCCTCTAGCGCGTCACCTGCCTCCTCTTCAGGTACTCACCGAAGAACACGGCAATCGCCAGGACCACCCCGATGACGACGTCCTGCCAGTAGGTGTTGACTCCCGTCATATTGAACGCGTTCCTGACCATAGCCAGGAACAGCCAACCCAGCACCGTCCCGACGATCGTGCCGGTTCCGCCACTCAGGCTGGCTCCACCAACCGCAACTGCCGTGATCGTACGAAGCTCGGCGTTCTGGCCAAAGCTGATGCTGGCGGCCATGTATTGCGAGCTTATCACGATTCCTGCAACCCCGGCCAGGACCGCGTTCAGGACATAGGTGAAGACCAAAAACCGTTCCACCTTGATGCCCGACATGCGCGCCGACCTGCGGTTGCCCCCGATGAAGTACGCCTCCTGGAAGAACCGGTGGTTCTTCAAGGCGTACCCTGTGATGACCGCTAATACGGCGAACAAGACCACCGAGTTGCGAAGGTGATCGACGCCAGCAAAGTACCCGCGGCCTATGGCGGAGAACTGCTGGGGGAATCCAGTCACCGTACCCGCATCGGTGATGACGATGTTGACCCCTCGGAGCGTCAGCAGAGTCGCGAGCGTAACAATAAAGGGATGCACATTGAAGATGCGCATCAACGTCACGTTGATCCAACCGATCGCCGCAGCCGCGATCAGGGTGACGACGATGGCCGCGGGGATCGGAGCCCCTGCGTTCATCAGCATGCCAACGAGGATGGCTGTGAACTGAAGAACAGCGGCGACCGATATGTCGATGCCTCCGGTGATCATGACGATGGTCATGCCCAGCGCCATGATCCCGTCCCCGATGGAATTGGCCAGCACAATCTCCACGTTGTCCAGATTCAGATACTTCGGAAACTGCGACTGCATGCCTAGGGCGAGGACTACGCACAGAACCATCAGTGCCACTTGCTGCATAGCCTCGCCGCCTTTGAGCAGATTGAGGGATAACCGTCTCGATGATGATCGTGGTTCTGTGGCTCTACCGTGTTGCATATTTCATCACCTCTTCCTGGGTTGCTTGGTCTCCCTCCAGAAGCGCCGCGACAGTGCCTTCCCGGAAGACCACGACTCGGTCGCTGAGACCCAGGATCTCCGGCAGCTCAGATGATATGAGAATGACACCGATCCCCTCCTCCGCCATCTTCCGAAGGTCGGTGTGAAGCTTGGCCTTTGCTCCTACGTCCACGCCGCGGGTTGGCTCGTCAGCGATCAGTACCTTCGGTTTCGCGGACAGCCACTTCGCCAACAGGGACTTCTGCTGATTGCCGCCGCTGAGGCTGATCATCTCGACCTCGTCAGTGGGAGGACGGATCTGCATGTAGTCCACGTAGTGCATCGATTCGTCCTGGATGGCTCTGCGCCTCAAGAATCCAAGCTGGGAGGTAAATCGGTTGAGTGCTGCCGACACGATGTTGTCTCTGACCAGCATCTTAAGAAACAGGCCAAGCGTCTTACGATCCTCAGTCAGATAGCAGATTCCGTGCTGGATCGCGTTGGTAGGCGATTTGATCTGAATGCCCTTGCCGTCCAACATGATCTTGCCCGCATCCAAGGCGTCGGCGCCGAAGATCGCCCGCGCCGCTTCGGTGCGCCCAGATCCCACCAGGCCAGCGAGACCCAGAATCTCGCCCCTCCGCAGGGTGAAGCTGACGTCGTGGAAGTATGGCCGCCGGCTGAGTCCTTCCACCGAGAAGAGCACATCCCCGACCCCCGAGCTCTTAGACGGATACATGTCCTCAATGTGCCGGCCTACCATCATTTGGATGATCTCATCGCGCGACGTTTCCTCCGTCCTAACTGTATCCACCATCCGTCCGTCGCGGAGTACCGAGATCTGATCAGCGATCGTCAACACTTCATCCAGTTTGTGCGAGATGAAGATGATTGCAACGCCTTTGCGCGTGAGTTCGCGAATGACGCCGAACAGGCGATCAATCTCCTTCTCAGACAGCGCGGAGGTGGGCTCGTCCAGGATCAGCACCCGGGCGTTAAAGGAGATGGCCTTGGCGATCTCCACAAGTTGCTGCATGCTCACGCTGAGCTTGCTTACCATCGTGGTCGGCTCGATGTCGATGCCGACGTGATCGAAGAGATCTCGCGTGTCCGCGTAGAGTTCCTTCCAGTTGATGAAACCGAACCGGTTCACTTTCTGGCGGGGAACCATCTCATTGGTCTGGCCGCTGATGAAGACGTTCTGTGCCACGCTCAGGTTGGGGACCAGGCTCAGTTCCTGGTGTACGATGCTGATTCCCCTGTTCATAGCATGCAAGGGATTGGCGAACGAGACAGGCTCCCCCCTGAAGTAAACCGTGCCTTCATCGGGTTGATGGATCCCCCCGATGATGTTCATCAGCGTGGTCTTGCCCGCACCGTTCTCACCGACAAGCGCGTGTATACGCTCTACCTCCGCGCTGAAGTCTACATCGTGCAACACTTGGTTGCCCGCAAAGCTCTTGCAGATGTCCTCAACTCTCAATATGGTTTCCATAGCATCAGTCCTGGGTAACGAGGTAAGCTTTCGTGTCCGATCCGAAGTCCACTGAGCACCATCAAACCGCGGCCCGGCTCCGCCGGATACCGGAGGCCAGCTACTCCCTGATTTCTTTCCTCCTCCGGTACGCGTCGACCGCGATGGCCACGAACACGATCAAGCCTTGGACCAGCGTCTTGTAGTTTGGATCGCCCCTCAGCAATACGAAGCCGTTGTTGATAACGGCAATCAACAGCGCAGCCAGGAAAGTACCCACCAGGCTGCCTGATCCACCGACGAAACTCGCGCCGCCGATGACGGCAGCCGCGATGGCGTTGAGCTCGGCGCCGACGCCGAACTGGAAGAACCCCATCGCCAGCCGTGAGGTCATGAACAATCCGGCCAACCCGGAGAGTAGGCCGCTGATCACGTAACCGGCCCCTGTTACCAACGCCACCCGCATACCGGAGAGCCCCGCCGCCTCCGGGTTATGCCCGATGTAGAAGGCCTGGGTGAGTGGTTTCCACCTCTGGAGCACGATACTGAACACAGCGAGTATGATCAACGCGATGTACACGGGATAGGGTACTCCCAGAAAGGTTCCTTGACCAATCACAAGATACGCGTCTGGAAGCCCAGAGATGTACCAACCCGATGTCCACACGGTCCCCAGCCCTCGGGCGACCGCCATCATACTCAGCGTGACAATGAAAGGCGCTATCTTGAGCTTCGCCACGCCCAGCCCGTTCACCGCACCGCACACCGCGGCCACCGCCAAGCCAACGGCTATCGCTCCCGGGATACCTACGTGATAGGGCTGATGCTTGCTCATCATCATGGTGATGGCCACGCCGGACAGGCCCAGGACGGAGCCAACCGAAAGGTCGATGCCGCCCAGAATCAACACCAGCGTCATGCCCATCGCCATCAGCAAGTCGTAGGTCATGCCCATAAGGACGGATACCAGGTTTCTACTCGATAGGAAACTGCCGCCAGAAGCAATGGTAAGCATTACACTCACGACCAGGATGGTGAGAAACAAGGTCGTTGTCCTGGCGCCAAGCACCTTCCGTAGGAGATCTGTCGCGGCCTGCCTTCCCGAAGCTCCATAGGCTCCTGGTGTCTTAGTCATTGTCTACCTGCTCTCATTGAGGGATTGTCCTCCAAGTCATCACCACATTGCCACGCAAGCGAACTGGCGCGTCTGATCGTTCTGCGCTACAATTGTCCAGGGTTCGTTCAAGACATCTGTCTTGATGAATAGGTGTAGGCTACCCGAACCCCACATGTGTGGTGGTTCCCCTTGAGGTTAGGTGGTGATGAGGCTGAATTCATCCGCCTTCATTCGTCCCTTGGAAGAACGAGCTGGGCCGTATGGAGACGATACCACCAATTCTCGACAGGGGAACCACCACCTCCTCGCCTGGAGATCCCGGATCCACAAGTCAGACCTCATCCTGCCTTTGTCAACCCCATCTCAGCGGTCGATAGGTCTATCCGAGGCCCGGGTACCAGGATCGAGCCTCCCGCCCTTGATCAGAACGTCGGCGGGGTCTTGTAAAGCTCAATGCCGTCCTTGTAGAGAATCCCTACTCCGGTGTCGATGTCGGAGTTCACGCAGTGGCCGATTCCCGCTGGGTTGCCGGACGGCACATCGGTCGGCACCACCGCGCCGTAGCATAGCAGCATGGAGGTGTAGCCCATCAGATAGGGGTTCTGTGCGACTGTAGCCTTGATCTCGTCCTTGTCGATCAACTCGATGACAGGCATGCCGAAGTCAAATCCCATGATCTGGACCTTGCCCTGCAGGCCCGTGGTCCGGACCGCCGCTGCAGCGCCGGGACCGGGGTTGCCGTGTGCGGCAAAGATACCGTCGACCTCGGGATTCGCCTCGAGCAGTGCGGTCAACTGGGTTTCGGCGACTTCGACTTTGCCCTCGTCGTTGACGACCTGCACAACCTCAGCGTCGGCCGCGAACTCTTTGAGAGCATCCTGGAAGCCATTGACGCGCCTCTGCAGGTGATCAGGGCCGACGAAGGTGGAGACCGCCACTCTCTTCACACCCCAGTCCGCCATCGCCTTGCCGGCCTCATAGCCCGCCGCGTACTGGTTGGTGCTGGCGAAGCAGATGCGTTTGCTCTCCGGCGCGTCGGAGTCGAACAGGATCACCGGGATCCCGGCATCGACCGCGGCGTCGATGGACGTGTTCATCGCCGTCGCATCACCCGCCGTAGCGAGGACGCCTTTCGCGCCCTTGGCCACCAACTCGTCGATGGCGGCCGCCTCCAGCGATGCATCCCACTCGGCGGGACCTTGCAGCTCGGTCTTCACGTGAGCCCCGATTCGTGCTGCTGCGTCAACCATGCCCTTGTAGGCCCAGTTGAAGAACTCAGAGCCCTTCAGGAACACGACCATGCCGTAGAGCTCCTCCTCCATCTCTGGAGCAGGCGCCTCAGTGGTCGCCTCCTCGGGGGACGCCTCAGTGGCCTCTGGAGACGCGGCGGCGCACCCGACGAGGAAGCCTCCCGCCGCTGTCGCCGTGCCCACCAGGAACTCCCGGCGGCTTACCGTAAGCCTTTTCATTTTAATCCTCCTGTTTGCATATCACTACTTGCAGCTTGTGGAACACACCTACGCACTTTGTCCAGGATCTTCAAGCGGGTTTTCCCAATAGGCACCACCTCCTCCTCAGGTCGCCAGACCGGGTGTGCATAACCTTGCGAAAGCACGCACTCCCGCTGTTTTCATGTCCGGACGTTGACTTGCGGGGTACCAGGTATAGCCGTCGAAAGCGAACAGGTCGCTAGATATGTAGCCCGTCTATTGCACGCCAAAACTCTTCAAGAGGGCCATTCCGATGGCACCTCATCAAGTCGGAACGGATGCCGAAACCCATTCCTGTGCTCCCTGCAGCGATGTGGGTTACACGTGGAACCCCACGCTAGCCAAAGACGCCAACAAGACTTCGGCGAGCTTGGTCGAGCTGCTGGCGGATGCCTTCACCGCTAGAGAGTGCAAGACGTAGGATGTAGTGGAGCGTTCTCAGTGCACGGTGATCCGCTTGGCGGTCAGCTCAATACTTAGCACGATTGACGCAGTACCAACTCGCAGTCCAAAGCAATGCGCGACGCCGGTGGTTCTTCACCATCGATCAGGCCCAACAATATCTCTGCTGCCACCTGACCCAGCTTTTGGGCTGGCTGCCGCACCACCGTCAGCGGTGGATTCGAAACGACAGCCCAGGGATGATCATCGAAGCCCACCAACGCAATATCCTCAGGGCAGCGCAGACCGAGCTCATTGATCGCCAGCAGTGCTCCCAGGCTCAGCAGGTTGTTGTTGACAAACAAGGCCGTAGGACGATCAGAGAGCGACAATAACTGTCGCATAGCCCCACGCCCACCCTCTATACTCAAGGAGGAGGTGATCACCCATTCTTCAGGCAACGGAACGCTGTGCTCTTCCAGGGCCTGGCGAAACCCGGACAGCCGTTCGCGCATAGTGGAGAGGCGTTGGAATCCGGCCAGGATGCCGATCCTTCGATGCCCACATTCGAGGAGGTGGCTGGTACCCAGGTAGGCACCTCTCACGTTATCTACTCCTACGAACGGTCCATCGAGGCCCTCAAAGACGCGATCCACGAAGACAACAGGAATATGCTGGACCTCAACCTCGCTGAGAACGCCCCATCTTTGGCTGGTTGCTGCGGCGATGATCCCATCCACCCGCTGGCGCATCAGGATATCGAGGTAATGCTTCTCACGTTTTAGAACCTCGGCGGTGTTGCACACCAAGAGGGCATAGCTTTCCGGCATAAGAACGTCTTCAATTCCGCGCAGAACCTCAGCGAAGAAGTAGTTAGAGATTTCCGAGACAATCAAGCCAATGGTCTCTGTACGCTTGGTCGTCAGACTGCGAGCGACAAGGCTAGGACGATAGCCAAGCTCTGTAATCGCCTTCATCACTCGTTGCTTCGTTCCGTCTTCGACGAAGCGGGTCTCGTTGATGACATGTGAGACTGTCGTCTTGGAGACACCTGCTAGTTCAGCGACATCTCTCATCGTGGGCCGTTTCATAGGGAATTCCTTAGCGGTGGGTTCAATGCCGGTATAGAGATACGTATGCCCGACTGCGCAACCGGGTGCGCAACCGGTTGCGCAACCGGTTGTATTATAGCACATCATGGAGCCTGTGTCAATACCTAACTTTTTAATGTGTAAAACCCAAACGTCTTGACCCTTTCCTGCACGCGTGATACAATCGCCAGACCCCAAAATCCAGGGCCAGCCAAGGCAGGGAGGTACCCAGTGGACGTCCACCGATTTGGAGAAAGCCAATGGCAAATGAGGCCTATGAACGTGTGGTTCGCCGACGGCACCAACTACGCCGGGCAGGATAGCATCCGGAACCCATCGCGGCCTACCGTGCCATCAGAATGGCCCTTTTGAGGAATGATGGCGCGCCAGCGATTATCCGGCGCGCGTGGCTGAGGAGCGGGGGCGGGGCGAGGAGAGCGCCGGCGGCTATCCGGGGGCGTGAAACGACAGCCGTGAAACGTGAAACGTGATGCGGGGGAGTATCCGCTAACTCAGCACGGAACACGCAACACGCAACACTGAGGCATACCATGGATAGCGAGAACACCAAACGTGCACCAGACAAGCACACCCCCACGATGCGCGCGGCGGTCCTGCACGGCGTACGCGACATACGGCTGGAGGGTTGGCCCCGGCCCGCGCCCGGCCCTGGCGAGGTGCTGTTGGAGATAGCGTCGGTGGGCGTGTGTGGCTCCGACGTGCACTACTACGTCGAGGGCCGCATCGGCGACCAGGTGGTGACCGAGCCGATCCTTATGGGACACGAGTTCTCGGCCCGGGTCGCCGGGTTGGGCGCTGGGGTCGAGGGGCTGGAGACCGGTCAGTTGGTCGCCGTCGAACCGGCGATCCCTTGCGGGGTATGCGAACCCTGCCAGCACGGGCATCCGAATCTGTGCCCGGACGTGCGCTTCTGCGGCACCCCGCCGATCGACGGCGTCTTCGCCGAGTACGCCGTCATGCCGGCCGAGAACTGCTTTCCCCTGCCCGAGGGGTTCGGGCCGGCAGAGGGCGCGATGCTGGAGCCGCTGGGCATCGCCATCCACGCCGTTGGCCTGGCACGCCTGAAGCCCGGGCAGACGGCGGCCGTGCTGGGCGCCGGGCCGATCGGGCTGCTGACGGCGGCGGTGGCCCGGGCCTCGGGCGCGGGCGAGGTCACCATAACCGAGCCGCTGGCCTACCGGCGGCAGCTTGCCATGGGCTACGTCGCCGACGCGGCGCTGAACCCCGACGAGGCGGACGTTGTCGCCGAGGTGATGCGCCTGACCGGTGGGCGCGGGGTGGACGTGGCCTTCGAGGCCGCCGGCGCGCCGGAGACGCCCGATCAGGCTGCTCGTCTGGTGCGCCTGGGTGGCCAGGTGGTCGTCATCGGCATCCCGGTGGAGGACCGGATGACGATGACCGCGTCCGCCGCCCGCCGGAAGGGACTGACTATCAAGATGGTGCGGCGCATGAAGCACACCTACCCGCGGGCCATCCGTATGGTGCAGACGGGAATGGTGGACGTCCTGCCTCTGGTCACCCACACCTTTCCGCTGGAGCGCATCGCCGAGGCGTTCGAGATGGCAGCGGGCTACGACGATG